>Ga0065711_1014818_pt1 | contig 11454 bp, 7 predicted proteins | sample Hoacrofraction12_FD_59098 | JGI IMG/M metagenome (GOLD analysis project Ga0065711, IMG submission 59098) | Hoatzin crop microbial communities from Cojedes, Venezuela - Epithelial fraction 12 v2 (version 2) | ecosystem: Host-associated > Birds > Digestive system > Esophagus > Crop | place... | reverse complement strand
GAAGCAGGGTCACCTACAGCAAGCTGCACAGGACCTTGTCCAGGAGGGTCTTGAATATCTCCAGAGAAGGAGACTCCACAACCTCCCTGGGCAGCCTGTTCCAGTGCTCCCTGCCAAAGCAGAGTCACCTACAGCAGACTGCACAGGACCTTGACCAGGCGGGTCTTGAACATCTCCAGAGAAGGAGACTCCACAACCTCCCTGGGCAGCCTGTGTTTCATCTCCTGTAAATCTATATTCGAATCAGCTTATGAAGTGTAGAGGAGATCTTCTCATGATGAGCAACAATAGCGTGTCACAAATGAGTGATTTAGGATCTTGCCAACTATGCCAACTTGTCGCAAATCCTGATTTGGATCACTTAGAAGACCACTGGCAAAGGTGTTAGCAAAACTGGTGTGACTTAACAAAGTTTGATGTCAAGGTTCACTCTATTAATTACTACATGGAAGAAACAAACAACGGAAAATTGAGTTACACTCGAGTTAGAATGATCCGCAGAGAGTCAAACGGGTAAGGAAGACCCGCCTGCTGAGTCATAAGGTTCAGAATGGACCACTTTACTTTCTAAACTCCTGCTCACAGAGGAGTCTAGGTGAGGCTGGATGCAGACTTAGCCCTGGACTTGATCAACAGTTTATGTCTAAAAGACTATACACTAATGTTTCATTAGCATCAATTCAGCATGTAATCAAAGTTACCAAGGCAAAATCAAAGTTATCATACTACAGCGTTATACGCAATCTTGGTCACTTACCAAAGATCTGCCATTGGTGAAAGACCTCTCTGCCTCGAGGAGCAACCCTGAGGGGCGTCCCAGCTCAAGTGGAGATGATCGCCATGTAGTCACACTGCCTAGCAGGGAGAGCTCAAAGAAAGCTGACTTAGGCTGTCATATTTATGGCATAAAGCAGTTGGCTTGTAGTCAAGTTACATGCCATGGGAAAGGTATGCAGTAGACTCCTTGAACCCACAACTTTCTTTGTTCCTTGATGAATGAGTCGTGGAATAGCCACTCGCTATTCATGAGTTAATTGCATGATCAGTGTTCCAAGCTCATATGCGTCAATGCTCACTGTGTCACTCTGCTCCTTTGTGGGTTTTTAGAGAACAGACTGAAACTAGAGGAGTTCTTGGCCCAGCTACAGCTGAGGCCTTTACCTCCTCCAGAGCCTGCACCAAAACACCGCCAGTCTGGTCACAGGGTGCTCATCTATATAAGCAGTATATTATGCCTGTATGTTCACTGTACACAAATGCATATTCAAGGAGTATGAAACAAGTCCAAGAATATGAAAGAACAATTAAAAAACCCTGGGTCTAATTCAATATGATTATTCTGTTTCATATGTCAACACAGCAGGTTTTTCTCCACTTACTGAATTCACCTGATGAGTATGTGTGATTGTAACCATAATAATTATTCCCAATAACCATAATCATTATGCCCAATAAGGTATCTTTACAATAATATTAGAATATTCACAGCTTTCCTCAAAATATATGGCTATGTGCATGCAAAGATTACACTTGCCTCTTTTATGACTGCACAGTCTACATGCCTCACAACTCCTGTGGATGAGTGATGCATGCAGGTCTTAACCTTCCATTATTTTCCATCCTAGAAATTCTTGTTATCACCCTGTAATATGTGCTTATTATGTACTACTATGTTTCATGTCATGTCTAAAACTCCCAATTCTCTAATTCTTTCTGTATGAAAACCTGAATATCATCTGTAGCCTCCTGACTCGATGTCATTAGCAAACTTTATACAAAAAAAAAAAAAAATAGAGAAAGGTAAGAAAAGTCTGAAGACTTGAATCTTGGAAGATCTTGCTAACAACCTCACGCTAGGTCAATTAATCCATTTTCAAAGCAACCTACAACCTTCCGCACTTTTACCCACCCTCAAATTTTCCATCTCCTTCAGTTTAATAAGTAACTTCCTAGTTGGTACCGCACCAAACACCTATATGCAATTGTTGTAATGAAGTCCTGACAGATCTGATGTACTGCTTCTGCTTTATCCAGAAGGTCAGTCATTTAACAACAAACAAAAAATTTACCTTCCTAGTAGTTTATTAATTAGTTCCTGTCTACCAACTTTTGAATAGAAACAATGGCTTATTTTTAGCTATAAACTTTTATTTGTAATAAAAGTAGACATTAGCAAATTACAGAATTAGTCCTTCCTTGTTGTGTATTGAATAAATTGCAATTTGAAAATAGTGCAATACTGAAGTTTGAAAATATTGAATATACTGAAAATAAAACCAATATAGAAGCAGATTATAAGAAAATCTCTAATTTAACATGCAGTGATACTGCATCAAAACACTTGGCAGTAGAGACACTTTCTCAGATTTTTTCAATCTCTTTTATTGTATTCAGACTGTTACTAGCTAAGTAAATATTTGTATTTGTCCTGCAAATTCATCTGGAAGTTACTGAGAATATATACATAATCAGCCAAGTCTGAAATTGAAGTTTGCTCCAATGCAAAACAAAGGCACAGAGTAGATATAGGCTAATTATAAAGATGGTTTTACTCTTAATTCCCATTAGATTGCTGTTTCTTAAGAACTAGAAAGCTGTTAATTTAACATCCTTCAACTTCTGAAGTTAACAGCACTAGAATAACCAGGGCTCCATCCCATTCTCAAATGTCTTTTCTGGTTTCTAATTTTTTAATCTAAGTTATACACAATGCCCATTGACCATACTTATAAATTATATAGATGGTATCAGTTAATATCAGTGCGAACATCATGGAGGACTGCGAGTTGGAAAGCAGATTTCAAGCATGGACCTTGGACTCCTCCTTTATTAATCATCTCAAAAACCTCAGCTCATTGCCTGAACACTTTCTGCCATCTCCAGAAAATGAAAGAAGCTACAGTACAGTTATTTGCATTAAGGCTAATCTTGTATCACAAGCAACAATGGGGAGCTCACTTCACTTGCTAGTGAAGACACATAGGGATCCTAGTCATGATGGCAATGAGTAGGAATAAACAAATAAATACTGGTAATGCAGATACATTTAGGAACTAATACAGAATGCTAGGTTTCAGGGCTGAAGCCTGTCTCTGTCAGGTACCAGAAGAGAACTTCCTGTAAAGCAGCTGGTAGTGGGATAGGTATCACACCAGTGGGGCCTAAAATTCATGAAGTGTGGAAAGCTTTATAATACTTTGCTGCAAATGATCAAGCACAAGTCTTTGTAACAACATCACTCATTATGATGTTGGTTGGTATTTTAAGATTTAATTACTGATTTTGAACTGTTACCACCCAGACAATCTACAACTAATTAGTACCTGTAATCTCCCACACACTGTTCCAGGAATCACTTGCCTGAATTTTCTATTTAGTTCTAGTTACAACCTCCTATAGAGGAAACAGTAACAGTCTTCATTAAAGTTTTCTTTTCATCGAGACAGCAATTGAAGATGTAAAGTAAATAACTATTCTGATTTTTGAACATTTGTGCCCACAGAATACTAGTTTGTCTTGAAGATGCTCCATGCTGTGTAACTTCCACTCTCCATTTACCAAAAATCACTCTTTGAAAACATATTTTACTGAAAATAATGTCTCTTAGAAAAATCCAGATAAGTTATAAGCTTTCTTCATAAAGTTCCAGTGAGAAATTACTTCCTTCTTAGTTTTGCACATATAATTTCTATTCAGTTAAATAGAAGGATTTCAACCTATGTCTTCCAGTTGACAGTTTGTAAGGACAGAAGGGATCCTTTAGAATCACTATACAGTTTTGCATTAAAGCAGGACAAAAAACTATACCCAGGAATTTCTGAAATAAGACCACTGAGTGTTTGCATTCTAAGAAACATTTATGTACAAAAATTAGGCCTTATCAAAAGCTTAATTTGAGGATCTAACTCCTCATCAGGAAAGTTTTTGCAGAGCTTTGTTACCCTCGCCTTTAACATGTATGTGTCTTACTTCCAGTGTGGATTTGTTTAGCTTCAAGTACTGTGTTCTTTCATTTTAACTTCAGCATGATTAAACTTCCAATACAGTAGGAAAACTGTAAGAACATAACCATATGCTGACCATTATCATTATATGTCAACCTTTCCTCAGATAAAGTAAGATTATTTTTAAATCTCATAATAAGACCTTTTTCTAAGGTGTTAACTGGTTCATAGATTTTTTCTGAATATTATCACAAATTTTCCACATCTTATTGGAGCTTAGAATTTTTACACATTATTCCAGTGATAGCTTACACTGAGATCATATATAAAGAAGATAGAAATTCCTACTTAGCACGTCTCAGCCTTTGTGTCTAACACTGTGTTCATATCTCACCCACAGTACTACACTGGGCACTCATTTTCAGCCAATTACCCACCACATTATCAGGTCAGCATTCCAGGGCACCGTCCCCTATCTTGTCAGTGTGACTCCAACTATTTCTTTTTTAGTTTGGGAGCCTTCCCTAGATTGCTAAAATTCTAACTGTTCAACGGATGAACAATGTTTCCACCATTTTTTTCTGGTGGAATTTCTACCTTAGTAGAAGTAGTGGCCTTAGTAGTTTTTTTTTTAGTGCTGAGAGAAATGTTGAATAGCATTGGATCAAACACACCCTCTTGAAAGCCTCTTCTCCTGATTTAAGGTGCCAACTCACTTTCAAGTCCTTATATATTAACTTGCCATTCATGATTCATTTAGTTGAATTAATATTGCTTTACGGGATCCCACAAAGTAGTTTTTTTTTCACATTGCAGAGTCATTCAGAAATCAGGTGAAAGCTTCATGGAAGCCTAGCTTCTGTGCTGTTTCCTGTCAGACAAGTTTATAGTCTTACAAAAAACCTCTCAAAGTTGGTTTATCCAGATCTGTCCTTTATAATCATACTGATTACTGTCAGCTATGCTACTGTCTTTTAACTCTGCACTGACTGCATTCTACAGTGCCTTTCCCCGCTCTTGGTTAGGATTAATGTCTGGTGAAATGGCCTACAGATACCCAGTTATCCTGTTTACCCTCTTTGAAATACTGGAACAATTTAAGCTTTTCTTCCATTCTGTGAAATGTCACAACGCTCTAAGATGTGTTTTTTTTAAAAAATAAACATTAACAGTTCACAATGCTCTGTGACCAATGCTTCTGGCTAAGTTTATCCTAAGTCTGCAAGATATAAAAGCATTTAAAGGAAATAATTATTTGGTTATGACAGAGTAGAAAGTATCTTTATATCAGAATATGGCACTACATGCACTATTTTCTTCCAAAGCTAGAATATTAACATACTTAGATGAACTTACACATACACAGACTTTCAAACACTCTTATCTAGACCTTGCACCAGGGCTAGAATTTACTTTGGTTTTGATATACCTTTTGATAGTTACTACTGAGTACTTTGGCTTCATAATGATTACTTTGCTTTTGATATACTATTAAATCTCTCTTTGACCTAAACTTAGACTCTACTATCCTTTATTCTTTAATATTTGTGCTTTATTTATTCTTTTTTTTAATAAATGTTGGCTCTCTTTACATACTTGTCCTCATTGCCATCAGCCTTTTTTTTTCCTTGTTATTTTATACATTATATGATGGCATATTTAGATTTTTCTATACAGAAGTACATTTGGAACAAGAGAACACGTGGTACAAATTAACAAGTGAAGTTCAGAAAATTGATAAAGCAAAATACAGGATTTTTGAAAAAAAGTTTTGTTGTGATTTTTATTGCATCCTCTTTTAAAAATTAATTTTTAAGACAAATTTGCCTTCTTCAATGAATACAGAATCCGTGCTATTTCTGTTTAATAGGACATTCTTAGTCACCAATAATCCTTCTCATTTTATTTTTAAAAACCTCCATACATCCAGTTTGGCTCATGATTATTTTCAGCTTTAAGTAAAGAACCTTTTTAAAGTATCAGCCATGTATATTTTGTTTAGAACGATTCAAATATACATACACCTATATGAAGTCAAGAAATGAACAGATGCCTGTAGGCATCAACGTTTAGTTCAGTGACCAATACACTTTTATCAGTCACAGTGGTCTTTAATTTAGAATTAAGCTATACAGATTTTGGTAAATCTGTGGTAATTATAAAAATTCTTAAATGTTAACTTCAAAGCACTGTGCTAAAGATAATATGCTCAACCTAAATCTAAAAAAAAAAGACTAAAAGGATGTAAAAAGAACAAGAGTTAGAAATCCACCCAAGTAAGTTTCAGTTATGTCTTAAAAAGCAAAATATAGCAACATGCAGCATAGTGACGATTTGGTACCTATGGTTCCTCTGTAAAGATTTTTCAAGCCCTTCCCTCTGCTGAACAAATTCCTTCAGCAATACAGAAAGAACTAAAGGCTTTTAGGCTTCTCCTTCACTCCTCATGTCTCATCTGTACAGATGAGGACAAGAAAAACTTCTGTAACAAAAAAAAAATATTTTTTTTAAAAAAAAGAGATTGAAGTTATGAGGCAAATTCTTATTAACTCTAATACCAGTAAGTATTCAGGTAGTCTTGAGTTGCAGTCCATGCTAACTCCCTGCTGATCAAGTGCTTGTACTTTGATTTAGCAGCTGAGCAAGCTCTCATGCGCGCTGGGGATTTATACTGAAGTGCTCAATGAGACCAGCTTGTGAACACCCGAGGCAGAAACTTTCCTGGAACTGAGGGTCAGCTACAAGAAAATTGTCTGCTTAGTGTGATACTAACTAAGCCTTACTGCAGCTCTGCTTTTGCTGCAGTTCTCTCTTCCGTGCTGCTTTCTACACACTTGGAAATGGATTTTGAGATATGCAAGAGGAACATTTATCCTAATTCCCCTTTTCCCCACTGCCTTTTTTTAAAAACATACACACACACAGAGAGAACTTTGGAAAATTGTAAATGTAAAGCATAATCTTAGTTTTCACCATTTACTTAGAATAATTTAAAGCAAGTATTTATTAACAGTTAGATACACTTGCTTACACTTAACAACACACAATCTGCAGCCCAGCGTAAGGTTCAAAGTAGCCAAGCAGAACAAGTCAATGGCTGGCACTCATACGTTTGAAAAAGAAAGCCTAATTGGATTAGTATGCAGAGTGTTAGTGCATTGAGGTAATTTTTAAAATCAACTCCCTACAAGGAGGTTTGTGGGATTTTTAGCTAGAATTTGATTTAAGAAATTCATTTTTGCAGAAATCCTGAAAGAAACTGAAGAGGAAGATGAGGCAAATTTATATAAGAGGAAGAAAACTAAGATTCTTCAGAAACCAGTGGCAAAGTGAACAAAAGGTAAGTGTGAGTCAGTATGTACCTTCAGATGAAAGTCTGGAGAATGGATACATCCATTGTACTGGATTTCCTCCCCATCTTCTGAGTGATGACTCTCATTGCATTGTTTCTATGCCTCCTTTTGAGTGACACGGAACTCTTCTACAAGCAAATCTTGACAATTAAAGGCAATAAACACAGGCATATTAACTGTCTGTACATTTCATAGAAATGAAAGAAACTGTAAGAGAAACATTATGAATGCCACAAATCCTCTTCTTCAAAACAAAGAATCCAAAGAAAAGATGCAAAGCCATTGGACACAATCAGTCTTCATTACATCTGCTATTTGTTTAATTTATGAAGGCTTTCCAATAATTTTTATACTCAGGAGAAAGAATTCACTGATTGAGAGGCAGTATAACAGGATATTGACCACTAGAATGTAATGAAGCAATCCCTAACAAAATGCATCTGTGGAACTAGCAATCTATGATCACAAGAAAAATTATGTCCACTTGCTAATCCAGAACCAGATTTCATTTCATTTGTTCAAAGAAAAAAAATAAAGTTAATAGGGTAGGAGGTTCAGTGACTTTTCTATGAAGTTAAAACAACAGTAATTATAGCCCTGAATTTGGAAACTATGTATGAGAATAATTTTCTTTTACTAACGATAATAAATGCTGACATGAACATCATCAAGAAAACTGAAATAAAAGATTTCACTCTGCATTTATTTAATAGTTTTTATTTTTACTGTTTGAGCTACATTGTATTAAAGATGATAAAAGCAGACATACTGGAATCATCTACTTGATATGCTATTTTACACCTGCTGCCCTCTGCTGTACGGAACAGTTTCCAATTGTTTATATTTCATACTAACCTAGTGAATGATTAGTTTTAGAGATAGATATTCAAGTGCATATGCCAGACTGCTTTTGTTTGTTCCTTTAACTTTCAATGAAATTTGTCTGGCAACAGAGCAATGTGAATTTTTCAGTATGACTGAAAATTACCAAAGTAAATAAATTATCAAACACGGTATATGATACATAGAACAAATGTATTCTCAAATTTGTTTTGTAAAGTAGAATGAATGACTTCAAGAGATATTTTGACTCATTTAAACATACTGCAATATCCATGTCATTAATGTTATTAATGTCATGTTAATGTCAATATCTTGTTAAAAGTCATGTCTCAATGAACATTATAAATGAGGAGCAAGTAAGAACAGAAGACAATCCAACATGAACAGTCTATGAATTCATTATAGTTTGTCTCCAATATTTCTCTCTATCTCTCTTTTCCTCTTTAACCCATCCATCTATCCACCCATCCATCCATCTCAGAAGAAAGTGCTATTCTTAGATGCCATACTCCCAACAACAATAAAACTATTATCTGAGAAGATGCAACTTGCACTGCGGTGTAGCTGAATTGTACTATCATGAGGTAATACGCCTTTGCAAGCACACCCTCAAATGGGTACACATCAAACTACCCATATATTTAGCTAATGAAAGGCAATAGACTACTATGTGCTGCTTGTCACAGAATCTTAACAGGACCCAAAAGCCTTAGCTTAGGCTCATCAGTAATTTAGCCATAATTCACACACATGAGGCAGTTTTTGAGGAAGTTCTTCTTCCCATGGATTTTCTCATGAATTAATGATTTTGTTGAAAACCCTGCAAAAGCCCATGCCTTTAGTTAATTTTGTTCTATTTATGAAAGTTCAGTATTTTTCATTACTTTTTGACTGCAATGAGCATCAAACTGCAAGGCAACCTTATGAAGAGAAGGATGCGAAATGCAATGAAACAAATAATCAAAAAGATACCCAGAGCAGAGGACCGTAAGGGCTAAGAAATTCCTCCCTGGCTCTGAGAAATGTTTTACCTAGCTCAGAATTCTGTTGCAACAACAGAAAAGACCATTTAGACAGTGCATGCAAGTCTAGCACTGTCTGTGGCCTGTTCCTCTCAAATCCCCACCACATGTTGTCATTAGAATTAGCTGTATGAAAGTACACCCATGGCTGTTGCCTCTAGTACATGCTTATAAACCTGTTTTCCACAAATTTACCTAAATTCTTTTTGCACTGGCTGCCTTCATAAGATCCCGTGCTAAAAAATTTCAGAAATTCACTACCTGTTGTGTATAGGAGCATTTTCTTTCATCCCTTTTAAACCAATCTCCTACTAATTCCAGTTAGTTTACTGTGAAATTTGATCAATAACAGTTATGTATCCATTTTATCCACAACCTTCACGATTTTGTAACCATCACCAGTATCACTCATAAGCTTTCTCCTGTCCAGATTGAAGTATTTTCCTTCTAGTTCCTCTCACATAACGCAGTTGCTCTATCCCTAAATAATTTTACTTGCCTTTGTATCTGTTCCTGCCCCATGTTCTTCCCAAGATGTGAAGGCCCCAACTTGGAACAATACTCAAGATGTGGGTACTACACCGCGTTCTTTCATACTTGAAATTGAATGTCCCTTTTTTTTTTAGCAGAACTGCCAGAACCCTTTCCTTTCCTTATGTATTTCTGAGCAAGTACTGGTAGCAGGCATTCAGTTTAGTTAGCCACCTTAATATAACACTGCTCCTAGAATCATTACTTTGGTTTGTAGGTCATCTTAACTTTGGTATTGACGCATACAGGCAGTAATCTGCAACAGTTTTCACTCTTCTCCAACACGTTCTGTAAGGTGCTTGTCTCTAAAAATCAACACAAGGAAAATGTGTACTGAGTTGGGCTGGTGGTAGATAAATATAGCATGCCATACACTAAGGCTTACAACTACTGAAGCTGAGGGCAGGAAAAAAACATACCTTTATTTCCCAGATTCCAGTCCCATGGCATGTTCATCACAATCAGAAGTTAAAAGGAGATTGCTTCCTGTTGAGCACACCTTAAGAAAATTACCAGAATGTTTTTGAAAAAAGTTATCTATAATCCAGGTGTTTTATACAGAACTTCATAATTTTCAACAAACTGAAAGATGACCTTAGAGTGAGTGTGAACAGATTCAGTTCTAAAGCATGATGTTTAGAGTTGATGACTGACAAGTTTTACTCGGCAGCACTCTCTCCAGTTTTCCTAAGCAACTGATCCTTGCTTGAATGTCCTCTCTCTCTCTGAAGCACTTAATCCTCCCCCTTCCTGAAGTTCCTATCTCTCCAAATGGTCCTTGTTAATACGTATCTAACCCACTAAATGCAATCATCGGTGCACTTAAGAAAACATCATGTCCCCAAACTGGAACTGTTAAATTAAATTACTTACTTTCAAGCTGTTTACAGAGAGGTAATTTTCCTTTTAAGTTGTCTTTCAGGTTTCAGCTCGCTCCATATAAACATTGGATACAGTCTGCTTTTGTTTTCTTCTGGCTTTTTTAGCGATATGGTGCATTTTCAACATACAAGTCACTTGGAAACACCATTAGTCTAAAAGCAAAAGAAATTAAAACAGTATATGCAGTTTCTCATGGGAAACATGAGTATATTGTCTTTAAATTGTAGTGGCTGCTTCCAGTTGTTAACACACCAATAATAACACAGGAATAATGCAGCGAGTGTTTTATGTATGACAGTGACATAGCACGTCATGCTGACAAAGGGCTGAGAAATGCTGCACAAATAAGGGAGTCACTACCCAATGGAGTTTAGATCTGTTACTCATTGCCTCAAGAACACATTAAAGCTGCTTTAGGTACAACTAGTCTTATACTCTCCAAGATCTCTGAGTTTGTATCTAAACAGAGACTGCCTAAACTAGGAAATTCTAAACATATATATAGACACATGGTACCTTGTCTGACTCTGTTGGCTTGGTTTGCCAGAGTAATATACCAAATAAATTATTTCCATTATTAACATACTTCAGAAAAGACCTTCTTTGGAGTGAGCCAAAGTGAGACACTAGCTAAATATACTAACTTCCTTTGTGGAATCAAGCTATATTTTCTTATTTGTCAGCATGAACTTCAGCTGCTATTTACCAGATATGGAATAGCTGAACTGACAGCTGATGACACCAAACTGGGAGGAGTGGTAGATACACAAGAAGGCTGTGCTGCCATTCAGCGTGACCTGGACAGGCTGGAAAGTTGGGCAGAGAGGAACCTGATGAAGTTCAACAAAGGCAAATGCAGGGTCCTGCACCTGGGGAGGA
>Ga0065711_1012217_pt1 | contig 11454 bp, 9 predicted proteins | sample Hoacrofraction12_FD_59098 | JGI IMG/M metagenome (GOLD analysis project Ga0065711, IMG submission 59098) | Hoatzin crop microbial communities from Cojedes, Venezuela - Epithelial fraction 12 v2 (version 2) | ecosystem: Host-associated > Birds > Digestive system > Esophagus > Crop | place... | reverse complement strand
CCTCGGGCTGGCGCGTTTCGGTGCGCCGGGGGTCCCCGGGCGGTGTGCCCGGCCCCGCGGGTCCCCCTGCCCCACCCCGCGGAGGGCCTCCGCTCCTCAGTACCGCACGCAACGGCGGCCCTGGGTTTTCTCCCGGCAGGAAATTCCTGACGGGGAAGGACAAGGAAAGCATCTTCACCATGGACCACTTCCCCCTGTGGTACCGCCGGGCAGCCGAGCACCCCCCGGGCAGCTTCGTCTACAGCGTTGCCTCGGAAGACGATTCAGGTAACCTCAGCCTGAACGCTGGAGAGCAGGGGCAGAGAAGGCTGCTCGCATCTTGCGTCCCACGTCACGCGTGTCCCACGTCACGCGTGTCTCACGTCACGCTCGTCCCCGTCCCTTCCTCGCCACCTCCCGCCGAGCAGGGAGGCCTGAGGCCTGGCCTCTTGGCGTTGCCTCCGCACCCGCACAGAGGGCTCGTGGCGGAGGTGCTGGACACGAGGGAAAGGCAAAGCTGCCAGGTGCTGGGCAGCCGTCGGGGCTGCGGAACGCGAGGGTGCAGAGGGGGTGAAGGACGCGTGGGAACGCAGGGCCTGGGTAGAGCAAAGGGTACAGGGAGGTGGGAGATCACAAGGTACTCGTGGGGCTGGAGAACACCGGACCCGTGAGAAGGGGAAGGGACAGGTGTTGCAGAAGGAATTGGACACGCAGCTATGACCAGGCCTGGGAGGGAACATCATCAGACGCACTGAATGGCGGCAGCACCCAGGACTGGTGAGGGATCAGTTAGGAAGTGTCAGTTTAGAGGCTGTCGCTTTTTCCATCACCACTTCCCATGACAGGAAAGGATGGGTTTGTTATGGAAGATGGTGGAGGAAAAGGGAATGGTTTTCCACGGTTTTCCCTGGGTGAGGGTGTCTCGTTCGTCCCCTGTCGCATTGTGGTACTGGACTGTGGCACCTCCTGCCCAGCTGAGGAGCTCAAACACGAGAAGTAAGCAAGGAGTGGCGTTTCAGTGTCTCTTGCTTGGGGCATTGGTTCCTGTGAGTTTGCAGGGCCAGCCAGGAGCTCCTTAAAGGCTGGAAGAGAGCAGAATAGCCTAGAAAGAAACAATCCAAACAAAATACTCGCGCGAGACTCCTACACAGAAGGCAAAAATCCCCTTTGTGCTCCTTTCTGGCCCCTAGCACTCCATCTCTGTCACAGAGCTCAGCACTTTAGCTGTTACAGCTTTTTGTGGTGCAGTAGTGGGAGGCTGGTGGGTGGGAACGCAAGTGGCAAAGAGGAGAAAACCAGACTGTGAGGCAAGAGATGAACCGGGATGGAAAAAGAAAATATTTGAAACTTTCCACAAAAACCTCTCTCTGCACAGCACCCTTAAATCTCACTTAAAAGGCAAGTGTGGAAAGGGGGAGGCATGGCAGGAGGGACCTTTTTCTCCCCTGCGTGCGATGGCATTTGCTCCTTGGAATAGAGCGTGGGTTACAAAACCAGGCAGTGACACCCTATGGGGCTTCCTAGGGCAGCTGTTACCCAGGCCACAGTAGTCACTGCTGGCTAAACAGTGGTGTTGTGGCTTGATGTGGCTTGCTTGGAAGTCACGGGTAGTTTTGCGTGGATAAAGACAGAAGACAAGCAGCTGCTGCTGTTTTTTGTGTTGCATGGCTGTTGGTCAGAAGCTTCAATCACATCCAGGCCCCCGCTCACCTGGAAACGCTACAGGCATGTTGTGAGAAGTATTACCTGGCCCTGAGGTCCTTATGCTCTAAACTGCAAGGAAGATTATTAGTCTCTTTAGAGATGAGCAGCTGGGGTTAGAGAGGCTGTGATCCATGAGGTAACGCAATATGCCTGTGAAGAGCCAGCAAACAGTACTTGGTGCTTCTGAGCCACAGTCCTTCACTATCAGAGCACGAGTCCAGGCCCTGTCTTGACATCTGATGAATGAGGGGTGCCCCACCTTTTGGCCAGAGCAGACCACCGAGTTTCTCATTAAATTCTTGATGATTAGATGCTGATTTCATCCTTTCCACATGACTCAGTATATGCCTGCCCTCTGACAAGGGGTTTTCATGGCAGATGTGCTGCTCATCACATAAGAGGGAAGAGCCTGAAGACCTCCTTGTTGGGGAGCAAGCCATCAGGGAATGGCTGCAGGTGGTCAGAATAATTTATCCAGGGCTTCTCCTTCCGGTGTCCAAAAGTCCCAGAGACAAGAAGACAGGAGGGAAAGCTCTGCAGGTCAAGTGGAACTGTTCTTGCAGCCCAGATCTCTCATGTGTTGGGTGGTTGGGTTTTTTTGGTTTATCTTTTGTTCTCTAGGGTTGCTAAGTGTATTTTGCTTATCTGTCCCATCCTAGGGAGAGCAAGAAATTTGGGGTTCACCATAAAGGCAGGATTAGACTCAAGGCATGTGAGCATAATTTAGCTGGGTATTTGTTTCACAAGGGCTTTACTATTTCTGACATCCTTGAGCAAGTTAATCTGGCTTCAGTCCAAAAATAATGAGCAAGAGACTCCAGGCTAAACAGGATCATGCTCAGGACACACTGGGTACCAACAAGAAGGATAAAGGCAGAAATGGAAAGCAGTAGCAAATGCTGGAGCTCTTGGGAAGGAAAGAATACCTGACCCATCTGTCTGAGCAAGAGATTTCCATACAGTCTGTGAGGAGGGAGTCAGTTGCAGGCTAAATCGATCGTGCTGACCTTCAGACTGTCCCCTGGCAGTTCCAAAAGAGGTGCCCCAGCTGAAGCTAACAGAAATTGAATCTGTCACATGGACATTTGCAGGCTGAAACAAGTGCACTAACAAAGAGAGGGCAGGTGGGGTTCAGTTGCTTAAACCCATCCAGCCATGCTATTTGAAATGCCCTGTGGGAGCTGAGAGATCTGCACAGGGCTGGCAGATGTGACACAGGACCTACAGGACACTTAAAGCAGCAGCTGAACGGTAATCGGGAGACCCTGGGGCATAACAGAGTTTAGACAGCAAAGTCCCAGAAGACTTTTTCTAAAATGGGGTGCTCCTGGAAGTACCTGGAAGTGCTGTGTCTGTCTCTCCAGTTTGCAGTGCTGGCCTGGCTTGGGTAACAGAGCTAGGTGTTAGCCTGGCCTTTGCTGTGCAAGAGTTGGTGTCAGAATTACCTGTCCTGCTTCTCCTCTGTCTACAGAGCTTAGCTGGCGCATGAAGCGGAGCAGCTTTGTGGCCTAAGAGAAGCTCTACGTGCCCAAAATTGAGGAGGCCAGTCCTTTACATTTTATGTTGAGGATGCTACTTTTATCATGGGACATTATCTAGAAGAAAAAAAAAAAAATCTACTCAGAGCTGCTTAGTTTGCTTATGTGTCTTGAAAGATGCAGTCCTTCAAACTCTTGGATGTTTCAGGGTTGAGGCATATGTACACACGGCCCTGGATGTGAAGATGTGTGAGCAAGTTGCTCCTGCTGTGTTTTACTCCTCTCTGGTGGTAAAGTAACCAAGCCTGCCGTATTTGTGTCTTGACAGAGGGAGGTGGCCTACCGAAAGTGGTGACAGTGAGCACAGCTGTGGCTGTGGCTGTGGATGGGAAGATGGGNATTGCTGCAGGTAGGACATTCTGGTNTCTCTTTTTATCTTGAATGAGATGGTTGCATCTTGTANTGAGAGTGGGAGCTGAGAGCTGTTAGCTTGTCATNCAAGGGAAATGACGGGAGCCACAATAGCTTGTGATGTTGAAAACTAGGCTAAACAGAATATTAGCACAGGTACTGAACGGCTGATAGGCTTTTGAAAGGGAAATTAGCTGTTTGAATGGAAGCTTCCCATCTTCAGTGCTGGTGAATTTGTGGGTTGAGACTGTTTCTCTGGAACATGAGTAGGTTAAGAAGTCCGCAAAGGTTTTGAACTGTTTGCAGGAGACACTTTTGGTTTTGGAAGAAGAGCATGTTCTTGTGTCTCCATCATTATCTCAGCTGAAAAATAACTTTTGCTGGTGGGACAGGCATGTTGCTGGATTTCAAACTCGGACATATGCATTGCCAAACATATCTTTGTATCTGAGCTTTAAACCCCTTGTGGCAGACCTTTGCTAGACTCTGTGTCTACTTTTGGAAAATTCATAAAGACCGTTATTTCCAGCAGAACCTCATAACTTTTGAAGCTTTACCATTTTCTGCAGCAATTGCTTCAGCCTTTACGCAAGTACTGCGAACTCAGAAGTGAAACAGAGCAGCCATTTAATGAAACAAAGCAACATTAATCAGTAATGCTGGCATCATATCCAACTTAAACACTCTGTGTAGGAGTATTGGGGTAAGAGAAGTTGTAGCTCAGTGGACATCTTTTTTAGACCAGGAAGCACTGGCTAAGGGAAGAGGTTGGTGGAACAGGTAATGGAGTAGTTATTACCAGAAATGTGCTGAGACGCAGAGCTGCCTTTGAAAGAATGGTTGGTGTTAATGGAGTCCTGTACGGTGGCAGGAATGGCTGAGTAGAATAGATACCAAACCACGGCTTTGTTATAGGAGTATCCAGTAGAGAAAAGGCCATGTAACAAATACCTTCGGGTCAGAGAGTCATCCACTGCTTTTGCCTGGGCTGTGTAGGATACCATGAGTGGTCTTCAGTACTACTAGTCCCTTTAACTTCCTCTGATGAAGCGTTCCTGAATTTCCAGGCTTTCAATAAGTTCCAGTTGAGAGGGGTACTCTTCAAGTATCACCTGGGCATCAAGAAAGTACTTATAAGCCGAAGGAGGGGTGTTATGAAATAACACTTTTCACTGATCTATCACCATTTCTTGCCCGAAGCCAGAAAATTGTTGTGAAGTTTGTCCGGAGACCCCTGTGACAGAGAGATGGTTTCATTAAAATTCATGTTGAGTAAGTGCTTGGGTTATAGAAACTGCTCTCAAAACTGATACTTGCTGGCACTGTTACGAATATATCCAGCAGAGAATGAAATAGCATTGCAACAGTACCAAGGGTCTCTGTGCAGCACTGGAGCATTTTTCTAAGCATGAATTTGGGAGGAGAAGAAACATTTTTAAAAAAAAAAAAAAAAAAGATTGTTTTTCATGGTTCTTTTCCTTCCCTTTCCTCACCTGTGAGTTAGAGCAGAGGCACACAAGCAGTTCATCTGGCCCTCAGCATAAATATAAGGAAGGAAAATTCTGGGTGGAAGAGGTGGAGCAAGAACAAGTGGCAGGAAGATCTGCCCCTGACAGAGCCATTGCTCTTCTGTCAGCAGTGCTTTTCACAACCCCTGTGGAGATTTCTACCTACTCAGTTACGCTGAACGCTGAATTGGTTGTCTGTGTGGACATGCTGTGAAGGGGCAGGATCCTCTGCAGAGGGAAGAGGAGGGTGGAGAATGCAGCAGAGGATAGGGAAAGAAATCCTGATAAAACAATAACAATAAGGTAATATTTCTGTCATTTGTGGAAATGATACAGAACAAACCAGTTTCCTCACTGGTAACCGTGGAAGTAGAGACACAGAAACAAATTCTCAATTGCTTTTGTGTCGTAAAGGTACCATGGTCTCTGTCACTGGCAGGCACGTTATGTGACCTGACTGCAAGCATCTTCTGCTTCCTTCCACACATGGTACATTCTGCTGGGTGTTCTTTATTCCCCATTTCGTAGGTGTTGAGGAAAACTACCCATATTTCATCCAAAGTGTGGACTGCAGGCCAGCACCGAGGGAAATAATTTCTCCCAAAGTGTCCAAAATCCTGCAGGCCCCCAGCTGTAGCCCCCATTCACTTCAGTAGGAATGCAAGCGTTCACTGATGTATGTCCCATCTGCTGGCTTGGACATAGGTTTACAACACATCTGGGGGGTTTCAGGGAGCAAAAGGATACTGTATTACCACCATTTGTTTTCTTTCCAGTAGTGGCTAGGTTCGTTGTCTGAACCTTTCATAATACCAGTTGTGGTTAAAAAAAAAAAGAAAATATTGTGGTCACGCTACCTATTGCACTGCTGTTTGTTCTTGAGTAAGGCCGTAGGTCTCCATCTCCCCTCACAGCAGTGTAACCATCCTGAGTGGCTAGGACCCGATTCTGGGGGGCTTCACCCAGAGGGGAGGCTGCCGCGCGGGTGATGCTGAGCAGTGCTGTAATACCACCCTGGGTACAGGAAAGAGGGGAAGGAAGAGGAACGAGTGGAGACACAGCAAGAGGCAATCAGAGCAGAATGGCATGCAGGTTGTTGTTATTGTTGTTCTGATGGTGTCAGCCCTCAGTGGGATTGATACCCTATTCACTTGGCGTTAGGATACTACCAGAAGTTTGGTACCCAGCACTGGTTCCCAGAAGGCCATATATCTGGGTAGGCGTGTAGTTTCCGGGTAAATGCAGTCACAGTTCTGTAAAAGGGGAACAACAGAGACTTTTTAAGTGCCCCTATAAAAGTGCAAGTGGTATGAACTGGCCTGTCATTCTGCCACTGATCGTTACTGTCACTTGTTTGACTTGATGGTGCTTGGGGAGGTTTGTGAGCACTCTGAAATGTTCGCTATGCGTGCAGTGAAAAATTAATCTCTAGGATTTACAGCCTTGCCTGTGGGGAGGGAGCGCACGCAGTGCCCCCATGGGGAGGACGCCAGTGACAGGGAGCAGTGGGCCCCTGTTCTTCTGGCAGCTGAATGGCAGTCCCCAGCCAAGGTGGAGAAAGGCGAACTGGTAAAATCAAATGTCTAGGAAGATGACACACGCCTGGGCACTGTCAGGACATGAGGGAGCAGTCAGCTGGGATTAGAGAGCAGCCAGGCTGGAGGGCTGAAAGCAGGGATGAGGGGGGAATACAAGGGCCTCATTCCTCCTATTTCTGTCTGGCTTAGCTCAGTAGGAAATCCCAGAATTGGTTTGGGTGGAGTCTAAGATGCTTCTCTCTCCATTAGAGATGCTGCTCCACACAAGGATGGTTGGGGAGGTGTCCAAATTCAGGAGGAAAAAGCAGTATCCTGTGCTCTACCCTACCGTCTTCCCTTTTCACCCAGCCCTCTTCTTCCCCTGTGGGCCAAGCTCCTGTACCTGGGGCACGAGGGGGACGCACAAAGGGTTCAAGGTACCCACAGGTCTCTCAGAGGACAAGGTGGAGCCAAGGCAGGGTCTGCTTGGTGAGCTGAGTTGGTGTGGTCACTTTGGTGGGAAGCCACACAGGCGAAGCTACCCCTGGCTTGGGTCTACCTGTTTCTTTGAATTAATAATATCTACCTGCTATATTGTTCTTTGGCACTTCAAAGCACTATGCAAACATTAAGTAATGCCTGGATGATTAATTATAATGAATTAGAAAGCAGCTAGTCTCCCGGGATGTCAGTCCAGTACCTTTCACGCACACTAACTTTGCTGGAAATGAAAAATAAGGAATTGTGATGGCACTCTCCCCAAGCCAAGTCCTGCCCCAGATAGCACTGTCATCTGCTCCCTCCCATGAGTCAGTAGCCTGGGGCTTTCTGCTCCTCAGGGGGTGCGCGGCAGAAATCACATGTAGTTGCTGACAGAAACTTTTAGTGATTTAAAGCCTCAGTGAAACTGCTGGAATCTGTGCGGGAGTTTAGCTGTCATTTTGGGCTGTGCATGATGTCTCTTTCATTGCCTGACCTCACGGGTGGAGTTATGTTGTTGTCAGCCGGCTGCCTATCCCAACAGGGACAGGCAGGGGTTTCTTCCCCTTAGGTTCCCTGCCGTGGTGGTGGTGTCTCGGGGATGGGAGACAGCCGACACTGACAAATCATGGGGCACGCCCCGGCTCTGCGATGCCCGCTAAAACAAATCCAAGTGGCCACTTAGGAGATGCAGTTTTATTTCATATGATATCTCTCTTCTCCGTTTATATTCAAAGTTGATGTTAGTTCTTATCTGCAGTGATTGGACCACAGGGAAGTTTTTATCCCATGATGACAACAGCATATACAGATGTGTTTGGGGAGAGTCCTAAGCAAGCTCAAAGAAGGGTGAGAGAAGAGAAATATTGTCTCTATTTTACAGAGAGGGTTTTGGGACACTGAGTTATTAAGGCCAGTATTTTCAGAAGAGGTCTGTACTCACAGCAGGAGCGCATTTTAAAAAAAGCAAAGCTTAGATAATTTTTTTTCAAAACTATTTGAAATCAATCAGTCTGAAAAGTAGATAATGGGAAGTAATTTTGTGCTTATACTGCTGGTTAAAATCCAACCTCTATCAGTCCAATGGAAGCTCTTTATTTGAAAAGCAATTACAGGCCAGCTTGATGTCTCTCCATCCTCTTCCTTGGTCCCCAGTTTTGGCTACCTGCTGTCTGTTACCAGTGACCAAAGAGAGATGGTGCAGGTGGCTTTTTCAGCAGTTCTGTTGCTGTGGCGTCTTTTCAAATTAATCTACACACAATTCTGTATTACTGCCGTTTTGTTGCTTGGGTGGGTAAAACATTTCAGCCGCCCCTCTAGAAAGTGACAGTTGCACCTGTGGAAGCTGCTAAAATGCATGGAAAGAAGCTACAATAGCGTGAGCACCTTTTGCATCGGAATAACTGCATCCAAGCTGGAGAATCAAAATTGGTTCACTAGACTGGCTTGGAAACAAGCATAGCATTACCCATACAAATCCTGAGAGCAGCTGATCTCTTAAATGTGTGCTGCAGTATTCAGAAGGAGCGCTGCCTCTCTTTTGATGCTGGAGGTTGTGCCAATGTTGTCCCAGTGCAGGGACTTCTGTGAGCTCCCAAGGCATCATCTGGGCGCCTTTACGGAAATCACGGTCTCCCCTGCATCCAGTGATAGCATGGGTAGAAAGAAGGAAGGCTCAACTCATTTTCAGCCCGTCACCTGCTACATCTAGTTTCTGCCTGATGCCATTCCCTCCTGGCAATCCCTGAAGCCCAAACAGTTTCTCAAGCATTCCTTTGATCTGACAAAATGAGAGACGTCTGAAGGAGCTGTGCCTTGGAGCTCAGTCATAGAAAGTGTTAGGGGCACTCAGTAAGGCAGAAATGCTAATGATTTTAGTACTAGCAGCAGCTGTGCCTTCTCCACCTGTCAGGACATCTGGCTGGAGGCTGTTATCAGTTCATACACATTTGGCTGGCCGAAGGGTTGAGCCAATACTCTGCGGGCCATGGTATCAACGTTACACGATGCCGTTGGTGTGCCAAAACCAGTGCCTCTTGCATCCTTCATCCATCTGCCTGCCTGCCATCCGTTGCACTCTACTTTATACACTGAGCCTTGGGGGAGAGACCTGTAAGCATAAAGGCTGCTTTTTGGGGTGTTTCTGGGGCAGACACAAGCTCTCCTACGAGCCAGACAAAAGTGAGATGGTTGCCTTATTTTGCACTGGCTCTGGTCTTAAACTCTGCCTTTCACCAAGGTTTGGTATCAGTGCTAGGACCACATGGTTCACTGTTCAGAGCTGGTTATCCTCCAGCCAGGTCAGCAAACAGGCAGAAAGAGCAAACATCTGCCTGCAAAACTCCACGTAGATGTCTCCATGTATAGACAGTAACCGGTGACAAGGGGGCAGAATACATTTATTTTATCCTCAAAAGAATGCTAAAAATAAGTACGCGAGACATCTCCCACAGCATTCTGCCCACCCTGGGTGGACATTGGCAATTTCCTTTCCTTCCATGGTGTGTCTGCTGTTAGTGTAGGCTGTAAGATCTTCAGCACAGGGATCGTGCTTCCTCCCTGTGTGTGTGGACATTGCCTGTTGCCTTGGGGATGAGCCCTTGGCTAGGGGAAAAATGAAGACAGTAGCCAGTAAGTATTTCCTTGTAGCCTCAGCTGAGTGCAGGAGTTTGCATGCTGCATCACTTACCAGGAAAAAAACATTGGGTGAATCGGCCCTCCTTTCCTCAGCCTGTGTGGGCATTGCTTTGCCCAGCACAGAGCCCCCACTGTGGGTGGCCTGTGCCCAGACCCTGCCCTCACCAACTGTTTTGGGGTATTTTCTCAATGGGACACCATAACAACTTGTGAGCAATGGGATTTCTCTTGTGGGGTCTGATGAGGCATTGCTCTGGGACATCCCCAGTCCTGGAGCCTGTTCTAGGCTGGAGCTACAGCCCAGGAGCCCATTCTTGCGTGTGCATAGCGGAAATCTTCTGGCCTAAGGTTATCCATCACCACCACCTCTATGGCTCCTCTGATTGCCAGGGTTATCACACCTGAAGGGAAAAGAGCCCTTGACGCTGGCTCAGAAGAGGCTTGCATGTAGCTGGATTTTTTTAGATTGGCACCCGGTGCCTTTGCCATGTCCCCTTTGCTTGCAAATTATTTGATATCATTTTAATTCTGAGCTGAATTAGAGCAGTGCGCGGGTTGTCATGGCAACCGTTTCCTTGTGCCTCTTGGTCTGACTCATTGCAGACTATTGCTCTCGCGCTCCAGGATTCACAGATGTGATAGGAGAAGAATCATGTGCTGGGCTTTCAACTTTTTTTTGCTTTTAATTTCCTTCCCAGCCTCTCTTGCATTAACTCCTACCTAGCCACAATCAGCAGGGACCTGTGTCTCTGCGCGGGGCCGCGGGGGCCCATGGGAGCACACTGCGTGTAGAGTATGTGGGGCTGTGCAGTGTGTGAGGGGATTTGTGCATAGCTGCGTGTATGTGCACACACAGTTTCTCTGCAGTGCCTTGTGTGCCTGTGGTACCTGTCTGCGTGTGTAGATAGAGGTGTGCACAGGTACACGTACAACACGGAGCGATTTGCACCGATTCCTGTCCGTGGTGGGGCTACATGCTAACACGTGTCTTCTGTGTGCGCATGCAGGTACGTGCATGAGTAATCCCTGTGGACATGGAACTGTACCCAGTGTGTGGAGTCTGTCAATATGCACTGATTATTCAGGGGGACTGACAAAGTGTGAGGGTCATCAATGGGCCAGGTCCATTCAAAGCTGTGTGAAGGTCCACAGACCACCAAGCAAATGGCATTGACACCTCTGACCAAGTAGAGTGCAAACCTAAATTTCTGTGTGAATGCAAGGCCAGTGCATTACCTTGCTCGCACCTGTCACCCCACAATGGCCCACGTTATGCATCTGAAGTACATGGAATAAAGTGGTGTTGTCCATGCAAGGGCCATAGCACAGGTATAATTGATGTCACGAGCTGTATTAGGACCTATAGTTCAGCACAGGAGCAAAGTCATGTGAGAAGATGCTGAAAGGGGTCAAGAAGCAGTCTGTAGATGTAGATGTAGGGATGAAGGTCGCAAAGAATGTTATAGGAAATGTCTTCTGAGATGGTTTGGCTTAAATTCAGCTAAGGCACAAGCAGACAAGTTTTGCAGGGTGAGAACCACAGAAACTTAGCAAAACTGAGGACATCTCCAGGCTACTCCTAAGATAAGTTCCTTTTACCATCAAACTCCATCTGTTTCCTTCCCCAGTTCACAGAATCACAGAATGGTCGGGGTTGGAAGGGACCTCTGTGGGTCACCCAGTCCAACCCCTCTGCCGAAGCAGGGTCACCCAGAGCAGGCTGCACAGGACCTTGTCCAG
>Ga0065711_1010921_pt1 | contig 11454 bp, 10 predicted proteins | sample Hoacrofraction12_FD_59098 | JGI IMG/M metagenome (GOLD analysis project Ga0065711, IMG submission 59098) | Hoatzin crop microbial communities from Cojedes, Venezuela - Epithelial fraction 12 v2 (version 2) | ecosystem: Host-associated > Birds > Digestive system > Esophagus > Crop | place... | reverse complement strand
GCTTCTTTGAGATGAGTGACAGGAAGCAAGCCCTGGTACTGGCCATCAAATCAAATCAGAGCTTACTTAGAGTTCAAGGAATCCACCCCAGAGAGACGAAGTTTTCATAGAGACAGATATAAAGAATCTGTACCGGTAATTCAGACATGTAATGTAATAAGTAAACAAAGAATAATGCAATATAGAAGAGATGTAGCAAATTCATGCACTGCACTGAAGTGAGGACTATGCCAGCAGTGGTTAGGTGCTTATATGCTTATAAGATGAAAATAAAAACAGATGTAAGAGAAGGAAAAAATAAGTCCTTGAATGCAAAAGGAAGGATTATTTGCAAGAACACTAACAGGGAACTAAACTTGTCAGGCAGAAAATCTTACCTAGATTCAAGAGGGCTTGGGTAGCTGCAGATGGAACTTTGCGTTAACAATAGGTTGAAAGTCAGAGGAAAGCAATCTGGATGCTGGACAGGATGCTTTAGTTGCATTGATAATGTAAAATGTCTGCATCTGTATAATTTCCATCCATATCAACAGATCAGTTCCATTTTATCTCAGTGTGAGTTAATAATTAGTGATATCATGTAGGAGTCCGTGTTTTTTCTAACCAATGAGAAGTTCTGACTCCTATCTGTGTTGCACTGCTGATACATCTTTAAACATATAACTTCTGTTTAGTCTAACCACATTTTATTGATTAATGCTACGCTGCTACTCACAAGCTTATCCTGTGCTGTGTTAAATGCTATGTCTGGGCCTACTGGGAGAGTTGGGAATATATAATGGGTGCACTTTGGTCCCCATGCCAACAGGTACAGACGAGGTTGGGCCCACGCTGTCCAGGGCAGAGCTGCCTGCAGCAAACTGTCTGCATCCGTACAGACCACGGGATGTAGTGCACTGTGGTCAGAGCTCTCCTAGGATCTGTTGTGGTCCCACAGCACAGCTCTCTCCCTGCGTCCTCCTCGCTCCCTCCCTCATGCAGGCTGTTCTCCATGTGAAAGGCTACATCTGACATGGGTTGACACATGCCACGGCTGCTGCTCCCACTCTTTGTGGAGGCCATGACGCAAGCAGAGCTGTCTTTCTCCTGACCAAAAAGCAGTGTCAGGCTGGAGTGCCTTAGCCCCGCTGGGGGATGCGTGCCGACAGCTGGTGCCAGACACAGAGCTGCACTGGGAGCCTCTGGTCCTCGTGAGCCAAGCCATCCTCCTGCATAGTCATCCTCCTGCATCTGTGAAACTGGCAGGCAGTCAGGAATGCTATTTGCAAAGGTCATGAATTCTCCTGGAGAAGTCCCTGAACAGCCATCTACCCAGGACAGATAACTAGCGTCTGTCTGCTGCTCCACTTCAAAACTGAGCCTGCTGTGCAAAGCACACTTCAGAAGCGTCCCTCCCCAACACGGGGTCTGCTTAGCAGCTACAGACAGCCTCCGTCATCTCTGAAAAGTGTCACTGCAGCCCTTCAAATCCCACTATGAAGGTATTGCATGGTACACACATATATATGTACGTACTTCAAAAGGCCGTTCTAGCCACACACATACAAGTAGATTACCCTGACTAAAATACTAGAATAGGCCATAAGCTGTAAACAAAAAAAACGCAAACCCTTGCTGTGCCAGGAAACACTTTTCAGTGAGGCAGATCAGCTGTATGTAAGAGGAAGCAAAGTATCTCTATGGTAGGACCTTGGTGATGCCAGCATGTGGCAGGCCACCAGAGTGGCCAGGCAGTCAGGGGAGCAGGGTTCTGGGCTGGTGTCTGTCAAGGGGAGCAGCTCCATTTCCAGCAGGGCTGGCAGGTCTCCCCCAGGCAGAGCCATGGCACGGGCTCCTGGGCAGGAGGAGCAGCTCCCAGATGAGTGACCGCTGCCGTTTCCTTGTCTCCTGCCACCAAGATGTCCTGCTGAGCTGCTGCCTCCATCTGCTTCTCAGTGGGGCAGCAGGCCTGCGGCTCCGTGGCTCCTGCGGCTGGCTCACCGGCGTGCCTCCCCTGCTCACACCGCTCTCCCACACCTCCTGCTCGCCGCTGCTGGGCATGGGGCCTGCGGGACGAGGGAAGAAAGCGGCATGTCCCAGCAGACAGCTCTTCCTCTTGGTGGAGTATGAGCTGTTCTGCGACTCTGGAAACCTGTGAGCCTGGACAAGGCAGTGGGATGCAGCTGGAGCACGGATGGGTGACTGGGGCATGCCCACGTATGCAGCAGAGTATGGATGGCTGCCAGAGCCCATTCTGCTTGGGAAGCAGCCATTTCCACATTCCAAGGTACCCGTGCCATTTCCTCGACCAAACGCCCCACCCCGTGCCGCCAGCAAGACACGCAGTGATGTATTCAGCTGTTCTGTGCAAATACTGCACGCCAGAACTGACTGTCACGGAAACAGATCTGTCATCCTGCTAATTAAACAGTTCCTGTGTGTGGTGCAAGCCTCTTTCCACCAGAGTGCCATGCTCCTCTGGTGGAAGCCTCTTTTCTTCATTATGTAGTGTAGTCTCATAAGCGTGGCACAAACAAGCCGTGCTCCTTCCTGCAAACGAGTGTCATCAAATAGATGTAGGTACTCCACAAAGCTGGCTGCACACCTTGCTGCATCCTGGGGGATTCTGGCAAAAAGTCCCAGGAATGACTTGAGTGTGTATATGTGTTGGGGAGAGGGTGTTGTGCTCTTGGCAAAGGGTTCCAGCCCCACATCCTCCCTATGACAAGGCTGAGAGGTGAAAGCAGGTTCTCAACAGCCTTGGTCTCATACTGAACCTCCTCCTGTGTCATATAATAAAAGAAATTTTGTCGTGGCTTACCAGAGAAGCATCTGGTGCAGTTGCTCACTGCTGGAGAGACAGAGATGCCGAGCTACAGTCTCAGTAACGTTAACCTGGGACAGGATCCTAGTCACTCCAGCCCCCATGTGGTTCCTTTCTACCCCAGTGCTGTTGTTTTCTTGCATAAGAAGTGAGACAGCCAAATAAGCAGGGACAGGCACTGGAGACTGCCAATCTCTATTTCGTAGAGTGCCTACAAAGACGTGCCATGCATATGCCAGGGCGTGTTGGACTTGTGAGTACATTAGGAATACATAAGAAGATTGTTCTGATCAGGAAGAATGAAGTCTGGTGTAGTCCACACCTGCATTATCTGTAGGGTGTGGACCCTGAAGCAAACTACCCTCTCTTTTGAGCCTCACAAAACCAAATAATTGGTTAACTCCAGATTGGAGTCCTGGCAAAATGTAGTATGTACACAGTGTAGATGATCAAGCAACCAATGCCCTGGAGCAAAGCAACAAACCAACCAACCAGACAAGATAGGCATATGGTCCAACAGTCTGCTTGCAACAAATATTAGGCCAAATGTTAGCTGCAAACTGCACAGTAAAACACAATTTTAGTACAGTTTTAAGAGATGCAGCCCCTCAAGCCCTTGCTTTCTAAAAGCAGGAGGTGTGGAGCTATATGCAGGTTTCTGCAGTTCCCATGTGGCTACTAGTATGTTTGCTGGTTAATTTACTGCCAGTATGAACAGGAGGGTGACTACAGGACAGACAAAAATCTTTGACCATTTCATGGGATTGTCACGATAATTAGTAGGGCCTTGCAGTGGAGCAACTGTCTGTTCAGTGGCAGCTAGGAGTCTGTGAGAAGTGACAACTTACGGGAGAGAGCTGGTCTTCAAGCAGACAGCAAAATGATCAAGCACTGTATGAATGACCACGGAGAACAGGGTAGTAGCAGTTACAGGCCACCACTGCCAGTGCTTTGTAGCTAGTCTAAGTGATATATGGAGATCTCAGTAGCCACAGCTGTTGTTCAAAATGCAGGAGAGGTCCTCAAAAAGTATTCCATCTCGTATTACCAAGTCATTGCCAATTTGCACACTGGGTTCTCCAGAGGTGTGCTGGAATGACAGAGGCACAGCCTAATTTCTGGATCAGTTGACTACCACCACTTTACACCAATGCAACTGACTTTTCCTCTATTAACTGTGCCATCCCTGCCGGTCGGTAGTAGAACCTTGGGCAAGGGCTCAAGACATTGCATTAAAGATCTCAGCTGTGGATGTGCATTTCTGGAAATGTACTTCCTTCAACCAAGGCATTCTCCAGTTGCCTTGATGAAAGTCAATTATGATGACCACGTCTTCTAGGTACCTGGCAAACCTCCTGACCCTTTGCTCCCATGGATCATGAAAAAAGCTAGTTGGAATCTTTACCCTTATCCAAAACACTTCAGTTTACTGAAACTAAGCCAGCAGAATCTCACCTGGCTGCTAATGAAAACAGGGTGGGTCAGGTTATGAGAAAGCCCTATCAAACCATTTTCTGCAGAGTGACTGATGGTTTCAGAGACAGCGTTAGACTTGCTGCTGCCCACAGAAGTAAACTGGATATTTACACAGCTATTTCTCTATGTCAGTGTTGCTTTTCATGGGCCTCCCACCAACAGCTTTCGTCCCAACACCTTCGCAACAGTGTTCAACATCACAGAAAGAATTTCTGGGTCCTACCAGCAATAATCCTTTAACTTCCTGCTTGTTTGGCTTTTACAGCCATGGTGTCCAAACTGCGTCATGCTAAAGTGGTCATCGAGCCTCTATATTAAGAATATTAAAAAAAAAAAGAGATTTGATAACAAAGAAAGGATAAGTTTGTACTGAAAACACATATTTGAAGTAAAACAGAAAAGACTGTGCATTTGTGGAAGGGTGTGGTAAATTTAAATCAGTTTAAGAGCCACGTATTATATCCAAACAATGTACAGGCAGGCAGTGCATAATGACATAACCGCAGCATCCTCAGATGCAACACCCTGAAAGGGAAGGAGCCTTCTTAATCAGTTCCAGACATCCACTTGCTTTGGGACACACCGAACAGCCTGCATTTCTCCAATGCAGTAAAACGGCTCCCATTTTTTCCTGATCCAAGAAGGAGGAAATCTGCAGAGAGGTCCAAATTTGAACGCACATACGGGATACTGTCTGTATCCATTCCCTCCTAAGTTTCAAAAAGGGGATTCCACAGGGGCTAGACCACATACTGCAAATGACTCTTCTTGAAGAATGGGACAGACAATGGTAGAGGGTACGGGTCAGTACTGAGAGGAAAGCTTTGAAGAATATCACAAAATCACAGAATGGTAGGGGTTGGAAGGGACCTCTGTGGGTCATCTAGTCCAACTCTCCTGCCGAAGCAGGGTCACCTACAGTAGGTTATAGAGGACCTTGTCGATGAAGGTCTGGTCTGGTTGATGCTGTTCTTTGCCTCTGTCTCCGCTGACAATATCACTGCAGACAGGTATCAGCCCTTGAGTGCCAAAAGCAACTTAACGAATTAGCTTGCAGTTAAGATTAGAGGGGCACTGAATTGTAGACTCTTTTTGACTCTTCCATATTCTGTCTCCTGGCTTGGTTTTGAGGCTGGAATGACTCTCTCATTAGACGCAGAATTCATTTTGTCTTACAGCTTACACTGAAGAGAAGCCTACAGTATGCTGCATCTTATCTGCTTTGCTCTCTTACCAGACTATACCAGAGTCCTGCAGTCTCCATTTGTGTTTGCTTGACTGGAAAATTGTTCTCTGAATCCCTGCACCTCCAAGCAAGGAATGGAATCTCAAGTTACACAGTTGGTGCCTTGTGCCTGAAGAATTCCACTCTCCTAAACACAGCAATTGTTTATCTGATTGGAGGGAACACGAGACCAGAACTCTTCTCATCTACAATTGTTTCAACTCTTTCTTCCAGCTGACAGTAAACAGAGGAAGAAGTACTAAATATGAAAGTATGATAAATGTTCACTTATCTACTGTAGATTAAAACCAACTTTGGGGAGACAGAAAGGAACAGCAGCCTTCTGTGAGAGCAGAGGAAAGCTAAGATCCTCCAAAATGCAGAAGACATGCTCTTGCATTAGCTGCACCTTATGTTTCAGGACCTTACTATGCAAGAATGAGCCTACTACACATAAGAGTGTGAACAGTGGGGAACTTTTTGAAACATGGTGATGGCTGATCATAGCATTATACGGTGAAAAAAACCCATATATTGAATCACTGTATGTCTTGATTCCATTTAAAATTGCTTCTCTATCAAAAACATGGACAGAACAGGGTTGGCTGAAGATTAAAGGTGCTGAGCAAGAACAAGCCACTGCCCATCACGTTGGACAGGGCTTTAAGCAACCTGATCTAGCGAAAGACGTCCCTGCCCACAGCAGGACGGTGTCAGCCCAGGGATCTTTAAAGGTCCCTTCCAACCCAAACAATTTTACGAAGAAGTACTTGCAGGTGTTAAAAACACTAGGGATTCACAGCAGGGATACCCAACCGCAGTTGCTGGCCAGTCACAGACTCAACCAGGTTTAAGGAAAAACTGCATGACTGTCTGCCAGCACAGCAGTCTTAGAGAAAACCCTCCTCAGCACCGGCCAGAAGGCATTCTGACTCGATGGCTGCTTTGTTCCAAGGCAGTAGCACCCCTTCAGGCCTGTGGGAAGTGACAGGGTTACCGGTTGCTGGATCAGTCGCTGCCCAGACTGGTAACTGGTGGCTATGGTCTTTCCTGTAGATGAACTTCAGGGCCTTTGCCTTAGCCCAGTACGGAGACATACGCCTCCATGTGCTGCACGGCGCCACAACAAACACGACTATTCCAGGAGCCTCTAGTGGCCATCTCTTGAATTGCATTGCCGCCACAAGAACCACGAAGTCCGGGGATGTCTGTCAAGGATCAGCTATGATCACAGTGGATTTGAGGATAAGATGCTCTCCTTTCCTGGCCTGCTTCTGGTAGGGGATGCCTCCTGGCTAGAAGGACCAGAGGGTATCATCAGCATGTCAAGGTTTGCACGGTGGTGGGGAGAAAAGGTAGCGAGGCAGCCTCTTCTGAGATCCTGTTCCTCAAATTTCATTAGAGAACACAGAAAGAAGCAAGGCCAAAAGCTGCTTATTAAAGAGGTTGTCAGCAGGCGAAAACATTTAACTTCACAAGACTTGGAAACACAGATGGGAATGGAAAGGTCACCTCCAAAGAAGCACAGAGACAAGCATTCTGGCTCCCACCATATTCCATATGGAGTGCAGCATAGGAGAGCAGGTAGATGTATTCGGCTCCTCCAGAAACCGCAGCAGGCCTGACTTGATTCCAAAAATAGTCTGAGTCAATGTTGATTTGCCAGAGCCTACTCACAGCAGCTGTGTGCTCTATGTTATACAGCAGAGGGTACTTTCTGGAGATTTTATAAATAAGAGGGCCATTCTGTCAGTGCATGAGTGAACCATTTAGGTCAATATTTTGCTTCTGGATACATTATTCCAGACATAAGAATGCGGCAGCGAGGACAGAACCAGTAGCTTTTTAAATAAGTATTCAGACGTTATTTTTAAGCTTTTGGGTATTTTTATACGTTTTTGTTCAGATTTGTGTAACTCCAAAACCATAATGCAGAAAAAACCTCCTTATTTTTAAACGAGTTCGTATCTACAGTTTCTGTAAGCTTCTAGTCCCCCGTCTCCAACATATCAATGGGAGAGAGTGAGGAGATGACAACTGATATTTTGTAAGGCTAAAAATATTGTGCCTTTTTACATAACACTGGGAATTTAAAAAGTACATTAACTGCTTGCAGATTATTTTTAAAAATGCAGTTTGAGCAACATCACTAGTATAGATTCAGCTGACATTTAGGAGAAGTAGCTGCTGTATGTTTCACTGTTTGGAAACCAGACATTCAGTAGAGAATGAAGTGAATGTTTTAAAAAAGGCAAAATAAGACTCAGACTGCATCAAAGATGCCTGCACCCTAATACACACCTCACATTTATGCCATTGGTGGTACCTGTTTTCCCAGTGCATACCACGTAACCCTTTTTGACCCTTCAAAGCAACCTCCTCAGACCTCCCCTCTTGCCACTACCTACGTGATGGTGAGGAACTCGCTCATCTTCCCACTTTGGGTTCCACTGGAAAAGCCCCAGGCCATGGTACAAGAAACCAGAATTTCAGAGCATGGCTCAGTCTACCTCCAGCCTCATTCCATGTGAGCAGGCATTTAGCTGGCTCAGACACAAGGTAAGGACATACGAGGATGCAGCATAGATTTATGAAAGACACTCACCAGAATGGTGTTGCTGAGTGGGTGAAGTTTGTGACAGATGAAACAGGCTAGACTTGCTAATTCTTTGATACTGAGCTGCAATTCCAGAGAGCGAGGGTTCAAATGGAAGGCGATGCCCGATCACATGCAGTAGGTCAGTGTGCTCCCAAGGCATCAGTGAAATGCTCACAGAGCAAACTGCACCACCGCGGCTCCAGACGGTAAATTCCTTTTCTGCGTCTTATGTAAAGTCTAGAAATGGGAACTGTATTAGAGATGAGATCTTATTTAATGTAGATAGGACAGAATATGACACTTCTGCATGATGCTGGATAAAAATCAAACATGGGTGAAGATGCTGAGAGAATATTACACCTGCTAAAAATCTGCAAAACAGCAATGTTGTTCCGAAAAACTGTGAAGCTACAAATCCTTAAGAAAAACCAACGGAAGGCAAACATCGAGACAAGGTGAGAAAAGAATGGCAAACACCGAGCATTGAACATTTATGTAAGTGTGTACCAATACACCAAACCTATGTGTTTTAAAGAAAGGTGAATATATTTTAAGAGAATACCGCCAAATAAGCGAGATCACCCAACCGGGATCTTGCAGCAAAGCAGGTATGGGAGTACTGTCTGTTGTTAGATTACAGCAAGCCTCCTGCTCGCCTGCTCTTCATGTGCTGGGATGACATACCTCTCCACTGTAGAAGTTCTTAAAATTTGTTTCAAAAATATATATTAAAAAAAAATCAACCTGTGTTGAAATTAATGTGTTTTTAAGGTATCTGGCTAACATCAAAGTATATCATACCTCTGAGTAAGATTGTCCTTAATTTGGGACACTCCATCAGCGTTCAGTTTCTAATAGATGATGCCAGAGTATCCAAAGCGCGTGTCTCTGCCTCGGCAGCATAGGCCAATTTGAGAACTCATCGCGCAGGAGAAGTGGAAAAATCTTTCGTTGCTCACCATTAGCTCTCTTCAGCAATATGGGACAAAATACCCAGGAGGATATTTTGGTAAATACACTGTCGAGGGGGTGGATTGCTTAGTTCTGTCTCAGCACTGAACTAGTAGGCTCTCATAAAGTTTTTTACAACCTCTGGCTGCAGGCAGAACAAGATCACGTTTGCTCAGATGTGAGTGTAGGTAAGCATGAGCTTACATCACAACACGAAACGCAAACACATCCTGCGTCTTTACCTCCACCTATTGTCCCTTCTAATCTTCAGTTGATTCACACAGCCTGAAATATTTTTGCAGCTTGAAAGGACCCAGCCTTCCACTTATGTCAGATAAGTTACACCGCTTTGAGGATATGAACTACATTGGCATTGCTTTTTTCATTCTTTGAACCTCATAAAAAGCCTTTCTGTTTGTCTCCTGCACCGAAGGAGCTCTGAACAAGAACTGTATGAGTCATTTTGCTATCTCATTTCCTTTTCAGTCCACATGAAAATCCTATCAGTAGCTAATACAGCTAGATGTAGCATTAACTCTTGTGGCATCTACTCCATTACTTCCATGAAGCAATTACAGAGATCTCTGCCAGAAGCAGCATTTACCGGGGAATCCATACTGCCAGTGGCAGGAGGCCAGCAGTGAAGCATATTGGAGCAACAGTCCCCAGAGGATGATGCCTGCCTCTATAGATCCGATACAGATACTATTTTTGTAAGCATCGCCTACTCATGAACTTCATAGGCCTCTGTGTATTTTCCACAGCTGAAGACACATCTTGCAAGAAGTGTGTAGGAAGTTTCTCCATGTCTTTCCATGACAGTAATTGGTCAGACTACAGGATTTTAAATAATGACTTTAAAAAGGATCAGAGCAGAAGGTGAACAATCATTTTTCAGAGCCTTTTCATGGAGGTTGCCAATGAGACCTCTGAGGACAGGAACTAATCTTAGGATTAATGATAGAAGGAAGACATTTTAAATTATTTGGGGGTTAGCAATGTTTACCTGAAAGTGGAACATTAGGGGTCAAGATTTATATTGGTAATTTTTTTCATTTTAATTGGTTTAAATGGCAGCTAAGGGAGACAACGGGAACACATTACCTACTGAGATATAATCTGCATCCCTGATAATTAATTGATGAAAAGAATAAATTTACTAAGCAGGTACAGCAGTGACAATAGCTCTTGTGTTTTATAAGCAGTGTTTCTTTGGAAGAAGCTGTTCCAGTATTTATATTTTATAAGATATTTATATAGACCTGTAGGGAACACCTGGAAAAATAGGTTTAATAGATCCATCAACAACTTATAGAAAAGATAAACGATGTTGAAAAGGCATCTCTTAAAAAGCAAACAGTTAACAACTTACAGCCTAAGCCTGTCTTCAGGGTTATGATGGAGGTGCCTCAACGTGGACTTGGAACAAGTGGTTAAAGATCAGACCTTGTTCTGAAACTGCTTTGCTGTGTGCTGTTACCAGCCCCACTACCAGGCATGAGGTCGCTACCTTTAGCTTTGCTGGAAGTAAGTTTTCCTCCTTCCCCCGCTCAGACCTAGAGTGACCACTTGGCCTGTGTGCAGGGGGTGGGGGGAAGGGACCCCTGGAGGTATGGATCCTTGTCTGTTCCCAACTCAGCATGGCATTCAACTGCAAACCCAGGTAGGACTCACCTAGGAGCATATGCTTGACGAGGTGATTACAGCATCTCAGGTCAATTGCTCTGTTGCAATCATGACACAGGGGCAGCAGCTGGGGAGGAAAAAGGTCCAGGGAAATATATGTTGCCCTTCCACCAGCAGCATCCTTCACTCAGTTTGGGCAGCCCCGAAGCTCTGCTCTGCCAACAGAAGCTCCTAATGGCAGTGCCCTACAGCCCATGACAGCTTGAACACAGCCACACTCTTCCTTCTCTCTTGCCCAGCATACCTCTCACAAGAGGGTCTGTGGAGGGGGAGGTCTACAGCTCCACAATAAACAGAGGTGCCCATAATTTCACCCATCATACACATAATCTAGAAGGCTCCAAGTGGCTGTCTCCTATTGCTCCCTCCTCCTCAGATACCCTGCTACGTAAAGGATCTATCCATGTTTCTCTCTCTCGATACTTAAACGTCTCCATTTCCTAACCCTGTATGAAAACTTGCATTTACGCAGATCTTTCAGACCAGCATTTAAATCAGCACTATACAAAATGTGTTTTGTACACAATTTCCTACGTGAAATTATAGCCTGTTTAAGAAAGTACCCGCAATGCTTAAGAGAAAATATTCAGACCCTGTCAGAAAGCGTATTTCAAAGAAAACAAAACAATCTGTTCTGTCATTTACCTCCCATTTCTTGCAAGCAGCAGTGTGAATACTGTTGCTCAGGAAGAGCAAGGACAGAAACTGGGGGGG
>Ga0065711_1049135_pt1 | contig 11456 bp, 7 predicted proteins | sample Hoacrofraction12_FD_59098 | JGI IMG/M metagenome (GOLD analysis project Ga0065711, IMG submission 59098) | Hoatzin crop microbial communities from Cojedes, Venezuela - Epithelial fraction 12 v2 (version 2) | ecosystem: Host-associated > Birds > Digestive system > Esophagus > Crop | place... | reverse complement strand
GACCCTCCTTTTTTTCTTAGTTGAGGCAGTTGTAATACGTGGGGCTGTCTGACTCGTTCTAGGCAACCCCCTGGATGGAGCTTCACCTTCACCCACATCCTCTGTGGCTGGTCCCTCACATTCCAGAGCCCCATATCTGTTGCTTCAGGGCAATACAATTTCAATACAAAGTGAAATTGCAAACTTAGAGTTCCTTGTATGGAGACATTATTATTTCTCTGTTTCTACTGTTTCTGCTGAAGTAATTTTACCTGATACACACTAGGGTTGTAACTGCCTTTTGAGGGAGCTGCTTCATGAGGGAGTGTTGTTCCCTGATCGACTATTACAGCTAGTTCTTACTTCTTTTTTTCACTCCCATCTGATTTAGCTCCCAGTTTATTGCTCTCTAGGATAATGATACCACACTCAACACAAGCATGTTTCATTCCCCTTCTACGCTACAGTCGTCCATACAATCCATTATTTTCTCATATCATGATCTTCCATTGAACTGGTGATCCCTCCCAATGCTCTGTAGTTCATAACCTTTATGCCAAGGTCATCAATAGAATATCAATAAATTCCCATAAATGATGTTGCTGGATCCCAAAATTTTTCCTTCTAAGAAAAAACCTCTTCTCTAAGGGATAAACCCTTGTTCTTATTCACAGAATATTTTCAGATGTTATCAGACAATGATCCAAATTGCAGTAGAGATTATCTTCAGGAAAATATCCCTCTTCAGACTTGAAAACAAGTGACTGTTCCGATATGTCACTGCCTGGATGTCACTGAGATATCCTGTTTATTCACTTGTACCTGACACCAATTTAGCAGTTTAAGAAAGGAAGAAAATGTAACCTTTTTTTTTTAAAGAAAAGAAAAGATGAAAAACCAGCAGCGGCCCATGAACAATACTTGAAAATCTAATCACTTTAGAGTAGTTTGATGGAAGACTTCGGGATTAGAAGGTATGTCTATATTAGGAAGCAGTATTGTGCAATACAGGTGAATCTGTGGAGTGAAACCAGTAATTCAAGCAATCTACCCTCTGCAGTATAAGCATCTTAGATGGAGTACTTTAGAAGAGCTGCGGTCTTGTCTTATGCTGAAGTGGGGGGGGAGGGAACAAGGTGTGCTCCTATGGCACTATTCTTCACCTGCTTTCTGTGTAGACCATAGAAGGCATTAAAAGGTATTCTTCATCCATCTCTTCAATAATTACAAAGACTTGCAAAAATGTAGGGTGAAAAATCTCCCTAGAGAGAAAGTGACTTACTGTGTACTGACTATGACATGTAACGAGAGACTTGAAAGTAAATCTACATCTAAGAACTCTCCACTTTTACCAAAGATATATCAGTTACACCCACAACTCTTACAATATCCTGAGAAAGAATTGTCTTTAGATTTGTTAGCTACTTATATGTTAGGAGAACTAGCATATCTCTTTCTTTTCACAGAATCTTATATAAATTTGAATTTCGAATGGCTTTTATTTTACATCTTTCATATAATTACTATCTTGTTTAAATATCACTGTGCTATTGCCTGAGGTAAATGCAGTAGAAAATCACTATGTTCAACGCTACTGTCTTCTAGTTTCAACTCCTCTGTCAAACTGAGAACTGTTTTTAATTCTGCAGGGAAATTTTTATTTCATTTGCTTGTTCATTCCTAATGTGGATGAATAATTTGCTGGCTTATAGATATAAAATAAATCCTGTGACAGTTAGGCAAGCTTAAAATGGATCTGTGTACTTTTGTCACTCTCAGAGACAGTTTTTTTCCCCGCTGCACAATAATGAAATGTAAAAAAATACATATTAACTTTTTTAAAAAAATCTGTTTAAATGATTGATATTCAAATCAGCTGCTGTTCATTCGAAGTCAGATTCTCAATACAGATTACCTTTAGGGAAGAACTGAGCACATACTTGAATCAAACTTTCGCTTCAGAAGAGCTTGGAGTGAATGCAAAAGGTGGGTGCTGAGCAGGAATTCTACATTCACATATAACAGCTGCGGAACAATACAGCACAGTACTTAAAGTACTCAATAACAGGGGCAGCTGGGCACTGGCTTCCCTACCCAGTTTACACTGAACTGTCATTAGATAAAAAACTTATGGTGATGGCAAAAGTATGGACCAGAATGCAAATCTGACTCTTCTCTACTCAGTGCAGTACCTTATTAAATAGGAGAAACAGGTTTTGTTCCAAATATCCAGCTTCTGTGGCAATTGTGACAACCACCAAGCTATTGTGTAAAAGGCAGATTCCTAAAACAGTTCCAGTCTCATCCAGGCAGCTAATTCCATTTCAGTGTCAGGTTCTCAAATTGGAAGGGAAAGGGTGTTTAGACACCTATGTATTCATTTCTAGTTTGCTGATCTTGAAATCTCCCTACTCAATATCCAATATTTGTATATTCTGTTCTTAGGTGCCTAATTCAGCAAAATTCGGTTCCTGGGATAGAGCAAATAATCTGCGCTAGCACATGAGCTTGCCTTTGGAGCTTGTCCTTAGGCTACAACTACTGCTCTAGGTATCTACATCTGAAGATTTTGTACCACTGACATTTGCAAATCTCTGATATCACTTAGGAGGTGACTAACATTTCCACTGATAATATCCCCACTATAACTAAGCAACTGCCAGAAGCCATGCATATTAACACCAAATTTCTGACAGCATTAAATTGGTAGGTGTCTAGATTATTAGATTCAAAATTCATAAAATAGACATCCCTCAGTGTACTCCATAGCGAAGCCTGAAACACTTTCTGAGCATTTCAGCAACACTGGAAATGTTACAGAGCTTTGGCAGGACCCCACATCAGCCAAAATCTTGAGGTGGACCAGTCTAGATCTTTTCCTTAGAGTGACCTCTCTAAAGAAGTGTTTTGGTTTAGCCTGGATAAATGCCAAGTGCCCACCAAAACCACTCTATCACTCCCCCTCCTCAGCTGGACAGGGGAAAGGGAATATGATAAAAGGCTCGTGGGTCGAGACAAGGACAGGGAGAGTTCACTTGTCAATTACCATCACAGCCAAAACAGATTGAACTTGGGGAGAAAAAGTTTAATTTGTCACCAATCAAATCAGAGTAGGATAATGAGAAAGAAAATTAAATCTTAAAACACCTTCCCCCCACCCCTCCCTTCTTCCCAGGCTCTTCAATCCCGTTTCTTTGCTTCCCCCCCCCCCGAGTGGCGCAGTCATATGGGGAATGGGGGCTGCAGTCAGTTCATCACACGTTGTCTCTGCCACTCCTTCCTCCTCAGGGGGAGGACTCCTCACAGTCTGGCACTACTCCAGTGTGAGGTCCCTCCCATGGGAGACAGTTCTCCATGAACTTCTGCAGTATGAGTCCTTTCCACAGGCTGCAGCTCTTCATGAACTGCCCCAGCACGGCTCCTTCCCATGAGGTGCAGTTCTTCAGGAACAGGCTGCTCCAGCATGGGCCTTCATGGGGGTCACAAGTCCTGCCAGCAAACCTGCTCCAGCACAGGCTTCTCTCTCTTCATGGGTCCACAGGTCCTGTCAGGAGCCTGCTCCAGCGCGGGCTCCCCATGGGGTCACAACCTCCTTTGGTCACACATCTGCTCCCATGTGGGGTCTTCCATGGTCTGCAGGGGGAGGGCCTGCCTCACCATGGTCTTCAGCACGGGCTGCAGGGGAAAAATCTCTGCTTTAGTGCCTGGAGCACCTCCTCCCCCTCCTTCTTCACTGACGTTCACGTCTGCAGAGTTGTTTCTCTCATACATTCTCACTCCTCTCTCTCGACTGCTGCCTCACTGCAGGTTTTGCCCCTTCTTAAATACGTTATCACAGAGGCACTACCACTGTCACTGACTGGCTTGGCCTTGGCCAGCAGCGGGTCTGTCTTGGAGCTGGCTGGCACTGGCTCTATCAGACATGGGAGAAGCTTCTCGCAGCTCACTGGCTCTATCAGACATGGGGGAAGCTTCTCGCAGCTTCTCACAGAAGCCACCCCTATAGCCGCCCCACTACCAAAACCTTGCCATTCAAACCCACCACAGAAAATCCAGGCTTTAGCAGTCTTTCAACTAGGATAACTACACTTTTTTTTCAGACAGAAAAACTCTAAGGGACTAGGACAGATAAATAAATAAATAAATAAATAGTTTATAAGCCATCTTCCCCCATCCCGTTCCTCCATGATCTTAAAGGTAGGTCCTTGCTTCTACACTTTATTTCAGCCAACGTGGCAGCTTCCCAGCTAGAGCAAATTGCACATTTCTCTGTGTTTAGTAGGGACCTTGCTTCTGTCATCCCTGAAGCCTCTAACAAGGCTTTCAGTTTGTCCAAGACCTGCAAGATCCCAGTTCATTGCTATACTCCTCCTACTCCTCTTCTCTTACCCTTAGCAATCTCCAGAACTTTCTATCTCTGTGCTTGCTCAGATGCTCTCCAGAAAATGTCCAAACTCCCCTACAGAGGGAATCCACACAGCCCACTCATTTTGAAGGAATATAAACATGATTTTGAACAGTGAATTGAAAGAAATTTTAAAAAAAGAAAGTAAAAGAAAAGTCTCTGAAGGATTTCCAGTTGTGACCCTTACCCTATGAAAGTGATCTTTGCAGAAGTCAGGTAAACATCTAGGTCATCCCCTGTCTCCATGGCACTCATTTTCACGTCTCTTTGTTCAGCATGCTGGCAGTGTTGTATCCCAGGCCTATCAACCCATCACACCTTTACACTGCAGAGCAAGGATAGCATCTAACTCTTTAACACTGCAGCAGTAGTCAAGGGCTGCAATATTCATTTGTAACACTGCTGCTTGCTTCAGAATGATGTCCAGAAGCCTAAAGTGCCTGAAGAAAAATTGACATCATGGCTACAGAAATTGTTTGAGACACAAATTAAGCAAATTTGAACCTATATTGAAATGTGTTAGGTTTTTTTTTGTTTTTTTCAAATTTAATACTGCTAACAACATTTACAGGAAAGGTTTCATGAAGGGAGTTTGAAGCCATTGATTTCATATGGGTATTACTGGATCTCACAGGAGCAATGAAAAAAAAAAGAAAAGATTCTACGCAGAAATGTTTATCCATTGGTATTCATCTCTTAAAGCTTTCTGTACTCTGTGATAATGTGACCTTTGTATTTTCCGTTGACCACCAGACTTGCATTCAATATATTACTGTATTTAAATATTAATGTATTAAAGCATATAACTGTACCATATGATACCTTTCTGTTCCATTCCTATCTTAATTTACAGTAGAGGGTTTAGATGTGAAAAAAATGTGAAACATGCCCTTGAAAACTTGTAAGTAGATCTTTACAAGTATTACAAAAACAATAATTTTGCATCAGTATGGTGAACAAGTAGCAAAGTGCCTGAAGAATATAAATGGAATGTTCTCTGGAAGAATCGGTAAAGGTTAAAATTCATCATTCTAACTGATAGGTTTTCTTCGGGAAATAACTGATACAGTGAATACAAAATGCTATGATAATTTTGTGTTTCTTCTCAATGTTTTTTTTCCTTGAAAAACAATATCTCTTCAATAATAAAACATACATTTTCCTATTCATTCTAGAAAAAATGTTTCATACAATGCTTGTTTTCCTACAAAACTGATAACTTTTTTCACTTTAAATGGAAACTTAACTTTTTTCACTTTAAATGGAAACTTTTTACCTGAATGGAGTGAACACTTCTGTCCATTTCAGGAGTGCCTGCAATCCTATGGCAAATACACTGTGACTTACACCTTTTAGGAAAAGATTTAACCTAGCAAGGTATGAAGACTGGTTGCTAAATAGCACATTTGCTACCACAGTTTCCATAGTGATTTTCAGACTGTAGCAAGCTGGAGGTTAAACCAGAAAAACAGGCAGAAATGTAACTTATGCTAGAAATAACAGCAGTGTTACCTGTTACCAGCATCTCTTTGTCCCAGGCACTGCATCAATGCTGGTAACAGGTATCTTTTCAAAGTCTTACTGTCTACAAAGGTATTACCGTCTTCCTATAGTAAGGAAACTGAATTACAGAGAAATTGAATGACTTTTCACATTCATATTGGAATACTGTCACAGAAATGAACCCAGGTCTGTTGAGATTCAGTCAAGGTTATAATCTGGACCTCAGTTTTGCATCAAGTAACTTTACTTTGTTTAACTATTACTCAAACTGCAGACTAACCTCCTGTGTTGATGGCCCGAGGCAGCTGACTTGCATGTAAATCAGGTATCAATTTGTGGAGATTAGCTAATTCCAAGTAATATTTCTTTCTACCATGTCAATTTTCCAGCCACAAAAGACTCTCAGTACCATGTGCCTTGTTAATTTGGGGTGCAAAAGAGGATTTTAACTGCTTTGCCAATTCAAAACTTGCTAGTATGATTAGACCATGGTAAAACAGGGGCATACAGGATCCAGATTTGTACTTAGCATTGCTGACAATCTGACTATCACTAGTTCAAACATTTCCAAACTTTCTCCACGAGATACTCACTGCCCACTCTGAGTGTCAGGCACCCCGTGATCCCCAGGAACAACCTCCATGGCAGACAGACTCAGCAGCTTGGCACAGACCACCATTTCGGTAGGCTAAGCACGGAGCTGCAGGTACATGTACCCAAGCCCCATGTGCAGAAACCGCAGTGTAGTGCTGCAGGTTAGGGATGGATTTTACTTTCTTAATTCACCTTCAGACAGACATATGCCCCCTGCTCAAATCTCTCTAAAATTTCACCACAAAAGGCACAATGACTCCAAGTGTGTGTTTGTATGAAGTTCACTCCTCATCTTCACAGGAGCTAAGAATTATTCCTGCTCCCTTTATATCTTTCTTTTCTTTTTCCTTTTCTTTCTGCGGACTATTCAGATAAAGATTTTCATTGTCACTGTTCCCACTTTACTCTGAATAACTGGAGTGTATGAAAAAGCAAAACTCACAAAAGAATGACTCGCAAACACTGATGCCACTGTTGGACTTGAATTTAAAGCTATCACACAAGGACACTGTTAACATTTATCCTCCTCTCTGTAGGCCGACAAATTAAAATATTACTTGAAGTCTCAGATCAGTTTCTGCCACAGCATTTCATTTTGATTGATTTCCTCTATTAATGTCAGTGATGCTAGTTAGCTTTAAGACACCCCAAAGGGTAGTCAACTAGTTAAAAATCTAAATGAACCTCATGCCAGCTGTTTAGCCCCTTGAAAGTTTTGCTGAGTGTTGACGGAAGACCTTATCAATCATGACAATTAAATGCTTTCAGACTGTCCCTTCTAAAGGGAGTCAGTTGAAGTACCATCTGCTATTTTACTTTAAAAATTCACTGGTTTCCTTCTCTAAGGCAGCTGTTTCACATTCAAAATTATGTTTCTTTTCCAGGAGTGTGATGGGCTGATGAAGAAAAGTTTTGTTTTAATAATCAGCAGTTTCTATGATGTGACATAATTCTTGCAGTGCTCAGGGCCTTTTACAAATCAAAGGAATCCAACTAAAACAGTAATTAATGTCAAATGACTAGTCACATGCGGCCCTATTTAATTAAAAAGTTCTAATCTTTGATTAAACCTCACACATTCTTGTGACTGCGAACTGTTGTCTGAAAAGGGAAAGTAATTGGGTGCATAATCTATTGTGTCTTCTAACTGACACCTGCTAATTGTCTCAACAGCAAATGGCAACAATTTAATTTAGAAAGTTAAAAAGTATGTCTTAAATATTCAACAGATTTCTTCCTGTAGTATGTATTCATTTGCCACACTGGGAAGATTTATTCCTGAATTTATCCCTCTAAGAACTTTTTGCTCTCTAAGAAAATTATTACACAGTTTTTCAGCAATATGCTTTCCTATAGCATAGACAAAACATATCATTTACTGGTCTATTCTTTTAATGTGCAGTTAATGTGCTAAATGCTATTAATCTCTATTTTTTTTTTTTTTATAAATATTGACTAACCTGCACAGCACCTATTGCAAACAGGTTTCTACACCCATAGCTTACAGGAAAAAAAACAGGAGGAATGAGCCACAGAAGCTACCTCCACAGGAATTCTGACTAATTCAGAATTTCAGCTGGGGAAAAACTGGCAGCTATAACCACCTTCAGCACTATGGTGAAGGACTTCCCCCCTCTTCCTCATCCTCTTGGGATCTTAGCTTCAGCACTAACAGTACAAAGAAGACTGTTAGCTCAAGAGTGCCTCAGACGAAAGAATACCCTTGACCAGCTTCCACCCCCTTTTTTTTTTTAACTTGTCAGCAAAAGTTATAGCCACTATTATGTCCATGTTTACTGCTGAGGTGCTCTTGCTTGCTAGGCTTATGGCTGATCTATCAGATTTTTTTTTCTGTCTCCTCTGGCATGATCATTTGTTGTTTGCAGTTTTTCTGAACTAGAATTGTGACACTCTGAATAGATTGGTATTCCCAGCTGAAATTCCCAACAAGTATTTTGTCTGCTTTACATCTTATTTTACTAGTATTTTTTAAATTCCACTGGCATGTTGAATGAAACATTCTCAGGTAAGAATACAACTACTGTCATTTGAGAGTACATGTTTCAAAGCCACACACACTCCCCCAAGCTGACTGGTAAGTGAAGTTATGCCTGCAAATATTTTTTGGTTATGATGGCTTCAGACACAGTTGAGCTCTCACACTTCCAGACAAAACTACCTACTTGGGCAAGTAATTTTCAACTTTCTTGCAATCTCAAATACATCTGGACCTACCCCGTCATCTGGAACTGGTATGCTGCCACTTTAAACGGACCATAGCATCTCAGTGGTGGTTGTGAAGGTGTCCATGTGAGAAGGTCCAATGGCCTGGGGCATCTTCTAACCAAGCTCTACAGAGAATTCTAAATCCACTGAACAGTATCTACCCTTTTTTTGTCTATAAATGTACAAATAAAGGAAATAACTGCTTCCACTGTTTTACAGATGGAGAAACTGTAGCACAGCAAACAGAAGTAACCTGTCCAAGATCTCAGGGCCAATCAGTGCTAGAGTCAGCAAAACAAACCTGTGTCATCTGATTTCATATTACTGCTCTACGGTCAAAATACAAAAATAGCTATCTATCAATACATGTGAATGTGTAAGAGACAGATAAAGATATAGATTATCTAGATAGCTTTGTGACTTTTACTACATCAAGTTGGTTGCAGCATGCCAACAGAATGGTAAATAAACACAGCAGAAGCCTTGAATACATTTTTTTTACATGATCATTGACTTTTAAATGTTCGTATTTGGGTTCCTTGGCCGAAGCATATCTTGTCTCCACCTACAGTACCTTCATTTATTCATCTTTTTTTGCGCTCTGTTTCACGCCTTCATTATTTCTCACCTCTGTGACCTCTTGGCTACTGTAACCTTCTTCTCTCTAATCTCCCTCCTCCAGTCGACTCCAAACACTGCGGCCAAGGTTATCTATCTTGTTCACCACTCCGATCATGTCAAGTCATTTCTCAGTCCCTCAGGTGGTCTTCTGTCTCATTACATTACAAGGTCAAATTTTTCCTCTGCAATTTCAAGGCTTTGCAGGAGTCTGCCTTATCGTACCACTGGACTGAGTCCTTGCTCTTTCTTTGCTCAGATACAGTCCTGCCTACTGTGTGTATCTACATCTCATGCATGGCTTCCTATTTCTAGTCTCAAAACTGGTTTTGGTGCCTAAAATATCCTGTCTGCTCTATCATACAGTCATAGAATCATAGAACGCTTTGGGTTGGAACAGACCTGTAGAAGTCATCTAGCCCAACCTCCCTGCATTTAGCAGGGATATCTTCAACTAGACCAAGATGCTCAGAGTGCCATCCAACCTGGCCTTGAACGTTTCCAGGGATGGGGTCTCCACTACTTCTCCGGGTAATCTGTTCCAGTGTTTCACCACCCTTATCATAAAAAATTTCTTCCTCATATCTAGTTTATATCTACCCTCCCTTAGTTTAAAACCACTACTTCTTGTCCTGTCACAACAAGCCCTGCTGAAAAGATTTTCCCCATCTTTCGTATAGGCTCCCTTTAAGTACTGAAAGGCTGTTAGAAGGTTTCCCCAAAGCCTTCTCTTCTCCAGGTAGAACAGCCCCAACTCTCAGCCTTTCCTCATACGAGATGTGTTCCAGCCCTTGGATCATCTTTGTGGCCCTCCTCTAGACCCGCTCCAACAGCTCAGTGTCCTTCTTTTGCTGAGGGCTCCTGATCTGGACGCATTACTCTAGGTGGGGTCTCACCAGAGTGGAGTAGAGGGGCAGAATCACCTCGCTCAATCTGCTGGGCATGCTACTCTTGATGCAGCCCAGGATACAGTTGGTCTTCTGGGCTGCGAGTGCACATTGCTGGCTCATGTCCAGTTCTTTGTCCACCAGTACCCCCAAGTCCTCTTCAGCAGGGCTGCTTTCAATTCCCTCATCCCCCAGTCTGTACTGGTAGTGGGCATTGCCCTGACCCAGATACATGACCTTGCAATTGGCCTTGTTGAACCTCCTGAGGTTTACACTGGCCCATTGATCGAGTTTGTCCAAGTCCCTCTGGATGTTATCTTGTCCTTCTGGTGTGTCAACAACACTACTCAACATGGTGTCTTCTGCAAACTTGCTGAGGGTGCACTCGATCTTGCTGTTTAAGTCATTGATGAAAATGTTAAAAAGCAGCGGTCCCAGTACGGACCCCTGAGGGTCACCACTTGTCCCTGGCATCCATGTGGACATCGAGCGGTTGATCACTACTTTCTGGCTGCAACCTTCCAACCAATTCCTTAGATAACATACTGTCCACCCATCAAATCCGTGTCTCCCCTATTTAGAGAGGAGGATGTTATGAGTGACTGTGTCTAAGGCTTTACAGAAGTCCAGATAGATCACCTCCATAGCTCTTCCCTTTTCCACTGATGCAGTGACTCCATCCTAGAAAGCCACTAGATTGGTCAGGCAGGACTTACCCTTGGTAAAGCCATGCTGGCTGTCTCAAATCACCTCCCTGTTCTTCAAGTGCCTTAGCAGAGCTACCAGGAGGATATGCTCCATGAACTTGCCAGGCACAGAGGTGAGGCTGACAGGTTGGTTGTTCCCAGAGTCCTCCTTCCTACCCTTTTTAAAATGGGCACAATGTTTCTCTTCCTCCAGGCACTAGGGACTTAGCCTGACTGCCATGACCTTTCAAATGTCCTTTCAAATGTCATGGAGAGTGGCTTGGCAGTGACAACAGCCAATTCTCTCAGGACTCTGGGATACATCTCATCAGGTCCCATAGACTTATGTACGTTCAGGTTCCTCGGGTACTCCCTAACCCGGTCTTCCGTTACAGTGGGAAGGGCTTTGCCCCTGTGGTCCCCATCTCACAGTCTACCAACTGGGGAGGGGCAAAGAGAGAGGTTGCCAGTGAAGACTGAGGCAAAGAAGTTGTTGAGTATCTCAGCCTTCTCCTCATCTGTTGATACGAGCTTGCCATTCTTGTTCATTGGGGGGGG
>Ga0065711_1049134_pt1 | contig 11457 bp, 6 predicted proteins | sample Hoacrofraction12_FD_59098 | JGI IMG/M metagenome (GOLD analysis project Ga0065711, IMG submission 59098) | Hoatzin crop microbial communities from Cojedes, Venezuela - Epithelial fraction 12 v2 (version 2) | ecosystem: Host-associated > Birds > Digestive system > Esophagus > Crop | place... | reverse complement strand
AAAAAAAAAAAAAAAAAAAAAAAAAAAAAACACACAAAAAGCTGCCAAAAAAAACCCCCAAAAAACCAAAAAATACCAGCCCTGGTTTTGCATTTTTGAAACTTGGACGTTTCACACTTATAATATTTTTGTTTTGAGATCAGAAAAAAATGTAACTGAAAACAATACTGGAGAAAAGCTGGAAATAAAAAGCTGAACTTGGGTGAGAAATGCTCTTGGGTTTGCAAGGCATTCCTCAGTTTCTGCCATCTCACCTTGTAGCGTGTCAGAAACTTTACATGTCACTCTCATGCACTTGTGTGTGTGTACATACATATACATATGGGAACTTTCTCTGACAATCTGTAGGGCTTTGCTACAGATTTTCCATCCCTAGCCACAGCAAGAAGAAAATATCTTAATGCTCTATTCACAGAATACTTCTGGCCTGTTTCCATTTGAATGTTATGCTTGTTTGCATAGGCAATTCATAAGGGAGTTCATAAAACCTCTTCTTGCCTGAATTTGTGAATGCCTGCCCACTGCAGAGACTTCAAATGAAATTACATTGGAAAAGGGACTGTTTTGGGATGCATACATTTTTCATGTATCCTTTAAATAACTCAGATACATTTTCAGAGGAAGATGCTTTTCCTAGGGACTGAAGGACATGTTTGTACTACCTACTAATTTCTTCAGCTCCGAAACAGCACTAAGTAAATAGTTGAGCTTTTTGCCAGCTCAGTGTTTCCAGCACTTGTATCTTCCTCTTGGAGAGATCCTTCATTAAAGGACAGCCTCTTACTTTAATTCTCACTACTTGGTTCCAGCAGGAAGCCCTTCTCCTACCTCCGTTCCCAGCCTAATACTGTGATAAGGGGGACAAAACTGCTTTTCGCAGTCCTGCTGCCAAGCCCCGTGCCTCAGTGCCAATAGCGGCCGGCACAAAACGGATGTTTGTCTTTATTAATCATACACACACAGTCTGCAACCTGAACTGTGTACTAGAAATGAACGGAAAAAGTGCAATCTGACTGCAAAAGTATTATTTTATAAATAAGGTCCTTTAGTAGTAGTTAATTGGATACACATTTTGCTCGATTCATGGAACATTAAAAACTATCATATCTGAATTGACTGACTGAGTTCATGTTACATCTCCAAATTACCAATGACCATTTTGCCTTGCAACTTCAGACCTTGGGTTCAGAAATCTAGCTCGAGGGCCTTCTTTAAGTACATGGTGCTTTTTTTTTTCCTAATAGAGATTGATTTAGTGTATGTTTAATGGCCCCATAAATCACTCAACATGCCCAACTTGCATACAAATTCTGCCAAAGAAAAAGTTTTCAAGGAAGCAGATGCCTTGTTGTTGGAACCAATTTGCCTTGCTCTCTGCGTGTGCGTGAACCCACCGTTTCAAGATCCTCCTTATGAAAATGTTCTGCTCTCGCAGCTCAGAACATTGGTCATTTTCTCTGGGACTGCTTTCTTACTCTGCCAAGTTAAACTCGGGCGATTGCCCTGCTATGCCCGTTCTGTTCTAGTGCCTTTTAGATCAGCAATAAATAAATTCATTGTGCATTTCAACAAGAAGAAAAAGAAAAATCTGGAGTCGTATTGTGCTTGCTCTTGTGAAGATCTATTGTGTGCAAAGTAGTGTGCTATCAAATGGCGTAGGTCACTTTTCATTACCCCGCTGAGGATGCAGCTCAAAGCAGAGGATTATAGAAACTCATTTCCTTTGGTTAAGGAAAAAAAAAAGAGTTAACATTCAATAAACTCAAGGGCTATGACGCAATGTAGCCCTCAGAACCTTCCGAGCGGAGCTGTTAATAGCTTCCTTTCCCAGGACGCGGGTTTGCCCCATTCACTTATCGACTCTGATGCATTAGTAAAAGAAAATATCAACCCCTCATAATTCTCAGAAATGATACAATACATCACTTGAAAGTAAGCTAGGATCAACACATTGTTAACTGTTTGATCTCTCGAGTCAGAATTAATGATAGGTGTTTTGCACACAAAAAAAATGAATGTTAAAAGCCTATTTAAGCTAACTAAAGACATCCATACAACATCAGGGTTGAATTGGAGGTGATTTCCTGCAATGCAGCTGTTATAAGTTTATCAGTCTGCGGGTGGCAGTAACCAGTAATCATAACCAGATTGCAGAAGGGTGGGATGGAACTTATCTTCAAATAGAAGATCTAACTAACTAGCTAACTAAAGAAAGCTGGTTGAGAACTAAGTTCATGGTACTATTGACTAGGACACCCAGGGGTCTCAGAGAAGCCAGTTTTCTGTATATTTTAAAGAAATGAAATGATTCTGAAGGTTTAACTGCTAGGCAGGGAGAAACCAGGGTTCGTAATGATTAACAGCAGACCTCCTGCGCTCTTCTACTCGCACCATTTACACAATAATGATAGCTAATAAGAAATGGCATTAAGAAATGACTTCAACTTTCTCTGCTGAGATGTTGCCATAGGCTGTTGATGAACTTTTAGCTTGTTCTCTTGTGACATGGAAGGAAAAGATCTAAAACATAGCGTATATTTGAAGCAGAAAAGTGACTGAAAAAATTCCAAGATATCTCTCTGAAGAGCCAAAGAGAAGTGTTGCACTGCAAGACAATGCCTCTGGACAATTACAGCCTGTTAGTTTTAATGCAGCTCGAATTGCTTCCGTCTGCAGCTAATCTGACCACTGGAAACAGTCACTTTTGCAATGCCCTTTAATTTTTCTGATTTGCGTGTGGGCGGTATCTGTTGGTATTAGTATGAGTGTTTTCCGGTTTGAATTAGAGAAAAGAAGCCAATCTTTCAAAGTAGCATCAACTTTCTTTGAGAAACCTGAACTCAGGAGCGCGTACGAGGCAGTGGCAAACCATGCGGGTGATTTAGATCTGTCCCAGATCACTGTTGTGTGAACACGGAAAGGAGTGACAGAGGAAGTCCCGCTGGATCCTCATATCTCCCCAGCACCACTCGGCAGTCTCTTTAGCCCTCTTTGTTCTTGATTTTGCCAAATACTCGGCCCTTTCTGGGTGCTGCTTCAAGCACTCCGGCTCCATGCATTACAGCTGCACTTGCAGCCAGCATCGCTGCCCGCAGCCAGCGGGGATACCCCCGTTTCTCAACTCGCTGACCATGTTTTCTACGAATGAGTGAATCAGTGAATCCCTTAAACACTTAAGGACTGAGCCAAAATCTTCTTCCATCCCAAAGTCAGCTGAACACACGCTTTGTTTTTAAACTGACACCAGTTTGAAATAGCTGCTGTGTTAGCCTTCCCCGTTGACAGAGCGGGCTCCCACTGCCCCTCGGCGCTCCCTCTTGCAAGCAGCCGCCTCGCCGTTGGCTCGTTGGAACTGCCTTGTGCCTACGCTTAAACCTGGTTTCTGGAAACTGCAGGTTTGGGGAAGTTCAAATTTGTTTTCTTATGGAGAACACACTGAAACACTGCAACTAAGTTTTAATCTAAAATTCTGATAAAAACGAGTATGTTTTTAAAAATTCTTCACACAGCTTTCCTGCAAATTTTGAAAAAAGTTTAAACCTAAAATAATTCTTCCCCATGTCTGATAACTGTCTTTTATTTATGTGTTGCCCTTTTTCACAGATTTTTTTTTCATTTCAGAGGTGTTTTTCAGTGGCAAAAAAGAAAATTATTGATAAAACAGAAAATTTGAAATATATTCCAGTGAAGACAGACATTTCTTGTTTTTTGAATCTTACTCAACAAAGCCTCTTAATTATTTCTCCATAGCCATGGGATCAGCTCACTCCCTTCTCCCTACTGGGACTATAAAATCCTCAGCTGGCAGATCGGCTTTACGCCAGGCTGTGAGATGTGACACATCACAAATATCCAGAGAGGGTAAATTTTCCATTCAACAAAGCAGCAGAGAGAAAGCAATTTCGTTGCCTATGTGAGGACAGGTGGATGGAGCCAAACACTTTCCAATTTTTGACTTGCTATGTGTATTCCTAGTTGTTATTGCTTTGGAAGTGACCCATCCCAGGCAGTCCAGTTACTGGTCTGGGACAGGTGGACTGGGCAGGACCTACAACCACTCAGTGCTTGCCCTCATGCCTGTCTGCTCACTGGGTGCGATTACTTCTCACCAGGCTTCTTCTCATAAACCGTGCTCTCTTGTACGCAGTGCCAGGGCTTTGCATACTTTGCAGCCAGTCTCATCATATCAGGTCCTTTAAAAAGTCTGCCACATCTGCAAAATAAAAATTTTACAGATAGGGAAACTGAGGCACTGATGGGTGATGCCTCCTGCCCGAAGTTGTGCAGTGGATGATGAGAGTCAGAGATCAAAACTCCAGACCCAACTCCTTCCAGACCATACGGGGTTACATCCTGTAGCCATTATCAAAGTTCAATATAGGGACTTTTTCTGTAGTAGGCTCTGAAATACTCTGTGTTAATTATTTAAGATATAGGAAGGGCTGTGTTAAGACATTGTGTGGTTTGACGCAATCCTTAGACTCACAAATTCTCTGTTAAAACAGAGCCTTGTGAGAGTGTGGGAAGCACTGCCTACCAGTTTCAACTGAGGGAAAATCTATATGCAGAAAACAGGGGAACTGGTAAACAACCAGTTAAGTGGTTCAGTCCACTGTCACTCTATCCGCGCTGCATTGCAAAGTGCTGAATTCCTAAATGTGGAACCCAGATGCAAAAATAACAAAGGCCACATTAAAGTCATGCTAATCATACAAGCTATGGCTCTAGAGGAAGATGCGGAAGCGCTCGGGAGGCTGATACAGGACTGGGGGGAAGATACCACAGCCTCCAATTGCTTTTTCAAATGATGTGTGATGGGGAAAAGGTTTGTGTGCCTCTAAGAGAGCTCCTTGTGTGCAGCCTTGGGCATGGGGGACCACGCTCAGACGCCCACACGCATGGGCACGGCTCCCAACCACTCTGCAGATGTGGGGCCCCCAACCTTCCAGGCCAGCTTGGGAGACGACTGTCTTGGGAGAAAGCCTTATTACAAACCAGCCATGGGTTGTGAAAAATGTACCTTTTTCACACCAGGCTTTCTAGGGAACCCGTGGTTTCACTGGAAGCACCCCAGCTGCCTGGCTGGCCATGTGGACGCAGCCCAAGTCCAGGCCCCCCTGCCTCCCCTTGCCGGTGTCAGGGCAGCCCTGGCCATGAGAGCCCCAGGAGAGGAAGGCAGGCCAGAGGCAGGTTCCTCCCCATCCCCGCAGCGATGTTGTGCAGAAAGTCCCCCCACCATGGGTCCGGGCATGCAGGTGGCTTCCTGCAGCCAGCAAAGGAGTGTGCAAAAGGCATGGTGCAATTAGGTGCAGGTGAGCAGCACACACTTAGCAAACGGGTGGTTGTTTCACTAGCAAGCTCTTTGGGTTTGGAGCCTGGGAGAAGGGCAGATATAGGCTCCTCCATACTTAAGCTATGCCACCTGGGGGAGGGGAAATAATGCCTTGTGATTGGGAAAACCTGATGGGTAAATTATCACCAAATGAGGTGAAAACCAGAAGCTCCCAGATAAGACTGAGTTACAGGAGTTTGAACCAGTCTCTGAGAAGTTGAGCTGAGAGCTTGGTGCTAGTAGGTCTGGTTAGAGAGGATAGGGTTTGTCCCGAGGAGGTGAAAAGCTTATGGCCTCTTGTGCTTCAGTGACTTCAGGAAGGTGTGCCCTCCCTTTTCCCTGGAAGAACAAAGTGCTGGGGCTACCCTGATGTTGCAGCCTGCTTCTCTTGAGAAGAATTTGCATGGGGGAAATGAAAAAGGTGACCTCTGGTACTGGAGAGGTAAGCTTTATCTTTTGTAGTCCTAAATAAAGTGATATAGTAGTTGGGAATGATTGAGAAATATGGTAGCGTGGATGATATGGGGGCATAGCTGGGGTCTGGACAAGGCCAGTCTTGGGCAGAGCTGCTGTCCTGTGTGAGACGCAGCAGATGAACAGCCCTATCTTCTACCCCTATCTGTTGGTCTTTGGCCATCCTGGTTGTGAGTCTGGAATCGGAGGCGCTGGTATGCAAGGGTTGATCGCTCAACAGACTGCAGCTTAAAATATTGTGAGAGGAGTTTCTGTGCAGTGTTTTTGATGTTACTTTAATTATTATTTAAGTGCTTGATTTGCTCTGTCTTCATCTTCTTCTTGGTTATGACCAGGATTGGGGCTGGTTATGTACAGAGACAAGTTAGGCAGTTGCCTCACTTGCTGTGGCTAGCAAAATGTCCTTACTGGCTGCGTGTTTTGTGCCTTGATCTACTGCTGTTCTCTCTGCTCTGCTCACTGCTAGGGCTGAGTACAGTGCAGAGTAGGGGGAAGGTTCCTGCCAGCTCATCCCACCTGACAAATGAAATAATGCTGAACTTTTGAGTTTTTGCTGCTGTAGCATGAGCTTGTCCTCTAAGGAAGAGTGGGTGTTGCCTTATCCTTGTAAGGGACCAAAAGCGTTGCTTGGAACAGGGAGCGCAGAGAGAAGAGTAGGAAGTGATGTTCTGACTTTGAAAGCTGCTTTGCTCCTGTCCTGGGGACAGCAGAGCACAGCCTGCAGTTCTGGCTGGAGTGATGCTGCTGGTCTGCGCCCCAGTTCTGGGCGGGATGTGGTGAGCTTTATCCCAGAGCGTGCTGATTCCAGCTTTCTGAGTAATGCTGGCTTATTGGAATAAGCTTTCCTTTGATCTTGTAGACAGAAGCCCACAACAGCTGCTCTGCAATAGATAAGGACAGCCACTCTCCGGGCTGATCGTGCTTGGAGATTAGTCCTCAGGATGTTGCACAATGAAGGAGCGCAGCCCATAAAGGCGAGGGAGTCCTGTTGGTGTGCGCACCTGCAGCTGGGACAGCGGGGTCGGGGAAGGAAGCTGTCCGCTTGTGTGGCAGGGCTGTAGCATGCTAGGTGTGATGCAAATGGATGATCTGCTTTGTGTCTCTGCTGTATATCCACAACTTTCCTCTTATGGAGACTGGGGAGAAAGGCTATTCTTGCCTGTTAAACCTGGGGCATGTATGCTGAATCAGGAAGCCATTTTTAAAGATTTTTTATTTTTATTTTAATTTTTCCATTTTTGATGGAAATTACTTGATTACAGACTATTCTCTGAAAGGTTCTAGTAAGAAGTTCTTAAAATTTGTTATTCCAAATAGACTTGCTCAAATGACTTTGTGCATTAATTGACTTAAATGTTGTATTGGTGTTGAAAGAGAGAATGACAGCATCCACACAAGATGGATGCTTTTGGTAATGTTGATTTGGGGCTTCCTGCATAGACAAAAAAACTTTGTTGGATGTACATATTTTTAGTAGGAAAATAGCTCCACATTCTCCTCAAAGCTTTTGGAGAGGATGAAAAATATTCTATATGGATGATCTCTGAGCATGGGTCACCATGATTCCAAGCATGGGTCCTTACCAGGAATCTACTATGTCTCCGGGCAAGCTATCCAACAGAGTGAAGGGCACCGACTTAATGCCTGATGCAGGGCTGAGGTGGCTTCTGTTGCCCCTTGGCCCTTGCATGTCGCACCTTTCTTGGCACTTGGGAAGGCTGTGAGCTGAGATTCCCCTAACAGCAATGCCAGCTCTCCCTGTGAGCAGCAGAACTTGGATTTGGAGGTTGCCAAACCTGGTGTGGGTGAGACTGTGGAAATAACCTTTGCCTGTAGCTGAAGGTAGTCGGGAGTGGTGGTGGACATGACTTCACCGTGCCCACTGCTCAGCATGAGTAACCAGTTCCATGCATTTACATGCCAGCCATTAATTTCCAGATGCAATGACTAGCATGGTATTTTCCATTTCCAGATCTTGTTTGTACTGGCGTGATTTAAAATACTTTGTAATTACAGTGGTTCCTGTAGTCAAACTGCTAGAGCCGTGCATGGTGCTTGGAAGTTTCTTCTTTAGCTAGCAATTTTGGTAATGACAGTGATTCAGATAATCTATCTTCGTGGCCTTGTGGCTTTCAGAAGTACAGGGCTCTTTTTTATTTTTTTTCAGTCTTAGGGATGTAGCCCTGTCTCTATATATAGCTCAGCAGATATCTAGCATTCTAGATGTGTTAAAATAACTGAGAAATTCCAGTCCCATCGCCAAAAATTTTCTGATGTTGCACCTCATCTAAATGCAATCAAATAAATGGGGAAAGACAAAGGAGGGGGCAGAGGGGTGAGCTTGGCAGGCTGCAGTGGGCACCAGCTGGCTGTATTGCCAGGCAGCTTGGGGGTTTGGGGGTGTGCCAGCAGCATCTCCTCCTTGAATGGTTGCAAGTATGCTGGACTTTTCCCCTGAGCTAAGCAGACTGGATGGAGATGAAGCAGGCCAGGGCACATTGAGAAACCCGAGGTGCTGGCACAGAGGTGTGCAGCCCAGGGTGTGCGGGGTGGGCTGTCCCCAGAGGGACACACTGGTGATACCTGACCAAGCTCTGTGCTGCTCATGTCTGCTCCCTGCAAGTTAACAGCTGAGATGGGGTATGGCAGTTTCCTCTCAAAAATAAGGTGGCCTCAACGAGTACAACTGCAGGCAACAGTTGAGCTTCACTTTGGCTGACAAGTCACAGCACAATAAACAGTTTTGGCAGCCAGATGTGACAACATCCTATTGAACAGGGAAAATCCTTCAGTTTTGGGAAGATGGCCAAATCCCAAAGCTGCTCTCATTTGCTGGTGAAGTCTACTACCAACAGAGATGCTCTTAAATTACTTCTGGAAGAAACTGGTCAGACAGATCAGAGGCAGACATCTGCCTCGGTGTGTAATTATACGTGCTGCTTGCTTTGAGAAGAGGCCAAAGCAAATGGGAAGCAGAAATTAAGGTAGGGACCAGCAATGAAGACCTAAATTATAGGGCATGGTGTTTATCAGTCATCACTGTACAGAAAAGTTCTCTCCTTCATTTGACTGAAGAGGGAAGAACTGTAACTCAATATTCTTGTGTATTGATCAAGTAACTGTTATTTTTCCCAGAAGATTCTTGTATGTAGAGGAGGCTGGGAGGGGCAGAAGCTGATTAAATGTAAACTCTTCTGCAAATGTGCGTGTGACCTCTGGCAAGTTGCTCATTCTTACCCTTGCTTCAGAGGCAGGGAACAGAGGTGGAAAGGTGTGCCATGCCTGTGTCAAATTAACCTGAATATTTTCAACTAGATGCTGACAAACTGGGGGATCTTGAGCCTAGAACAAGCCCTTGAGGTCAGTATTGTCATACGAACAATAAATCAACCAAAATCACTTTTTTAAGTCTTGAGCAGTAAAAGCAGTCTCTCTGATATTCTGTGACAAAGTAGCACATTGAAGATTGCAGGAAGGAGCTGTTGAGCACACAGCACGTCGCGTCCAGGATGAGTTTGTGTCCACAGTGTGTATGGGAAGTTGTGCGTTCCCTGTAAAGCAATAACACCTCTTTGAGATCTGGCTGAATTCAGAATCTATATGTAAATAGAGATTCAGTTATCAACTTTTCTTTGGGGGTAACCTATGTATAGCGTTGTTTCTGCCACTTTCCAGAGATCTGAAAGCTAAATCAAATGCAATATTGTTGTCACCTGGCTCTAGAACCAGGGAGCCTTAATAGAGGCATCAAAGCCCAGGTGACAGCAGGACAAGTGAGGGCCAAATTGCCGCTGTTTGTGGTACCTGTACATGTAAGCAATGAAGTGCTGTGGAAGCTGTGTTAAGGACAAAACAAAAGAGATGTTGGGTATGTTCCACCTTTCTCCATAAGTGTGTAACTTGAGGTTAGCCCCATCAGCAGAAATACTCAATGTGATCCACAGAAATCTGTTGTCTGGCAAAGGGACAGCGTGCTTATTGCTTTTTTTTCCTCTTCCCCCTCCTTCTGCTACTTTCTAGGCTTTGCTGGAAGCTGCAGTAGGTTTTGCAGCCCTCTTCCAAACGTCGATGGGGGTTCAACTCCCCAGTTCTTTGGGCAGTAGTCAAGCTACCTTGCTTTTCTTAGTTGTACGTACATGCACGTATGTATTAGAAACATGTAAATGCATACACATATATGGCTGCAAGAACATCCGAAGCAAAGCAGTGATGAGGACTTGCCAAAGTAGGCTAACAGCTGGAAAAATCAGGCAGTTCAGGAAGATAGTTTGAAATTAGTGCTGGAAAATAAACATCAGAAGGGTTGGACCTAGCTCATTTGCAAGTGCTAAAAAACCGTCTGTGCCTGCCTCCCCAGAGTTTGGTCTTTCTCTCTGCAACCTTCCAGTACAGTCAGTGTCTCCCCATCAACCTGTCTTGGATGTCTCCTTCCTTGCTTGTGTCCGGCAGACCTCTGTACCATCTGAAATCCCCTCTCTTCTAAACAACATTGCAAGGCTCATTCTCTGACAGTGTGATCTTTGATGCAGTCAGAGTTTTGTTAAGGGCCTTAGAGGCTTGGTACTCTGTGACCAAGTTTACTGCTTTCCCCACCAATGAAAGAACTATACCCTGCTGCCATCAAAAAGCAGTGGGAACAGCAAAGCTCATTAATATTTGCTCTGTTAATGAGAAATAGGAAGTATTGCCTTCAGCCTCAGAGCCCTACTCAACGAACAGTTGCCCTCATGATAAAGAGGGACTACTCTGCCACCAGATGTAGGGTGCTACGTTCATGTCTCTGTCTACTAAGTGCTGTAGGGACATCAGCATCCCAGGTCTCCTCTGGAAAGCTTGTACCTTACACACTTCTTTGGTAGTCTGCACTAAAAGTTTTTAATTTGTCCCAGCGTATCTGCAGAAGAGGGATGTTGTGGTAAGGGTCACAGAATATCTGTGCCATGCTGTTACAAACTGAGCATCAGTCCTGTGTTTGTTTGATCACCTGGGGTCTGACCTAGAAGATGACAATCCTCATGTTCTGTTTCAGTTCTTCATTTGCGGAGCATCTTTCAGGAGGAGGTAGGTGGATCAAGGACTCGATACTTCCCTGGTCTTCTACCTCCTTTTCATAAAAGGAAGCAGGACGTATCTGAGGAGACATCAGAGTATGTCTGACACACGGTCTGGAAATGAAGCAAAAGCAGCTCCAGTACCCTGCAGTGTTGGTGGAGATGTTTTTCTTTTCATTTTCTGAGAGGTGCTGCAGCAGAAAACCAGATCTGCTTCCTCAAAGCCTGTCACTCCCATCTGGAGAACATAATATTTGACCTGTGGGCTTAATTTGCTGTCAGTCTCTCACATCTCCCAGGAAGGAGTCTCCATCTCTTTTAACTTGAGGCTGTTGCCTCTTGCCCAAATAACAGGATTCCCAAGGTTTGTTCTTGAGCCAGATGAGAAACATGAAATAAATTAATGCAAAATACAATCTTCTTCCTTTTTAACTAATACCAATAAAAACACTTTGAAGAGAGAGTGCTTTGCAAGTGCTAATTAATAGGATTGTCATTGCGACTCCACATTGCCACTGCAGAGAAATCAGGCTGCAAAGTGCAGTGTGTTGCTGAGGACACATATGTCTCTCTGGTTGTGATTTTTTTTTTTTTTTTTTT
>Ga0065711_1049133_pt1 | contig 11457 bp, 7 predicted proteins | sample Hoacrofraction12_FD_59098 | JGI IMG/M metagenome (GOLD analysis project Ga0065711, IMG submission 59098) | Hoatzin crop microbial communities from Cojedes, Venezuela - Epithelial fraction 12 v2 (version 2) | ecosystem: Host-associated > Birds > Digestive system > Esophagus > Crop | place... | reverse complement strand
GGGGAGCGGGTCGCGGTTGTGCCTTTTGTGCTCCGCGCGTCGCGCCGGCTGCCAGCGGCCGCGGGGAGAAGGGCGAAATTGCTCTGTAATCCTTTAAACTCGCTTACCTAGCGGAGTGACAGCCCGTAACTTAAGGCTGTTCCTACAAACATCAGAACAGCCTTCGCGGCGGGGAGGCACGAAGGACGTTTCCTTCCCCTACCCGCTTCCCCCCCCTCCACAGTCTTGCCAAAGAACAGGTTCTTCTGAAACAGCGGAACAGAAGAAATCGCTAACTCTGTGCTGTTTACCACCCTGCATAGGAAAGAAAACTAGCGTGTGCGGTATTCGGAAGGTCTTAGTTTGCTAACGTGTTGAAAAGGTTTCTTACGTGTTGAAAAGGTTACGTGTGGTAGCTGTACGTGTTGTTTCTGGTGGTTTCTATCTAACAGTTTCCTATTAATCCTTGTATAAGTGTATCTCCCAAGAAACTGACTTTAGAAATAGGGTTTAAAAATATTTATTGCACTCGTGGAAATATATTGGGTACAAGAAATGATTGGGGCAGACTTCCAAGGCATGGAGGAAAATTCTATTACATGATTAAGAAGTAATTCTAAGTATTGACTTCTTGAGAATTCATCTCCTGATATTAGCCACCAAAGACTAATGCAATCTCTCCCACTTCCCCCCCCCACCTCAATACCTTATAAAGCTTATTTGGGGGAATCTGATTATTATTTATGTGAAAAGTCTATAACACTTCAGCTGGATGTATACATGTAGGCATTTTGCCATTTTCCCACAAAGCTTTGCTAATTCCCATCAGTCACGACCTGAAACAACTGCTGATCACTTTTGACAACTCCGAGTGCAGATTTGTATGTGCCGTGGTCTATGATAATTAGCTTTTTGGGCTTAAAGTGAGATCACCAGACTTCTTGTTGTAGGTATCCAGAAGAAAATCTAAATACAGAAACAAAACTTAGAAAACCTATCCTTACAGTGCTAGATGAAGATCTTTGCATGTGAATTAAAACTATTTGGAAACTGGAAATTGAATTTAATGACAAATGTTAACATGCTATAATATTCTTCAGTTCTAAATGGACAGTAAGCCCAACCTTTATATGAAAAAAAACCCCAAATTGCTATAGTTTTCTTATTCTCAAACTATAATTTTGTTACTGTAATTTGAATGTGCTAGTCAAGAAACTATTGAAATTTTGAACTTATACAGCAGAATGTTTCAAACATACTGAATTCAGCTCTTTTTGAAAAGGAGATACTTTGTCAATTAATTCTCTGATCAGCCTTAAACACATACCTAAGTATGAAAGTTACTGAAATTCAGTGAATCAGCTTTGAAATGCCTTTGCAACAGCAACTGAAATGTGGACTAGCAGATCAGGAAAACAATACAGCATTCAGCTGAATGAAATTAAATACTTGTTTTGTATCATATCATATGTAGTATTGATGCATATGTTGCCCCCAAGGAATATTTTCTTGCCTCAGAATCTAGCATTTTCTTTGGGTTACTTTTAAAAATAAACCTATTATGGTAGAAGACCTTCTTGAGCCATTTGTTGATTTGTAACTAATTAAGCATATCTTTGTTTCTTGTATTCATGTCTTGGGCAAAAGCAGGGAAACCAAAATAGTGAGAAGTTATTCTCTCAGCATTGCTGTGTAGAAAAGACAGGAGATGTTATGCAAGACAGGTGTATCTTCTTAAGACTTCTAGCTCAACATTCAGCTAAAAAATGCTTAAAGCCCATTGTGTTCTGGTCGTATCATTTCAAAGAAAGAGACAGCAGAAACAGACAGGATCCAGATATATACGACAGAAGTGACAGAAGAGGGAAGGAATTCTGTGTGAGAGGAATATAAGGTGGGGAGAGAGGAAATAGTCTGCTTAAGGAAGAGATGAATCACATGTGATCACTGTGTATAAAACAGGATGTATAAAATGGGCATCTCTACTTGCTCTGGAGGCAAACATTGGCGTTCTGTGGTGGGTGTCAAACACCAAAGTCCTCCCCTCCATATGACTGTGGCCTGCACGCCGCCTCTCTATCTCAACGTGTGGGGTGGCATGTGGGGATTTATTTATCTGTAGTTTTGGCAGAACTGTTCCAGACTAGTGGAGAAAATGCATTTCAGCTTACTTCCCACTCCACTAAACTGCAGTCTTTTCCAGGTAAGGCATGCAAGCTCTTTTTACTTGCCCGTTATGTCTCTTGCAAAGAGATGATATTCATGCTGTTTACTTAGTAGCAGTCACTTTATAAGCACTTAAACTCAAACAAAACCCACCTGTGGTAACTATTAGTAAACACAGGCTTTTTAAGTAAACCACCATTATCTAAAAATAAGTGGTGGTGGTGAAAAGACCACTTGTGACAGGTGGCTGTGTTTAAAAAAAAAAATCAAAAACAAAACCAAAAAAAACCCAACCCAAAAACCCCAAAAAACAACAAATAAACAACCCACCCACCACTGAACTACAAAACAAACCTCCAAGGAAAATGAACCAAAAGTACCACAGCACCAGTCTGTGCTGGACCCAGGTCAGCTTCTCTGGGGAGAATAAAGTCAGTGGTTTTGCCACAGAATCCATGAGGTTGACCTTGGGAGGTCTAGTCCAACCCTGCTGCCCAGAGCAGTTAGCTACTGCAAATGGTTGCTCAGGACTGTGTCCTGTCAGATTTTGAACACCTCCAGGGATAGAGACTCCACAAACTCTGAGCAACCTGTGCCATTGTTAGATCACCGTCACTCAAAAAATAAAGAATTTTTGTGTACAGATATATCTTTATATTCATATATAAAATCTTCTGTATGCATGGAGGGTCTCATTTTCTGTTTGTGTCTATTGCCTATTGTCTGTTCACTGGATACCACTGTGAAGAGTCCAGCTATGTCTTCTTTATACCATCCCACTAGGTATTTTTATGCATGATTATGATCCCATTGAACCTTCTCTTCGCTAGGCTGAATAGTCCCATCTCTCTCATCCTTTCCTCATGCATCAGATTTTCCAGTCCCTTAACCATCTTTGTGATCCTTCACTAGACTCACTGCAGTATATCTGCATGTTTCTTGGACTGAGGAGCCCAGAACTGGTACCCAGTACTCCCAATGTATTCACCAGTTATGACATGACAACTGTGATTTTTCTGCTTTGGTACCAATCCAACATACTGCTGTCACTTGTGTTTACCCAGCCTTCCACGTTACCGTGAAAGCCTTCACTGGACAGGATATCTCACTGCTTCTGGGTCTCAAGTTGCTCTCCTCTACTGCTGAACTCCTTCATAACACTACCCTACTAAACTTCTCCCGTGAAGCACCTGGAGTCACTTTCCATCTCCAATCAGTATATCATGTTCTGTTTGTTTGCCAGGCTTAAAGTCAAGTACTTTTCTGATTTTGTATAAGAATATCTTCCCCAAAAGAGAACTTCTCCATTAGCTGCCTTCAAATCCTGCCTGTGGGCTTGCTGCTATTTAAAAACTCTGCAACAGTTGGCTGCTATGGACATTGCTCATCTCGCTTGAAGTATTTATGATGCGAGTCACTTTAGCTTATCCACCTAATAAATGGAGGGAGAGGAACAGGGACTTCCAGGGTACAATTTCTGTTCTACTTTGGACAATCACTTTAAGACGAGAGAAATCATCTCTTAAATGCCCTTACTCCTCTGTTTTGACTGTTAAAGGGGACTTAGACGCCTGTCTGAGAGAGAGAGAGAGAAAGAGAGGTGTCTGCTTTATAACCTTTTGTGTTTCTCTGGATGACTTCATGACTTGTAAAGCATGAAAAATGTCTCTCTGTGAACACTTTGCATCAGCAAAATATATGTTCTGTGCTCAAAAGTAGATGCAAATGCAATTTCGTTCATAGTTTTCTATATCCTTTGTCTGTAAATATGAACAATGCTAGGTTACTGAAAATGTATTATGGAGTCAAAATTATTTGTACAGTGGTGTGTAAGCACATGGTTTCTTGGTGATATTTGATAATGTGTATAAAGTGTGGGCAGGCAAGAAAGGGTTAACAAAAGAGGGGGATCACAAGTAATTTTTGTGACTACACCTGAAAACATCCAGTTGAACCAGGGAAGAGGCAGAGCACTGCAAGGCTTTGCAACTGGAACCAGTTGCCAGATTTGGTGCAAGCTGTGATGTAGTGCCTGACAATGAGAAGCTGGCTTAGTGGTGGGTCGTCCTTGCGGAGAGAGACTTGGGATCCCTGAGGTCAAGCTCTGGGAAAGTCTCTGCAGTATGTGTAGACTGGCCCCATTAGTTGTCAGGAGTTTTTTTGGTTTTGTACATTCCATCCCCTCTCCTTATTGGTCCCTCTTCACCAGAATACCTCTTGCCTAAAGCTTTTGTGAAGGTCTGCTCCTCTGACGCCATACTGTCAAATATTTATGGCCTCACAGAACAGGAACAGGAGGTTTATATGGAAATAATACAGAGGCTGTGCTTGACACATAGATAGTCTATAGGATGTGAAGGAAGAAGATCTGCTGTACGCTACGTATGTTTCTCTCCAAGGCCAATGTGGTGTACCAGAAGGAACATCACTGATGCAGATGTGTGAATGGGAAAGGTCTGGTTTTACTTTGTATTCTCGAGTTTTGGGGCCAGGCTGTCTGGAGAACCTGCGACAGCCTGCTGCTGTTCTTGCTGTATTATCCATGACAACAAGTTGGCAAAGGAAGTATTCCTTACGATTCTCCCTGTTGCAACCTCCTTGAGGAGCCGACTGGAGCTCGTGATGCAAGAAATGCTTGTGGCCAAATCCTCTTGCAAAATCGATGCCTGTAACTCCACGGAAGCAGGAAGAAAAGCAGATGGAAGGGCTACCGTTGCCCCACATGAGCAAATGCAATTTATATCTGTCTCCTCTCCCCGTTTTAACGCCCCCCCCCCGCGGTAGGCTGTTGCTTGGCAACCTGGCCTCCTTGCTCCACCACTGCTCTGCGGTTCTGCTGCTCCCCCCCGGCCCCCTCCTTTGCACCGGCATCGGTAAGAGCCATGCTCATATGTGCTCCCAGCAACCTGCAAGCAGAGAGAGATACTGCCTCTTCATCAGTGCTTGGAAGCAGGTGGGAGCCACGCGAGGAAGATGAGAATACAGAGGTCTGTCGTCTGAGGCGTAGCGAGCTCTGCTCTTTCCTGGTGCCTTCTGCCTGTTGACCCTGGTCAGGGGATGTTGGCTCCCAATAGTTCAATTCTTCTTTTGTTTATGTGGTTGCTATTCTGTGTAAGCCACGGGCATCCTGGGCAGGTAACGGAGAGCAGAATTTGGCTCAGGACCAGGGGTAACCTTCTTCTCACAGAATTACAGTACCTAATGGATAGCACTATAACAATTATTAAAGAGAGGTCTGCAGAGCTTTGAAACAATCAGTCATTTTTCAAAAAATGCCTTGCTGAAGCTGTGATATTACTTCAAATTTCCTTTCCCCCCCCCCTTTTTTTTTATGAGAAGCAACTATGTATATATATACATGCCCGTATGGAAACCCAGAGTATTCCTAGGTCTTGTCTTAAAAGGCTCTGACTCCGAATCCAAATAATGGAGAATCAAATCTAGAAATAAAATGGTACTCTTGACTCAGCCTTTTCATGGTACAACATTATGATATGTGCTATGTGGCATAGCTATGCCTATGAATTCAATATATGTAATTCATTCCATCATATCTTGACATTAAAGTCATTTAATGCTGTGGTCTTTAATGTCTTCTCTTGTCTTTATACACACATCAGACACATAAAGGGGTTTAGTTCATTTTTATTTGGAGACTTTAAAATAAATATATTCAGTGCTGTAATGCCTGTATGTCATGTTATGCTACTTTCTCTTACGAGAACCAATTGGCACCAAGAGATGCCTTTCCGCCCTTCTGCAAGCCAAGATTTTCACCCAAGACAGTTGTCTGATATGTTGTGTGCTGTGTTCCTAGCCTTCATCTTTAACTATTTTGCATGGTCCCCTTCCCAGTCTTTTCTATGATAGAAATAAACCTGCCTGTATGAAGATATGAAAATTAAAAAATTTTTTCTCCTGGCTTCTCCGCTCTGAAAGGGAATATTTTTCATTTAGTTGACTGTCAGTTGTTTAAACAGGCAAGAATCTTACTTTTTCTGTTTGTTTGCAAGCTGCAATGCAAAAATAAATCTGAGGCACTGAAAAAAAAAAATCACTGCCCTATGTTTTGATGATGTTGTTTTAAATAGAAAAATCTAGTATTTTCTCAAGAAAACATGAATCATACACAGGGCTTTGAAATCCTTCCCACAGACTGGATTTTTCCATGCCATACTCTAACATGGTTTTCTAAGAAATGTGTTTGGCAGCTCCTTTCTTCCTTCTCTCTAGTAACTTTTGAACCTGCTGGTCAGTTTCAATCAATTTGTTAGGTGAGTGTAAGTAAAATATAGTTAAGTCATAGTGTTTACGTGTGTATAAGTGTATAAACATTCACGTGGACAGATGAGAGAGAGAGACTAATCCCGCTCCAAATTCTTGAAACCATTGGAAAAATTAATAGACATCTGAGAATCCACTTAGGTCTTCAGTCTTCTGACCAAGCATGCAGAGAAAATTCTTTTTTCCACTGATTCTGTGCTCACAGAACCACCTGATGGGGTAAGCTAGCTTGTTCATGTCTTCTGGGTGTTACTGAAACCCCAGGAGCTGCAGAAGAAAAGAGTAACTTCAGGCTGGGGAAAAAAAAAATCTCAGGTTTTTTCTTCCAAACTTAGTGTGTGTTAAGCCATCTACACTGTTGTGAAAGCTGCTGCTTTAATTCATGAGCATATCAAGACTGAATGGTTAATTGTGTGTATACTGCAAGGACAGGTCATGCGAGAGAGCACATTTTTTGCCAGATATACTCTTGCACATTATCAGCTTAGAGTAGTCAATGGCTTAAAATGAAGTATAGGAAGCAAATTATACTTCCTCCCTTGTATTTTGGGGGTGGACTAGATAGGTATCAGTAATATAGATGCTTTTACAAGTAATTACATGCAGATGTTTAGAGTTTGTTTGTCCATCTTGAGTATTCCCAGCTTCATAGTAATAAACAGAGCATTTCAACTCATATCTTCATAACGATACTTACAGAACTAGGAATTGCTTTTAAATTCTTAAGTGTCTCATGGAAATTATTTAATTTTTGCGGCTTGTTCTGATAAAAATGCCTAACTCTCAGCTTATAGATATAAGCATTAAGCTTGGTAGCCAGTGAATATCAGAAGGTTTAGCGATTGGTTTTGACAAGCATTCAACATTTATCTGAATCTTTCTAGTACCAAATCGGGCATGAAGTCTTGTGAGCAAAACCTGTTCTCGCAAGGCTTTTGATTCTCCTGTTTCCACACTGATGGAAACTACTGAAAAACCTTCACACTTCTGATTCTCTTCCCTTCTTAACCCCTGACCCCTTTATCCCTCTTTGAGTTTATCTTCCTCCATCATGGCTACCGTGGCAAAGCTTTAGTTTTCCTGAAAATTTGGGTAAAAGTTGTTCAAATTTGTCATCTTCAGCTTTAAACAGTTTGATTCAGAAAGAAGATTGAAAATATTTGATTTAGAAGACTTGAGATCTGAATGCTTTGAACTGGCATTTATTTCAGCCAAATATGCACAAATGCTTTGCATGACTCCCCTTTGCACATGTTCATTAACAGGGGGGAAAAATAAGTTCTCACTGAAATGTTTCAGGTTTTGTTTCTTTGCTGTGATTATCTCAGGATGGTATGCTTCTGCTTTGGTTTTGTTTTTAAGCTAACTGGGACTACAACTCCCTTCTCAGTAGAACTGAATATATTGTTAAATCTTATTAAAATAGAAATCAAATTTACAACTGAAGTTAGTTTACTTAGATGATAGGCCCTAGGAGTTATCTTTACCTAGTCTACAAACTAATAACCAACATACATCTTTCAGATAACTACGCTGAAAGAACATAGTCAAGAAGACTACAGTCAAGGAAAGTGATCAGTAATGAGGAGACACAGAATGATTGGAAACTGAGGGATGACTGAGCCAAGGTATCATCTCATCCAGAAACTAGACTGATCAGTCATTTAGATTCTGGTTTCATGCATGTTCATTTTTTATTATTTTTTTTCCCCGGATCTTCTGACTGTTGAGAACTTCCTCTCTCTCCACACTTTCTCTTCACTTCCTCTCTGCTTCCCTCCCATTCTTTCTTCCCTCAGGTACTTTTTAAACCATTTTCAAAGCTGAAATTGCAAATGAGATTTTTGCATCCTGAATGACAATGAAGGCCTCTGTTTGAACAGCTAAATGCTTCAATGGCAGATATTTGACTCAGTTCCCTAAAGCCCAAAGCCTATGAAGTCATCCATAATCTGAATAGAACCAATTACCGCTGCTGCTCCCAGCCCAGTCTCTCCTTGGAAGATTCCCTGCTTTTTTACAGTCCAAATCAATGCAGACTTATTGTAGACAGGCCATTTTATCTTCTTTCAAAAAATAATTTTCCTGCAAGACTGAAGTTATAGACCAGATACATCATCTTCCAATATGGGAATGTGAACCAGTTGGACTATTGTTAACATAATTTTCACGAAGGCACTTTGCATCCACCTTTTATTGGGTGTATTGGTCTGCTGAGGTCGTTTCTTGTGTGTCAGCTCACTTAATGTGAGTGACTATGAGTACACGCATTGCAAAATTGGTTTGCAGACCTTGCCATTTAACGCCTTCTGTGTGTGCTCAGCTGAAAGCTGGTAGCTGGACGGATTGCTGTCAGACTGATCGTACTAGTGGTGCTTCTGTCCGTACTTCATGCTCAGGGGACAACTTGAATTTGTGTGGGCAGAACTGTCAGAAAGTATATTGATGTTCTAGGTGCTCTGTTGGAATCGGGTGACTCAAATGCATCGGGGTTTCAGTGAGGTCCTGATACAGAAGTCTCCTTGTGCTTCCTGCAGGATAAAGTAATCTGAAATGCTAAGCATTTGAGATACATTTAGGGTGATCGTCAGCCGATGTGTACTGTTGCCATACCTCAGTTAACTTCAAGAGATCTTCCTCCTAGACTTTGTGTGGTAGCTGCAGAAAGCAAGTATGATCAACCTGATGCAGTCCACCAGTACAAGATCTAAACCAAGTTTAAGAACTTAGTTTAAGCTTGTTTTAAGATTTTTGGCCTTTAATGACAGTTACAGTCATAGTTGCATGGGATTTTTTTTACAGAGAACATATACTTACATGCAAACTCTAATTGAGATATCTTGCTGGAGAATAATTGAATTTGTTTTAGAAAGAATTAAATAATTTCCAGCCACTTAATCTAGAACATTCAATTTTAATAAAAAAAACCAAAAAAGCATAAAAAGGGATTCTCCTTGGTTGATGACCTTAAGTAGCCTTGATTGCAGTTGAAGCCTGGTCATTCTTGATTTTTCAGACTTGCAAAGCAGCGTTCTGACCGATTTCATGTAGTCTGTGTGGAAGTTATGATGCAGTCTTGTTTCTCCACTTTGACAGATTGTTTTTAGATTTCAGTCAAGTTATCGCCTGAGCAGCAGAACCAGTGAACCCTGCTTTCATGCAAAATTCTGTCCTGCCTTCCCCTCCCTTCCTTAAACTTAGTTTAGGACCATGATTACGCTGCCTAGCTGGCTGACTGTTGCTAAAAAAGGTTATATATCTGCTGAAAGTTGGTCCCTTGCCTTTCGGTGACACAGAAGAACAAATTAAAGACTTACTCTTTCAGTCTGCATCTGCTGTTGTTGTTTTATATAAACTGAAATGTACAGAAACTTGCTGAAGACTTCTTTCAATGAAACTGAAATTTGTCAAGGGCTACCAGAGTTGCGCAGATGCGTAAAGGAGGTAGAAATGAATAAGAACACAGTACATTTATTCTATGTGCTATAGCATTGTATCTCTTCAGCCTCAAACATATTTTGGGCTTCAAAATGGGAAACAAAGCAATTCTGAAAGAGCTGCCTGAACAAATCTGTCATGAACTTCTCCGAAATGCTCTCAAAAGAATACTTAAACATTTCTGCTAGTCACTAGCTCTCTTCTAAACAAAGAGATTAAAGTATTGTCATTTCTAACAGAACTTCACGCCAAATAAAAGGAAAATTCCTTTATTCCCCCCCGTCAAGACATTTGTACTTCTCTCTTTAATTTTCCTTCAATGGCATCAGACGCTGTTTTCCACTGTACAGCTTCCCCGGTTACCCACATCTTTTTCTTAAGGGCAAACATGAGCAGCTAGTCCCTGCCCAATATTAGTCTCATCTCTCTTACTTTCACTTCAGGGCTTCGATGTCTCCTGGCTGATATCCCAGACAAAATGGGATGCAGGGACCTAAGCGTGTGTGTGATGGCATTCGCTGTGCTTCAGTTGTGACTTCGGCTTTCTCAGGAATTAGAATGAAGGGCCTTGTACAATGCTTCCGAAGCGCATTTTGGTCTGTTCTGTATGGCTATAGAAACATCTCCAGACAGACATTCTTCTCTGTCCAGCTGTGCTGCTGAGCTTTCTGTGCATGTCCATCCCAGTGTCTTTTTGGGGGACATCCTTTCTTGAGTTTCATTACAGCACGCGAGACTGAGCGTTGGCAGCATGACAATGTCTGGTGCTATAAAGCAATTTGAAAAAAAAATATTTTCCTGTGAAGACCCCCAATGTGAAGCGATCCTGTTCAGTAACACACTGGGGATTCTGCAGGTTGAGATTCCTTATTGCTTTGTTGTGTTTGCTTTTCATCTTACAGCTTAAATTCAGAGTGGCCCTAATGCTGTTATGCATTTCATAATATTGATTTTTTTTCAGCTGTCTTCATTTAGTATTTTTCCTTTTCTCTTTCTTTTTTCTTTTCCTTTTTAGACCAACCTTCACATCATAGATGTGAAGAGAGAATAGATGCAGAAATTGGTTTTAGTTAGAGCGACTGCAATTTACTCTTTTGCTACCGGGGGGGAAAAAATTGTTACCACAGAAAAAGAAATACGTGAAAGGCCAAACAGCATGAGGAGCTGTGTAAGCACTGGGAGATGTAGATACATATATAGATACATATTTTCTTCGTTCAGTTTCCTAGTCAATGATTAGATGCTCTTGCCTGTCTGGGCTGTGACCTTCCAGAAGGGCCCCCTCCTCCAGTCCCCCCCCACGACTTGTCAAGGCATTAGTCACATACAACTCAGCTGATGCCAAACGGGCGCAGTCCAGCCAACTACTGGGAGGCAGGAGATTCCGCTGCCGCCTTCCATTGGTCTCGGTTTTTTCCACCCTGGAGCCTCGGTGGTGCTTTCAGACCGCGGAGGGCCGGGGTTAAGGCTCCCGTCCGCCGCGCCGGGAGGCAAGGGCGGTCAGCGGCGGGACCGGCGCGGTTGGAGCCGCGGGAGGGGAGGGGACGGCAGGAGGGGAGGGGACGGAGAGGAGGGGAGGGGGGCGACGCG
>Ga0065711_1049132_pt1 | contig 11457 bp, 5 predicted proteins | sample Hoacrofraction12_FD_59098 | JGI IMG/M metagenome (GOLD analysis project Ga0065711, IMG submission 59098) | Hoatzin crop microbial communities from Cojedes, Venezuela - Epithelial fraction 12 v2 (version 2) | ecosystem: Host-associated > Birds > Digestive system > Esophagus > Crop | place... | reverse complement strand
CAGTTTGTGCCCATTGCCCCTTGTCCTGTCACTGGGCACCACTGAAAAGAGCTTGTCCCCATCCTCCTGACACCCACCCTTCAGATATTTGTAGGCATTTATAAGGTCCCCTCGCAGCCTTCTCCAGGCTGAACAAGCCCAGTTCCCTCAGCCTCTCCTCGTAGGGGAGATGCTCCAGTCCCCTCACCATCCTCGTAGCCCTAGTAATAGACCTAATGTAGGTCTATACTAATAGACCTAATGAACACGTGGTTTACTTCACATTAATGGAGATGTAGGTTACTTACTGTTATTTGTAAGTGATTGCTCTTTGATCTCCAGGTCAAAAATGCAGGGGGAAAAAACCTGATTACCTGATTTAAACATTGAAATATTAAGAAATGTTACTCATTCCAGCAATTACAACTAGATAAACTCCAGTATCAAATGAAGCTGAAATTCAGATGAACTGCTTCAACTTGCTTAACAAGGAATGGCCCAATCTAGCAAGTGCTTTGCCAGTGTAATCAATCTGCTGCTTTGCCATGGTAGCGCTCTACTTCTTAGTCCTTTAAGTAGGAAGTAGCAACGCAGCCTACAGCTATCTGCAACAGTCAGTCACTTCAACTTAACTTTAAAAAAATCTGTCTGGCAGACAGGGAGCTGGTCTCCGCAATGGTGATTTTATAACAAAACACAAGTGTCAGGTAAAATTATATCTGGCAGCTAGACTTCTACCACCTTATTCAGCCAGTCAGCCAAATAGAAATATTACCTGCATTCCCTTCATTAGAGGTTATTCATCTACAATACACAGTAATTTTTCATTTGCTCCATATAGTTTGTAGCATTCTGTCACATACTGTGATATTTCTGTGCTTTTAATTTGAAAAATCCCATTAAGGAATGTTTGTTCCATGCTTTTTTTATTTCTTTATTAAAGAGAATCTATTAACAGCATTGCAGCTATTACTCCAAACTACAAAAATGCCATCTGACAGAACTGAAAACCTCGAGCATTTCCCTCATCCCCTTAAAGACCTTTGCCTGGATGGTCAAGCTGTGCCTCATAAGCTCAGTCATAAACAGGCCCACAGCAGCTTCTAACAGATGAGATGCTTGCTTGCTTGCTTTGCAGATCACCAAAGGATCCCACCTGAGACAGTGGGATGTACAAAACTGATGAAAGCAAATGCATTTAGCAGATAATATATAAATTCTCAACCCACAGTGAGTTTCATGTCACCAAATTTAGAAATATGACATTGTACATTGAAATCTAAGACGGTGGTGTAGAGTCCCTTTATAGTCAACAAAGAGAAACAGGCTTCTCACTAAAGAGAAATAGGCATGTCTGTCTCTACTCATCTCGTCCTAAGAGCTTTCTGAAAATGCCAGATAATTCCCCACAATAGGTGTTTTCTTACAGCTGAAGTGAAGGGGACATTTGCATCTTTAGTGAGCAGAAGTCTACAGTGACATTTTAAGAGTAATCTGATATTCAGGAAAAAGTTTGAGAAGAAATTATGTAGAGAAGTTTATAAAGTGTTAGGGGAGGAAAAGATAAGATACAGGAAACACTGGGAGCAGGGACATCTAATTACCATGCTAGGGTAGAAAGATAAAGCAAAAAAAATCTATAAAGTACTGGATTGCATTAGTTCTGCTGCTCAGGGAACAACAAATATCAAAATGGTCTCAACATAGATTCCCCCTACGCTTTTGAATATTCAGCAGAATAATAGGTCCTTTGCAGACTTCACAGAATCAAATTCCTTCAGTAGTACAATATAACACACCAACCTTTCAATACTTGGCACTGAATTTCATGAAACCAAGCTGTCTGAAGCCTTGCAGCAGCACTGAATCAATGTCAAAGAGCCTCAGTGAACAAAGCAGGCACAGCTGCCCGTGTTGACGCTCAGCTTTTTCCACCACGATTTCAGTTCTCATCATCCTCACAACATGCACATTGGGTCACCTGCTGCTGGGTCATCTCTGCTGGGTCAACTAGCTCTTCTTACCTCTCTCCTGTCTGTTTACACTCTCAAAAGTATTTCAGAGGAACTCACAGACCAATGACCTGGTCAACAACTGGAAGAACAACCGCAGTTTTCCCAGCAGGAACTTTTTGAAGCAGCAATAAAGAAGAAACAGCAAAAAGATCTGATATGGCCTAGCTCCACATATGCTAGCAAGCACAGCTCAAATTCAAAATGAAAACTAAAAGCTATATATGTCTGGGAACAGGAATTTGAGCACAGTCCTTACTCCCCATCCTTCTGCGCTGCTCAGGGGGAGGAGGTAGAGAAGTCGGGAGTGAAGTTAAGCGTAAGAAGAAGGCAGAGGTGGGGAGAAGGTGTTTTAAGATTTATACTTATTTCTCATTGTCTTAGTCTGATTTGATTGGCAATAATTTAAATTAATTTCCCCAAGTTGAGTCTGTTTTCCCGATAATGGTAGTTGCTGAGTGATCTCCCTGACTTTATCTCAACCCATGAGACTTCGTCATATTTTCTTCCCCTGCGCAGTTAAGGAAGGGGAGTGATAGTGGGGCTTGGTAGGCACCTGGCATCCACCCAAGGTCAATTCAACACACTTATCATTTATCCCAAAGAGCTATTCATGACATACCTTGTGGGAGTTCTCTTAGGGAAAAAATGGTATTCTGCCTCCTTATACAGCAGGCATTCTGGACAGTTCTTATCCAGTGCTAATGGAAGCATCCTTGGGAGCATTCTGCTATTTGGATTAAGGTGTGGGCAGAACAGTACAAAATAACTGCTCTTTAAGCTACAAATACCCATCCACTTGCCAGAGGAATACTTGAATAGCAAGCATTTGAACTAGTTGAACTACTAACTACTCGGAGCAGGCTACAATATAACAGCAGGAAAATGTTCTTCCTTTCACTTAATCACCTACCAGCATTAGTACGTTCCTCATTCTTCTGCTTTTTATCTTAAAATCTTCTGCAGAAATTAATTACAGGGTTTTGCTATCTCATCTAAGAACTCCAGCATTTCCTAGAAGCTACTGTGTCATACTCTCAAGGGGCTTCTTCAAACAGTCCTCCAGAAATTGTCTTCCCCAAGGAACTGACATAATACAAATATCTCCGGAAAGAAGTATATACTAGGAAGCTAAGTCTGGGTTTTGATGAGTGTATGATTGCACTAGACACTACCAAAGACTCACACAGTCACGATCCTGGCCAATATCTAGGAAGAAAAATAGTACAACGCAACCCGAATAAGACAACCATGCTTGTCCTCAACATTAGGAGAAGAAAGAAGCCTTTGATTCTAAGGTGCACCTGGTACATCACGGTCACTTTAACCCATCCTCTTGCAAATGAATGATCCTGTGGCAGCCATCCATAGTCCTCTCTTCTCCCAAGCATTAGCAGCTGATGCAACCATGCATGTATGCAAAGGCAAGGCAGGACAAGTGTCAGTGATGGACCTTAACATCTTCACACACATAGTATTCTCACCTGCTCTTACAGATATACTTTTCTGTTTGGGCCATAAAGTGTGCAACAAGAGAATGAGTCAGAGCAAGGTATGTAGTAGGCACATTTGAGTTGTTGAGATGCCAGGGGTTGTGGGATATCTCTCCTGTCATAGTGTTTTTCAATATGGACATAACATAAATATCCTAACACACAATCAGTTTAAGCATGAGCTTGTGGATCCGCTTGATCTGATCATTGCAGAACACTCTTCAGATTAACTACAAAAAACAATTATCACAGAGGGAGTCTCAGAGTATCATGGGAGCATTCCTGTTCCCAGCAGTAGCACATCACTTTTTTATAGTTTTTGCTTGAAAAGTTATGTCCCTTGTTTAATTTGCTGTTACCTCCCAGTCTTTCCAAACATCTCTATTATGAACTTGTCAGATTAGCTTTATTTCTATCTGCCTTCCCTCCCATATTTCCTTTTTTTTTTCCTCTCCTATCTCTCCTTCATGGTCAGTCTCTTCTTTCTTATTTTTATCCATCTAAAATATTTTCATCTTATTTCCCCTTTTCACCATTCCCGCATCCAAATGGCTTGAGCAACTGATATAACATCAGTAGGATGTCACTCAGTTTATGGCTTTGCTATGTTTTATACCTTTCTCTGGTTTTGTATTTGTTTCATTGTTTAGATTATACTCTATCAAGACAGGGACTCCCCTAATTTTATCTTTGCATAATGTTTACCTTAGTGAAACACTGTTCTCCATTTGCCCTATGTAGTAAAATTTTATGAACAGTAAATAACATTGTTGAGAAGATGAGGTCTAAATAAAAGACAAAAGCCTATCAGCCAATGAAAAATACAGGTTCAGTTCTCTAGTATACCACAGACTTCTGTGTGGGAACAAGATACAAAGGCTGAGAAAGTACCAATTTCTCACAGTCTGGCTGGCCACACACTGACAAAACTGTCCTTTTTAACCATGACAGCAATGTCATTACAGAAAACCAAAGGAGATCAGTGATTCCACACTATGTAAATTATTTGAATAATTTAGGAGGGTCAAGTGTGAGACTTTGAAAATTAGGAAAATAACATTAAAATTTACCCACTATTTAATAAGTTACTAGTGGAAGAAATTGAAACATTGATCTATGGGGTTTTAGGAGGGCAGATAGGCTGGTGAGTTCAGAGAAATGGGAAGCATGCTGGTTGAATGAACGTCAGCAGAGGTCTACTGATACACAGGAAATTACCATGATCAAGCCAAAGGTTAAAATATCAGTTAAAGGACAGATCTGACAAGAGTTCATTAAGTCATTTGATTTAAAAAATGGTCTGCTTTTTTCCTGGCTCGTCATCAGTAGGTAACAAGAAGTGGCAAGGAACCAACAGTGCTGCTAAGGGTACAAACTGTATTAATGATTTGTAGCCAGATGTCTTCAGTGGAAGGAAGTAGGAAAATGACAAGTTCTCCCGTCTTCATTTAGATTTAATCTAAAATATTCATGCAGCTACTGGTTACATACCAGAGGGATTTTTAACCATTAGAAGCTACAAAGACCAAAAACCAGCCTAGATAGTTCATAAATATGGATAATCTACACAATTTCATCCTCACAATATTAGAGTGATTTTTTTCCAAATGTGAATAATGCGTATTGTTCTAAAGCATATAGAAAACCTACTACAGTATTTTCTTTACATTGACTTTGTATAACACTTATAAATAATCTAATTATGTGCTGTCATCAAATGTTCCTATGCAAGATGATCTAGCTATAAATCAGCCTTAATGTGATACAATATGACACACTAGCCAGATAAACACATATTTTTAACAGTTTGAAAGCAAGTCAGTTCCCTCTTAGAAAATAACTACTTTTACATTTTTATACCTTTAGAAAATATACAAGTTTCTGCAGTACATAACTTTTCCAAAGATAAACAGCTGCAGACTAAAGCTAGTCAAAATTTAATAGAAAACCATGATTTTACAAAATCAAAGTATTTCTTTGAAATTACTTGTTTTTCCAACATTTCTTATGGAAAAGAAATAAAATTTTTATTTAGTTTTTTGTTTGTTTTATTTTCCTGTATTATTTATTCTAATTTTTTTGATATATTATAGGTCATTATACCAAAAAAATGCAAGGCATCATAAAATACCTCAACAAGATATTATTATAAAGTTCAAATGAAATGTTCTGGAATATTTTGTCCTACTTCATATGAAATTCTTTGAAAGTCTTTCAATTCCATTAGAAATATACATTTTTTACTTCTATGTATGCTATCTAAACACTTACATATTTATTTGCTTTGTTGCTCTTTGATTGTTTCCAAAAAATATCCTGTGTACATGACAAGTTAAGAGTCTTACTCTGGACAGATATTAGCCAAATGTCATCTTTTGATGTAAGTTCGAAGAAAACGGTTTCACAACAATGAAATCAAGCAATCAAAATGTCCCTCATGATCAAGTACATGGCTGTAAGTTTTGCTATGGAACAGGTCTGTCACATAATTCTTTACCATAATGAAACATTTTGAGTGGTACATTTAACAGAGTCCTGATAAATTGTCTTTGGGTCAAGTACAACTCTTGTTTTTTTCTTTTTCCTCAGCTCTACCTTTTTATCAGAGGTACATTTAGAATTTGTTCCAAAGCCCAAAGTCAATAAAAACGCTATACTGGTTTCAGAGCTTTTGTGGAATTGTTCTTAGAGGGGTGCTATAAGTACATATCTGTAGGATTAGTGTGTGACAAATGTGAACTAGCACTATAAGATGTTTTTACATTACTTTTTAAAATTTATTTGATTGGAATGTTAAAATATTTTTCATTGGGGAGGTAATGTACTAACACTGGCAATCATATAGCAAGGATTAAATCTATTAATATAGCTTAACTATCAACTAGCTTTATATCACTACATATTTGAAATAACATAGCAGCACTGTGGATATGAGGACATGAGTGAATCCAAAATATCTCTCTTATTTAGCCCAAGAGATATTTCAACAGAAGATGCTCTTGAAAGCTTTATAATTTAACATGAGAGCAATGCCAGAATCTGTTTTCTTCTGCTGACGTATATAAACCATGGTAAGTAGAGTTGAAAGGCATATGTGCAGTCAAGAAGCAGCACAGTTGTGATCGCTGATAAGTGCAAGATGCCTGAGGCAAATGAGGACTTTAGTGCGTGTTCTTTAGGGAGTCGCCAAGGCGGAGGTGTTAGAATATGCCTGAAGGTGGACCCAAAGGAGGTGGGAAGTAAAAAAGGATGCTGGATACATGGACCTACAACAGAATACACAACCAGTACCATCCATGAGGAAAAATTAACTAATAAGGTGATTTTTGATGGCACTTAACAGTGAAATATCTTTCTACATTAATTCAAGCACGGTAAGTCTTGATTTATGAGTAACCTAATTAGGTACAATGATAGAGCCATTGAAATGCTACATGTGCCTACTCACAAAAAAAAAGAAAAAAAAATCAAGCCTGCTAATGCCATTATAATTAGTACGTGTGAGTGCATGATTAAAGCACATGAGAGGAAGGCACCAATCAAAAATATAAACCTGAGAGACACATTAATGGTGTCTGATAACAGTTTCAGACATCTGAAGATACCCGATAATATCTCATTATTTGAGTATTACACTATCTCCACGCAATAGCTCTTCTCTGTGTGAGGAATACCTCATCTTCAGATTCTTCCAGTGGATCTGGAAAGAAAAATCAGTAAGAAAATTTACAGTCATCAAAATGCTTACACAGTTGCATGCGTTCTTTCATCTTTATTTAGCAGCAAATCTTCATCTATGTGTGATTTCATATGTTTGGTCTTAGGTAGGCCTGACCTAGCACAAGCACGATCAAAAGACACAGATGTTCTCTTTCAAGTCTGTGAGTTACAATCTTCTCGAGTCAAAATTACTGACCTGAAATGCAGCTTCACATTACACGTACAAAAATAAAAGTGTTCTGCTATTATTTTTTTCTACAGGTACTGTGACACAATCCCCAAAGGGGCACTGGCATCAGACATCTCCTTCTCTCCAACTCTCTATAGGTCAAGATTTTTCTCTGCTACAAAATGTAATTATTTGAAAGGAAGTCCAAGTAAGAATCTTTTCACATTCATACAAATAATTTTCTCACCACATTTCCTCATCCCTTCCTTGGCCACAAGCATCTTTAGTCTTCCTTCTAAGGAAAGAAAGACAAATAAAAGCAAAAATCTGTAGGGCAAATTTTAAATTACACTCCAGTTAAAGAAACTTTAAATCTTTTCTTGATGGACAAAAAATTGGACATGAGCAGGCAATGTGCACTCACAGCCTGGAAAGCCAACCGCATCCTGGGCTGCATCAAAAGAAGCACGTCCAGCAGGTCAAGGGAGGTGATTCTGCCCCTCTACTCCGCTCTGGTGAGACCTCACCTGGAGTCCTGCGTCCAGCTCTGGAGCCCTCAGCACAGAAAAGACATGGAGCTGTTGGAGCAGGTCCAGAGTGGGGCCACAAAAATGATCAGAGCTGGAACACCTCTCCTAGGAGAAAAGGCTGAGAGTTGGTGTTGTTCAGCCTGGAGAAGACAAGGCTCTGGGAAGGTCTTATTGCTTGTAAATGGTGCTTATATGAAAGATGGAGAAAGACTTTTTATGTAAAGGGGGGTTGTAAGAAAGGTAAAGAACTTTTAGTAGAGCCTGTAGTGACAGGACAAGGGGCAATGGTTTTAAGCTGAAGAAAGTAGATTTAGATTGGATATAAGGAACAATTTTTTTACAATGAGGCTGGTGAGGCACTGGAATAGCTGGCCCAAAGAAGTTGTGGATGGCCCATCAAGTGTCTCTCCCTGGACACGTTCAAGGTCAGGTTGGATGGAGCTTTGAGTAACCTGACCTGATGAAAGATGTCTCTGCCCTGGCAGGGGTATTAAACAGGATGATCTTAAAAAGTCCCTTCCAACCCAAACCATTCTGTGATTCTATAATATTTGAAGTCACTTGGTCCAGCTGGAGATTATTTATTTGCTTTATTTTTCCTTCCATACAGTAAGTCACACTTTTATTTAGACAGCAGAGAAATTGTAAAAGGCATTCTACAACTCAACTGCAAATAAACATTTCAGCAATCATGGTGAGAAGGGTTAGAGTTACAGGAGAATAACAATGTCTAATAACGACTAATGAGCCTCACAAAAATACAAAGAGGTTTTCGTCAGCCTACTGAAATAATTAAAAAAAAAAAAGGAAGATATCAAAATGCTATGCAGCAAATAATCTTTTCTCGGTAGGTTTTTTTTTTAATTAAAAAAATAGTTAAAAACTTGTTCTTAAAGTTCTTATCCTCAAAGATTTACTAGTGCTAAAACTGCTTTCAATATCTCTTTCTTTTATTTCAGAATTCTTATAAAGGTTCTGTAAAAGACTTTCAGTAACGATTTAAAATACAAATAGTTCTAGAAAATATGTAAGCTGCATTGGCTAATAAAAATATATATAAGCTGACTATAGATATAATGACTGAACACAAGATGTAACATTTTAATAGTAATATTGACCAGCCCTTGGAACAAACTGCTAAAATACTGACAAACAGTTGTAATCTGGATGTGTTAATTATCCATTAGATATGTGTTTAAATGTATATGCTCCACCTGCCAGGCTTAGTACCGTTGCTCTGTATGGTAAGGAAGAAGACTCTCCAAAGCATGAGCACTGACAGAATTCTCTGGTCTGTCTTGCCAAACATTACTTTTTTTCTGTCACTCAGCGATTTCTCTTTGAGAACAATGTGTTTTGTTTGGAAAGAGGTCTTCAGACGCATCAGATGTTTTCAAACCATGCTCCTTCTTAGTATGGTAAACAAAAAGATTTTGGTGAAAACAAACAAACAACCCAAAAAACAACAAACAATGTTATTTTATTGCCTGACAAATCATAAATATAAAACTAAATAATTTACCAAAGCAAAGTGGCTTAGAATGGGCATATCCTGATTAAATTTGCCCATTAAAAAAGACAATAGAAAACATAGCCCGTACAGATCAGGCTAAATGAGACATGAAAACTTAGATCATCTTAAAGAATGGAAAGATAGAAATGAGATTAAATAAATCATTAGAAATTACAATATCAAAAATGTAAACCGTACTAAAACCAGATTTTGCTGTCACACAGGGATCATCACATTAAAGCGTGAGAGAAAAACCTCACGTTAATCAGTCATACAACGACTGTGATCCACCAGTGTGATGGCCAGATAAGGCCAAAAAATACATCGAGTGCAACATGAAAGTATCAATAGGCATTTGTAAAATAAAAGACCTTATCTGAAAACCTGGGTATAGCTGTGGCCCTCATCTTTTAAGAAAGAGGAATGCCATTCAGGACAGGTAAGACCAGGACTGCCAGAAGAGCCTTGGCTGATATTGCTAAGGTGTTCCAGGCTACATGAAATTGTAAAATACTGAGCAATGAATCTGCCCACCAGCTTAGTAGTTAGGGTGGTCAGAGGTGCACTGGTTTTGAGTGGGACAGAGTTAATTTTCTTCATAGTAGCTTGTATGGTGCTATGTTTTGGATTTGTGCTGAAAACAGTGTTGATAACGCACCAATGTTCTACTTATTGTTGAATAGTGCTTACAAAGTGTCAAGGACTTTCCTGCTTCTCACACCTCCCCACCTGCGAGTAGGCTTGGGGTGTGCAAGAAGTTAGGAGGGGACACAGCTGGGACAGCTGACCCCAACTGCCCAAAGGGTTATTCCATACCATACGACATCATGCTCAGCAATAAAAACAGACGAAGAAAGAAGGGGGACATTCAGAGTTACAACATTGTCTTCCCAAGTATCAGTTACACGTGATGGAGCCCTGCTTTCCTGGAGATGGCTGAACACTCGCCTGCCGATGGGAAGTAATGAATGAATTCCTTGAGTTGCTTTGCTTGCACACTCAGGTTTTGCTTTACCTATTAAATTGTCTTTAACAAAACCGACAAGTTTTCTCACTTCTACCCTTCTGATTCTCTCCTCCCATCCCACCGGGAAGGAGTGAATGAGTGGCTTTGTGGTGCTGAGCTGCCTACCAGGTTAAACCACAAGAGGGAAGGAGAGAAAATCTAGGATGTTGTCCTCACTCACAGGACTGCCTGCACACTTCATTTTGGAAAAAATGTACCAGAGAAAAGAAAAACAAAACAACAAAATCAGAACAACCCAGGGAGCCTGTGACCTGCTTCTCAAGATGAATGTTCTGATCATCAGATAACAAATACAGGCTACTGCTTGCCTGCTTTTCCTCTGGCACAGGTTAATAGGGCAAGTCCTCTTCACTGCTCCACTCCCAGCCTGTCCTCCCTCTACAATATTGTATGGTCATTCCAGAGTAGGACATTCCAAATTTGAATTGCCTGACACTTCTAGCAAAGAAATTAGGCAAGACCTCCAGATTCCTAGAGGGATACTGTACGTGCTTTCTGTAAATACTATTTAGATAAAACAGTGTTTTATCTAAAAGGAGATGAGCAGGAGCAGCAGCTTGTGGACAGGCACATCTTAGAATTTCCTCTGCCTTAGCTGGCAATCTTACCATAGCTTAGGTGGGAAGCTGGCCCCAAGCTTTTCTCGCAGAAATAATTCCTTTATGCATGCAGGTAACAAGGGAAATTTCAGTCTGAAAAGAGCGTATTTAGTGAACATGAGGTATCTTTTCTCATCACTTTCTTCAACACAGAAGCATATCACATAAAGTCCATTTTAGTAACGCAGCAGACACTCTGAATCTCATCACGTGTCTTGTAAGGATATACTGCATTATAATTTGTGAAAAGAAGTTCCAAATCAGAGAATCACAGAATCATAGAATCACAGAATCACAGAATCACAGAATCACAGAATGGTAGGGGTTGGAAGGGACCTCTGTGGGTCATCTAGTCCAACCCTCCTGCAGAAGCAGGGTCACCTACAGCAGGCTGCACAGGACCGTGTCCAGGTGG
>Ga0065711_1014174_pt1 | contig 11457 bp, 11 predicted proteins | sample Hoacrofraction12_FD_59098 | JGI IMG/M metagenome (GOLD analysis project Ga0065711, IMG submission 59098) | Hoatzin crop microbial communities from Cojedes, Venezuela - Epithelial fraction 12 v2 (version 2) | ecosystem: Host-associated > Birds > Digestive system > Esophagus > Crop | place... | reverse complement strand
TCTGCTTTACAGTACGTCGTTCATTTTTAGCACGTGTGCTCATTCGGCCTTTCTCTTTCCACTTCTTTGCTGTTCGTACAGCTGCTCTTTGACTCCTGGAGCTGTTCTCCTCTCGGCCACCAAACGTCAGCCACTGACTTTATATGCTGGGTTTTACTGTCACAACATTCCTCGTTTCACATTCATTTTAAACCCAAATTTTAATGACTAGCCATTAAGACAACATCTAATATCCAGATATACTTCAAAGATAACAACAGTAAATACATTTTTCTGGTTTTGTACACATGCACTGACAGAATCTGGAAGCTGTTTTCCATAATCTTTTTTTTTTTTTTTTAACATTTACTAAATACCAGCACTGCTTCTGCGTCAGCGTCCGAGTTCCCTATTTTTTGCTGGATTTCCAAACGACTTCAGCAGACTCAGGGGCAACTGGGTTGCAGTTGCAAGACCGGAGTTGCAAGCCCTACGGCAAACCACAAAACAACTAAAAGGGGGAAAATATGCTTCCCACACTTACAAGCAAGAAGAAATGTCGAGCTTTAATAGCCTCCTTGAGAATAACTTGGGAGAATCACAGTGCAAATAGCAAATCTATTTTATTTTTAATACTTAACGCCCCCCCTCTCGTCATTAATTATCGGTAAGCTTCTGCGCTCAAACCGCAGCAGACAGGCTTACTGCCTATCTCCAGTTAACGCTCCTAACAACCCCAGAAACCTCAGCAACAGACCAAACAAAAGCCAGGGACAATTACTGGTCTAATCTACTGAGTAAATACGCACTGAGGAGTTGCTTTTAAAAACATGCCTTTTTCAATTCCACGCGGATTATTTCTGTTTGTTTGGCCACTTCATTCAGCCTCTTACTATGGCAGCAACTGGCCTCAACAGGAGCAAATCTTTGGTCGAGGGTCATTTCCTTCCACCTCTCGTCCTTCCCTCCAGCATCCCACGACTGGCACGCAGTGGACAACCTTCCTCCTCACGTCAGACGAGCGTGATGAGTTTGGGCTCTTCTTTTCACCTTCATCACTCAGAGACTTACTGCAAAATTCCTACCTTTTTGCATTTTACACTTTCAAGGCTATTTTTAGACACCAGATCACATACTTAGGGTTCACAGAGGTGACACTTCCAGCTGCGCGAGATGCAGAAAGTAATTTGGAGCCAAATTTGATTCGAAGCACATCTGCTCAGCCACCACAGCAGCCCTCACTAGACACATTCAGCAAACCTGCCAGCTTACCTGGACTCATTATTCAGCCTCTGCTCCCCAGAGAACAGATCACTTGGCACTGGATCCTTTCTTTCGAGACGTATTTTATTCCATCCAGCGCTGACCATCCTGGGTAAGGTGTGAAGCTGTAGCTAGTTCAGGTGCTCGTGACCCTTCCCTGCCCCATCCTTGCCCATGATGGTGATTAAAACCTCGGAATGTCCGTGACCTTGCCAGCATTATTCCTCAGCCGTGGATTTTCAACTGGTTTTCTTCACTTGAGCGCTACAGAGGTTTCTAACAGCTAACGTCCCGTGAAGCCGTGCGTATCTCCTCGCGTTGGCCAGGGCTGCGACAGCGTTATGTCATCCCCAGAGGCTCATTCCCACACGGAGGTAGTCAGGGCAGGAACCCCAGAGGCTCGTCTTAACGACAGCTCGTGAGAGCTCAACTCCTGAAAGCTTCTGCTCCTGGCTTTACGCAGCGGCTGAGCTGAAAGTTCACCAGGCGCATTTCACGGACCTGCATTTGGCCAGAGCAGAAATCCCATTTCTTCTTCTTCTAAGAGCTTTTCGACACAATTTCTTCCCACCAAAGACCAAGCATTAAATGTGCCACTGCTTTTTGCTTTTTACAAATGCTTTTATTGAAATGCATAGCTGGATTTTTGCCAGTAGGACTTTGTGAATTTTATCCAAGTTCGGATTTAATATCCGGATGAAATTTGCCCTAATTTTCATCAGCAATGGTCTTCTAATAACTGATTTGCAAAATCTCTCCCATAAGCTCTAGCATTCTTTGCTATTAACTATCCATAGCGTTTTTGCAGTTACTTGCTGCATTCGCTGTTCTGGTCGGTTAATTTTACCCTTCTATCCCCAGAAAATCATCGTTTAGATAAGCTTCCATCCTTCTATTTCTACAAAGAGATGTTCCATATAGATTTATTCTTTGAATACTCTTCAGGAGTGTTTCTCTCACTAAATCTACTACAATCAAGATTGATTTTTTTTAAAATAGAATATATTGATATTTTGTTTTCAGCTGAGGCTGTGTTAAAGGCTGCATTGCCTCCTGAAGTAAAACACAAATACTGCCTAAAAATTTGTGCTGACCAGATTTACATCTTGCTTTATACTTCTTTCCTAACTATCCAGAAAATGTCATGTTCAGGTCTTGGTTTGCAGTAACTGTTAGCATCCAGAAATGTAAAATCAAGTGAAACTCCTAATTTACTGCTCACGTAGCTTCTGCAATAGCTGCATCTCAAACTCCACAGATCCATGCCTGACAGCCAGCACCTAAAGCTCGGAGGAATGCTGGAGGAATGAACAGCCTGCCGGCCATTTCTACTTGGCGTATAATCAACATCAAAATCCATGCTGTATTATTTACCTCTAATTAGCCTCATGGCATCGTTCCTAGCTGGATATGTGTCTCCAGCGCCCAGTTCCCATTACTCCTCACTGCTGTTCTCCACTCCCAGGCTCGTGCTCTGCTTACTCTTTCAGTTGCTGGCTACTGATTCCAAGCTCAAGAAGAAAACCCACTTGCTGACACATCCCTATGAAGCAAAGGCTGGAAATATTTTTATTTATTTATTTGGAAGTCCAACAGAAGTTGTGAGGACTCTCACTGAAAAGGATGAACAAACCGCCTTGCCCAGTCTGCGGGCCACGCCAACGTACACCGTTGGCTCTGGTGAACCGAGATGGCCATCAGCCATCAGCCAGCCAGTTCCCTTCAGGGCACTAAGGGCCAAACACCTTCAAGCTCCTACAGCTGCTGCTGCAGCTTCTTGTAAAGCAAGAGCTGATTCGTACAAGGGCAGCTCTTAGCTTGGCTTCACACTAAAAGGACACCCAGTGTTCAAAAGGGACTCAGAAAGAGAAGGCTCCTTATTGCAGACCTTAGAGCAGCCTGCCAGGACTTCAAGGGGGCTTATAAGAAAGATGAAGACAGAGCTTTTAGCAGGGCCTGTTGCAACAGGACAAGGGGCAATGGTTTCAAGCTAAAAGATGGGAGATTTAGACTGGATGTAAGGAAGAAATTTTTTACACTGAGGGTGGTGATACACTGGCCCAGGTTTCCCTGAGAGGCGGTCGATGCCCCATCCCTGGAAACATCCAAGGTCAGGCTGGACGGGGCTCTGAGCAGCCTGATCCAGTGGAAGCTGTCCCTGCTCNCTGCAGGGGGTTGGGCTAGATGGCCTTTAAAGGTCCCTTCCCACCCAAACCACTCCGTGATTCTATCTGAATCCACTGCCAACACACAAGAAGGGCATTGGCTGTTGAAAATAAACAGTTCATTTCATATGACAAAGAACTGTCCTCACAGTAAAGAGACTAAAGTGGTGCAGTGTACTCCGTAAATTCTTAATTTGTCCAAGCCCCTGGGTTCAGAAGTACCCACATACGTAATTTCCAGGCACTGAAAAATAGAGGGTAATGCAAGAATTAAGACAACACAATCCAAAATATCTCTCCACATGCACAGCCAGGATTATATGCGTTGCAAAATCGGTTTGTCAGAGTCACCATATGGTTTCATTGTCAGCAAGCTGCAGATTTATGTTTTGCTGATAAGAAAACAGAAACAAGAGAGCAACTTCGGCACNCTTGCCCNTGAAACGTTTCCTGTGCTCCTTCCACAGCAAAACACGGAGACTAAAACTCAAATACATCATATACATATATAGCAAAATGTTCTGAAACACAGCGATAATTACCTGAAAGCCTGTTATCAAGATTGCCACTCAGTGTTTGCGCAGAAAGGGAGCAATCCATGACTCTGCCTCATTACTCCCATACACACGGAACTCCAGCCTTTGCGCTGCTGATTGTTGACTGTTTAATGCAGCTAAAACACGCTGGAATAGCCAGATGCCAGAGAGAACATTAGGTTCTATAAACCCTGCAGAAAATAAACACGCTGATATTACTTCTGCAAGTCTGTTTTCCTACAGAAGCACGCCTTAGAAATTAACGTCCCCGAAGCCACAGGCATAATGTTGAACATCCACAGCGGCCTCACAGGAGAGCGCTTGGAAGAGCTCGTCGTCATGTCAAAAAGCAACAGAAAAGCAGCCAGACACGCAATATGAAATAAAGCAGATTAGTAAAGCATCTTGTGCGAGTGAAACCGCCTGGCCCCGGGATCGGTCCCCTCGCGACCGTGCCTTCGCTCCCTGGCAGAGCTGGCCACGCGTTGTGCCAGGGCTGAGCTCTCCAACGTGTGAAGGAGGAGCTTATCCTTAGCAGGAGCTCATCCTCCCGCTAGAACATTCAGATGCTGGCCCGGCTTTTGAAGAAATTAGTGTTGAACATGACACCAACCCAGCAGGAAAAGAGGTGGAGGGCAGGGGAGGTCCAGGCTCGTGAAGCTGCAGAGCTTGACCGAGGTCCCCAGCTGTGCCGCAGCCACCAGGGAGCATGCGATGGTGGTACCAGGTCATTTCCAACAAAAGCATGCGTTAGCAATGCCACGATTTGACCTTTCCTACCCATTTCAGTGGTTCCCAAGAGTCACTATAAAGCTCATTCTCTTGCTGATAAGGAATTTCCATGCCATGAAAAGAGAAGGAAGGAAGGAGAGAAAAAAGGTATTTGAAGAAAGTTTCCTTCTGTGCTTGCACATCCATGCTCAGATGAGCTCTCTGCTCACACCTGCATTATAGCAGATACCTTACGCTTGCTCCTACTGATGTCTCTAGGTTTTTCTCTGTTGCCTGTTTTGTAGGTAAAACTGATTTTTCAACACAGTTTCCAACGTACGAGACAGTTCTGCAGCATGAAGGGGTGCCGGGACTCCCGCGCCAGGCTGAGTCTCGTCGGTTGGGTTTCGGACAGCATCACTTGCCGTCTCACCACGACCTGCCCAGGNCCACNGGTGAGGTGGGAGCCCCAGGACAAGCACGCGCATCTCCGCGCCNGGNGTGCTTCCTCGCACGTGGCTCGCTGCTGTCGGGAGGGCTTCTGCCCTTTCCGTTCGGCCACGGCAGAGCTGGGCAGGGGCTGCTGCAGGGTCCGGGCAGAGCAGGGTCCTTCCTGCGCCGGAGCAGGGAAGGGCGCACGTGCGAAAGAAGCAAACGCATCCAGAGAAAAGAAAGCAACAGCACAGCGTGAGACACCAAGCAGCTCTGAAACACGAGAGGAGTGGGATCGCTCAGCCTCCTGAGCCGCATCCTCCGACCGGACAAAGCTGGCGGGAAGCCGGCGAGAAGAGACGTCGTGAGCGAGGCGTTAAATCACCTCGTCGACACCGCTGAGGCTGAGCGGGCGCTGGGGCTGTTCCCCGACAGCCCAGAGCCGCCGCCGGCTGCTCCCCCTTCACGGGGGCTGCCGGTTACTCGCCCCCCAGAGCTGCGATCCCTACATCCAGACGGGCAAAAACACAGCAGCGTATCGACCGCTGCGCAGCCCGCGGCAGCTCGGGGTGCTCTTTGGCGGATGAAGGATGGCAGAGCCTACTTCAAGGTCTTTTCATGCCTGCTAAGGCAGCAAAAATGATCAGATAGCAGCAAATCCTTGGCTTCCATCTCCGAAAGAAATCCTTGCACTATGCTGCTGCAAAGTCTGAGATCCAAATGTGAAGCAGACAAATTTGGTTCATCTCTCTTTGTGACACCGAGCCTTTCTCTCTTCTCTCTCCCAGCATTTTTCGTCTGGCTTTTGAGCTGCTCAAAGCAGTGAACAAGATGCAGCAAGATTTAGGAGTCAGCACTCAACACTTCCCAACTCTACTCTGAAATGGCAGACGGCTGCAAGCAATTTGAATCCATGGAAAATCCAAGCTACACATCACCCAAGGGTAGAGTAGGGTTTGAGACAACATGTGCAATCCGCTCCTGTTTCAAACATGAGTAATTTGTAGGACTGGTGTTAAGATGATTCTTGTTCCTGTCCTTTATTTTACTCTTTTAAGAGCGGATTTGTTCCAGCCACCCTCCTGTCATCTCCATGATTGATTTCTTTTGCCAATTCACATCAAAGTCAGGTTATTCTCATCTGTAGATTTTACTCTTGGATCTAGTAATGAGGGCAATGCTGAATATTTCTCTTCTTATGGGAACAATTAAATGAGAAATAAGAACTAAATGCAAAATGAGGCATTTGACGAAATCTCCAGTAAAGCAAGAACAGCTGGGTCTTCCGTGCTTTATTAGTCTGTTTACCAACAGAACTGAAAAAATAGGTTATGACACTTCTGAACAGTTAATAATAGTGTAACCTTCGAGAACAGGAAGGAGCCGTTAAACCTAAAGCAAATTAGAAGCGTTCATCTATTTATCTCTTCACCATTACTTCCATATTAAAAAAAAGAGAGTAATTTTATATCTATGTCTTTATCTATCTCCACTACAGAGCGCACCAGAATTATGCCTTAATTCAAACTGTCCAAATTAAAGATTACCCACAGAAGTGATGCCAACAGTTGCTTTCGTGACAGATTGTTTAGTGAACGGAGCTCATATTGCCGATGATCTCCCCTCTTTGTCATTCTAAAGTAGATAATAAATAAATTATGGATTTGCACAGCACAGAGTTTGTGGCCTAGATTCCAAAACAAACATCCTAAAGAGAACAGGTTGCCCAGAGAGGTGGTCAATGCTGCATCCCAGGAAACAGTCAAGGCCAGGTTGGATGGGGCTCTGAGCAACCTGATCCAGCTGAATATGTCCCTGCTCATCACAGACGGGTTGGACTAGATGGCCTCAGAAGGTCCCTTCCAACTCAAACCATTCCACGATTCTATGGTTCTAAGAGGAGCAACTTGAAATCAGCTTTCCACCCGCACTTCAGCTGAGATCCTGAATGTATCAAACATCCTGGAGCGGATAGACCCAATGGGCAGGTGATCCCACCAGGATGCAACTAAAATCCATGGCTCCAGAGACCTGAGCCCCAGCACACTGTCCCTGCCACGCAGCGAGGGGTCCAGCCCTTGCTGTGCTTGCCTCCAAAGTCTGCTAGCATTGCTTCTTGCATAATAAGCATTGATATTTACCAGAAGGAGACCAGAAGTAACTGGTTACACAATACCACAGCCTTCTGCAGATGGTCCTCAGCCTCCCCCGTACATCTCGGCACCCGCAGTCTCTGGAGAGGTTCAGATCCACAGCAAGACGCAAGTGTTACCCCAGGACCTGTAACCCCATCTTTAGGGAAGCCAAACAGAATGGGGGACATCAGAAATATAAAGCAAGACAAATGAACCCATCAGCTCTACTCTGAATTTTAAATGTGCAGGTCAGGTATCTGCTTCTATGTGATTTTCCTCCTCTCTGGGGAGTAACAAAGCCCAGGAGCATCCCTGCACCTTCCCTCTGCCGCCAGGTCCCTCTCTGTCCTCAGCCAGGTTCCGAGACGCACATCCTTGCTGCTGGAAGTGTCCTTCAGGAAACATCAGGCCGCTGAAATCTGCAGGTTTATGTTCTCAACTCTCATCGTTATTTTCCCCCAGTGCTCATGAATAACCTCTCATTCGTTAAGCCTGTGCAGCCGACTGTGACATTGCTGCAGACGGTGCAAAGCGATACGTGGGCTCCATTAAGCAGACCCTGGATATTTTCAAATGGAAACCACAATGACCAGAAATGTTAAAATTCTTCCATGTCTATAGTCGAGATAAGAGATTATCCTGGGCCAATGCTCAAAGCATTTTTCCTCATCACAATAACTGCAAGAAAACAATCACCACAAACTCAATAAAAGTTAAACAAATATGCTAGAGAAGGCCAGCGACTTTGGGAAATCCAGATTTCAGCATCCAGCTCAATATTTGGCACCTTGCTAACATGGCTCAAGTATCAGGAGGAAAACAGACAAGCTTTACTAGCAGTCTGCCTCTGGTGAGCCCTCTCCATGCTCGTACCGCAGCCTGGCGCGAGGGAGAACCAACAACCGCTGACGACGGCAAAACCATCTCAGCGCTCTCCCTGCACGCCGAGATGAGAATGGGCATTGCTGGGGTCCGGAGAAGGCTGCGGGCACTCACTTGGAGGAACCCGAGGCGGAAAGCCTGACCCTTTTGTCTGACAGAATTCTCTCTCTTGCTTTTGCACCCTTTAGAACACAGAAGAAGAAACCCACCTTGTCAGGGCAGTTCTAACACCAGTCCCTTATCAGCGCTCATCCTATTGACGGGCCCCAGAAAAGGGCTGGCTGTCAGAAAAGCTTTAGCTCTGGGGCTGATCATCTGAAAATGGTTCAGCACCTCTAAGCATCTCTGCAAAACCCTTCGGCTGCTTCTCTTTCGAGTAGACGGATTTTTTTTAACACCTAAGTGGATCCATTTTGTAGTTAACCTGAAAGCCAGTCGGTAACAAAGCCAACACTTTCTGGCTTCCCTTAATGATTATCGAAGTTTTGTCACCAAAATTAAACATTTCAATAGACCTTTGGTAAACTGAGCCAGCTCCAGACTTTACTGCTTCTTGCAGATGAGGAAAGTAAACCAGAGGGAAACCAGCAGCAACGCCCATCAAGCTCTGCACCTACAGACTCCATACATAAACCATCGGTGCTTCTGGTGACCCTCTGTGGGCTGCAGGGATGAGCAGGAGAGCTGGGCAGAGCTGAGCTAAGAATCTCAGGATTTAAAGGGTGCAGGATAGAAAATGATTATCTGAACACACCTGATGGAAAAACGAGTCTGAATACAACACCCTGGCAACATCAGACATCTCCTGCTTTGAACAGGGTTTTCAACAGTCTATTGAATTTGCAATAGACAGGGTAGAAATTCAGCGCTTTGCTGAAAAGCTGCCCACTGGAGAAGCCAAAGGAAAACCTCCGACCCACCTTCACAGGGGAAGCAGGCGCCTGCTGGGAGCCACAGATGGGTGAAGGATGAAGGATGCCCCGCCGGACCGTCCCACGGGGCAGAGGCTGCCGCTCGCCCTTCGGGGAGCCCTCCCGCAACGTCCCCCCCAGACGGAGGGCGGCAGCCCCGCACACCCACTGCCCGCGCCCCAAAACAGCCCCCGCTCCCCACCATCAACCCGGGCAGCACGGGGAAACGGAGCTCAGCCGGCGCGGGCTCTGGGTTATCTGCCCGCAGCAACGGCTCGGTCTGGTTCGTGCGTGGCGGCGTGCGAACGCGCTCGGGGCAGCGAATGCTGCCGATAAGAGCAGATGTCCCCTGACGATGCGCCCGGTGGCCTCTCGCTTCTGCGTGGCGTTTGCCAGATGGGGCACAACCTGGGAGGATGGCAGAAATCCCTGCCGACGGCGGGGACACGCGGTGAGCACCGCGAACTGAAAAATGCTCGAGCGGGACGGGTGTGGAGCTGGCCAAAACCCGCTTCAGGCATCAGAAAATTCACCCCAACGTAACATTTTTAGTGGAGAAGAATGATGGTTACATGCTCATTTTTGGCCAAAGGCCCCAAAACGTAGGGATTATATTTGCACAAAGCACTTATTTGTAAAGGATATAGAAACTTTTCAACATTTGCTCTTTGAAACGTCTTTCTTGTTTTGAAACGGACCATTGAATAGAGGTTTGGTCGTTTTCATGGGGAATTTCCAGCCATCCTGGTAAGCAAAACCAACCTTCATGCTAGAGCCCTTGCCTTCATCTGCTCCCCCTGGCTGGCCTGTTTTGGCTTCTGCAAGCCCTCTGTCCTTTCCAATAGCAAACTGAAGCTGTCCCTGCACTCGGTTTGCTGTGTTCAGCTGCTAAATGCACACCACAGCGCTGCGACCTGGCATTCGCAACCGTCAGCAAGAATTTCTGCAAATAATTGATTTTTTTAGACATCAGTCTGAAAGAGTTAGCAATAGCATGCCATTTATCATGGTGATAGAAATTATTCACAGACTGAGAAACTAACAGCCAGATTTGAAAACCTTCGCTGTGGTTTTATCGCTTTTTAGTTTTTCTTCTTTCCTTTTTTTTTTTCGCTGCTGGGTTTGGCTTTCTCGTTGCTGGGCTTCACCCGTGAGAGCAGAGGGGCACGCTGCCAGCAGCCTGGCCACGGACACCGGAGCGACCTGCAGAACCCGCGGAAGTCACGCAGCACCCTGCCAGCACCCGTCCAAGCACGGCAATGATTAACAGCACGAGTCCATCAGCACATCTGTTTTCAGCCTGCCTGGCCACAGGAATTAGTGAAAGGCGGCACGAAGATCGGCGGGGATGCCAGCGTGAGGACAGGGGACCAGGCCGGTGTGTTTACTTTTTCCCATTAAAAAAGTCAATGATTGCCGGTGAGTTACAGGCGGAATGAGCAGCAGCTTCAGCGAGCAGATCGAAGGAGAGCAGCCCCGTGCCCTTCCCCCTCTCCTTCCGCAGATGTCCAAGAACCTCAGGTCTGCCTCAGATCACTCAGCTCCCTCACTGGCAGCTTTTGGATGGCCAGAATATAGGGCGAGGACAGACTGGTTCGTATTTAAAATGAGTGAAAAACTTCGCCCCAGTCTAGATTCCTGCCTTTACTGACGATAAGAGGCCAGACCCCAGAGCTCTCTCTTGCCTACGCAAAGCTGCCGTGGGCTTCATGGGGCACCTCTTCCCCGAGCACAGCGGAACCCGTGTGCCCAGCCCTGATGCCTCTTCTGACCCAGCCAATGCACCAAGGCCATAGCCTCAGAAATTACTGCCGTTCTGAGCAGAAACTCTCCCAGGTGTAATTCTGCTCTTTTACACGACAGCACAAATTTCTGCTCTCCTGAACAGGAGGGATCAAAACCAACACTCGCCCCTCGCACCTCCTTCGGCCACCTCAGCCCGAAACATCTTCCCAGACACCACTGCCCAGCCCAGCGCACGCTCGGGTGTCCGGACCCCACTGCCTCCCCTCACCTAGCCCAGCTCCTGTCCCCATTTTCACCCCTCCTCAAAATCATTCCCAACTCTCTGCTGCAGAGACTTGCACGTGTGAGCAGCGTGGTGTTTGGCTTTATTTCAGCCCAGAAATAACAGCTTAATAACCGCGTCCAACTCCAGAGAGTCCAGCGCAGGGCTACGAGGATGGTGAGGGGACTGGAGCATCTCTCCTACAACGAAAGGCTGAGGGAACTGGGCTTGTTCAGCCTGGAGAAGAGAAGGCTGAGAGGGGACCTTAGAAATGCTTCTAAATATCTGCAGGGTGGGTGTCAGGAGGATGGGGCCAGACTCTGCTCAGGGGTGCCCAGCGACAGGACAAGGGGCAACGGGCACAAACTGAAGCAGAGGAAGTTCCAGCTGAACCTGAGGAAGAACTTCTTCCCTCTGAGGGTGATGGAGCACTGG
>Ga0065711_1049131_pt1 | contig 11458 bp, 4 predicted proteins | sample Hoacrofraction12_FD_59098 | JGI IMG/M metagenome (GOLD analysis project Ga0065711, IMG submission 59098) | Hoatzin crop microbial communities from Cojedes, Venezuela - Epithelial fraction 12 v2 (version 2) | ecosystem: Host-associated > Birds > Digestive system > Esophagus > Crop | place... | reverse complement strand
CTTCCCTCTGAGGGTGACGGAGCACTGGAACAGGCTGCCCAGGGAGGTTGTGGAGTCTCCTTCTCTGGAGATATTCAAGATCCGCCTGGACAAGGTCCTGTGCAGCCTGCTGTAGATGACCCTGCTTTGGTAGGAGGGTTGGACTAGATGACCCACAGAGGTCCCTTCCAACCCCTACTATTCTGTGATTCTGTGATTCTGTATGGTACACAGCTATATCATGGAGATATAAAAAAAACAGTTCATGTCACAAAAAAAAAAAAAAAGAGGAAATGAAAAACAACAGTTCCTTACAGAAATTGAAATATCCATAGTATACTGCCTTCATAATTAAACACAGGTCATCCAACAATCATTTTGGAATAGCATTCTATGAAAGCAGGAAAAATAACAGAAATGAGACAGGTAAGATGTCTCCCAAAACATGTTGAGGAAAACCACAAAATCTAGAAGAAGATAATGACACCATTTAGAAGTACTCAGTCTACTTTTCAACTCAGAGGCATATATCACTTCCTAAAAGCAGTCTGCCACACATCATACTCCACTTTCACCATGCTGCTTCCAAAATTTCAAGTATTTAGCATTCACTGCACTGCATGTCCTCCAGTCCACTATACCTCAACTTTGCCTGCTTAAGATCATAACATTGTCATCAACAGATATCCAGTGAAATAATACGGTGAGCTGGAAAAGATCAAATTTTTAAAATATTTGAAGTATCTCTTAGCTGTAAAACCACTATTTTTCCAATTGTCTGTAACAGGTTTTATCATGTCTTGATGAGAACAATAACAAGAGCAAATAGCAAATGGCATTGCAGAGATCTGAGTAAAGATACTTTCATGCAAGTTAAGTCAACCTACTGAGATTTATTCTCGAGATATTGGCAAGTCCCCAAAAAATGCAGCCACAAAATAAACTTATCCTAACTCCCCTATGGGGAGTATATTCTGTGCAATGCTTTTATTTATGTGCAAAAGACCAGAATTTAATTTTAGCATTTGGTCAGATGAACTCCCTTTTCTGACACAACAAAAGAAGAGTTTTCATCTAACAGGGAAGACTGGAGTGCTGTACTTCTTCTGGTGGTCTTTACCTACCACTTTTTCTTCTATAATTTAGATCTAAAGAGAGAAAGAGAAAACGAGTAGTACCCCAGACTCTAGTAACAGTTAAGTTTTTTTGATTTATCATGTCTCCATTTGGAGTCTTCAAAGGCAAGTTATGGGAAGCTATGCAATTTCAGTGAAACCTCCTAAAACAGGAGTATGAAAAAAAGAATGGGTATAGAAATGTGCACACTATCAGTTGACACTATTTCTTTTTGTAGATATCCACATACACATTCTAGTACTTTCTTCACTTACCAGGTGAAAGAGCTCAAGTTACCCTGAACCCTTTTCATGATAAGAGATTTTCAGTTACAGTTTTTATGAGAGAGGATAAATCCCTTCTGCCACATCCGAGGGCCTATTTCACTTCCCCAATCATCATAAAACAAGTGCTGCTTGTTTTCTCTCACATACTGTCTCTCACCTTCTCTCACCCCACCTATGTTGGAAGTTTTTCTTGACATTTATGATGATAATGGTATCTGTGCTGTCCAATGCATTTCTCCTTCTGTGTTTCTGCCCCTCCACACCACTAGCTTATGTTATACTACAAAGCACTGCACCAGAAAAGGGAAACACTTTGGCCAGGCCCTGATGCTGCTTATTCACAGGGATTGCTCTGTGAAATCTTCATCTTTGTACTGGAATATCAAATCGAAAGGAAGAGATTCTCTCATATTTTTCCCCTTGCCTTTAGAAAATAAGATAATTTGATATGCCAACATGAGACCATGTTGCAATAAATAAAACTGTTACTTGTGGCAAGAGGCCTATGGGAAAAATGATCAAAGTCTCAAAGAACTGGCTATTTTTAGCATGCCATCTAAGCCTAAACCTAGAGAAGACTGCTACATTTAAGGGGGTACGCAGCTATTGCAGTATCTCAGAATATGGATTTGATTGCTAGTCTGTCAAATACAACAACATATTGAATTTACCCCTTACGGCTGAACACATTTCTCATGTTACCCGATCTACACATTTCTCTTACACTACAGTGCAGGTCTACTAGAAAGGCATTTTATTAAAGCAGCATTTTTCTAAATGATGCTATCAAAATGTATAAAGCAATTTCTTCAGCCTTGTTAGCTAGACAAGCTGTTCTTAAGATTAAGGCCAGGAAAGAGTAAATGACTAAAAAACTGGGCTGGAAGCAGATTTAACTTTTGCACCTGGTTTCAATATAAAATTTTTTGTGTGACCTTCAACAATTCTCCTAGCTATGACACATTTTCCCCTCTGTATAAAATATGGATTACAATTCGTTACATCTTTGCACTGTAAGAATTGAGGCCTTGTCTTACAACGAGCTCTGCACAATTCAGGCTTTGCTGAAGACTGACACCTGTCCCTTCTAATAGTCAGTAGATACAGGGTAGTTTAGAGAGTAACTTGTCTGTGAGTTCAGAATATAACACACACAGAGAAAAAAAATCAATCCCGTATTGTGACCCATTGGATCAGACTGAAAAGGCAAGCATAGTAAAAGCATAAGCATCTATGCTTTATCTACATGATTCTACTATTATCCATCTTAGAAACTTCAGCTGAAGGGATATATTTTAATTATTCTTCTGCATTCTGTTATTACTCCTTGAGCTACATAATTTTCAAGTCCACTCAGGTATTACTGATTGTATAGGAAAATATGGTCAGGATTCATAAAGACAATGCACTGTTTTAAACTTATTTGTTTTCTGATTTCATCCCTGGAGGATTTAGCCTTTGTGTAGATAATTGGTGACATTTTCAGCAGCCTCCAGTCTCTGCTATTGTTGGACATTATAAATTGCACACCAAAAGCTATTGATTATTGCGTTCCTTTATGCAACTGAGCATATTCGATGCCTTGGAGGAACTAACCCTAACTCCTCAGCCTTCTATTTTGAAATAAATCTAGACTATCCACCCTGTAAATGACATCACCCATCCTGTCCACAGTCCTTTGAATGTGAGAAGTTTCTGCAGAACCATGTAACTTCACTTTAATAACTGTTCATCTTCAGGGTAGGATAGGAGGATATGAAACTTAGGTGAACTAACTTTCCACCAAGATTGTGGCTTAGTGCATGCTGCTCGATCTGTTTCTCTTCAGAGCGCCTGCCTATAGAGATGTTGTAATAGAACCACTCTGTCTCTGTAGCCTGTAGGACTGACTATTTTTTTTTTTCTTTCTGTGTTACAATACTGATCAGACTGAAGCAACATCCCTGGTCACAAAGATACACACTCATGTTCCAAGGGCACTGAAACTTTCATTCTGATCTACATTTTAGGCTTTCAGCTTAAAAAAATCAAAGATGGAAATGAGTGTAAGAAAATTAAAGCAAATAAAGTTTCTGTAATTCAAGGAAAGAAATTAAAAATGAAGTGGATAAAAACCAGAGCATTAAGTTTTGCAACACCTTTATCTGTTTGCATAACAAAGAAGAGAAAGCTTTCCTAGAAAATGGTTAATTTCACTTCTATAGCGTGCCTTTCAAGGTGCACTTGTGGTTATGGCAGACTTACACTGCTGTATATAGTTCCTTTTGTTTCCTGATTCTGCCATAAGAAAAGCAGAAAGCTTTTTTTTCTTAAAGAAATGTCAAAGTATTCCTACAAAAAGGACCTAATGAAGTTTCATACCCCAACCAAAATCCAGTAAATCTCTGTCTGCCCCTGTGTCAGGAAGAGAGCAAGTTTTTCCATTTCAGTGTTGGAACAAAATTCATTACAGGTTCAATCTCAAGCCATACTCTTGTTCCGAAATAGATATACTTTACTTCACAATAGCTATGTAGTATATTTTAGTCAATTGTAGAACTTGTTCATTTTCTTAAATTTCATGTAAATTAACCTAAATGAATTATTAGTGTTCAGCCTCAGTGAGATGGAGATGGACACACATGTGGTCAGATTAAAAGTCTCAGGAGAAATATGTCTACTCATTGAAACATGGCTTAAGAAATTGTTTAATTTTAATTCAGACTGTACATGAAGCAAAACATACATGCCTCCAACTTTTACGACCAAATTGATAGGGCAAGTTTTATTTATACAAAACTTTAATAAACATTTATAACCTTTTGAGTTTATGGCAGTATTTTATTGTCTTCTTTATCTTTTTTTCTACAACTTTGAGTTGTGCCACTCCACAGAATAATATATCCTTTTGAAAGGACTGACTAGAAAAGCCATAAGATTTTATTCTGTCTGAAAACGCAAAACCTTTAGAGAATCTCAATTCCATCTGGATGGACCTTTTCAGTCCCTACACTGCCAAATCGATTTTATAGGAACAGCTTCCTTCTGACTGCTTCCTACAGATGTTGATAAATCATCATGGAACTTAACTTATATTGGACTTTTGGTGTTTAAATAATTTTTTTCCAGAAAGGCATTAACAGTCATTAGATCGACAGAAAGGAGGAGAAAAATAGAATAAGCGTTAATTAAGTGCAATAAGGAAAAACAAAACAAGTAACATTTATTATACAGGATGTCTTCTAAAGAGCTATGACTCTTCCTCTGTGCCATACAGGAAGGGAATTAGTGGCAAAAACAGTGGGAAAAAATCTCTACAATGGTCTGTCTTACTATAAAACGTTGCATAATGAAGGTTGTTTTCTGTTTTGCTTCTGTCAGCAAACATTTTTTTGGTTGCAAAAATAACAATGCTCATTTCTTTTGCAATTCAGAAAAATCCTGAGTAACAGAGATGTAATTATTGTTTAAGAGTTTTAACTGGTGTTATGTAATTATTTTTATTTCTCATATAAAACCCATTCAATATATACCTCTCTGTTCCACAGCCCATCTTCTAAATTTTTTTGAAAGAAAAAAATGACATTGAATGTGGCTATATTTAAGTTGTTTTGGTATATGTTCATTTTTGTCTTCATCATAAAGCATAAACATTCAGCTGAAGTGAAATATGGGCAAACTGGGAAGTCAGAAAAGCTGTTTCCTGGGATAGATTCAAGAACTTCAGGAGCCGCAGACTGGATATGAAGTCAGCATCTCAATAAGTGAACAATTGTTTTTCCTGAAAGCTTCTGAAGGACTGAAATGAAACGTTGTTATCCACCTAGGAGCAGAATTTGGACCCAGACAAAAAGTAGTGAACTACACCACCACTGATACCGCATGTGCTTCTGAAAATGCTGGACATGTTCAAAGGCCTTTATCATAATGTTAATCATGGTTGCATCTTGCACAGTTGCACAGTAAAACATGCCAAAAGTAGTGACTCAGAAGGTGAAGCTGGGAAAAAAGTAACAGTTTGACAAAGTCCACAATAACTCCAGATTCATCCCCGATCTAAGACACCAAGCTTTTAGGCCTGCCATAAGAGTTTAGGCATACACTTCCCTGAACGGCAAATCCAAAACCCAGATACTCTGCAAGTACATGAGATGGGCTCTACAAGAGGTCTATCCAAAAAACAACAGTAGAAAGATCAGATCATTTCCACAGTGGCTATTATTAATGATTGTAATATAAAGTTTAATGTTTTTACTAGAATAAATATTGACCTCAATTGATTCACTGGTATTTCAGCTGGGAGAATTCATAAATTTTTTTATTAAGGTCACAAAACTAGTTCCCTTCAGCATTTGGTTACACCAATACTGTATTTTAATAACTTCATTTGAATAAATATTGTTCTGCTTAAATTAAGCAGGAGCTGAAGTGTGAAACCTTTGCTGTTTAGCTGCTTTCCCAAACTGATATTTTTTTGCGGCTGTGTACTGCCAGTTTATTTTTTTGCCAGGCAAATAGTTCTAGCTTTTCATGACAGCCAAGATAGCCTATTCCGATGAAACTGCAAAAAGGTGAAAGGAAAAGGCAACGTCTGATAACACCTACCGACGCTGAATAAGTCGTGCAAAATGCTCTCAAACTGACATGCTGTCTGAGAGCTGTGAAACCAAAGAAGGCTTGACACATGCCTGTGGGTACTAAACCCACACACCATTTCCAAGCTTTTGATTCCCCTTCACATCTGCTGCAGCAATGCTGAACGAGTTCGTGATTAGGATTGATATTAAAGGCTTGTTTTCACCAATTAACTGCTGTTGGAACTGGTATATTTGCCAAGCTACAGTCTACCATTTCAAACAAGATTAGTATATCCCATTGCTAGATTTAAAGCTCCTTATAGCAAGGCAAGGGTTAAACTAGTCAATAAGGTAGACTACTGGAAGAGGATTAAGAAACAGAAGATAAAAGGCCTAGTGGGACCACAGGAGAGAAGTCAGCTGGAGAGTACAGCTTGAGAAACTACTCAACAGAGTGGAGGAAATAAAAAGGCATTTACTTTCAAAGGTGATGCGAGCAACTCTGTATGTCCAGGGGGAAAATGAGGGCCTTGAAGAAGGTCCTGTGAGATTAATATGGTTAATATCTACTGACAGAAGGAAATAATGATAGTGATGGACGTACAGATTCCAAGAAGATGCTCCAGGAGAGTATTTTTTCTGTATAACTTGTGTCAGTTAAGCCAGACCTTCATACTTTAAGGCCTCTATTGCTATTACAGTAACACCAAAAACGGCCAAATTCTTCTATTTCACGGATGGTTGTACTGCAGCAATGTTTTAGTATAGGTTTATTTTTGTCTTTCTGTAGTCAGAATTAATTTTTTTTTGAAGTCTATAGATTTTTTTTTTTTTATTCCATTACAAATGGTAATGAATGTCTTTCTTAAAGGACCACAAAAGGTATGGCTTCCAACAACTTTTTTATTGAACCAAAACCAGATCTTATGACTGGGGTGGTACTATAGCGTGAAGATGAAGGTATAATGACTGTAATTTGTCCAGGTGCTAATGCACTGTTTCTGAAAGTTGCTGGACGCAGAGTACCAGGCAATAAATCACTAGCAGCCTTTATATGTTGCAATATCGAATGCATTGTTACAATTGCAGAAACTTTTTTAGATACTCTACAATGACTTAATGCATTATTTGCTAATGGTATAGAAATAGAAATTAACTTTATTACAGAGCAACAGAAGATTCCTGGCCCTTAAGATGTAAGAAACTTGCTATATCTCAAGAGTGTACTGTATCTTTTTTTAAATACAGCTAAGAAAGCTTAAATGCAATTAGAAACTAGCTACAATAATGCTTTATTTATTCATGTCTGTTAATTTTTACAATAATTTCAACAATGTTGATCCCAACTAGTGTAATATATTGAATTTACAGAGCTTGTTATTGGTGATACTGATACATATTCATATAGTACATGCCTATGACTAACCAATGTGGAGTGCTGAGTGTTAAGCAATCGGTTTATAAGCAAACAGCAGTTCAAAGACTTTTGTCTAGACTTCCACTATTCTGAAGTTCAAAAGAACCGAACAGGTATCTTAGCATGGCTTTCTGTAATAACAGAGTGTGAATGCTCTAGAAACTTGTGTGAAACTTGCCCTGTCCTTCTCTTTAGCAACACCACCTTCATAGACTAAATTATGGCCTTTATTATCCTATTATCCTTTGAGTCCACCTTCTTGAAGACAATTGTATAGAGAATCTGTATTCTATAACTCTGTTTCTTAAAGAAGAATCCAAGCATTGAAAAGAACTCTGAGGCAGTCTTCTTGCAAGAGGTCAATAAGGACGATTTATTTACATTGACTACTTGTTCCCCTGACAGAGAACAGGAAAAAAAATAGTTTGTGGTGTACAGAATTCTTTTACAACCTCGGAAGATTGCTCATTTCGGTGATCAGGGCCTAGTGACAGCTCAACGTAAGGAAGAGTGAAATGTCCCCCAATACACAAAGCAGGAATTTGTGCACTCTGCCAGGTGTATGCCTTCATAGCATGTTGCTGGACGGGAAGCAAATAGTTCCCCAAAATGCTTGCAATGCTTATTGGAAAGTGTCATTGGTGTTTGCTAACAACATAGTGATCTGTACCCAAACAAAAGAGAAATACCGGTAAACATTAACTGATATAATTTTGTCATAGTTCTGGATGCTTCTCATCCATATGGACTGTGTGGAAAAGAAACCACTATAACCACTTTAAGCAAAAGATTTTAAAAGATTAAATTTTTTAGATGTCATGTACCGGTAGGCATGAACTAGCTACAGAAGAAAGGATAAAGTGCCTGGATGCCTTCTCCCAACCTGTGCCATAGAAGTCTGGGCAGCCACATTTCTCCCTTTTTACAAGGCAGTAAAACAAGAAAAACTTTATCCTCCCTGTTTATGCAATGTGCAACATATTTCTGTCTTACCAGCCTATTTCACCAGAGAAAACGTATTCTGTTTAACATGATACCCAGAAGCCAGGCAAGTGCTTAAATGTCAAAACCCCTTCTACAACTGGTATTTCAGAAGTTTCTCTCTTATTATAAAGTTGTTCCATAGCTATATGGGTCCCATGAGAAAGAAAAGTCATTTACCCTCTACACTGGAGCACAATCGCTTGAACATATACACAGTGACTAATCAGTGTTGAATAATACACTAAGCTGTAGTTTCATCCTCCTTACTATGGCTGTGACATGATTTAAAGTGCTGTTTTTTCAATCTTGACGCTTAATCTATGAGTGCAAATTACTCGGGGGGCAACCAGTGTTGTGTTTCTTCATCCAGGAGCTACACACGATGCTAGATTCTGTGCCTGTGTGCCAACTCATGGCTCATACTGGGAGTTGGAGCCGAGGCGGGGGGGTGGGAGCCTGACAGGTCTCTGGCTCTCTGGCAAGGCCATGGGAAATGGCTGCCTTGCCCCTATATGTGCCGATTGCTGAGGGAACTTGAAAACAAAGCGAACCACCTCTCCTGCACTTAAAATGCATACAAACAACAGTTATTCTGAAATCACTAAGTCATCAGGTCTGTTTAACACTAGTTCTGTGGAGAGGCAAACCATGATTTTCAAGATGCAAGCATTCAGGGAATGTGTGTTTTGAGCTGCTCTGAGCACCAGAGTCAACTCCTAAATTCTGACTAAAATTTCAAGTACTTGGGGGGGAGGGTTGCTTTAGAATAAAGCCCAGAGGCTAAATGGCCTCAGTCCCACAGCCCCTGCTTGAATCTCCTTCTGCTCTGCCTCCATATATTTCAACCTTACCTTGATGTGAGGAGCTGGCGACTGCCTCGGCTGGTGATGGCCGGTGCTGAGGAGGGAAACCTGCCTCCGTGCCCTTGCAGGGAGCTGGCGGCGAGTGGCTGCCGCCTCTCTGGTGCCAGCAGTGAGGCAGGGCACGGTCAGCAAGCCAAGATGGTGGTCGCTCCCCGCGCTGGGGAGCCACAGGGCCCAGGGGCAACCAGGGGGTGGCCAGGCAGGGCCTGGCAAGCAGGGCCCCCTCCAAGGAGCAGGGCAGCCAGGGGCAGCCCCAGCCCCGGGCATCAGGCACCTCCCTGGGGACAGGGCGAGACCATGCTGGGCCCATGGCCAAGCAGGGCTGTGGGGAGCTGGAGACCAGCCCTGCTGTGGTGTCACTGGGGCAGGGGCTGATGGCCCTGGGGGGCTGATGCGGGGTCTTGGGCCCCAGGCAGGGTGGGGGAGCCCTGGGGAAGGTCGTCCCTGGGCACTGGCCACCCACCCGGCTGCTCTTCAGTAGGGCCCACGATGTCCTTGGAGTACGTCTGGCTACCACAGGGAAGGAGCAAGAAATCAGAAAAAAGGGCAAATAAATATTTTCATAAGTAGTGGTATTTTGTTGTTAATAGTGGCATAATAATGTTAAAATTATTTATTAAATTATTACTAGTTGTTTTTATCACAATAAATTATAGATGAATATTGAAGCAATAAGTATCCTTATTTCTCTCATCACTCTTTGGTGAAGGCCACAGACAACTCCAGGATCTTTTGTTCAGCAAATAGCCTTCTCCTGGCGTTGCACTGGAGACTCCTTTGGTAGGTTTTGGGAATAGGCAGCCTTGTTTGAATCTGGACAACAGATTATGCTGTTTTTTTTAAAATCCTGACTCCCTAGGTGTTTGACTTGCAAAGGTTTGTTCAGAGTTGCACATGCTCTGTAGCTTTCAAAGTCTGAGGTTTAGCCTGTCATTTCTGTGTTCATGTGTTTATTCCTGCCTCCAAACCCCAGTCTCATGCAAAGCATTAGAAATAATCTGGTTTTTTAATACAATGTCACCCGCATCCCAAAGTATGCTTATTTAAGAGGATCCATATTGAAAGTTAATTATCCCCATTGTGGTTATGACTGAATATACTGTATGTCTGGCTCACTAGACATTGGGATATTCAATGATAAAGCAATTTACTGAACTCAGTCCACAAAGTCTGCACAAAATTATACTTCAAGACCATCTTCCCCGTATTTCCTCCCAGAAATTTCTCTGCAATTCTTCCATTTTCTGTGACTCCTGGGAGAAGTAGCTGTATTTGCTGGATCCTGGGCTGACAGCTATGATATATTCAATGGCAACCACCTGACTTTTGCACAGATCTAGGCCAGAACCCTAGCAAAAATGTGTTTAACAACAAAGAATAAAATCAGTTCAAGAGACATGTCTGAGATTACATTCTAGGTTACTACCCCCAATAATTCTATCCTATTCTATAACTGTTTTGTTTGTTGCTTTCATTGTTTACAGCAGTTCTAAGGTTTGTCTGTAACATGCATAAACACAATTCATGGAATGCCTTGCTTTTTACATGCTTGCTAGAAAAAAGGGTATTATGGGTAAAATAAAATAGCATATTAGTTCATGAGTGCACCAAGCAAACCTGGAATTATTAATCAGCTGTAACAACCTCAAAATTCTGATAGTTCAGAGCAAAGAAAATATCTAAAAAAACTGCATTAGCATAGTGTCCTTTAGGCAACGTAGATTAAGTGTTAATGTGTCACTCTACATGCTCTAGACATCTGCACCACCTGTACAGAATTCCCTTGCAATATGTTTGTTAAAGTATACACAAATTCTGATCATTTTTTTCTTTGATGAAAACACAGTTTATCACCAGAGCTGTAGAATTTCGCCCACTTACCTATGAGCAAGACCTGTGGTTTTTCCATGAAGCAAGACTTTGTGTTTGGGAAGAGAATACTCTCAGAAAAGGCAGGCAGCCTTGAATTCAGAGGATAAGTAATTGATAATCAACTATGACAACCCTAGTTAAGATATCCTACTGATGTTTATTTTAAAAGCTTCATTTTATTTCAAGACTGTTTCCTCCCTCTTCTTTTTGTGTAGTCTTCTAGTCAGCCTCTGGATTTGCTGTCGTCTACTAGATTTTAATCATGCATCATGTGACACCAAATATAATGGCTGAAAAAAAGTCACAGTATGTTATGTTTAGTAAACCATCTTTATCAACATAGCTGAAGGTCAGGATTTGTGGGGTGAAGAAGATACTTCCGGG
>Ga0065711_1049130_pt1 | contig 11458 bp, 18 predicted proteins | sample Hoacrofraction12_FD_59098 | JGI IMG/M metagenome (GOLD analysis project Ga0065711, IMG submission 59098) | Hoatzin crop microbial communities from Cojedes, Venezuela - Epithelial fraction 12 v2 (version 2) | ecosystem: Host-associated > Birds > Digestive system > Esophagus > Crop | place... | reverse complement strand
AAAAAAAAAAAAAAAAAAAGACACGACTTCTACGTGCATGTGGATAAAAATAAGAGAAATCGATTCTGCAAGAGCATGGAGAATGAAGTAGTGCCACCTCCCTCCCAGCATTTCCCTGGAAGCCCCCTGAAATGGCTGTTCAGGCCAGCAGTAGATATGAGGAGCTGCAGGAGTCTGGAGGAGGACTGCAGCCCACCTTCTCGTGCTGGGTTCTCCAGCTGGTTTCTCACCCCCCGAGCAACCCTGCCCAGCCCGGGGCTGCTTCGCACCCGCTCAACACTTTGGATTTGCTGACTGCAACCAAACACCGCTCAGCAAAAAAAAAAAAAAAAACCCACCCAAAAACAAAAAAACCAACCAAAAATCCCCCATGATTTCAGGGAACGGTCGAGCGTGAGCTAAGTGCTTTGCTGGACGGGGGCCAGAGCCCTCAGCACCTCGCTGTCTGGAGCCCCGTCACCCGCCCTTCGCTCTTCATCGAGCCCCTTCCACCTGCGAAGCTCCGGGCGAGCCCCGGCTTTTGGCCCCGCACAGACCCATCCCTGCACCCACCGGGGATGCTGGAGGAATCGGGCAGACAGAAATCATCTGAGCCTGAATCTGGCCGGACCGCAAGAACTGAGGCAGCTCGTACGAAACGCACGTTGTGCCCATAATGAAGGCCAAAAGCGGGGTCCTGCACTTTCTATCCCCCCCGCAAGCAGCGGGGCAGTAACCCCCACCTGTTAGAAACACATTTCAGCGGGAGGAGCCACACGTCTCTCATCAGCATAGGTTTTCAGAACGATAATAGCTCAGCGTCTCAACCCCACAAGCCTCCCTTAACAGAGGACACTAAGGCAGACGGTACGGCGGCGAATTAACCGTCTGCACAGACGCAGCGAGGGGGTTACTGCATCCTCCTCCCGGCCGCGCTCGCTGCCGCGCCTGCATCAGCTATCAGGTTTCCGAAGGACAATCCCATGCCATTAACAGACGGCTTCTCCAGACAGGACAGCAAGGAACCAGCTGAGGCCTCTAATTTGACCTTACTAGTTTCTCTGCGGGCAGGAGGCATGGCTGAGGCATCCATGGCCAGCATCAGCGCCAGCCCAGCAGCGCCCTGTGCCCCAGCGAACCCCTCATCCTCTCCGAACCACAAATGGCCATGCTGCCCTTGTAGTGAGGCACCAAAACCCCTGTAAAAAGCGCTCTCACCCCCACCACTGTCCCAGGGAGGGCCACAGCCGCCTGGCTGCTCAGGGGCCCATTGAGCCCCACTGCTCTCGTTGTTGCAACATGCAGGTGCTTCTCCTGCCTCAGGAGCAGATGCAGGTAAAGCTGTTTTCCCCTCCAGGCTCGGCTCAGTTGTGTCTCAGGTCAGTTGCTTCATCTCCCCTGCTACCTCTATCAGCAAACAGCAATTTTTCTCCGAGCCACCGCGTTTTGCTATGAAGCAACTGTCGCATTAGCTCTATCCCAGCAGCAGCCGCGCAGAGAACACCTTGGGAGGGAAGATGCTGGGACAAAACGTAGCCCAGTGGGCTGGAGATGGGACGACAGGGAGCTCCCAATTAGCCAGGATGACTGGGACCAGCCTGGATCCCGACTCAGATCCTGGCTCACCCCTCAACGATCTCCGTCAGCCAGCGTGGAGCAGGAGGATTTGGCCGAGAGCCTAAACGCCGCCCCGGGAGCTGGCACCTCTGCCCAGGCGCCGGCAGCGGGCAGCCCACGCGGGGCACGCAGGGACGCGCCGGCCGCTCTGCGCGGCTGCTCTGCGGGCACCAGCGCTTCCTGCCCGCGCCCCCGGCTGCCGCTGCGCCCCTGGGCCACGTGTCCTGCGGCTTCCGAGCTCCAGCTCCTCCCTCCCCTGTGCCCCCCTAAAATCCTTATCAACTGCAGAGGAAACTAGAGGAGATGCGCAGGGAGATTAGGGGATGCCACGCAGCTGCATTGCTCGGCGGGTCGGAGGAGAGGATGCGAGGAACTGCCCCTTCCCTCCTCCATCCCACGCACCCGCGTTACGGGCTGGAGCAGGGAGGCAAAGGTCCTGCCCAGACATCGCCCTGTGGACCTCTCCCCAGGCTGACCCAGACCTTGCTGCTCCACCAGCTTCAGCCTCACCCGGATGGCCTTCAAGAGCTCACGAACATCCACCCGACGCTAGAGGCAGAGGTAGCTGTGGGCTGGCAGCCACCTATCCTGTATCGTCAGCACATCTCTCCCACTTACTCTCAGCTGCAAGAAAATACGAGTTTAAAAACCGTAAAAACCAAAGCTGATCCCCCAAGTGAGCGCAGCAGGATGCTGCTATCTCACAGCCTCTGCCCACAGCCCAGCACAGACCGGGGACGTAAAGGCTGGCAGTTTCCACTCTGCTGGGCTCAGCCTCCCATGGACAACGTCACGCTCAGGGTCACCTGCCCAGAGCCACCTCCCTGCCAGCGCTGCCACCACGTCCCTCACCACCGCTCGGCCCCAGCGCAGCCAAGAAGGCAGTGCTGGCCCCACCTCTACCTCTGGCGGCCTGCGTGACCGTGGGCAAAGCACTGTGGCTCCGTCCCCAGGCTCTGCTGCACAGCCCCCTCGGTTGCACCCCTGGAGCAGCGGGGACAGGGACAGCATGTCACCAGGGAGCGCGCAGCCCACAGCACCTGCCACAAACACCACACCAGTATGCCCATCCCAAAGCCGGACAAGAAGCCACAACAGCGAATAAAGCAAAGGAGCAGAGGTGGGACACTGATCCTGGGACCCGGTCACTTGTCGCAGTCACAGCCGAAGCCCCTGAAGGAGCACCAGGAGCTCCCCACTCCCGACATCCTTCCACGTCCTCCGAGCAGCCCTGCCTCCAGGCACCTGCAGCCGAGACTTCTCCAACGGGAAGCTTGGGAGAAACGGGGGTAGGAGTCATCCCCCACGCCTCCTGCCCTAACGCCTGCTAATGATCTGCGGTTAATTAGCAGGGCTATTCCAGGGAACACCTCCACCCCTGCAGAGGGACCAGCTCTCTGCTCTCCCGGCTGCTCTCTCCCCTCAGGCTGTTTCGCTGCCGGCACAGCCTTTGGCAGGGCTGTTTGCAGGGCACGCGGGGGTCTTGCTGGATGGAAAAAGCAAGCATTGCCCCAGTCCCACAGCCAGGCTCTCCCCCCCGAGCAGATGAACGTCTCGTAAGGATGCTACGCTCCTACCGGCTCTCCCAGTCTAGGCTTTCTCCCACGGCACTGGAAACAGAACATCCCACTGGGGCTCCCTTCGCAGTCCAAGGAGGGATGGCACTTCAGTCCAGCCCTACGCAAGCACACAAGGTAGGTGAGAAGAAACTTCTTCGGAGACAGACCTCTTCCATGACTACGGAGAGAGCACATCTGGCCCACACCTCCCCTCTGGGGGGGCCAGCAGGGAACACTGCGGAAAGAGCAAAGAACAGGGCGAGCCCATTTGATGTCTCCCTCCAGATACCCTCCCACCACCCAGTTTGGGGTCTCTCCTAGAGGTTATCTTATCCGTCTACAGCAGGATGCAGGCACCCAATTTTAGGACAGCCACTATGAGGAGGGGTGAACCCCGAGCAACACAAATCGTCTGCAAAGCGTGAAAGCAGAGTCACAGTTCATGGTGCAGAATTCACCCAACTCAGTGCCGGGTCTGGGAAGCACAAACGTCCCCCTCGCTGGACACCAGCAACCCTGTCCCTCCAGCACAGCCCTGCGAGGGCAGCGGCGAGGAGCCCGAGGAGACAGGCAGCCCAGACAGCAAACACCAGCTGAGGGCCCCAGCAGTCCCCCTCCTGGGATGCTTCGGGGCTCCCTCTTGCCCTCCATGGAAATTTTGTCTGTGTGAAGTCATGGGCTGGCACCCGTGAGAGCACTGGACTTGTTGCACCTCCACCATGCAGGACACAGGAGCACGTTTCCACCCCAAATACAAGCAGAGCTACTCCAGGTAGGGTAAGCCCCAGTTTTTGCTTGCACAGACGCTGCTCTGCAGAAGTCCATGTCCCTTCCTCGGATGAAATAAGGCTGGTGGCAGCCTGCAGAGCAACCCTTCAGTCATCAGCCTGGTCTGTTTGAAAGGCACAAGCTTCCCCTGACTCAAATGGAAAGGGGAAGCCGGCACCAGTGCTTCTGGACAGACGATCTGTCTAGGGATGGCTCTGTAAGCCAGCCCCAAGGTGACCTTGTTCTTGCGTGGCGTCGAGGGCTCCATCCCCCTCAGCCCTGCCTGGGCGAGAAATGTAATGACCTTACAGGAGCATAACAAAGCGGTGGGAGGATGGGGGAAGCTGAAGATCTTCAAGCACAGCTCCTCCAGCCTGCCTCTCCCTCCCTCCCTCCCTCTCTCCTGGGCGGCGGTGAGGAGATCCGAGAGGTACTGCAGAGGGCAGGGATGGATCGATGGCAGCACCCGACAGCGCTGCGTCTCGGCACAGAGGGGGCGAGATGCTCAGGAAAGCTTCTCTCAGCGCAGGGGTCTCCCATCGAAGGGCCCAACAGGGAGCATTGCTGTGCTATGTCCCCGCATCCCTCTCCTTGAGCTCACAGGGCCGCTGGTGTCCCCAGACTCTCAGCCAGCTGGAGGACTCCTACCCACTGCCAGCGCTGCTGGGGAGGGGAAGGGGATGGGACCAAGCAGACTGGAAAAAACGAAGCAGGAAAGCAGGGCAGACATGGCAATCCAGGGGTTCCTGAGCGCGCAAGGCAGTCAAAGGCACAGCTCACCAGCTCACAGCATGACAGCCAGGAGCTTTGGCAGGGCCAGTGAGGAAGCCCTGCCAGAGGCGGATCTGGTGACCTGGATGTCCAGCAGCAGCAAGCTCTCCCTGGAGCTCTCCGGGGAATTTTGCACCCAACATAGGTGCCTTCTTGACTCTTCCATGTCTGGAGAGTCATGTCCCATCACAAAGCAAATGGAGACAAAAGTGACCACACACTGTCCCCAGGACTGGGCACAAAGGTGAGGAGTGAAAACTGAAGAACAGAAAAGATCTGTCACACTGGCAGCAAATGCCAGTGATGTTCAGATGCCATGACTCAGATTTCACCCGTCCCATCGCTCGATGCAATCAAGTTTCCATGACAGCGATTTAACAGCAAAGACAACTGCTGGCCAGGACATTGAACAGGCAGCAGGGAGATGGCTCGTTCCTGTCCCCACCAGGGCTTGAGCTCTTCACTGTCAGGGTAAAGTTGGGATGAGAAGAACAGGACAAAGGTCCCTTCTGCTGCTGAGCCATTTGAGGTCACCACAACAGCCTGACCTCTTCCCCACCATGCTCAGCTCAAAAGCTGTTTCGAGACGGCAAGGACTGAGTGCTCACCAAAGCACAGATGTGATTTCCAGATGTGAGCCCTCCCCTAGAGCTCCCCAAGTCACCTCCTCCCCCTTGGACTCTCCATGAGAGTCCCTTCCACCCACCATACCATGAACCAGAGAAAGCGGCAGAGCTACCAGAGCGGCTGCTGGTGAAACCAAACCTGCTTTGTCCCAGAGTGGTTCAAAATTTCCGGAAACAGTGAATCTCCTCTTCCCTTTTCACCAGTTTTGCTCTATCTGCACTAACCGTGATGAGACCACTGATGGTGCTGGCTTCACCCTCCCTCGCCAAGGCAAGAGTATGGTTGACAACCAGTCAATGGCTTCCTCTTACAGCACCACCCAACTGGAGATCTCCAGGCACTGAGCAGATCCTACCTAAGCCATGCACAGCCCTAGCAGGAGACATTATCTTCAGTTTACGTAGCAGAAGCAGGAGCTTTTGGTGATGGTCTTCACACCAGGTTCCTCAACCACTTGGGTTTGTTTTTTTCTTAATGACCTCACCTAGGATTTATTTGGTCACCAGAACTGGAGACCTCCTCCTGCTTGCACACCGACCTTCTCCATGGTTCATACCAAACCTGATGTGCCAATGCTCCAAAATTTCATGCCCTCATCTCCAGGCCTTTTCATAACATGCCCCAGAGTCTGAGCTGCTGGGGATTACAGGAACCATGCTCCAACCAGCAGCAAGACTTGAGAACAGGCTGACACAACGCATTAAATGACATGTGAGACACCAGAGAGGAAAAAAAAAAGAAAAAAGATAAAACAATTTCTGCTGCTTTGCTGGGATGTGGAGCCAAGTTGTGTCCCAGCAGAACCAACTCCCTGCTGCCAGGCAAGCCCAGGCACCGCTTGGGGTCTGCTCTGGGACTCAGGACAGCTTTTTGGTCCTCTGAAGTCGAGGGCTGTGAGCTGGCAAGAATTAGCAGGACAAGAACTGCAGGCTCGAAGGAGAGGGGGGTACCCAAAGTACCCTGGGACCCCAGCTGGAGGAGTCAGAGGTAGACGAGTGATGCCTGTGCGACAGGCGCTGGCAGCAGGACCCGAGCACGGCAGCTCGGGCAGACGAGGCAGCAGGCTCCCTGCTTCTGCTCCGACGCAGCCCAGGAGCACGAAAGCCTGGCCCTTCGCTTGCACCGAGGAGGACCACGTCAGGCAGCACCTGAGCGCTCAGCAAACAAACCGAGCCAGCTCCTCCCTCTGCCCCTCTCCGCCAGCCGGAAAGCAGATTTATGGGGTGCAGATTTACAGGGCAGGGTGCCAAGGGGGTTAAAGTCCTCTTGGACATCCCGTGCTCCCGACATGGCTGATCCCCTGCCATCGGACCTGGCTGACGGGCTGGGGACCACACGTGCAGAGACACCCCCGGCGAGGGTGAGGAGTAGGGATGAAGGATGTATCGGCACATGCAGGAGGGATGTCCTTTAACCACCACATCACCCGGCACTTCTGGGAGCAAGTAAACAGGAAAAAGACTCTCAAGCAGCTGCTCTACCCAGCATCCTCACGGGCACAGCCTGCTGTGACAGCCTTCCCTGACGTCCCCTCTCGGTGACAACAATTTCCAACCCTGGCCGGTGCAGCCCCAGAGCAGATAGATGCTCCCGCAGAGCAGGATGGGGCCCAGTGCAGCGCACGCCCGGGAGGAGAGGAGCAAGGCACACCACGGGATGGATCGGGGGAGCTCCAGCAGAGATGGAGAGCAGGACACGGCCGCGCTGGAGCAGCTCACGGTGTCAGGAGGCAGCAGAGCAGCCGCGGCATCGCCCGCGCCCATCCCTCCAGGCACCGCCATCCCGGCAGCGGAGCAGAGTTACGGTGCATCAGCTGCTGGGTGAGGGGTTTTGAAGCCAGAGGGAAAAGGCAACCCAAGGCAGCCCCTGAGGACAATTCACCCCATGGGTCACTACCCCAAGGGCCAAGGGCGGGAAGGCAGCAGCGACCACGTCTGCAGGAGCAGCAGCCCTGCACGCATCCTTGTACGGGTAAAGGCTGGGGGTGAGCAGAGAGGCCGAGCTGCAAACACGAGGGAGCACAGCTCTGGGCGTGATGATTTTGTGTGTCAAGACAGGAAAAAAAATGTCACATTCCAAGGAAAAAAAAAAAAAGCATTTGCAATGGGTGGGGGAGAAGAAACAACCCATGAGGCAGGGTGCTGCCCCTTCTGCCACGGCTGTTGGCCATGCCACCCTCCAGGCCAGCAGACCAAGGCAGCTCAGCAAAGCATCCCCTCCACGGCAGCTTACGCGCTGCACCACGACGTTTGCTGGGGCAATTTTAAAAGAAGGATGTGGGTTTGCCTGCCTGCGGGTGGCCGGGCGAGCATCGGGGCACTGTATTAACAGCACGAGAAGGCACGGCTGACCAAAACCTCAGAACCACAAGTGTTTGCAAACAGAAGGTAGGAGCTGCAGAAGACAGCAAGGGAGAGGCCCGTTCCCAACTCTGGAAGGCTTTCCCACGGCTCTCCAGCTGGTTCAGTCCAGGACCCCCAGCCTCAAATCAGGCTGAGGAGCCACCAGACCACACAGGCAGCAGAGATGGAGCTGAAAAGCAGTTTGAAAATTGCAGGCACTTTTTGGGGTACGGGCTGACAGCTTCGTAAAGCTCTGCTGACTGCTACAGATTTCGAGCTGCCATCCTCTACAAGAGACGTCAGCCCTTGGCCTTTGGGTGCTCAGGGTGCCCCACACAAGCACAATCACGTGTTCTCCCGCTGTCTGATACATCCTGGTGTTTGATACGTGGTGGGGATGTACTAAGAGGCAGCGAGGTGCCCAGAGATAAGGAGAGCTGGGACAGGAGGGATGAGCCCGGCACAGCCGTCGGGCAGAAGCAGAGAGCCCCGTCTGCAGCTCCTAGTGCTGGGAGATCTTTAGAAAGGCAGAAAATACTCAGAAATGAGGAAGTTTCTCATTTGAATCAATGTCAAAAAAGCTTGTTCCATGTAAAATGGCTCTTTGTGCAACATAAAAATCCTCAAAACTGAAAGACTAAAACCATTTCCAAGGAAAGGTTTCTCCAGCACTGCAGAGTCCCTTCGGGAGCGGCCGTTGTCACCGTGTCCCCCTCCCGAGGGCTCTCCCGGGTCTGGGAGACACCCTCCCGCCGCCGCCTGATGCAACACCTCCCGCAGACACCGTGCTCGGCGGAACAGATGAGGAGGAAAAGCCATGAGCTCACCCGCCCCCCGCCCCGTGCGCGGCAGGATACAGTCACTGCGCGGAGGATGTGCTAGATATTCAACCGATCTCGTACGCGATACCGGCAGGAAAGAGCCAGCAGCAGCAAACACGGCGACCGAGCGAGCCGCCCAGACTCACAGGTACGCGTTGGCTGGGACGGTCGCAGGTTTCCGTGAGCATCCCTGGCTGTCAGATACCGAATCATTTTCTCCACACAGCTGCAGGTATCTGTTGAACACACAAACCTTACTTCTTTTCTCCTTGTCTAGGTAGGTATCATTCCAGTTGCTCTATTCCGGCATCATCTTCCACCGTCCGCTCTCCAAGCTCCTTTGGCCAAGGGGAAGCAGGGAGGCTGTGGGGGGTAACTTTTCAAAAGCATCGTAAGGACTTCAAAGTTTAAGCCCCACTGATTTCTGATTTCTACTGCCCTTAAACCTCAGAGCACGCTACAGAAGAAAAAAACCCAACTTCTCCACCAACTTCAGACATTTCCTTTTACTGTATAACAAGGCTCAGCTGATGGTTTAAACTTGGAGCCGCATGAGGTTTTTGTGCTCGAAGCCCCACACCTCCTCGCCACACGCTGCAAGCTCTTCCTGCACTCCCCGCACCCTCCTTCGTCGTGTGCTTTACAGCGGGTCCTACCGAGCCTGCGACAGCTGAGGAACGGGGACGCAGCACAAGGGGCTGGCTGCAGCCCCAGCCAGGCCACCCGGCTCCGAGAAGCCCTGCCACGCACCTCTGAGCCCAGACCAGCCGCCCCGCTTTTCGCTGACCTGCCATTGCGCAGAGGCTGTCGCTGTTGGCCCCTTCAGCTAACGAACTACGGCCCACCGACGGCGCGGTCCCGCTGCGTTTCTACAGCCCTGCAGGACTGGAATCCCCATGCTCGACGGTGGGCTGATCTGGAAGCAGCCTCACAGCTCCTGCCAGCCAGTTTCATGGCCGGGGTGAGACGCTCGGCACAAACAGTTTGCAGGACCGATCCCAGCGGGATCCCGCTCCGGCAGAGACAGAGGACGTGGGCGCACAATCCAACGTGCCCCACTTCCAGCAGCTTCACAAGGTACCATCCACGGGCTGAGCAGCTGCTCAGGGCAGGACACAAGCAGAAGCTTGTGTGATGTGGCCCAGACTGTGAAGCAGTCTCAACTGTGCGCTTGTACTCCCGGAGCTCCTGCTCCATCCCAAGCGTTGGCAAGATTTACCTCCTGGCCAGACTGCCCATCATGGTGCAGCAGTGTCACCTGGGTCACTTCCCAGGGGACACAACGGTCCCCGCGCTCTCTGAAGGGGAAGGTCCCAGCCAAAGAGCAGTCCCTGAGTTCCCAGGACCACAAAAACTAAATGAAGGCTGCACCCCTGGGCCAAGTCGGTGGTCAAGCCTGCTCTGCCACGGGTAACGCTTAGGGACGGGGACCTCAGCACGGCTCAGGGACGGGGACTTTAGCACCAATTCCCCCCCAGACTCTTGCTGAGACCGCAGGCAAGCCTTTCCTCCTCCATCTGCAATCTGCGAGATATGCAGAAGGTCACAGGTCTGCTCGCTCAGGGCCAGGCGATGGCCATGGCTAACAGCCGGCGCGTCTTCGGGATGTTCGCAGCGCACACCACCGCGATGAGATAACAGAGCTGAGCAAACGCTTCAGCGATAAGAACGGCTGCCCCCACGGCGCAGGGAACGGAGCGAAAACAAAGAGCAGTAAAACGATCACAGACTGGGCTGGGCAACCGCTGGCTCAGCTCGGCGACGGGGCATGTTAGCAGCCCTGTACGAAACCCCCCGACAAAAGTGGCCTCGGAGACGGGAGGCGACGGCACCGAGCACGCGAGGTGCTCCTCTGCGAGGCCAGATCTCAGCCCCAGCTCACGCAGACCCACACGTGGTGTGCAGCCCACAGGCTGCCTGCAGGCAGGGAGAAAGCCAAGCCCCGGCGCTTCTGCCCCGAAAAACCCAGAGCGCTCAGGCCCTCGGCGTAGCGGAGAAGTAATCAGCCCGACACTACGCCAAACCTCTCCAGCACGTTTTAATTAGCGAGCTTAAAACCCGTGGGCCGATACCTTCCACATGGCTGACTGGCAAACGCAGGGACCGGCCAAGGCGGGCGCGGGTCGCACAGGTCTCCCGGCCCGCTGACCTCTAGCTGCTCTCCGGGCTGCGGAGAAGCTTCTGAGATGCCGAGGGAGGAGGTAATTTGTGATGTGTCGACTGCTGCGTGAGTAGGGGTCTTCTAGCCTGTTTGTCCTGGCAGACACTACTGAAGAGAAAGGAGGTTACACGGCGGTGTAAAGCGAGGGAAAGAGGCCGTTTCAGTTCGGAGCTGGAGGCAGAGGAGAGCTCGTTTGCTTTCCCCAGTTTAACACAAATCTCCTAGTAAGCAGGAAGGGGACTGGTAACGACACAAAAAAACCCTTCACTCGACAAACTCCCACGGCAGAGCTTCAGCAGGGGAATCTTTAACCATTACAGCGGTCACAAGCCGTGCTCTCTCCTTCCCCCACCAGCAACCTCTGCAGCCCCTGCTCGAGGCACCTCGAGCCCCCCTCCCCTGCCCGCTGCGAGGGGCTGCACCCTGCGGCTGGGGGGCCCATGGTGGAGCTGCCAACCCGCACCCCAAGAGGATCCGACCCTGAAGGCTGCTCATCCTTGAAAGCCACTCCTGCTCTGCTCGCCTCTCCAGAGCTCCAAGCCCCTCAGCTTAGGCAGACGGCCTCAAAAAAATAAAATTAAAACAAGTAAAAGCTGTGCCTCGGTGGACTACCAAAGGAGGCAGGTAGCTGGAAAGGATGAGGTGAGTACGAGCCACCTTTGAGTCACTTCGTATTAATATTTTACAGTTCCTGCCTTCTCTTTTACACAGGCGATGGGTTTTCTCCGCTTCCACGGGACTGAGCTCATTTCACTGAAAGCAAGAATGCAACCAGGGCTTTTGCGAGGTGGGGTTTTTATTCCCCCCCCCCCC
>Ga0065711_1009208_pt1 | contig 11458 bp, 9 predicted proteins | sample Hoacrofraction12_FD_59098 | JGI IMG/M metagenome (GOLD analysis project Ga0065711, IMG submission 59098) | Hoatzin crop microbial communities from Cojedes, Venezuela - Epithelial fraction 12 v2 (version 2) | ecosystem: Host-associated > Birds > Digestive system > Esophagus > Crop | place... | reverse complement strand
CCCCCCCGTGGTTTTTCAAGGAACATAAATGAAGGTCAGCCATTGACAATCTATTCAAGTTCTGTATGTGCCAAATAAAAAGAGTATGTTTTCTGTATTTCAGGGAAGTCTCAAGAACAGGCGGAAGATTTCACCTCAAGAGTTTATTCAGGAATTAAAATCTGGGTCAACAGATGAGAGACTAGTCACTTGCTTAGAATCTCTCCGTGTGTCCTTGACTAGTAATCCTGTCAGGTAACATCATTAACAGATATTGCAAAGATAAATCATATTCTTATTTTTTAATGGTTTAAAATTAATGGATCTGTAGATGTGCCTGTTTCAGGTTTTTCCAGTTAATGAATATGTATGCATTAGTGAATGATTGCACCTTTTTTCTTTTTTTTTTCATTGATTATATATCTTCTGTAGGTCTATTTTTCAGTAGAGTTCACTGATCTGTACAAGGTATTGCTAAGAGAATGTAAAACAACTGTAGTGCAGGGCAGTTCAGTTTGTTTTCTAGTGCTAAATAGTCAAAAGTTTTTTTCATTTTTGTTAGCTAAAAACATATATTTTTTTCGATTGTTTGCTTCTGCTTCTGTCCAGTGTGCTTTCGGTTTTCTCCCTTGCTGCCTTCTAGTAACTTTTGCTGTATCTGTGGGCTTTATCTGAGCACAGCAGAGCACAACATTAGTTTACCTGTGCTTTTTCTTAAAAAAGACTAACTCTGTGGTAATTGTAACTCTAACACTGATATCGGTCTTTATATTTAGTTTTGATTTTATCTGTGCAGCTTGATTTGTGGATGCTGGCTTTATTTTTTTAAATTATACTTTTTTTGTATTCTACTCTGTTTATAAGCTTTTGTTTTAGAGTTCCTATTCAAGCCACTGGTTGAACACATGATTTTGGGAAACTGTTTTGGGTTTAGTTCAAAATAATGCAGAGGAAATGTTGGGGGTGCTTATGATGGGGTGTGATTAAAAAAGGATTAGGAAACTTTCTTCTTTCTGCATCTGGCTTGGGAGAGTTGTTCACGTGGGTCTTCTGTATTGGTGTTTGCTTCTTTCCCTGTATTAATTTGTTTTTTAATTGGATTGTCTTATTTAGAGTATGTAATGGTTCACATGGGAAGAAACATGCTTCGTATTAATCTGAGCTCTTCTGACAGAGGGTTTTACAGGAGATATACTTCCTTCATGAATGTGAAGCTACTTTTTGATATAGTATCACTTCTTCTTTATTGAAAAAAACACAAAAACAAAAAAAAAACCCAACAAACACCAAAAACCAAAAAAACAACCCCAAAAAGCCAAAAACCCAACAACAACCCACGACCCCAGAGATATTTTTAATTTACACTTATGTTGATTTAACAAAGAAAACTTTGCTTGTTAGTACGCATCTGGAAATAGAAACACACAACGTATGAAACGTGACAACTTTGGTCTGGAGCAATCTCTTCTCTCTGTTCTTGATATGACTGGATAGTCTCATCTTTTAGTTTGTGATCCCTTTCCCACACACCAAGAGAAAAGTTAATCCCCCTCCCTCAAAAAAACCAAAACAGACCAAAACCCATGATCTTGGTGAGGTTCTAGTTCTCTCTGACAGCACAGAACAATGTCATTGGACATCAAGGGGCGAGGAAGATGGAGAAATGGTATCAGAATAAGGAATATGGAGGCCAGCTATGAGGGAATGGTGTTGGCCTATACTTGAGGCATTTGATAAAGAATGCAAGTTGAATTTGACTATGATGTTGTAATAGAGCATCTGACCAATACTAAAAGTCTGGCGATCAATATTATCTGCAAGAATAAAGTACAGGAACTTAGAAGGTTTACAGCAACTAAATATTACGAATTTTTGGACTAAGTAGGTTTTCCACAAATGTTTCACTTTGAGTAAGGTAAGGATTAGAAATCTGTAGATGCATGTTATAACTACAGGGGAAAAAACAAGTACTTTTGTGCATAGAAAAAGGGAAAAAAGTTTCATTTTTGTAAGCTTAGTGTGTTTTATGTTAATCCATCAAAGGATGCTATAAGAGTATGATGCACTGCTGATATCAGAGTATTTCACTGAAGCTTTTGAGAGATTAATTTCTTTGACTTTTGTACAAATATTTCTAGATTGCAACACTGGCTTTAACTTTGTTTAGTGAAATATAAACTATGATAGGTAGAAAATTTGACAGTTGAATCTGTCTTAACTTGACCATAATTTATTAAAATTTAACTTCAATTTGAAACATTAAGCAGAATGTAAGAGACGACATAAAAGAACTAAAATGCTTGGATTGACATGAAACTAATTAACTTAATGGGTGTATGGCCTAAGGGCAGGTCTGAGTTTGAGAAATTTGAATTGGAAGGAGCGTGACTGGCTTGCAAAAACACCAGAGAAGAGGTATTTCAGTAGGCAGCAGTTTCATTAAAAAAAAAAAATCTCTATTACTTGTCCGTGAATGCATTTTAGTCTACAAATTAAAAGAAGGGTCGCAACCAAAAGAACATAAGGGTCCTGAAACAGTCTTCTGGTGTGCTGTGATACTTAAGACAACTGTTGACGTAGATCTCACTAGGCTTAAACAGAGCATTTTGAAATAGCTTACGAAAAAACGTAGTTCCTCTGTAGGGGTGATATACAAAAATAGCAAAAATGTAGCAGCAGCACACTGTTCCTCATAATAAAAATTTGTGAAGTCAACATTTTTAAACCACATCCCCTTCTTTCTAATGAATAACAACAGTAGATGTGCATTGGATGCCGGTATTGGTGACCTTGGTTTCCTGTCGGCAGCCAGATCATTAAGAACTTGCTTTGATATGTGAATACTGAACTCCAGTCTAGCTGCTGTAAATCCATGATCATTTTTAATTCCGAATTCATATGATTTGGAGAATGAGAAATAACTGATGAAACTTGAGGATTTTATTTTGTGCATGTATGATACCTAAGAATAAATTTATGCCTTTGTAACAGGATGAGAATTAAATTTAGATTCGGTCTAGCCTGACGATCTTCACATTTGTAGGCTGTGATCTTTTTGACAATATATAATCCAGGGTTTTTTGCTGTTTTTTCAATTACTATATTTTAATCAACTTTTTAATCTTACTGACACTTTGGTTTCTGATGCAAGAACTGCAACGTTGTTTTCAGTCAGTCGTTTTTGTAAAATATATTTTTAATTCACAGAGAAAATCCAGATCAAGTGATACTGAGTAGTTTGATCCTGGTACTTAGAAAAATATGTTGAAATCTATGGCTTACTGCAAAAAGTAGTATTTATTTTCCATCATTGTAAAAAGAAAGCCTCAGAAGGAAAATGTATCCACTGACTTTGGTCACTGTGCTTCAGGTAAAGAAATGGGGTGTTTTTACCTCACAGTTGCTAACACAGCATAAAAAATGTTCAGTGATCTAGCTGTACATAGTGTTACAGATAACTGGTTATCTACAACTATTTCTTCTCCTTCTGTATAATAGTTGCAACAGATTTAGCTCTTTGATTAAGAGGACATTTTTAATAAAATGAAAATAGGGGCACTAATAGCTTGGTGTTTTGTCAGACTGACAAAAAGCTGACTGTTTGCTTCTGGGTAGCGTAAGTAATCTTTGTTCTTTTGTGGAAGCAAAGGAAAGGGCAGTAATAATGCAACAATTTTTTAGGCACTTGATCATTCTCAGCATCTTCAGCTGCTGCATGTATGACAAAGTGGCTGTGCAGAATTCTGTCTAACACAAAATGTGCTAAGAAATATTTAGTAGGATTATCTTTAGGTCAGATATGGCCAGTTATACCAAAAACAATTAACAGTTATTTGCCTAATCTGTTTCAGAACAAAATAACCATCCAGGAAGGAGAAAATCTATTTTCATATATATTTACTTTTAGGGGGAAAAAACATATAAAAGCATCTGATCTGGTTCTCTCTTCCTATAATTTGAAGTCCGTTACAGTTTAGTATCTAGCAGATAAGAACTACTGTTTGATCCTGTTTAGAAGTACTATGTATTTCAAAAGAGGTGTTACATCTCCCCGGTGTTATTTCCAACAGAATAGCTTATCATTTGTCTCTAGTAAGGTCCCACTGTTATAGGAGTATCTAAATATTCTGATTCGTATTTAAAAGTGGTGATAAATAAATTTTCCCAGTGGGTACAATGGCGTGTAAATAGACAAAATGGAGAAAACAATGGAGAGGCTATAATGCAAGTAAAGCAAACAATGTAATTTTTTACTAATCCTGATCAACGTCTTGATGTTGAATTTCTGATGTTGCAGAATGGATGCTTCCTTTTTACGTAAAACACTTTATTTTGTTAATGTATAAGAAGAGATTTCCTCAGCTGGAGCTTTTTTTAAGTAGTAATTTCAAGAATGTACAGAAACTATTGGTACTACACCCACAACAGAATCCGTGTTTCGATGATGAAGATGATAAAAAGTACTACATTTTCATCATGCTAACTATAGCTGTTCTAAACAGAGATGGCTGTGTAATCGGTTAATAGATAAAAGTAATATGCTAATATAAAAGTGGGCAAAGAATGGAAGAGATACCCATTATGAAACAGTTTTCTGTCTTGTTGCCCAAAGAGAATAATAAGAGAACCAAGGATTTGTCTTATGGCAGTAGTATGGAAAGTTGACTAAAGGTGTCAGGAAATATTCCTGCCTCTTATGGAAAGAGAAGAGTATTCAAGTACTTGTAATATTCAGTTATGGAATGAATTCATAACTGCACACTTTATAAAAGGAATTTCCTGAGCAAATAGCCTCTGCAGTTTCTCTGCTTGTATATGTATTTGTTGCCTCTGCAGCCAACTTCTCCTTCCTCCAGTGGAAATTAGAAGTCTGAAGTTTAAAATATCTGTGACTTACACAGACAAAGAAGTGTAAAGAGCAAAATATTCCTTCTGTTATGACTATGAATGACTGTTGTCCATGAACTTTAGGCTTAGGTAATTGATCAACCATCATGGTTTCAGCAAGACCAACAGCTACTGTCAAAGGGATGGCTGCAGTATTGCTATGAGTCATGCAGTTACTCGTATTTGATATCAAGGGGTTTTGAGCAATAATAAACAGTACTGTGAAGCAGATGTCTCATGTAGAAACAGTGTGCTCAGGTTTAACCTCACCAAATGATAGCTTTGGGAATAGCTAAAATTTTAAATGTTTGTTGTGTACACTTGGAGATACTCCTATGGATTAATATCTCAGGCAGCCAATTGTGCAATTCCTTTAAGCTTTTCCTTCTTTCTCTGCCATTTATGGGTAGATTCTGACCTTTCGAGGAGACCCTAGAACAGTGTGTAGTAGAAATTTGTTGTTTTTCTCCTCTTCCTTTGCAAGGGTTTTTTAATTACAGTTCTGTGCCAAAGAATGTATAATTGTTAATTTAAAATTAGTAAATTGAATGACTACTGTAATTTTTTGAATATTTTTTAATTTAAGGTGATTTGCATCAATGAGTGAATGGAATGGCTCGATCTTCTGTTGAGTAAAGAGTCGATTTGGGTTTTTAAAATGATCCAGTTCTACTGCTTTTATTTATACTGACAAATTTCATTCATTGTAATTAGTCTTTGAAATGTTATATTTTTTTAATGTGTTTTTTCTTTCTCCCTAGCTGGGTTGAAAACTTTGGCCGAGAAGGTCTGGGGCTGCTTTTGGATGTTTTGGAAAGACTGGTTGAGACAAAAAAGTAAGGACGATTTCACATAAAAATACCATTTTTTTCTCAATATGTAAACAGCATGTAATTACACTATATTTTTTATTTATTCAGCCAGGACAAAGTTGTGAAGAGGAGTCAGCATAAGGTTATACAGTGTTTGAGAGCCTTCATGAATAATAAGGTATGGGATTTTATTTTACAGAATCACAGAATGGCAGGGGTTGGAAGGGACCTCTGGGGATCGTCTGGTCCAACCCCCCTGCCAAAGCAGGGTCACCTAGAGCAGACTGCACAGGACCTTGTCCAGGCGGGTTTTGGATATCTCCAGAGAAGGAGACTCCACAACCTCCCTGGGCAGCCTGTTCCAGTGCTCCGTCACGCTCAGAGGGAAGAAGTTCTTCCTCATGTTCAGACGGAACTTCCTGTGCTTCAGTTTGTGCCCGTTGCCCCTTGTCCTGTCGCTAGCAAATTTAATTTGGAAATGTAAATTACTACAGTTCAATCAGATAATGTACATGATCAGTGGGTATAAGCCTGTGCAATTTGGAGAAGCAGTGTGTTGGTCAGCTGTGGTTTGAAGTTCTTTCTGCTGCCTGTTCATCTCTCTAGAAATATACTTGGAGAATAGTGTGAACTTTTGATGCTGATGTATGCCCTTATTACAGAGTAAGTGGCCTGTTTTGGACTTTTCTCTCACTTCATTTTTTTTTTTTTTTTAAATTAAGTGTTCGATGGACTTAAATGTCACTTGAGGGAACTGTCACTGTCTTGTACTAGAGATTTGATGCAGTCAGTTGGATTCCCTCCAACTCTCCTGACAACCGTTTTTCTGTTATTTAGTATGGATTGGAAAGAATTTTGGGAGAAGAAAGAAGCCTTTTGTTGCTGATCAAAGCAATTGATCTCAAGCAAACTAACATGATGACGGACATAGTTAAACTCCTTTCTGCAATGTGCATTGTTGGAGAGGAAAGCATGTAAGTACTGTATTTAGCTAGAAATAGTACGGTAATTTTACGGTATCTAAAATTATATGGGAATGAAATGCTGAATTTTTCAACTTGGGTTTAAAAGTAGTATCTGTACTATATTGTCAGTTTTTAGAATAACTTTGTGACTTTTATTATGCTCATATCAGTAAGAGTTTTCTTATTGACATGTGGATGTACTGGTTAAATGGAAGTAGTTATGCGGCCATTCTTTTGTTTAAAATTTTTTAGCATTACTTTTAAGGTTTCTTAACCATTGTAATCCAGTAAGTCATTCCTTGTCTCCAAAGGAAGCAAGTAATGCTGAAACCTGCTAATTTTGTACGCAAGAAATTGAGGAAGGTGAATACTTTGAGAACATGGCTCTCCATGTAAGAAATGAACAGCAAGGTTAAGTATCTCTCCTGAGTGAAGTGCTTTTCTTTTCTTATAGCCTTGAAAAAATTTTGGAAGCTGTAACAGCAGCAGCAGAGGAAAGGAATGTTGATAGATTCTCTCCTATTGTAGAAGGTCTTCAGGATAACTCAGTTCAGCTGCAAGTAAGCAAACTTTTTTCACAAAACTCTGCAACAAGTAAAAAGAAAATACTTATTCTTCTGTATTGAACAGGCCATTACAATAAAAAGGAGAAGGGGTACTGTTTCAAAGAAGGGTAAAATTTTGGAATGTTGTTTATAATGTTATCTTTTAAAATGCGTCATGGAAAGATTCAGTGTTGAGAAATACATGGGAATTGCAGGTTAGTTTGTTGATTTGTATTCACCCAAATCTTACAGACTTTGGGGGTTAAATTTATACTGTTTTTTAAAATAAAGCGTAAGTCGTATATTCAGATGCAAAAATATTATCTCACTTTGGAGTTATTTGCTGAAATTTAAAGACAAGTTATAGTAAAAAACCAAGTTTTTTGGCAATTGCTTTTAATAATTAATCTTTAAATTGGCAGGAAATCTGTCTCTCATGTCCACTTTATGATTTCATAGAATTGCATCCGGAGAGTTTGAGGAAAGAAAGCTTTCACCTTATGTTCAGTTTTCGTCAGCTGGATATAAGGTTTACTGCAGAAAGACACAAAGTACTATACTGCATTTGAATGATCATTATAAATCATTGGTCTAAGTGTAAATATTAATTGATTTTCACGTGATTCAGTTGAACTGAACGCTGTTTGTAATTTTCTTTCTTTGCAAATACTACAAAAATGGTACAAGATGAATCTCAAGTTTGAAAGAAATGGTTGTGTTACTCCACTGTCACCTTTTATGTTAAGTAGTCCATGTCTGACAGTAAAGATTCTTGTCTGTTTCATATATCTCACAGAAAAGCTAACCATAAAGAAATACTTGAAGGTTGGAGAATCATTTGGAGTTGAATTATCCCAGTACCAATGGGATTATCTTGTGAAAAACTATCCCTTATTTCTTATTCATACTGTCTTATAGAGTGGTTTTGGTCGGAACAGACCTTTAAAGATCGTCTAGTTCCAATCCTCCTGAAGTGGAGGGGCATCTTTGATTAGATCGGGCTGCCCAAAGCCACATCCAGCTTGAACCTGGAACACTTCCAGGGACGGGGCATCCATAGCTTTGCAGGATACGATTAGCTTGCTTGGCATGTAAGCAGCCTGTATCTAATTTTTCATATATGAATATCCCCAAGTCCTTCTCTAAAGGGCTGCTCTTGATCCGTTCATCACTCAGCCTGCACTGGTGCTGGTGATTGCCCTGACCCAGATGCAGGATGTCACATTTGGCCTTGCTGAGCTTCATGAGGTTCACATGGGCCCACCTCTCCAGCTTGTCAAGGTCCAGAGGCACCCATCTTCAGCTTCCTATTGTGTGATTTCATGCCTCTTTGTTCTAGAATAGAACTTTTTACAGTTACAATTACTTATTTACCTTTTTATTTGTAGTCTCTGAAGAAGTTGCTAACCCTTTTTAGTAATCCAGATATTAATTTGTAGTATAACTTGTTGAGTAAATAGTTTTTCTTGTTTACCCAATATTGTGAAAATCACTACTGAACTACTTTGTTTCCTGAAGAATACACATTCTATGAGTGCTAAACTGAGCTCAAGTATGTGTATTCTATTCTAGAATACACGTTCTGAGTGCTAAACTGAGCTCAAGGGAATATCATAAAAGATGAAAAAGACAGAAAATTACTATCAAGGATAAAGTCAGTTGAATTCAGTTTCTTTAATTTGACAAAGAACTGGTTACTTTCTGTTTCTTTTGTTTGGTTTTTTTTGGTTGTAGTGTACATAGGTATCCAGGTGTTCTCTGTCCTGAGCAAGAGATCTGATAGCAGGTTTTTTCTTACTATTTTCTTTAAATCTTGATGTCATAGCCATAGCGAGAATCAGTTACTGTGAGAAGACAAATTCAGCTTTAAATTACTGCTCAGTTTTCTGGCAGTAGGATACATAGCCATGGTGTAATTTGCCAGGTGAGGTAATAGGTGAGGCAAGGACAGTCATTTCATTCGAAATATTTTTTTTTTAACTCTTGTAAATGTTTATGTATCTCAGCAGGATTTATTACATAGAATTTACAAGTTTTGAATAAAAACTAAATCAAGGAATGTATGGATTCTCTATTTCCTTCCTTTGCTTCAACCTTGAAGATTTCTGAATTGCCTGTACTGTGTATTGCATTCCATTACCAATGATGATGGTCAGAGTTTCTTAGGAACCTCAGACAGTCAACATCAGGCTCAAGAAGGCTCTTCTCCCAGCAATAATTTTTATTGGCTGGAAATGTAGGATATTTTGGTGGTTCTTATATTTCATTTGTTGTTAGTTTTTAAAATGGTATCAGGTTGATGTTAGTTTCGTATAGATGATGTGGATTCTGGCTTAGTGCAGAACGATTTGTCTCCCATCCCCCCCTTTTTTTTTTCCAGATTTGTGTATTTTGTTAATGTATTGAAAATAATACTAATTGCCTTTAAGGGTCAAAGAGGAGACCTTATTTTGGCAAGACTGAAGTGGGGCTGGAAAGCTCAATGCTTTGGTCAGTGGCTGGAAGGCTTTGTGTAAGGCTCAGCTTAAGGTTAGGATTAGCTGGGGGAGGGAGAAAAAGCATTGAGCTCCAGTTGTAATGGGACTGGAAAGGGACTGCAGAGGGAAAGTGTAGACTATAAGACAACAAATTTCCTGTTTTCCAAGACTTTTGAGTCTGCATTTTCCAGAATGGACATAAATTTCTTGTAGTAGCAGATCCTTATTGTAGGTATTTTTGCAAGAGTCATTTCATTTCTTCAGTATTAAATTTAAATATACGATCTCATATTTCTGTTCTTCTCTGAGGTTTCTAATTCAAGACGAATGATGTTCACTTAACAAGTTCCTATTCAGTTTGGTGGTGTCTTGTTTTTTTTTGTTTTCCCTCCATATTTTATCATCCTTAGATAGTAGGCAGTATGAATTCGGGCCAGGTGTGCAAGCTTGGGCATGTCAGAATTTCAGGACAATATAACATTTGGCTCACTGCATCTGGGGCTTTTTTGGTTTGCATGTTTTTTAGTCCTCCTTTGTTTGCTGATTTACCTGCTTGGTTTATTTTCATATTCGGTCAGGATGTAAGTAAAAAATTTGGTTCCTATTTGATCAACCTGAAGAACAAAAACATTAAAAGTTTGATTTTCTGTTGTGTTTATTTCTATTGTTTTACTACAATCAATAACGTAAAAATGTGTATATGTTATATAGAGATAAAGAAAATTTTATTCATAATCAAAGAATTTAAAAAAAAGTCCAAATGTATAAATTTGTTTTAATGTTGAATAAGTGTAGTTCAGTGTCTCTTTATATTTGCTGAGCAGTTTTCTTCTTTCTTTGTCATGAATATGGATATAAATAAAAATTCTAAAAGTATCATGTTTCAGTAAGGAGAAATGCTTTAGATCATGGAAACTATATTTTGCAGTTTCAGGATATTCCATCTAACTTAGAGAATTTAATAGTTTGTATTCTCTATAGAACATATAAGGGTTTGAGAACTTCCAGGTCCATCACAGCACTTATGAGATACCTAAATTTTAATAGTGTGAAGAGAAGTACTTTTCTGGCTATTCTTTATTAGCTTATAGAGTCCTGAAATTAACAGCATTTTTTTTTGAATGTTAGGCTTCCAAATGTGATCCTGAATTTTCAGGAGCTGCATGTTTATATGTGTGTAGATTTAATAGGGGTAAAAAAGCTATCTATAACTCCCTTATCTATACAGTTCAAAAAGCACATGAAAAATTCCTTAAAAGCAGCCCCTTATTTATTAGAAGTAGCAGGTAAATTAAATTAATCCCATGTACTTCTCTCTTTACCTACGATGTGTACCCAAATGGGCGTTTCGCTCATTTCCGCCTTTTTAAAAAATATATAAATTTATAAGGGCCTCTCTGAATCTGTAAGTATGCCTTGCAGATTAAACTGAAGGTGATCAGATAGTAACTCTTTTAGATCAACATTTGGGAATAGGCTTCAGAAATTACAATCCCTTGTGAACAGTTAAGTGGCCCCTTTTAGAAATAGGCAGATCACAGAATCACAGAATCACAGAATAGTAGGGGTTGGAAGGGACCTCTGTGGGTCATCTAGTCCAATCCTCCTGCCAAAGCAGGGTCACCTACAGCAGGCTGCACAGGACCTTGTCCATACTGGTCTTGAACATCTCCAGAGAAGGAGACTCCACAACCTCCCTGGGCAGCCTGTTCCAGTGCTCTGTCACCCTCAGAGGGAAGAAGTTCTTCCTCATGTTCAGATGGAACTTCCTGTGCTTCAGTTTGTGCCCATTG
>Ga0065711_1049129_pt1 | contig 11459 bp, 8 predicted proteins | sample Hoacrofraction12_FD_59098 | JGI IMG/M metagenome (GOLD analysis project Ga0065711, IMG submission 59098) | Hoatzin crop microbial communities from Cojedes, Venezuela - Epithelial fraction 12 v2 (version 2) | ecosystem: Host-associated > Birds > Digestive system > Esophagus > Crop | place... | reverse complement strand
CCCCCCCTTTGACAGGACAATCATATACCAGGTTGCAAGTACCCGTCCATATATGCACTATGACATAACAGCGCAGTTTACCTTCACCCTTTGATAGCTCACCTAACTTGAATGATCTCTTATTCGCCACAGACTGAGAACGTGCATGAAGAGCATTAGAGTTGTGCAATAATGTGACAAGCTGTAATGGATTTAATTATATATATGAGTTTTAGAAAATAAAGTAGCATACTGCAAAGCTACTCATATTAGCTGTGAAGGAAATCTCTATCCATGAAGATGTGTTTGTAAAGAATCTACTCCAGACTTTCAAATTGTACTTAGTTTCTTAGTACAACATTATCATTTCAGGTTTTGACTAGGGCATAAATGGAGGTACCAAAATATCAGAAGAAATTTTATACCTGAATTACAGGTCTGATTTGCACATCTGTCTAAAAATTGTCTAGTAAGTTTCTTAATGCTACAAAAAACCTTTTATGTGGGATGATCAGCAAAATTCTGCAACTGCCTTTTCCTGACAATAACGGAGGATAATAAGGAAATTATTAGAAGAGTCCCTGAAGTCATAAATAGCAGAAATCACAGAAGCCTGAAAAGATGGCAACATAAGCAACTGAAAACAGTATGTGGTGTGAACAGCCCACAAATGTCAGACTGTGCAACTTTCAGCTGTTTTGAAAAAACAGAATTCAAACCAGGAGAAAGCACTCATTCTGCAGGCACCGTATTTGGAAAGGCTTTCCAATATTAGAAAATAACCATTCACACTGACTTTGAGAAACAAATGTTATTCTTGTCTGCACTCTGCAAGCACATTCATTTAGGTATATGCATGTTATAGTGGTGGTGATGACTTCTATGGCAGATATAAAGCTTTGGTGGCCAGGTGTGTATTCAGCAAAAAATAATGGCGGGTTATGTCCTTTCAAAGTAACAGTAGTAGAATTCCGGAGGCAGTATTCTTTCTTTGTGGTTAGTAATGCGAAGTCCAAGGGCACAGTCAAGCATAACATAACTCTAGATGTCAGAAATAAATAATAATTTTAAAAGCTGTATGTGGCCATAGGAGATGTTTTTACATCTACGTCTGTTCACCTGCTAATGCTGAGATAGCAGTATAAGTAGATCGTATACGACAAGAACAGTAGAAGTATTTTCTGACGAGACAGTGTTTCGTTGGAAAATACAGGTTGGTTGAGTCTAAAATGTTTCACTGAAAACCTTCTGAGCTTTAAGTGAGCGAACCTTCACTGAAAGCACAGTAAAGCCCCACATAGCTATCCAGACTCCTGGCATATTACTCCTAGAGCAGCAGCTCTGGGACACCTAATGCTAATCACACTGCCTGCATTCTCAACATTGCTGGCTTTACCTGACATTCTACCTGTTATGTTAAGTAGAACGAACACGATTATGTTAATAAACCCAGTTCCTGCCATGGATCTTGGAAGTGTCTGATTCCTAGTTGTGAGGCAGCCCGCCTGCAGGCTTTCTCTCAATGAGCAGACCATTTTGTCCTGTGTTCCCTACATGATGCACACCATCAGGCAGCACAGGCTTGAGAGGATGATTTTCAGGACAGGCATAACCAGATCTTCTCTCTGGCCCTATGGAAGTGAAGTTCTGGAAAGGCCAATGAAGCAAAAGTAGTTTGAGACAGACAGTCCCCAAAGATTCAGTGTTTAGGACTAAGGCATTCAACTTTGGAGGTATAACTGCATCCCACATAATGGTTACAGTGCTGGCTTCTCTGAAGAGTGATGCAGTCATTGCCCTCATGCTCACATTTCTTTAATGCCACATCTAGTTGTTGACCTTTAACTATATTCTGCAGCAGAAAAAGAAAATTTCTGAATTCCCTAGGTAAAAAAAAACAAAGCAAGTGATCTTCCAGTCAGCTGCCCTTGTCACAAGTTTTCTGTAGGGTGATAACCATTCTTACATCTCAGGCTCTATCTAACAGTCCTACAAATATACCCAATGGAGGCAAAGTTCTTCTGTCAAACACAAGTTACAGGCACAGCTCTGTCTTTGTCCGGCTTTGTCTACACGTGAGTTTCATGCTGAGGTTGATTGGTTTAGAAACAGATAAGGTTACATTAATTCAATCCAATTATACTCAACCAAAAGAGTTTTTATTCTCTAAAAACAATCTACTCCCTATCCTTTTCAAGAGTTGAATGTCATCTGACTTCAACTATTTAAAATACTGAGGCAGACATGTAACATAAACTTCTTTTTTAAGGTCCATCTATAGCTGATGCTAAGAGATGGACATCACCCATTCTGATTTTGTTTGAAAGTGTTTTTTTGCAAGATGAATCCATTCTGGCAGCCTTCACTCCTGTATTCTGGACAGCTTTGACTACCTTAGATGATAAGCTTAGATTAGTTGATTACTCTTTTGAACATCTTAGGACTATCCTTATAAGCAGTCTTGTTCCCTTTGTTTTAAAATTTAATCTCTATGGAATATTCATGACTAAATTGGACATACAAGAACTAAAATGGTGTGCAGTACCAAGCAGAGGACCATGTCAAGAAACCTACTCCCACTAAGCTCTGTCTAAGCCCTGCAGTGTGGACGGCTGGGGAGCTTCCTCAGTAGGTTGTCTTTGCATTGTTAATCTGCCCAGGGCTGAGAATAATTTCTGGAGAATTTTCTGCTGAACACTCAGCTGGAAAGACAATTTTCATGCTGTACAAGTTTGCTTTTCCAAGGTATTTCATTAAGTTTTCTGTTGTTTCCTTCACTATCGCGTCTCTGCAGCTTCTATCAATTATGATAATTCACAAGCAAAGTTCTGTGCAGTTCCAAGCAGGGCATGTGATCTTACAAGAGATTTAGAGGAGGGTTTCTGTGATAGACTGTAGTCCCCTGTTGACATCAGTGAGATATAAAGTTAGAAAGACATATCACAAGTGAATTATGAAAAAGAATAAATTTGTTCAATATCTTCCCTTTCATACTGAAGTATTACATTACATTCACCTTTTGCTTGGAATTCTGTTTGACCATAATTCTTTTGCTAAGGAGTGTATTCTTCAGCAAGTTTTGTGGCCTGGGAATCTTTAAACCTCAGTAAAGCTAAACAGTGTATGATAAGGGCCCCTTTTGTCATTTTTTTTGGTGTTGTGAAAACAAAAACAAGTATAATGCGTAATAGAATGAAGGTCTTTAATTTCTTTAAAGGTTCATTATGGCGGGCTACATTATACATCACAGCATCCATAATGGACAGCTCCTAAGGACTAAGCATAGCACGAAATCTAAGATAATTATACATGCTAAAATGAAATACTTTTTATAGGCTATTTATGTAACATCTCCTTTATGTAATGGAAAGAGGACTTCTAAATGTTTGAAAGCTTTCCAAACGCAGAAAGATTAGTTTTTTCTGGGATTAGGTGAAGTATCAGAAAACCTCTCAATCAATAATTCAATTTGCAATTTCTCAGAATTAATCCTTTTCTTAATGACTTTTTCCCCCTCGCACTGACAGTCCAGATAGTGCTGCAAGACTGCAAAGCAAAAGAAATATATTGTTTCAATGTTTTAAATAATAACGGTGAAAATAATTCAGACTGACTAAAGGCAGAGGCCCTCATGCAAACTAGGGCAGTCTATGGTTACTGTAATTATTCTTACATACTCTCGTTTTGGTGTCAGTGGAGGAAGGGAGAATATATCAGGAGATAAATTTCCATAGAGTACAGTGGTTTAGTGATTTTTCTGCCAGGCCAGAAACAGTGGATAAACCATAATTGCTGGCTTTGCATGAGATTCTAGAGAATTCTTACAGTTCAAGTTAAATCTATGGGCAAGGAAGGTTAGAATTACGAGTTCAATTTTTGTAAGACAAAGTGGGAACTGAATGCTTTGCCACTTTAGAGCACTTCAGAGAATATCTGTATATTGGGCAGCATTAGTCCTGGTTTCTTTAGGATGAGCTATCGGGTACTCCATAACGGTGAGCATAGCTGTAACAAGCTTCATGTGACACATCTGTAGATGATGATGAGGTCTGGGTGGTAACTGCCATGTAATCACAGATTCAAAGGTTTGTTTGTTTGGGGTTTTTTTAGAACCTTTAAAAAAGAGGGTAAAATATCATCTACTTAATGAATCGAGTCCATTGCTACTAAGACTAAGAAAAGAATAATACAGAGCAAAGAACTAATCTCTATGTTTTAACAAGGGAGTACCTTCTGGGAAAGTTCAGAGGAACAGACAGAAAAAATAATCAAGAGAGATTTTTTATTAGAAGACTTTTACAATACCAGTTATATTTTTTAGAAAAATAAATTAATAGAATTCTGCTTCTGTGGAGGCTCCTTGTGCCCTAGTCACAGAGGTAGACATACTTTTTAACCAACAGTAATTTTGTCCCAAAAAGGAATTTTAGAGGGATATAAATTATTAGTATATCTATGAGAAAAAAAAAGGATTTTGAATTTTATAAATATGCTTCATTTTAGTATTTTATTTTTGAAATAAGTGTCCAAACATGTCATTTCAACAGCTGTAATGCAATATTTTTTGTTTGTTTTGAAATGTCATTTTTCATTTTTTAAACTGAAAAGAAAAAGATTTTCAGTATTCCAGAGGCAAATGAATCAACAATTTCAGGCTGATCCAGCAGTGGTTTATTTTTACTTATTTTATTTCAAAATGATGTGAATAAACTACATGCCCCCACTCAAAATGATATATACACTGGATTTCATTTTGGGCCAAGCCAATTTATTTTTTTGTGATATTTCAGCTGCCAGAGTTCTAGACATATCTGCCCTTGGCCCAGCCCCCTCATTTTTCAAGGTCTCAGACCTGCAAAAAATCTAAGTAAATTCTGGTGAAACACTGCCATCAGCTCAGCAGAAATTAGCTGAACTCAGGTTGTTTTGAATTAAATACATTTGGCAGGCAAAACCATCATTTCCCCACTGTTGAGATTACCCTTTGATACCAGTTGTTACAAAAGAGCACTGCTTACAAGTTGTTCTCACAAGAAGTAAGAAGACTAGCATGATTTTTTTGAGCAAATTAAGGGAAGTGAATTATTGCTTAAAGTCAACCTCACAACTTTTTTCTCTTCTCTTTTTTATAGGTGTGATGGAGCAACTTAGCCAAACAACATTTCATGGGTGAAAAATCTGCATCACAGGAATCATTATTTAATTAATTCTCTGACCCTGGCAGAAAACATGGATTTTTTTCATTAAAAATGAGAAGTGGTCAATGTTCTTTGCATGCTGTAGCATGCAGTCACTCAAAAAATGTAGTTAAGCCTCAGCGGTAATTTTTTAAATTTTTCCCCACTTATGGCAACATATTTTATGGATCTGGTCTTAGAAAAAGGAGTTCATGTCACTTGAATTAATGGGCTTCTAGACTTTTAAACTCTAATGTGAATTAATCTTGCTTAAGTATGGTGAGTACTGCAGAAACAGAAACATATAGCAGTATAGTTGTTTGTCATGTTAAAGGGTTTCAAACAGCCTGATAAGTGGAAAGTCCTTCTGTTGAGTCATAAGGTTCGAAGTGGACCCCCTTGCTTTCTAAACTCCTTCTCAGAGAGAGGAGCTTAGGTGTGGCTGAATCCACTCCTAGTCCCAGACTTGGTCAATGGTTTATGTAGCCATTTATAAGAGTCAGCATTTGCCTGTCAGAGCCCTCCCAGGGACCTTCACAGAGACAGTTTCACAAAGATGAAACAATAGGTAATTTATTCAAGCAAAAGGTATCACAGATTTGATATTTGAGTTGATAAATGCTCTGTCTACAAAAACTGAGCTCAAACTAACAGTTCAGTGTTTTAGTTAATAATATTTTCCCAGTGAGAAGTCGGACAAAGTCAGAGGTGTGACCCTTGCCAAAAAGGTGTCTGTTCTTGGGGCGGAAGAGAGGACCAGGCCTGTCTACCTGTCTGTCGGGTAAGGTTTTTTTTTGACGACTCTTCCAAAAGGGGTTTTCAAGTGCCAATTTTCATACCTTTGAAAAATCTTTTGGCAGATCTGAGCGAGGTGGGTCTAAGTCTATTATTATGTCGACTAGCTCTTGGCATAGTTTCGTTGTCAGAAGCGGGACTCAGCAGTTTGGTACGCCCTCGTGGTGGGGAGCTCAGTACCTGCTTATGGGAGGCCTTCTGTTCTTTAGCTGAAGCAATATCTGTCTGTGAAATTTTTGCTTAACCCCAGGTGTCACACAGTTGATCTGAGTATTGGGCCATCCCCCAGTTACTTCTGTCTGATAAGATAAGAGCCCGTTGTTCAAGCTGAACCACTCCTTTTGTTAACTCTTGGGTGTTTGACACAGGATTCTGAGCTAGTGTTCCTCCGGCATTGACAAGTCCGTCAAGGCCTTCGACGCACAGTCTTATGTGCTAAAATTTCATCAGGTGCTAGATTTAACATGTTTTGTATTATCTAGCTGCCTGATAAATATGTTCCTCTGTTAAGTGTAAGAAATTACACAAAAGAAATAATTTAATCTCTCAGTTGTTTATTTGACTTCTTCTGCAGGTCAGTTTTAGTGCTGATAGTATTCCTCTTTAATTTAGTTCTGCCACACCTGAGCCAGTGAAGAAGACAGTAAAAGTAAAAGTAAATTGGACTACAAAAACTATAACTTAAAGAGGACTACCCACATCTGCTAAATATGGGGCACCTGGGAGTCTTGCAGTTAAGGTAAGACTGGGACGCAAGAGATCTTGGCTTAGTTTCTATTTGCACCACAGACTCTTATTCCATATGCCTGGCTTTCCCACTGCAGGTCTTCTGCCAGGTCTTGATTGGCAGCAACAAGAGTTGATTCAAATTTGAGGAGATTACTACAAAAACTCTTGGGAGAGTTATACTAAACTTCTTGGTGTTCTGGGAGCTCATTTTTCACATTCACAAATGGGAATGAAGTAGCTTGAAAAGCAATATTTTAATTAAGGAAGTAAAGAAAACTCTTACAACACAGATAAATGTGATGATGATAACCAATTCTTGAAGCACAATATGCTATTTTGAAGTCTCTTCTCTAAAAAAATCTTATGCTTTATGCTACACCTGATGCCGCATTTTGCCTTCCTACCTGCTTCCACAAGCCATGCCTTGCAGCGCACTGCTGCTTCACAAGCTGGTCAAGATAGCTTTGGTAGCTTTACTTGGAGTTTTCTATTCTTAGCAGAGCCAGTGCAGCATTGTGGACTAACTGCAGCCTGCTTAACTCACAAAAAGGTTGCATATGGTCCCCTGCTTTCTTATTCTCTTTTTCAGCCTTTAGCCTTCCTGTTTCTGTTCTGGAAGCAAAAGCCATCAGTTGTGTGAGGACTCACTACAGGCACATTCAGAGCTACGTGGTTGCATTCTGAGTTACTAACTTTTACCTTTACTGTAAAGCAACTTCTTTTTACATGCAAGTGTGTTTCAGTTGTTACATCTCTCCATGCGCAAAGCAAGTTTGCTCATCAGTCCTTTTTCATCTCTTTCTCCTTTACTGCACCAGATGACCAGATGTCAACATGGTGACCATCCCTTCCTGGACATCCTTCCCTCTAGATTTATGGGTGAAGGCTTGTCTTACTTTCACTTTATGCCCGATATCAGCAGGGTGTGTGCTTTCCTACCTTCATGTTCACCCAGGTAGCTGATCTGCCTAATTCTACCCTGGACATTTTAGTTGCCAGCAAAACAGCTCAAATTTACACAAAGTTTTTGGATTTGCTTGGTCTTAATGAAGGAAAGAACAGTGGTTTGCATTTTTACATACAGGAAGGGGAGGAGCAGAATGAATGGTGGCATGAGCCTACGACTGAAGGGGATTCATCCTTCAGACAGCTTGCCATTTCTGAACTGGTGCATTTCAACTTATATCTTACTTTAATCAGTGGTTTTTGAAAGATAGCAGCAAATTCTTCCCCAGTTTCTTGTTCATGTGGATGTGGATAACTGTCTTCAGCATTCTGGGTTTTAAAATTCTCATAAAATGAAAGAACTGAGCCATTTTTGCTGCCAAAAGACTCAGGACTCAATTGGCTCCAACAGTAAATTAAGGAGAGCGGCATAAGTTCCTGGTAATAGAAGTGGTGCAGGATGCAACACAGCCACAGCTCTGGGAGGACTGACAATGCTAATGTCATGTGGGAATGAGGGCTGGGACCAGGGGACTAGGGAATCAAATGCTAAAACCCTTGGGAGGCAGGAGGTTTAAAGTATTGATTGAGGATTAAGTTGGTGTAAGCAAATAGAGGCAGATTTTAAGTGCAATTTTGGGGACTTTTAGACAAATAAGAAAGCACAGGTGAAGCATAAGAAGAGTGGAGGGCACAGCTGAGAGGAACTGTCTTATGAGGTCAGGAGAAGTACTGTGTTTAATGAAAAGCAGGGAGTTCTGGGCTAATGGGCTTTGGGGCAATTCAAGGAGTCTAGAGGAGCAAGAAGATAAGAGGGCACAACATATCATCCCTGTGGTTGAGCTGTTTCCATCATGCAGGACACTGATCTGACAGCACACCTCAAGTTGTCCTACATGTCTCCTCAAGAAGGTCTGGGCACCCTTAAATCCTCCTCATCTTTGTTCTAATTCACAAAAATGATTGCACGCACCCTCAGGGCTTGATTTCTCTGCACCTTAATTCTGCTTCTTTGAATTCTTCACCTTTTTTGCCTGTTAGCTCTGCAAGCCTTCTGGGTAGAGCAAGATGCTTGTTATGAGATGTACAGAAGCTAGCACAACATTTTCATACAAATCAAGACTTCTGTTGTTGCATTCCTTTTTGTTGCAAACACACTTTAATATTTGTTTGACCTGTGTGTATATTATTTTATTCTGTATACTATTCCTGAAATTCATCCTATTTCCAGACACATTCTGGTTGCAGCCGTTACCCCTTTTGTTTGTCTTATTCTCACTTTTTCAGCCTGCTGTGTTAAATATTTATGCTTTTCATCCTTCTGTATGATTCATAATTATCTATCACTACTACTCTGCTTCCTGAATGTGGAATTAACCTGTTTGGTTAGTATATGGCAGTAATAAAGTCTGGAGCTATGACTTGACACCCAACAGGAGAATGGATAAATGATAAGTCATCATTCTAAACATTCATTATCTCAATCAGTACATCCCAGAAGAACCAAATAAAAGAGCAACTATTCATTTGTAACAGCTGATCACTGACAGTAGGGGAGACCAGAAAATAAAAATTGTATTTTCATAAAAATTCAGGGGTTTGGAAGTTGCTTAGATGTATTTGTGCAAAGAAAACCAGAGATTGTGGTTTTGTGGATTTGTGTTCATTTTTTAAAATCAGAAATAAGTTAGAACATTCTGTCTCCAACTAGCTGATAAATATTGGCAATGCTTGGGATTCCTATGGACCTGGAAAGGTCCATATTCAAGTTATTGTTGGTCTCTAATCATAGGAAATTTCTGGATGTATTCAAATCACAAAAAAGCAAAAATAGTTTTAAATTTGTTTTGTTAGCAGGAAACTGGCTTTTCACACAGCAGGACTCAACACCACACAGCACATTAAATCTCCACGTTCAAATCCTACAACCAAGTCATATAGGCAAGGATTTAAGTCTTATCCTCGTCCATGCTAAAAGAAATCCTCAACTATTGAGATAATTCTACTTTGGGAAAAAAACAATCTTTTGTTATTCACCAGAAAATATATTTGAGACTGAAGTTACTTATTCAACACAAGTTTATTCTAACCAATCTGTTTTTATATTATGTTATCTTTCCATGAAATATTAATAAATCTTGAAGTATTATAAAATAAAGGAAAGACTTGCTGGTTTTCGTCAGCTCTCAGACAGTAGCAGTGCATATCTGCAAACTAGCTGCTGCTGACTATGTGGAAATAAAAAATCACTGCCATACTGATTCAGGTTCCATTCCTGGCAAAACAAAAACTCTACACACAAGATTTTTTCACATCATTTCATGCATTTCTTTTCACCATGCATATATTTACACACCTAAACTGAAGCACACAGATCCTGAAGGTATATAGTTATTTAAATGTTTGATCTATTTCAGTACCATCAGGTAAATTACCTTTGAAATAGCTGACATGTGCTGGCAACTACCATTTTTGTGCTGCTCAACACAGAATAAGTTTTTAGAAGGAAATTATTTTTCCTTACTTCGAGGAAGATTTCTGCCCAAAGGTATATAAATGTTTGGCGATATAAATAGTAAGTACTTGATTCTCATGTAAGGTAAGCTGATTAATGTTATCCTGATAATTTTCAGGACCTTTACAGTGCATGTGTATGATCAGAGTGAAATAATTTATTTTATACCCATTTGCATTAGTAGAAGCTATAATGTGGCATTAATATGAAATAAGAAAATGGTCTTGACACACCAACAGTAAAAATATCGCAAAATAGGAGAATGTAATGTATAAATCTGGCATTCTTACACTTAAAAAAAAAAAATCTCAATAGCATACCATATTATGCCAATTGAAAATTACATTCGAGTATCTCAAAAAAATAAAAGAAATTAGTATCTATAAATATCATATAACAAATACATATAACAAGATGTATAACCATTTTCTTCTGGTTTCAAGGTGTAGACAGAATTTGGTCTTTCTTCCCTGCAGAAAACAAATAACTTCAATACTCACTAGAGCAGGAAAACCTAAGGAATCAAATTCTTAGAAACAGAGTTATACAAAAGATGGAATATTTTTCGTTAGAAAATATTATTTCATCCAAATTAGACTACTGTATGGGTCAGAATCTTAAGTGTATCAGAACAGAACTCTGAAAATTTTTACTTGGAATGATATTTCTTTTGTACAGGCTAGAGTTGGATGTAGTTTGTCTGAACAAATCATTCATTCTTAAAGGTCAGTATCAGATCAGGTATAATATTTTGACTGAGCTTAAATGAAATAGTTTTGAAAAATTCCTTATTGGTATTTTGAAACAAATAAATGTTCCAGTAAAGAATGAAAACCTTTTTTTCGGAAAAGTTGATGTTTCTCAGTAAATACCAATACTGACAGCCAGTTCTTCTGTCAATATTTGCATAGCTGTCTAGTTACAATCCAGCCCCCAGGGAGCGCGAGCGACCAGGAGCGCGGGCGAACAGAGCCGGCAAACAGAGGCGGCGCAGCAGCCCGGGAGCGGCACAGCAGTTTGCGCGGCAGTTCGAGCGGGCAGGGCGAGCGGGCAGGGCGAGCGGGGAAGGCGACTGGCAGGGTGCAGCCGCCCCTCCTGGCTACTCAAGTAGTGGGCATCGCTCTTCCAGGAGATATTCTAGCCGTTGCTCGAAGGAGTGTGGGGACCCAGACGGAGGCCCCACGCAAGAATGCCGGTGTCCAGCTCTCTGGCTGCAGGGAGTGCCTGAGCCTGGCGCTCGTACCGGCGGACAGCAGAGACAACGGCTGTGTTCGGTGCGAGCAGGTGAATGACCTGCTCAGCCTGGTGGCAGAGCTGAA
>Ga0065711_1049128_pt1 | contig 11459 bp, 6 predicted proteins | sample Hoacrofraction12_FD_59098 | JGI IMG/M metagenome (GOLD analysis project Ga0065711, IMG submission 59098) | Hoatzin crop microbial communities from Cojedes, Venezuela - Epithelial fraction 12 v2 (version 2) | ecosystem: Host-associated > Birds > Digestive system > Esophagus > Crop | place... | reverse complement strand
CTGTTCCCTTTGTTTGCTGTTCTGTTAAACTGCCCTTATCCCGACCCACCAGTTTCTGCCTGTTTCTTTCCATTCTCCTCTGCACCGCGGCGGGGGGAGGGGCGGCCTCGTGGCGCTTTTGTTGCCGGCCGCAGCCAAACCACAATACAGTGGTATTCTCTTTCTTTTTCCATTGAAAAACATGAAGAAAGAATTTTGTAAGTATGTGGTGTGAACACAAGAAACAAATTATGATGTTGTGGAACCTACCAAGCCATTATGGTTAACATTGAAGTCTTGATTCGTTTCTCTCGTATGGAGTTAAGATGTTGTATTTTTAGGCATACTTGGATTTGGGAACCTGCAGTGTAAGGGAAGTAGTAGTCACAAAACCAGCTTTTAATTGATACTTTTGGGAATAATGAAGATGTCCATGTAAACACTTGACCATGCAATCACTTATTTCATAGAGAGCCAGACACTAAGAAAGGATTTATTTTTCCATTGAATGCAGTCTAGTGTAGGGCTAACTTCTACTGCCGTTGTCTATACTTCCATAAACCAATGTAAGAGAGAGACCAGATTATGTCATGAATCTGCACTTCGCTCTGCTTTGGACCATTTGCCTCTTTTATAAATATGAAAGAAAAGACATATAAATTATACTAGTAAACAAAACAGGCTAAGCTGGAAATACCAGGTGAGCAGGATTTTTCCTGAATCATCTTTGCCTCCATATTAGATAGCTTTATTTACAGTAATTTATTCACTGTTAATTGTATCGTTCTCTGGCCCAGAGAAAATCAAGAAACTGTGTTTTAAAACAATACAGATTTTAAACCAAACCACATTTTTTTAGCAGAATATTTCAAAGTAGCTTGAGTTGAATTATGTCAAAGCTTTGGATCACTCAGTATTCTTGACTTTGCCATTTTGCTCATAGGAGGTTCTAGTTGCTGAAATTAGCTGAGATGGAAAACATGCTTGGATTAAAAAAACACGATACTTACCATGTTATCCAAAATATTACTGTTTACTACACTGCACCAATGCCTTCCTTTAAACACAAGATATAACATAAGGTGAAATTCCTTTTTAAAGGATCTTGGAAGTTAGCTGGCAGAGCTAGCTTCATACTTTTATGACAAATATCAAAAAAGCATTTCATGTAGAAAGAAAATAATTATAGTTCTACCTAAAACCATAATCAGAAAAAGAAGATATGATTTAAAATGCCTAAAACCACATCGACTCAAACACAGATTTACGGGTGAGATCAGAGCAATTTAAAGTCTCTCATGTAATAGTGTCTGTTTTATTGTCTGTGGAACATTTTAATAAAACATGAAATGAAATTAAATAGAATAGTCTCCCATAATAGCTTCCTGTCATATTGTAACATACCTGCCTGTTTACTACTGTCTAATCAGTAACTGAACCTCGTACTGCACTTTTATGGTGCTTCCCTGCTGGGTCTATTGCCCACTTAGGAGTGTAAAATCATGTTATGTTTTTTATTGCTCTCAGCCATGCTAGAACCCTTTTCTTTGGTAGACTTTTTTGCACAGTATCACAGAGATATCTGTTCAAGCCTCCGTAGAACAAAATCTTATTCTTTTTTTTAGCATCTCTTCATCATGTAATGTAAGCCACTGTGTACAAGTTCTTACTCTCCTTCAAAGTGTTTTTCAATATACTGCACAAATCCTTTGGCTACCCAAACTGTTTAAAAGAAGACAAACATGCCAAGGAGTGATGCAAATTCTGTGCTTCAGGGGTAGTACTGTGGTCTCAGTTGTTCCGAGGCAAGTCCACGGTCTTGGGGCTGACTTTGCCTAAGACATCTAGATTCCTGGCTGCATAGAGGAAAGAGAAAACAACTTCCAACTAAGTTATCTGTGTACAAAACTGCTCCCTAAGTATCTACAACAACAGAGTTGGTTTTGGTCAATGTACAGATGCTCCCTAGTTTAACGCAGGGAAGTATTAATGACAATTAATTTTAAAACACTACGATTTTTCATTATATTTTATCAGCTTGAAAGAATATGCTGGCACTGCTTAATTTAGTGATATTTTACAATATAGTGTTTAGAAGGTGGATATTAAAGTTTGTGAAAACTGTACAGTGACTTAATGTCTGTTCAATGTTGTCTGTGTATTATTCACATATAATTTCATGTTTCTATGGTTCAGTTTCACAGCTGTAAAATATTTCTTTCCACGATGATTAAAAGTTCTTCAAGAACTAAACTGTCTTAATGGGTCTTTGTCACCAAAGGACAAGGGGACTTAAAAAACAGAATTTCAGCTGGGAAACTCATAATGGCTGAAGCTTCAGCTACACTTTGAATCACTGTATCTACAGCCTCATATTTTCTTTTTCAGTGCCTTTGGAGATTTTCCTCCTAACTTGGACGTTTTAATAGTTCTATCCTTGCACAATTTTCTGCTATTTGTCAGAATGTAAGTAACTGAATAAGAACAGCACAAGCAAATACAATTCCTCATTGTTTTCGGAGAATCTGTGGGAGATTGCACACATAAACTATATTTCATTCCCTAAAAGCTGAGCAAAACCCATCCCTCTGACATTGTGTAATCTAACTTCTCTGAGAGTAGAGTTTAAGGTATTCTAAAACTTGAGGTCTTAACTCATGTTTCAATCTATTACTGTAAGCCTAGCACAGGGAATAAGGTTTTGATCAGCCTGTTTTTCCATCAGAAAAGTAATCCTGATCAATATCAGCAGATACAATGTCATGGCAAAATTAAAAATAAAAAGTGAAAATGGACTTTTTGAGGACTATTTCTATTCTTTGATAAATAATGCCTATTATTTCTGAAGTCTTACTATTGCAGATAGGAAATATATACGTTTAATATCAGCAAAACAAGAAAAAACTGTTAGCTGACATTACAAGAAGGAATATTATGTTCTGCACATATTTCAACAGAGGTCAGGTAAAAATAATCTTTATTAGCAAACTGATTCTGTAAGTTTTTTCATCTATTGATAGCAGAATGCGAGAATGTAAAAAATCATCTGTATGTGAGAACAGGCAACCTACAGTCTTAAATTTCAAATTAAGGAACAATAAAATTTCTTGAGATAAACTTGGAATCTGTACTTACTTCCACTTCAGCAAATGGTAAAACTTCCATTTATTGCTGTATTAACAGGATTTGGACCTTAAGCCTCATGTATTAGTTGCACATGTAGCAGTCTGTCACTTCCTAGGGCTCCAGTAGAAATGGTAGGAAGAGTTCTGTTGACAGAAAATGTTATTTAACTGGTAGTTCTCCCTGACACAGAATAGACTTTGCTGAGTAAAAAACAACTTCCCATTTTCAATACTGCAAGCTGAAACTCAAACATCTACAATAAAGGTAAAAGAGAAAAGAAAAAGAGAGCGTTGTATCTGTTAAGCATGAACTGTATGGACGAGGTTAAAAAACTCAAACAGTTTTGGAAAGAATAGCAAATCACTGCTCTTGCTGAAGGAAAGAAAGGTTTTGATTAATCATGTGTAATTTGTACACAGCTGATGGTTTTTCTGCAGGTTCTTGACTTGTTTTCCATATGTAATCATGGAATAGGAGAAAATGAAGATATCAGAAGCTATTTCCATTTTTCCTCCTTCCTCTTTCCTTTTTCCATTTACATTCATATAAAAACATATCTATACTGTCATTTGTGCAGTCTTTTAGCAGTATGAGCCTGTTGCCCAGGTATTAAACCAAATATCTAGAGGGATCTCTGCATGTGTGTATGTGTACATACCCATACCCATACCCATACATCTGTATATATGTGGATACTTACATGTGCTCAGCTGAATCGTCACAATGTGTCTTGATTGTGCTGAAGAAGAGACGGAGTAAGCATTGGCCAAATGAAGTTCCTGTCATAACCAACTTATATAAGAAATTATCAAATTCTCATAAAACGTCATGTGGCAGATGTAAAAATTGTATAAAAGAAAGTGCTGAGTCTACTTAATTCTTGTAGATGAAGTGAAGACATTTGTTGCTGTTGTTTAGACTTTTTTTGGTGAGATATTATACTTTTCCCATATTTTAGACTGAAGTCTATTTGGCGCTAAGTCTATAATGCATTGTTCTTTGGTCAAATTCTCAATAATTTTAAATCGTCTGGTCAAGTCACAGCAATAACAGTATATTGACTAGAAGTATCAAATGTGGGCTTCCTGAAACAAAACACAAAACAAAAAACACATATTGGCTTATGAATATGCGTGATGAGTGAAATAAATGTAAGTTCATACACTGTATGATAAAAAGGAAGCCACATTCAAAACAAACACAAAACAGTTCAACAATCAAGAGTGTGTTACAACTGGTATTAGCATAATCTATTAATCACTTCAGCACTTCAACATTCAGACCATCTTGGTATGCTGAGCTGGGTATATTTTTCAGATATAAAGTTGTGTTTTGTTTATTTGTTCTGCATATGTACCATGTTTTTTTCGTTTTCATAGAATCCTAGAATCCTAGAATAGTGTGGGTTGGATGGGACCTTTACAGGCCAACTAGTCCAATTCCCCTGCAATGAGCAGGGACATCTTCAGTTAGATCAGGTTGCGAAGAGCCCTGTCCAACCTGCCCTTGAATGTTTCCAGGGATGAGGCATCTATCACTTCTCTGGGCAACCTGTTCCAGTGTTTCACCAAGCACATTGTACAAAACTTCTTCCTTATATCTAGTCTAAATCTACCCTCTTTTAGTTTAAAATCCTTACCCCTTGTCCTATTGCAACAGGCCCTGCTAAAAAGCCTGTCCTCATCTTTCTCATAAGCCCCCTTCAGATACTGAAAGGCAGCTGTAAGGTCTCCCTGCAGCTGTCTCTTTCTCTTGTCTAGGCTGAACAGCCCCAATTGTCTCAGCCTGTCCTCAGAGGAGAGATGTTTCATCCCTCTGATCACTTCTGTGGCCCTCCTCCGGACCCGCTCCAACAGGTCAAGGTCTTTCCTGTGCTGAGGGCTCCAGAGCTGGATGCAGGACTCCAGGTGGCCTATCACCAGAGCAGAGTAGGGGGGCAGAATCACCTCCCTTGACCTGCTGGCTACGCTTCTCTTGGTGCAGCCCAGGGTATGGTTGGCTTTCTGGACTGTGATTACACATTGTCGGCTCATGTCCAGCTTTTCATCCACCAGTAGCCCCAAGTCCTTCTCGTCAGGGCTGCTCTCAATCCCTTCATCCCCCAGCCTGTATTGATAGTGGGGGTTGCCCCAACCCAGATGCAGGACCCTGCACTTGGCTGTGTTGAACTTCATGAAGTTCACATGGAGCCACTTCTCCAGCTTGTCCAGGTTCCTCTGGATGGCATCTCATCCCTCAGGCATGTCAACTGCACCAGTTAGCCTGGTGTCATCTGCAAACTTGCTGAGGGTGCACTCGATCCCAGTGTTTATGTATGTCACTGATAAAGATATTAAACAGTACTTGTGCCAATATGAACCCCTGAGGGAAACCACTTGTCTCTGATCTCCATGTGGCCATTGAGCTGTTGACTACGGCCCTCTATATGCGACCATCCAACCAATTCCTCACCCACTGAACAGTCCAGCCATTGAATCTGTATCTCTCGCATTTTAGAGGGAAGGATATTGTGAGGGACGTGTCGAAGGCCTTACAGAAGTCCAGATAGATAAAATCTATAGCTCTTCCATTGTCTACTGATGTAGTCACTCCACTACAGAGGGCCACTAGACGGATGAGACAGGACATGCCCTTGGTGAAGCCATGCTGGCTGGCTTGAATCACCTGTCTGTCCTCCATGTGCCTTAGCATAGCTTCTAAGAGGACATGTTTCATCATCTTTCCAGGCACAGAGGTGATGCGGACAGGTTGGTAATTGCTAGGATCCTCCTTTCTACCCTTTTGAAAAATGGGTCTAATGTTTGGCTTTTCCAGTCACCAGGGACGTCGCCTGAGTGCCATGCCTTTTCAAATATCATGGGGAGTGTCTTGTGTTATGGCTTAGCTGCAGCCGGCAGCAAAAGCGCCACATGGCCACCCCTCCCCCCCCACCCTGCTGAGGTACGGAGGAGAATGGAAAGAAACAGGCAGAAAGAAAGAAACAGGCAGAAGCTGGTGGGTCGGGATAAGGGCAGTTTAATAGAACAGCGAACAAAGGGAACAGTAACAACAACGATACAGATAAGGGGAAATACACAAAACAAAACAGACCACGGAGAGAGCTGCTCTCAGTGCCCGCCGCTGCCATGCGCTCCGGAGCCGCAAGAGAGGTCCTGACGCCCAGCTCCCCCGCCAACCGGAACTCAGCATGACAGCACATAGTATGCAATACCCTGCTCTGTTTGGCCAGGTTGGGTCAGCCCGCCTGGCTGTGTCCCTTCCTGGCTCCTAGTGAAAATCAACCCTGTCCTGGCCAAACCCAGAACATCTTTGCAACTACATCAGCCAATTTCCTCAGAACTCTGGGAAGCATCTCATCAGGTCCCATAGACTTAACATACTTCCATATTCCTCCGGTGGTGACAGGCTTGATCTTCCCTTACAGTGGGATGGACTTTGCTCCCCTAGTCCCTGCTGTGAGGTCCGTCTGCTTGAGAGGTGTGTGAAGAGAGGTTGCCATTGAAGAATGAGGCAAAAATTTTTTGAGTACCTCAGCCTTCTCCTCATCTCTTGTTACCATGTTGCCAGTCCTGCTCATGAGGGTGAGTATACTTTATTAAACCTTCCTTTTCTTCCTGACATTCCTGTAGCAGCCCTAATTATGATCTGACTTCCTTGCCAAGTTAAGCTCCAGATGTGCCTTGGCCTTCCTGACCCATTCCCTGCATAACCAGGCAGCATCCCTTTACTCTTCCCAGGATACCTGTCACTGCTTCCACTGCCTGTGAAGTTCCTTCTTGCCCGTTAGTTTGACCAGCAGGTCTCAACTCGTCTGTGCCTGTCTCTTGCCTTGCTTTCCTTATTTAACACCTGGGAATCGAGAACTCTTGTGCTCTATGGAAAGAACTCTGAACGATCTGCCAGCTCTGTTCTGCTCCCTTGTCCCTAGAGGCAGTTTCCCAGAGGGTCCTATTAACTAACTCCTTGAAGAGCTGCAAGTTTGTAAAATTCAGGATTCTGACTTTACTCTTCACCTGACCCATATTCCTCAGGACTGCAGACTCTATCAGTGCGTGATCACTGCAGCCCAGGCTGCCTCTGGTCTTGATGACACGGATTAGCTCACTTGCGTTGACGACCAACAGGTTCGGTATTGCATTCCCTCTTATAGGGCTGTCTATAATCCAGCTTAAGAAGTTCTCCTCAATACACTCCAGGAGTCTTCTGGATTGCCTACAGATCACTGCGTTACTTTTCCAGCAGATGTTGATGTGGTCGAAGTTCCCCAGCAGGTTGAGAGCTTGTGAGCGTGATGCCTCCTGTAGATGGAGTAAGAAGTCTTTGTCAGCATGCTCTCCTTGATTAGGCAGCCTGTAGTAGACATCAACCTCAAGGTTGCCTTTAATGCCACGGTCTCTGATTCTTCCCCATAAACTTTCAGCCTGCTCGTGGCTGTTCTTCGGGGACAGCTCTTCATACTCTGTCCATTTCTTTTCACAGAGGGCAACCCCTCTGCTCCTCGTTCCTCGCCTGTCCCTTCTGAACAGCCTGTATCCTTGGATAGCAGTACTCCAGTCACGGGATTCATTCCACCAAGTTTCAGAAATGGCAACTAGGTTGCAGCTTTCTAGCAGCTTGGTGGCTTCCAACTCCTCCTGTTTGTTGTCCATGGTGCATGCATTGGTGTAGTGGCACTTCAGCTGGGCTGTTGACTGTGTCACCTTCTTAGAGTAATACCCATTAATTCCTTTGAGGTGTTCTGCTGGTGTTTTCCTGTCGACCGCTTACCTCAGGAGCCCCTGACTCATCTCTGTAAGACTTCAGGTGCTCCAGTGCAGCCAGCACATCTCAGACCAACAGTCTGAGGGCCCTCATTAGCACCTTGTCCCTCTAACCTTGGCATGTCATCCCACAGATTGTCACAGGCCAGCCTGATATTATCCCCCTCCACCTTAAAGTCTAGTTAAAAGTTTTGTCAATAAACTCTGCTAGCTCCTGAGCAAAGATCCTCTTCCCCCTTTGAGAAAAGTGAATCCCATCTGACGCCAGCAAGCCTGGAACTTTATAGATCACCCCATTATCAAAAAAATCTAAATTGTGGCAGTGACATCAGCCATGGACCCGTGTATTAGCAGACTGGGTCTGTCTGTTTCTTACAACATTGCCGCCCACAACTGCAAGGAGAGATGAAAAAATAACCTGTGTTCCCGATTACAGAGGCAACAAAGGGAACCCGGTCGTGGGTGGCTACTACAGGCCACTTGATCAAGGGGAGCCTGCTGACAAAGCCTTCCTCCTCCAGCTTTGTGCTTGCAGGCTCTCATCTTACAGGGTGACTTCAACTACCCCCACATCTGCTGGAAAAGTAGCAAGGCAAGCTGCAGGCAATCAAGGAGATTCCTAGAATGCATTGAGGATAACTTCTTAAGCCAGACAATTGACACCCCTACCCGAGGGGATGCAATGCTGGACCTGATGCTCACCAATGCAGGTGAGCTCATCAGTCTTTAAGGACACTTCCCACAGAATGCAGAAGCTCTCAGTCTTCAGGTGCAAGAAGTCAGGCAAGGAAGGGAAGAGACCAACATGGCTGAATTGAGACACGTTGGTCAAACTACAAGGCAAGAGGGAACTTCACAGGCGGTGGACGAAGGGACAGGTATTTTGGGAGGAGTATAAGGATGCTGGTCAGTTGTATAGGGATGAGGTCAAAAGGGCCAAGGCACAGCTGTAGCTGAACTTGGCAAGGAATGCGAAGAATAACAAGGGCTTCTACAGGTATCTCAGCCAGAAAAGGAAGTATAAAGAAAACGTACCCCCTCTGATGAGTAAGAATGGCAAAGACATATCAACAGATGAGTAGAAGGCTGAGGTACTCAACTAGGTTTTTGCCTTGGTTTTCAGTGGCAACCCGTGTCCTCACGCCTCCCCTGCTGATGGGCTGCAAGATGGGACCAGGGGATCAAAGTCGCTACCACTGTAAGGGAAGACCAGGTATGGGACTACCAGAGTGTCGCGTTAATTTGGCAGAAAATAAACCCCCTTCCTTGCGTTCTAACTCTTTTCACTGGAGTGAGAGGCTAGATGTGGCTAGGTTTAAATTCTGAGTAATATCCAATTTGCCACTACCAGTCCAGTCGCGTTTAATATGTATATTAAACTACCATGATTCTGGATACACTAATAGCAATCTGCACCTTCAGTCCAGTCGTGCCCACGAACTAGCACAGCCGCATTTGGTCGCGTTCAGTGAGAAACTGTGACAACGGGCTACTGAAACAGTGCAGTGTTATTTGTGCAACAGGTATATAGGTTTTTTGAATTGCCGGTGATAGTGACTGTCTGCAAGCAAGCATGTGCAAATGTAAAACACGTGATGAGGTTATAAATAATACAGCCTGGCTATAAACATTAAGGAGTAACTATTCCCAAGAAAAGTGCTTAGTTGAAGTCTCACCCAAGGCATCCCAAGGGGGGGAGAAGCAAGCCTCAGCCCGTTGGCCAATCCCGGTTGTCGGAGGCAGTCTGAGGTGGAGTTTCCCTTGACTTGCTCACATTGTTATCTTCTTCTCCTCCGAAAATCTGCGGTGTTATCTTCTTCTCCGAAAATTCCCCATTTCCCTGTCTATTTTTATATCCTTTCTACATTTAAGGTGGAGTTTGAGTGACTGTAGTCATACATATCTTTTATCATGATTGGTGTAAAATTCTCTCGCTTCACATTTAAAGGTATAGTTTACGAAAAATCGAGAGCGCAGACTCAAAGAGGGGTGATTGCACCTCGGAGGCGGGTAGCCTTCGAGATGGAGGTGTGTTTTGGTATTAAAATGATATTAAAACGAGCAACGTTCACGAGAGAGTAGCACTTGGCAAGGTTTCAAGAACCTGTTGGCTCAGGGGGCCAGATGAGCTGCTTATAAGTTCTAGAGAACTATTTCTTCCCACTTTATCATCATGGAGCATGGCCACGGAGTCTCCAGTCCGCTCCATCCTCTATAGTATGTTGCAGGGAGTTGCCGTGTTAGTGGATTCCTCGCATGCCTGCTGCAGCTGTGTCCCATCCTCAGAGCTCCCTTTGATTTCATGCTTTTCCTCAATGGGTGAACACTGCTACATTTTTCATATGAACCTTAATTTTCAGATGTAAAACCTTAATTTTACTAATAATTCCACACAGAGAAACCTGAATGCACATAATGGGACCTGACAAGATGCATCACAGAGTTCTGAGGGAATTGCCTGATGTAGTTGCCAAGGCATTCCCCATGATATTTGAAAAGCCATGACACTCAGGTGAAGTCCCTGGTGACTGGAAGAAGGGAAATATTACACACATTTTTAAAAAGGGTAGAAAGGAGGATCCTGGCAATTACCAGCCTGTCCGCCTCATCTCTGTGCCTGGAAAGATCATGAAACAGATCCTCCTAGAATCTATGCTAAGGCACATGGAGAACAGAGAGGTGATTTGAGACAGCCAGCATGGCTTCACCAAGGGCAAGTCCTGCCTGACCAACCTACTGGCTTTCTATGATGGTGTGACTACATCAGTGGACAAGGGAAGAGCTATGGTTATGATCTACTTGGAGTTCTGTAAAGCCTTCAACACAGTCCCTCACAACATCCTTCTCTCTAAAATGGAGAGGTTTGGATTTGATGGGTGGACTCTTCGGTGGTTAAGGAACTGGTTGGATGTTCTCATCCAGAGGGTAGTGGTCAATGACTTGATGTCCAAATGCATGCTGGTGACAAGTGGTGTCCCTCAGGGGTTCATACTGGGACTGGTGCTGTTTAACATTTTCATCAATGACTTAGTGAGATGAAAGTTTGCAGATGACACCAAGCTGAGTGGTGCAGTTGACATGCCAGAAGGATGGGATGCCATCCAGAGGAACCTGGACAAGCTGGAGAAGTGGGCCTGTGTGAATCTCATGAGGTTCAAAAAGGCCAAATACAAGGTCCTGCATGTGGGTTTGGGCAACCCTCAGTATCAGTACAGGCTGGTGGATGAAGGGCTTGAGAGCAGCCCTGCTGAGAAGGACTTGGGGGTATTGGTGGATGAAAAGCTGGATGAGAGCAACCAATATGCATTCGCAGCCCAGAAAGAAAACCATACCCTGGGCTACATCAAGAGAACCATGGAGGGCTACAAGGATGGTGACGGGGACTGGAACATCTCTCCTACGAGGAGAGGCTGAGAGAGCTGGGCTTGTTCAGCCTGAAGAAGAGAAGGCTGAGAGAGGACCTTATAAATGCTTACAAATATCTGAAGGGTGGGTGTCAGGAGGATGGGGCCAAGCTCTTTTCAGTAGTGCCCAGTGACAGGACAAGGGGCAATGGGCACAAACTGAAGCACAGGAAGTTCCGTCTGAACATGA
>Ga0065711_1049127_pt1 | contig 11459 bp, 5 predicted proteins | sample Hoacrofraction12_FD_59098 | JGI IMG/M metagenome (GOLD analysis project Ga0065711, IMG submission 59098) | Hoatzin crop microbial communities from Cojedes, Venezuela - Epithelial fraction 12 v2 (version 2) | ecosystem: Host-associated > Birds > Digestive system > Esophagus > Crop | place... | reverse complement strand
ATACTGAGGAAAGACTGGCTTAGAGACAAAACAGTTCAATAGTACTAGAGTTGTATTTAATCATGCAGCTTCCTAGATTTAGACTAGAAACAACATATTCTGTCAGTCATCTGTGAGTTACTTAACTGCAAAACTAGACTCCTGCAAGCGTCATGAAAAATATGCACTAACTACAGATCCTCTTATTGCTCATAAACCTGTAGTGCTTTCTGAAAATTTTGCACTGCTGGCAAAGCTGCTGAAGTGATTTCCTGAGAGAGAAAATTCTATTTATTGTTTCGATACAATTTTTAGATGAGGATTTCTTTGTTGCCGTGCCCTTTATTCTTCCTCCCTCTGTGCTCTGGATTGAGAATTAATACTTCTGTTAAATTTACTAAGTGTCAATTTTGTTATTTTTGTCCGTTCTCGTATCTGTACCTGCAGTGAAGCCTCCCTTACTCTGTAAATCCATTCTATTAAAATCAGAATAGCAGTCTTATAAAACACAAGCCCACTTTTGAGAGTCTTTGCTGCCTTTATGCTAATCCCTTGTTTACATCCATCTCTTTTCCTGGTCTAAGTAAGATGCGATGACTTCTTTTGTATTGCAAGCAGTACGTGGTTAGGTTTAAGAGGACCTCATTAGAGAATCATCTTCCTGCAAATACACTGGAAGCCTTCTTATTCTTAAATGAATGAAAAGCAGGCATAGTGCTTTCAAAATTAATGTTTGCTGAAAAGAATTTTCAGAAATAATTCCTGATGGTGTGCACCACTACATAAAATTCAGAAGATGAAGCTGTTGTGTGGTAGTGTCGCTAGAACCTTTTATTATTGTCTTCAGAATTCCCACTAGCACTTTTGACTGCAATGAGGTCGTTTGTCTGCCATGCTGGTACGCTACCTGATGTCAAGTACAGCATAATGTAGATTGGCTCATCTTTCATACTTAATTCGCTTTACTTACACCTCCACAATTTGAGCCTCTCTTTGCTTTTAATAATCTAATTGCTGTCTAGAAGATGTATAATTTTAATTACCACATTGGGTTTGCATTTTGTTTTTACTCACTGATGCTGACTTTTAAATCTGCTGAACACTAGCACCTGAAAGAATATTTGGCTACTAACTGAAAAGCAAAACAGAACAAAACTAAAACCATGGCACCATGGTCTTCATGAGTAATACGCTTCCTGAAAAACCTCAAGCATTGATGGATAACATTTCCACAAATATGCAGTACCATAGAGTGAATAGAGGCAGTACGTCGATTTCCTGAACACCCATTGCATTCCTCTAGAAGAGGTTTCTGCTTACTGCTTTCTGGACAAGCCTGTGTTCTGCAGGGGTTTCCAGGATCCACTGGTAGCTCTCTAAATCATCACCACTGGTGATGTATAAGTTTACAGACGTTCATTTCAGTCTTGAGCTTAAAAAAATGAAAGAAAGAAAGTAGGCTTTGTTTTTCTAGTTTCCTTTGCGCAATCTTAAGGAATTACCAATCCGTTTGGCTTCTGACTTCATGTGCGTGAAACAGCAGTTTCTGCTGGGTAATTCTGATCTCTGCTTTTAAAACGTGGGTAGTATTACAATTCTGTATGTTCGTAGGGAGCCTGGTTTCTCAAACTTGAGTGTCTAAAACCCCAACCAAAATTTCTTCTACCCTAGAAAGGAAGTATCTAGGCCTAAATAAATAAATAAAATCTAGTTCCCTATGTGAAAGCAAATGTGGCAAAAGCTATAGCACCTTTCATATAATTTTGTTAAAAATAAAAAAACATACATTTTTTCTACAGTGAAAAGTATTTGTACGTGCTTTAAACGTTTAGGTGGCTAATGTATGTGTCTTACTGCTTTTAATAATGAGGAGATGAGATTAATATGTATGTATGTTTCTGTTTTAGGAACTTGAACAATACAGAAGAAATGCCTCTAAATCCTGGAAAGAAATGGATTTTGACCCCGACTGATGAACTGCTATAGGTGTCTTCAGTTTCACAAAATTACTTTAATCACTTCAACATTACAATAGCAACCTAATCTGATGCAGTTGAAAATATACCATATCAAACTACAAACCTAATATTTATTAAGGATTCCTGTTATTATTTTTAATAAAAATAGATGCTTATTCGTTCAGTCCACATTTAAGTATATCTTGGTACTGAACACAGAATTTTAAAAAATGTGGAGAAAGACCTTTTAGACTGTTCAGAAAGAGGTTTGAATATGAGGACTGGCATTAGTCAGTTCTACCTATTTTATAATTCATAACGCGACATTTGGTTTATTTTTTAATGCTTCTGCCCTAATCATGTCTTTAAATATAAACAAGTTTTCACACCCAAAATAAGCAACTGCATAGTGAAAAATGCTAGGCATTCCTTTCCTAGTTCCTTGCATATATCATTCAAAAGCAAAGCTTACGAAAATATTTGCGTCATTGTTTAATGTATTTGAATGGGATAGTTCCACAAGAACTGGCAGAATGAAGTGGAATTAAAACCAGGTTTGACCTGATCTAAAATTCAGAAGTTTGCTTTATCTCTGTTTCAGTATCACCCAGTTGAATACAGGAATTATTTCTTGCAGTGTATAATGTTGCAATAACTTTGCACAGAATTCAGAAGATGACATTTCTGTCAAATATTCAGATGCTAGGAAGTCAGTCTAATCCGTTTGACAGCTGCTTGGTTGATGGTGGAAGTATAATTGATTCACATGCAGCCTAAGCTGGTGAAACGCTAGGCGAAACTAGATACGGCTTTTTGTCTGTGGCCATCCTCACTATTGAGAGACGGCCTGAGTGTTTTGAGAATACGCAAGACAAGATCTCAACTAAAGCCAGAGGCGTCTCTTGAGAGCTAAGACTTGTTGTTAGAGAATAAATCTCTGAACAGTCACTTGGCGGGCGAGACTGTAAGAATGTTCCCTGATGAACAACCCTACACGTGCGTAAAAATGGGAAAGACAAACTAAACTGGTATCTTCCCAGCTCTTTAAAGTTATTTGTTATCTGTAACATAGATGTTAATCAAATGTTTTTCTGATATACCACTTGTATCTTAGAATATTATACATAAAGATATTAGAAAAAAAATCCTGGCCTCACACTTAGTGGAGAACTTGCATTAACCTGAGGATTTCAAATTCTTTATTACAAAGTGTATCATCTCAAAACTATCACATTAAACTAGTTATATTGTTATGGAATTTTAATATACTTACCTCCTCAAAGACATTTCTAGCTATCCCTCTGTAATAAATAATTTCTCCACTGAACATGCAAAGTTACAAAATTTAGGAATTCTGTGTGTGTTAGGCTTTCAATTTTGAGAGGTACTTCAATTGAGTAAGTGGATAAATTAGACTCTTTGGCATGTTAGTGAACCCATGAGAATAATTTCCAAAGATGCAAATTACATTGCTTCCAAGAACTGGCAAAAAACTTCTATATTTTTTTTTCCCTAGCCAAATTGACATTTTATTAACAAACAAAAATTTGTTCTAGTAATTCACAAACCACTTCCAAGACAAGATTTAGAACTTGATAATGAAAAGAAGGAACAGATACAAATAACAATTGTCTTCTCTGATTTACCATCATTTGCAAGACAAAAACATGTTGGGTAACTTTTGTATTGCTTAAAGATCCTGTACTCATTGATTGTAGAGTATGCAGAAGATTAAAGTGGAGTGATTTCTTCATTCTGTCTTTACTTACATGTTTGTTGCGTTTCTACAAATCCCCAAAACAGTATCAAAAAAAAAAGCATAGGAATTAAAATACAAGATTTACTAGTAATTATACCTCTGTGCTTATTGATAATGGTTAAAAAACAAAATAGGGTGGAAAAAATTAGAGCGCCATTGATACGTTGTTAAAAATTGACAGCAACAGCTGACTAAATGGAATTCAAGAAGTCCTTTAAAACATGCAATGCTGTTGATTAGGGCTGATTTGGGAGCAGGGTGGGAATGCCGGCAGCAGGAAGCCATTCATACTCTTAAGAGAACATTGTTTTTCAAATGGAAAACGTCCAGTGAAAAACCACCATGAGAAGATGAATGTGTTTCTCTATGTATAATCACTTAAATTCTATCTGAAATCCATCAACTTAAGCCTTCATCCATGATCAGGTTAAAAGCATATTATTAGACATTGTTAGCACTGCTACTTTTTTATTGCCTGCTGCTAGTTCTCTCTCTTATTTTGAAGCTCAGAATTGCTATAATGGCAAGTCCTGGGAGAAAAGCATAGAGTATTAAGAAATCGATTGTGAACCGGGACAATGCACCAGGGAAGTTTTTTTCAATGAACTGAGTGCCACGAGAGAAAGTACATGCAGCGTCAGTTGCTGTGGAACTGTTGGCTCCACCTGTCAAAAGAAAAAATTTGTTTCTTCAGTAGATGAATCAGTAAAACTAAAACTGAGGCTTCAGTATCTAGCATGTAATATACCTATCCCTAACGCTATTTTGATGATGAACAATACCCACAGCAATAGTTCCCATCATTCTGGAAGAAGAACAGACAAGCCATATGTTTCTGCAGTTAATCTATGCCACATTTTTTGAAGGGAAGAATAAAGGGTCACTAGGAGCTTCCTGGGTTTTTTTCATGCCAAACGAAAGAAGAGCTATGGCTTTTCAGACACAGTGGAGGGGCCTCAAGAAGCGAGTTGCCCCATGTGGTAGCCTTACAGTGTTCATACTTGTTGAGTGCTTCCAAAATACAAGAAATGGAGACTGTCTGAGGGGCACATTAAAAATCAGCTGTTTAGTGTTACTACCAAAGTCATGGATTCTTCTTCTAACATCTGCCATCTATGCTCGTGTCATAGCGAAGGACAGGAGAGATTAATGGATGAGGAATGTATACCCTTGGAGAGGAGCACAGACCCTGGCTACAGAGCCCAGAATACCTTAGGGTAGGTCCAAAGCTGTAAGTTTCACCCCCATTGGTGGATGTTACCTCCTACCCCTGCCAACCTGACGGATTCTAACGCTGACAGCCTGGCAGGTCCAAGCTGCTCGAGGTGTGCCATGGTGACCTGTCTGAACCGAAACCTCACTGCTATGAGAAGGAACGTCCGGTGCAGTGCTACCTGTCAGTGCTCCCTGGGCTGACGTTACCCCGCGCAGTTCTATCGCTCTCCTATTTGTGTAACACTGCGCTGATGAGCACAGACCAGGCTGCAGAGCTGAATTTCCAAAATGCCCCCAAAGCAGCGATAAAAGAGCAGGTGAAGAAGAGAAAGATGAAAAACTGAAAGAATGAGAAATAGTTGAAAAAGGGGAGTCAAACTTTTGTCTCGCTTGCTGATCCGGTGTTATAATACATCTTTCCTAATTAAGACACTCCTTTTAAGAAGTTGTCTTTAACTTATCAAGATACTTTTATTATATCTAGAAGGAAAATAAGCATCGACATCTCATCGAAATGATTTACAATGGATTTAAAGGCCTTTTGGGGGTTTTTTTGAACACTTACCACATGTGAAGTTTAAGCCATAAAATTCATTGACTACAAGAACCTCACTGCTGTATTTTTGAAAGGTAAGATAACTGAGTATTTTAAAAGGTGTCGGCATTTCTTCGATGGTCCTTAAAGAAACAGAGAAGTTAAATTGGCTTTTGCTACATTCCAAGAACCAGTTCTACCCCGAATTAAAACGAGCTCTCATCTTTGGTGATAGCCTGTTGCAGAAACAGTTCTTGGCTGTGCATGTAGGGTTTTCAAGCATAAAGTCCATTTCAGTGCTAAATGAGGAGAGGACCATGAAGGCTGTCTCTGACTTTGGTACAGTGTCACAACACTCAGCCCTGACTTGTTTATGGACAGTCACAAATAATTCTATGAAGTTTTTTGATATTCACATTGCAGTGATAAACTAAAAATGACGACCCAATATAAACCTCAGCTACAAGAACGTGTTGCTTCCAAAGCAAGAAACCACCACCCCCTCACTCCATCTTCAAAAAAGACTGAATATGAATTCACCAGAACAGTAATAACAATACAAAAGTGAAGCAAAGAATAAAGAGAATGAGTATGAGTATTTTGAAATAACATTATTCAACAAGACCGGGCAATTTCTGCACCTAAAATACTGCAAGAATTTATAGTTAAACAAACAAACAGAAAAAGCCCACAACCCAAGTCACAATGCTATTTTTAATATCCTTCGTTGCCTAGGAAGTTTAATTATCAAAGAGATTCACAACATTAATTAGCAATGTCTTTACTGTAAAACAAGATTAGAAACCACGCTAACACTTTTAAAGTTATCATTGCGGCATTAGGCTATGGTCTCAAGAAAACTTTTTTTTTGACAATTTATTATAATTTGTTTCTCAAAAAACAGTAATTTCAGTATTGACAAATACAAGAGGAAAACTGTTCCAAGTTCATGTAGTTACAATGCAAAAATATTAATTTGCACACTAATAGAGCAAGTGGGTCAGAATTTTCTTGCATATTTACTAAACTACTTTATTATTTTTATGTAGATAAGTCTGCACGGACAGAAAAAGTGTGTAATGACTAAGAATAACACTAATAAGATAGTTGAGAACAACTTTTTTTAAAAACCATCATTCCTAGTGTTTAATACTTGATAAGTTCCAGCAGTTACTAAAAGTTGTAAGATTTTTTTTTTGGTAGAATCATCTAACGAGGACAGCATTTCATCTGATAATATCAGCACAAGTAAAAGAATTCAGCTGAGCTGACAGATATTAATTGCTCAGTTTTATATTCAATTTATTTGCAAAAAGTGCGGAAAAAAGTTAGTATCTTTGTTGATACCTAAAGTTATTCAGTGTCTTTGTGTGTGTTTAGTACAAGGTCTAACGTGATGAGGCAGTTCTGCCTCTGAAGGATGCCAGCTGCACTCTCTCCATTGCTACCTGTGCATTATGTGCTTCAGCAGTGCAGGCTGTTCATGAAACTCTTCTATAGGTAGATTATTTTAACATTAACATGAAATAAAACTTTTTCCTACCTTACTAGTCCCGTTCCCACTATCACACCTGCTGAATTAAGTAGCACCACTCCACTTTGGACTATATTTGGGTCTTGAACCATGCCAAGTAGAACAACTGTTAGTAGTTCACCAATTATATGAGTTGCTAAGACAACAGCAAAGAAAATTCCAAATCTGGAAGCATCAGGATTCAACCCTGCAGTCCTGTACAAAAATGAGCAAAAGAACATTTAAAAAACAGTGTTGGGGTACTAAACTTGGCTTTTATTTTTGTTTTTACTTGTTTTTTTGCAATTACAGCTCATTAAGTGAACAGTTTATGCCTTAACCCTTAGGATGTTATTTGGAGCCTTAATGTAAAGGACATCCACTTAATATCGTGACATAAGTGCAGATACATTAGGTTTTCTCCATCTAGATTAAACAGGGTTATGTAAACATGTAATTGTAGCAGTAATCCGTGTTGTTTCAAGATAACCACAGTGGCTTTTAACATCCTTTAAACAAATATCCTCCTCCTTTCAGATCCTATGCAGTGGGAGTTATTTATGTAAGTCACATATTTAAAGAACATCTTTATGCAGATAATTAACAGATCGAATTTTGCACTTCTGATACTGTGCATGCAAATGTAAAAATGGATATATTCAATTAAATGGAAGGCTAATTGCACTCACCGCCCATATAATTCATCCAAATGCAATTTCCTCCATACTCCTGCACTCTTTTCTACAGCACACTGTTCCCAGCTATTCCCAAGTTCACTTAAGGAAAAAAGTCGTCCCCCCCCCAACAACCTATACTAAAGATTAAAAAGTTAAGAGAGGCCAATAATTGCTTGGCAAACTTAATTCAGCCTTATAGTGTATATGAAAGATGACAAAACCTTTTATTACATGGTGACATATCACTCTTTTTCCGAAATACCTGATACCAAAATTGCCTCACACTAGGTACAAACTGCATGCTTTGCTTAGCTAACAAGCAGCTATTCAACAGTTTATTTTCTTTTTCACTGCTCAATGCAAGGCCCTGTGTCTTTTGTTTAATCCACCATGTTTGAACATGGTCTTAAAATAGAAGTACTAATTTTCTTACAGGTTTCCTGTAGCAGTTTTGCATGTAATACCAAAATAATGTCTATTATAAATAGATGTCTGAACATTGACTTCAAGTATTAAACATTCAACAAACTAGCAGGTACTTAACAACCTTTAATCACAGATTGGTGCAGAAGAAACAGCTTTCCAAAGTCCTAGCATAAAAGTATTACCTTCTCTGAAGTGCTCTAATACTTTACACAGAGGTATGTAGGTACAGAATAGTAAATCTGGGGTAGGAATAGAAAGAAGACAGCCTAAAACAGAAGAAAAAAAAAAATCCACTCTGACGAGAGAATATTACAGCAATAGAATGGTAGGATAATATAAACTGTTACAACACTTCCCAGAGGTATCTTTAGCTAGGAAAATCTGCATAAACAGAGTACATTTACTTGATTGCAAAAACGGCTGTTGGCCAGAGCTGCCTCGTGTCTGATCAGGTCAGCGTCTGGGTCTGTCTGACCCTACAAACACAAACTCTCAGAGAAAAGGCTTGTAAGAACACATACCGGAGGCTATCAAAGCCCCTCCACAAGTTAGTCCACCCAGGGAAGTTTAGTCCTGAACAAATACAATCTTCAAAATTTCACAAAGAAACTGCTTGCCCTAAGAGGTCTAAGGGTGCTCTGAAATCACTCTGACACATCACTGATGGCTTCCAAACAACCACAAGATAGCAAAGATACGCGGAGGCTGATACCTGTAAATAGTATCTGTTAACCGGAACCACATCTTTAGTGTTGATTGTGTTTGAAGCTACTAAAGCACAAGGGCAAAGTCTCTGCCCTTATGAATTTCCTGTTCGTTAAGGGGTGAGCATGACAAACAGTGGCTCATAATCTTCAGAAGCTCCACAAACCTTCCCTTACTGAGCCTGAAAAGGTACCTTCCAAACGGCTTCCTTCTCAGCCACCAGCCCACTAGCAGGCAGCAATGGAAGGGTTCTGGTGAGGACGGTGCATGCTCTAAACGCGCAGCGGGAGGAGGAGTAATTCCTGTTTGTCTGTGAAGAAGGACTTCTCAGGGAGCACTGCCTGAAGCAGGCGGCACTGACAGCTTGCAGAAATAAAAACCCAGGTAGCTAAGGGGACAAAGATAGATGGCCTTCCTTAAACAAAGCTTTAGTGTGCTACTGACCACTCCTTTCATAATTAGGAAAACAAAACACCCAGAAGTTTGAAGAGCAGAAATTGGTCCTCATTACTTTGCTATTAGCTTATGCCAGCAGCCATGGACTACATTAAGTTCAGAGTAAGCAAGTGGAAGGTGGGAAATCAACGGAACAGAAATGGAGAAGAGCAGACCTATGTGATAGATAAGGCAATGAACAGATGCAGTACTTCATCATCCCATTCTGAGGTACTACTTTACAATGATGCGAGGAAATTAATGTCCTGGGGGGAAAAAAGCAAGCTTTACACTCTCTCCCACTATCAGAAATCTACTTTAGTGCTTTTCTCTGGAGAGTGAAAGAGAGGGATCCAGATCTCATCACTTCCCTACAGTGTAGCTAAGCCCCAAACGTCCCAAGAAATATGAAGCTTTGTTACTATCACATACCTATTGGTGTCTTCCTCACTTTTTTCCCCTCTTATTTCCTATCTTTCTAAATATAATGTAAAATGACACTTCCTGCCTTTGGTATGACACAAGAATGATAAATGTCCCAGGCCCATTGAAACTTCCCAAGTTACCTAAAGAACTGGTAACTTGCTCGCTTACTCAGTAAGTGTTTTAACACTGCCTGAAAGAGCAGGGTTAAAATTGTTGTGACTTGCCTTAACCTGTCTCTGTAATCATTCTGAGAGACAACAGCCAGAAGCCATGCCAGGAGGCCGTTTGCTGATATGGGAATTGAAACTGATAACAACAAACCCCACAGTCCAAGAGATGGTCCAAGTGCTTACCAGTATATAAAGGTGCTGAAAATGGCCACGCTGATGACACTGAAGGGCAGGAAATGTACTATATAAGCTAAAAGCATTTGCCACTTCTTATACAAGCCATCTTTACTTTCTTGGTCACTGATAGCACGTAAAGGTGGGACTGGATTAAATACATAAGAAATAAATAAAATCACCATCAAATAAAGACACCAAACCTTGTTGCTAGCAAAAATGACCTGAAGCACACAGACATCTTTGAGACTGTATCAGAAACATTCTGTCTAAACCAGTCTGTCCACTTTTTCCCCTACCATAAATGCAAAACCTGCTCCCTGCAGACCGCAAAAGTCACTAAGCTTAATGAGAAAGGCCCAACTAGGCAGCATGCAGGGCAGCCTTCTGTTTCTGCAGATACTAATTAAAGATGCAGAAAAAGCTGCCGTCACTGGATGATTTCTTGAGGTTCTCTGATCCCCAGGTGTTGACAGCAGTGTATGCTCCCTACACGAGCAGAACAGTTTTTAGGGCTGTAAACAGGAACTGCTGTTGGTCTTGGTGTGGCAGATGTAAGATAAACACCCTCTAAGAAAAATGTAATCATCACATAATAGTCTTAAATTCAATTATCCTTAACTGATGTCAAAGCAGGTCTTGTACTTCTGTCCTTTCCACGTCTTTAGTTTTGATCTCGCTTCAGATGTTGACTACAGACCTGGACTTTGTCCTGTCTTTATAATGTTACACACAGGCAAGTTAAGGACTCTGGCACAGTTCAGAACAAAGCCTCCATACACAGGCCAGCTACAAAAAGGGAGAGGCAGGGATGAGGGCATTCCTTCATTAAGCGCAGCGAACCTGGAGCCCCTCCGATGGGCCAATCTCCTTCTGTGGTGCAAAGCTTCTGTTGTTTCACCTCTGAAGGTGAAAGCTTCTGTATCAGCTCCGACACTATCTAAAACTGTTAAGATCCTTTAAACGGCTACCTTCAAAAAAGACTTTTTCCTATTTACAAAACAGTGGTAGCAATTCCTGCTGCTGCACAGAATGCAGTACAGAAACTCACAAAGGGCAACAGCATTGAGCACCCCTGTGTAGGGGGGGGCACTCACGCACTGGTAGATAAGCCCCACACGGTCCTGCACAGCTCCTTTTAGCAGGTCATTCCTTAGTCTCAGCAGGAAAAACGTTACAAACAAGCCAAATAACAGGTTCTGGAGGAGACGCATGATGAGGCCAATCTTATCTCTGGAGAAGTTTCTTGTTGTCCTCCTGATAATGAAACAAAACAGTAATAACTGACCACATGTTGGTAGGGTACTCAGCTTTGAACAAATCTTACATGCGGAGAGTCCACAAAAAGGTAATATATGTTAAAAAAGACAGAGACAAGTACAGTGGTAGACCAAAACAACCAAGAAAGTGCATTTATATATGGGGGGGAAACCCCAAAAACTAGTGGATAAGAGAAAATATTTTTCTTACAAAAAAAAAGGGGGGGG
>Ga0065711_1049126_pt1 | contig 11460 bp, 12 predicted proteins | sample Hoacrofraction12_FD_59098 | JGI IMG/M metagenome (GOLD analysis project Ga0065711, IMG submission 59098) | Hoatzin crop microbial communities from Cojedes, Venezuela - Epithelial fraction 12 v2 (version 2) | ecosystem: Host-associated > Birds > Digestive system > Esophagus > Crop | place... | reverse complement strand
CGATTGCCCCCCCCCCGATGCACCCACGGGCACGCTGCCCGGCCAGTGCTTCCCTGGGCTCTGCTTCCCAGAAGGTCAGACCCCCCATCCTCCCCTCCCTCCCCGCTCTGAAAGGGTGCCAGCTCCAGCTAATCTCCCCCAAACACAAGCGATAAGAACCGTCTGCCGCGGAGGAAACGCGGGTGTGAACTGTCCCCTGCCTGCCTCCGCCAGCTCTCGAACCTACTGGAAGCACCGCAGGTCCCCTCACCCTCCTCACCCCCCTCATCTTCCTCAGCCTCCTCTTCTTCCTTGCCCTGCTTGCCTTCCTCACCTTCATCGTTTGGGGCGCATGGGGCTCGCCATGGGTCACTGCGGCCCTGTCTGCCCGCCTTCCCCAGCTGCAAGCTCCTGCTGCTGCAGACTGGTGCTTGCATCGGTGCCCGGTGCTGGTCCCCGTGGCCCCACCGAGAGTCCCCGCTTCCCAGGAGCCGGGGTCACCCGGTCCCCCGCAGCGCTGGGGCCGGCACAGCACACGCGCAGGAGAGAGGGCTGAGGCAGGGGAGCTGCAGGGTCTGTACGCCGAGGGATGTGACTGCAGTTTGGGGACCAGGGGATGACGAGGGCACACACTTTGGGGTACACCGTTTTGGGGTGCACTGCGGGAAGGAGAGCAGTAGGTGCAGTGGGGCTGTGCATGCAGGGGCTGCGTCGGGTGGCAGGGTGCGCACGCAGGGACGGTGCGTGCAGCGGAGCTGTGCTGGATGCCAGCCTGCGCAGGGCAGCGCGTGTGCCGGGCAGCTCACGCCTGTGCGTGGAGGCTGGGCTGGATGGGTCAGCCACGGGCAGGTGCCTGCGAGGCAGCGTGGGGGGGTCAGTGGCTCCAGGCAGGCTCAGTCTGTGGGGCACAGACCCCCACCACCCTACTGAAGTTATAACCTCCCCTCCACTGCTGTCCCCTCCATCTCGCCCGCTCCTCCTGGCCAGAAGACATCCAGGCTGTGCCAGAGCTGCCTGCCCCAGGAGGACCTCAGCCGGCACCTCGCTCCAAGCCTGTGCCGGTGGAGACCCCAACCCTAAGCCTAATCCTAAACCTAACTCTGCAGTCAGCCTGTGCCAGAGGGGACAGACCACCCAGCCTGTGCTGACGTGAGCCCTGACCCTAACCCTGACCCAAAAGAGACCCCCTAGCCGGTGCCGGTGTCATGGGGAAGAGCGAGGCATGGCAGAGACCGGGGTGGAGGCAGCTGGTAGCCCCGCCTGGACGGGGTCCAGCGCTGGCGGGGCCGGGAGCGGGGCAGGCTGGGGGCGGGCGGTGCCCCAGCACCGCATATAAGGGCGGCGGCGGGCGGCGGGGGCACCCGTGCTGGGGGCTGCCAACGCGGAGGTGACACCATGGTGCTGTCTGCCACCGACAAGACCAACGTGAAGGGCATCTTCACCAAAATCAGCGGCCATGCCGATCAGTATGGCGCTGAGACCCTGGAGAGGTACGTGTCGTTGTCGTCCCCTCTCCTGTCCTACATGACTCCCTCCCGTCTGTACCCCTCCTCTCCCCATCCACATCTGTACCCCTCCTCTCCCCATCCACAACTGTACCCCTCCTCTCCCCATCCACAACTGTCCCTGTCCTACGTGACCCTGTCCCTGTCTCATCTGTCCCCACCTACCCCCGACCCCTCTGTCCCCACAGGATGTTCTGCACCTACCCTCAGACCAAGACCTACTTCCCCCACTTCGACCTGCACCACGGCTCCGCTCAGGTCAAGGCGCACGGCAAGAAGGTGGCATGTGCGCTGGTCGAGGCTGCCAACCACATCGACGACATCGCAGGCGCCCTCTCCAAGCTCAGCGACCTCCACGCCCAAAAGCTCCGCGTGGACCCCGTCAACTTCAAAGTGAGCATCTGGGAAGGGGTGACCGGCCCCGGTCCCCTCCGGCATCCCCCGGCCACCCCCTCGCCTCACCCCCTTGCTCATCATCTCCTTTTGCCTTTCAGCTGCTGGGCCATTGCTTCCTGGTGGTGGTGGCCATCCACCACCCCACTCTCCTGACCCCGGAGGTCCACGCTTCTCTGGACAAGTTCCTGTGCGCCGTGGCCACCGTGCTGACCGCCAAGTACCGTTAAGACGGCACCGTGGCTAGAGCTGGACCCAGCCCACCGCCAGCCCTCTGACAGCGAGCAGCCAAATGATCTGAAATAAAATCTGTTGCGTTGGTGCTCCAGCTCTGGCATCCTGCTCTGGTTGCTGCCTGCGGGGAGGGAGCGGTCGGGATCTGCTCCGGGGGTGTGAGTGGGGGGGTCCCCCCTGCCAGGTGGGCACGTGGAGGAAATGGGCTCTGGTTTTGCTGTCTCTGAGAGAGGCAGTGTTGGGGTGGTGGGGTCCAGCAGGCAGATGCTGCTCTGCCAGCCGTGGGGCTCCAGGAGCAAGCACAGCATTTCCAGGCACTGGTGGAGGGGAAAGACTTGCGGAGAGGGGCCAGAGTCCGACCCTCGGGAGCTCCCTCCAGCCCCAGCCTGTCCCAGCCTTCCCACCTGGGCACCACGCTGGGGTTCACTCTCGTCTCACCAGCTCCGCGCACCCCTTGTCCCCACTCTTCTCCTCCTGGAAGTGCTTGTGGGAGATAGGGGGGTCCAGGGGCTCCCGGCGCCCGTGACCCTCCGTGGTGGCACAGCAAGGACACCCTGAGGACCTCCAAGTGCGAGGGAATCTTTCCATGCATCCCCAGCACTCAGGGCTGCACGGCATCATAGGGCTTCTTCTGTTTCCACCTGATGCTGCCTTACTGGGGCATCACTTTGGAGGGGTCCTGGGGGGGCTGGCAGGCTGGGGGGGGCAGCAGGCACGCGGGGCTGCAAAGGGAGCAGACGGGGCTCAGCCCCAGGTCTTGCACTTCGGGCCCTGAGCTGCGGCGAGGTAGGGGGTGTCAGGGCAGGAAGGCGAGCACAGGCAGTGAAGCGGGGCTGAGCGCCGCAGTGCCGGTGCCTGCGCAGCCCCGGGCCCTTATCACAGCCCGCAGCGGGGCGGCCGTGGCGGGGGGCCTGCGGGCGGCTGATAAAGGGGAGCGTGGGCTCTCCTCCAGCGGTGGGTGTGGTGGGAGATGGGGCAGCAGATAGTCCCGGGGGGCTACAACCTGCCCGGTGCTGAGAAAGGCTGCCCCGTCCCTGCTGGGGCTGAGAGGTGCTCAGCGCTGGGGTGAAGGTTTGAGAAAGCCCCAGGGCAGCTGGTGCAGCACCGCCAGAGCACGGAGCCAAGCCCGGGCTGCCAAGGGTGCCTTCGCTCCCTGACACTTGCAAGGATGGACACCCGCCCCAGCACCACAGCCACCAGTCACCACCAGGGAACAGCTGGTGAAGGTGGTGAAGGGCCCAGAGAACAAGTCTCACAAGGAGCGGCTGAGGGAACTGGGACTGTTTGGTCTGGAGAAGAGGAGGCTGAGGGGAGACCTTACTGCTCTCTACAACTACCTGAAAGGAGGTTGTAGTGAGGCAGGTGCTGATCTCTTCTCCAGAGTAACTAGCGATAGGACGAGAGGCAATGGCCTCAAGTTGTGTCAGGGGAGGTTCAGATTGGATATTGGGAAAAATTTCTTTACTGAAAGAGTGGTCAAGCACTGGAACAGGCTGCCTAGGGCAGTGGTGCAGTCACCATCCCTGGAGATGTTCAAAAAATGGGTAGACGTGGCACTTTAAGAGATGGTTTAGCAGGCATGGTGGTGTTGGGTTGACGGTTGGACTTCATGATCTTAGAGGTCTTTTCCAACCTTAATGATTCTATGATTCTATTCTGTACCAGAGGCAGGAGAGACTCCAAATGACTCCGGAGAGAGAGGGGTGCCCTCCAGCCCCCAGGGTTTCTCCTGCAAAGCACCACAGGCATCACGACCCTGTACGCCCACCACACCTGGACACAGCGAGGAGGGGAAGAGAAAGCTGGTCAGGGCATCACTGACCAGCCCGATCTACCTTTGCATGGAGCGGGGTGTTGGAGCAAGTTGCACCCTTCCAGCCAACATCTCCCAGACATAGCTGTAGGCACAGCTCTGCTCTGCAGGGAGCTTCTGCTCCCTGGGGAGCTCAGGGGAGCGGGGTCATGGTCGGGGGGAGCGGGCGTCAGGGCACACAGATGTGGATTAGCGTGTAAAGCACCAGGAAAAGACAGAACCAAACCCAGCACAGACTTGGGATGCTCCAAACCCAGCCACAGAGGACCCTTGTGAGGTCCTTATGGACATGGTGTGTGCATGAGAGGCAAGGTGTAAGAGCAACGCTGGTGACAGGGTGTGTGTGGAGGGGACAGGGCTGGCAGTTGTCCCCACTGCCTCTGCCAGGCTTTCGCTCCCAGCTGCTCCCACGCCGTGTTGTGTCCTCAGGAAGGACACGGCGTGTGGCAGCAGGCAGTGTCCTGGCTCCGCAGCGCTTTCCCAGGGCTCTGCCTGGCCAAAGAACCGCTGAGCTCCAAAGTTTTGTCCCAGCCATTTGTCCCCGCTGCCACAAGATGGGGACCTCCAGCCGTGGTGCTTTATCGGGGCCAGCAGAGGGTGCAGAGGGCCAAGCCTTGGTCCTGCCCGAAGGCTGAGCTGGAGCCTCCGAGCAGGGAGAAGCAGCCTGCCAGGATGAGCTTCCAGCCAGCCCCAGGTCCCGAGCACACTGGGGACATTGGTGCCAGCTCGGAGGGGTGCGGGAGCCCTCCCCAGCAGCCCAGTTCCAGTGCTGGGTGCCCCAGCAGCCGGGCACCCCATGCCTCCCAGCTCATAGCACAGGGCCGTATGAGACCCGGGCTCCCTTCACTGGGCATCTTGTGGTGGCCATGGCTTCGTGTGCCCCAGGACACAGCCTGCCCCATGGGCCAGACACGCCGGCAGCAGCTTTCTACAGGTTTGCTCTCCCTGAGCTAGCATTCCTGCCCAGCTGCCTCGGGACCTGCAGCGGTCTGCAGCAGGGCAGGTCAAATAGTTCCCCCACCGCCCGCCCAGCTCGGTTTTGCAGCTTGTATTGCTGCAGCCCTGGTGCTGACAGGCAATCTCTGCGTTGCCACAGCAGCAGCCGCCCAAAATGGCAGCAGGCGATGTGGAGGAGGTGGACCTGAGGGGGCAAAGCCCACCGACCCAGGCCACAGCCACGCTCAGGAGGCAGAATCACAGTAGGCAGCTTCAGGAGAAGAAGGAAGATGAACACCTTCAGGTGAGACAAAAGCCTGTTCTGATGTCTCCACTATCTGGAGATCTTTCCCACCACCCATCAGCATTTATTCTTGATTGAAAAAGCATCTATGATTCAAAGATACCCAGAGATCAACACAGTATTTTGTTACATGACAGTCACCAAGGCAAGCGGCACCTCAGAGCTCATTTTTTGTTGAAAAAGGAACCAAAATGACATCAGGAAGCAAGCTTGATGGTTGTGGCTTATGTGATCACAACACTTCTACCAGTCTCTTGAGGGGTTGCAGACAGCATTGTCTGGGTATCTTCGATACTACTCTTATAAGCATCTGAAAGTTATGGCCCTAGAGAGCGTGTCCTGGAAACGGACACAGAAGGAGGAGGTCAAGCATCCTAGGAGAGTTTACCAGGAACTTCCCGTTCAAAATTTAGCAGAGAAGCAGTGGGAAGATAGAGAATTGGTTTACTACTGGAAGCTGGTCTTAGGACACCAGTTGAGAGATGCTCTTGCTGGAAGATGAGGGAAAGCATCAGGTGCTTTACAAATTGTTCTCCTGTTTATACATCCCGTGTTGGCATTCCATGCCCCAGTAGCACAGCTCATGACTGGGGCAGCCTGCAGGTCTTCTTCTGGAACACTGCTGCGTAAGCAATTTGTTTGCCTTGTGGCTGGACAGTTGCTCTTCCCCGAATGTCAGATTTTCCGTATCAAACAGATCTCTCCGATTTGTCTAGATCATTCTGCATTTTAACCCAGCGCTTTGGGGTGCTCACAGCCCCTCCAGCTCAGGCACATCTCAGAATTTAATAAGCGCATTCTCCATTACAACACATGAGTTCTTGATGAAGGAGCAGTGAATAGCAATGTTGAACAAAGGACTGGAATCTGTCACAGAAGGAAAACAGATTCATCTGAAATGATTCATTCTTGGCAATGGCCATGGTTATTATTCTTTTCTTTCTTCAATTAAATGTCCCACTGTTTTTCTGTGATTTGAAGTTGGCTGGTTTATAGTTCCTTAGTTTCCTCCTTTTGCCCTGCTAATGATAAGAGACCCTCTTGTCTTGTTTCCACAACTCCATGACCTTCCACTCCACTCCTGTGTGGAGATGGCTTCCATCAGTTGCTGAGATAAAGGGGAATTTTTTCAGGCAAACAGTCTGAAAATACTGTAATGACTGAAATACACTTTAATCCACACTTTTTAGGATCCTCCCACCTTCCACTGGCTTTTTTGCCAGCAGGAGAAGGAGAAGTGGTCATAGACAACAGAAATTAGAGTCAGACTTCACTAAAATGCCAATTTTGATGAAAGATTTTTTTTTCCCCTCTCCTTCCTTTCCCAACAGCAGAGACTGCTCCCAGCAGAGCAGCTACCTCAAGCACAGCTGTACAAGCCCTTCCAGACAGGAGAAACAAGTATTCGCAGAACTGAAAACACTGTCTGGTCTCCTACGCTGTCACGAGAAGTTTAACATTGCAAGCAACATCTTAGACAAACTTTTTGCTGACCCTCTTCAAAGCTGATCTCTGAGGAACCCAGGTCTCATTCCGTGAGCTCCAGTGACCGAAAAGGCATTAAGCGTCGCGAGCCCCCTGTCCCTGGAGATGTTCACAACAGAATCCAGCTCTTGGATTTTATACCTGGGACGAGAAGGAGAAGATCTGTGGTAACACAACGTTGGCCACTGATGCCGTCTCAGTGCCGTCACTGATGTTTTGGAGCCATTCATCAAGTAAATGGCAGAAACTTTCCACAGCCACTTTGCTCTGTTTTCCTACTTCCTTTTTGTGGCTGACTGTGCCTTTTTTGATGATTAGACCTAGCTAGATTTTCACTCCAGTTGTACCACTAGTAACCTATTTCCATGAGATTACGGTATTTTTCAGTCAGGCCTGCTTGACATTGTCCTCTGGGAATTGATCAGATTTTCACCACAGAGATGTGAACTCAATGGAAATGCAAAAATTTTCTTCCTGCTGGTTGCCCTGGCTTCCTACCACACACCAACAAGATCTGAGAAGATCTGAGTTTGCTTAGGGATGGTGAAACTGCGAGCATAGGAAATGCTCTGCTGGTCAGATCACTGATTCTTCTCTCCCAGCATCCACAGCAGCAGGAATAGCAATTTCAGAGGGTACCGTTGCCTTCAGCATCTGTCTGTCAACCTGCTGCTCATGAATTTGCTACACCTTTTATAAACCTGCTGATTCTATTTGTTTCCACAGCCTCCTGCAGCAGAAGGTTCCAGAAGTTCATTCTCCCTCCTGCCCCATATAAAGTCCCTTTTATCCATTTTAAACAAATCTACCAGACTCATCAATGGCCTCTGATGAGCACCAGGTCTATGTTTACTTTAGGATTTTGTAAAGCCAGCACTTTCTGCTCCCCCTTCTCCAGGGAAAAGTCCCAGCCTTCCCAGGACCTCCTCATACCACAGCCACCCCATCCCCTTGATCATCTCGGTTGCTCTGCCCAGGACTCTAAGTTTGCTACATCCTAAGATCCAGAGGCCTGCACAGATGTGGGTGCACCAAGCTGTTACACAGCAGGCAAAAGATGCCCTCTCCCCCGTTTTTAAGAACCCTTCCTGATGACATCACCACAGTTTGCTGGCTTCTTGGACTGCTTCTGCACATCAAGACTACAGTTTCGGTGAACCATCAATGAGGACTCCAGCGTCTTTGTCCTGAGCTGTAACTGCCAGTTCAGGTTCAACCTCCTCCATTTTAGATTGTATTTCCCTATCTGTGTCACCGTATCTTTAGCTACACTGGAACGATTGGCTTCCTACTTTTCCATTTGTGAACAGCACTAAAAGCTGCACACAGCAAAGCTCCATGGACTACGTCAAACTGCCTTTCCCCAGTCTCTTGCAGTGATGGAGCATCATCTGACGTTTCTGTCCAAAGCTAAAGCATGCAACTCTAACAGCAGATTTTTGTTCCATATTCCAGGGACACAGTACTTCATTATACTCTTCCTTTCCAGATCCCCTGTCACAGTAACTTCAATCGGCAGTGAGCTGCTGGGTAGATATAACCCAAAGAGGATCTAGCTGGAGATGGTTAAAACATAGGGTTTTTTACTCCTCGTACCAGAACCAGAAAAACAGAGATAGGGGAGCAGACTGTGCCAGCTCTGTGCTCCCCAGAGACCTCTGCACGTGGCCAAGAGGATCCCAGCTATGGATTTATGGAAAGCAATATAGCAAAATGTGCATTGCGGCTGCTCAGCCAGAAAGCTTTTATACCTCTTTCAATGGTTGAGCAGCTGAGTGCCTTTATTAATAGCAGAAGTATATTTACCAAAATTGATGGGTCAGCATTGTTAAAGCTCCATAGATTCAATTTGGACAGGTCACCGTTATTTATTTTTCCAGATCAGAGCTTCAGATGGAGATATTATCAGTATACAGTCCAGATTTCTCCCCAGGCCTGTTTGAAACTCTGTAGAAAATCCACTCTTCAGAGCAGAGTCTTCCACTCGCGTCTGATTTCCTGAGGAGGGGCTGAGCTTGAGGACTCCTGGGCCAAAGAGCAAGCAGCAGATATGGTGAGCCCCAACCATCACACAGGCACTGCGCTGTATTCGGAGTCAAGAGCGTCACGAAGCCAGACAGGAGCCCTGGCCTCAGCACAGCCACCTTCCCTTAGATTTCAGCGCAGACAGAAGCTCACCAGAGGTTTTCTAAACATTGCAATCTTTGTTTCCACCACAAGAGGAGGAAGATATCTCTGCAGCTGGATCTTCTGCCTGGATGCAGGCCACGGCAATCCGTGGGTGGCTGCATGCGTTCATCCGCCGCACTGCCCGTGGAAGTGGAGGAAACTCCAGCTCCAGCTCCAGCTCCGGAGCAGAAGGAAGAGTGAGAATTTCACCCTCCCCGGTTCAAACTCACCCCTTCTTCTGAGACCCCAAGGCCACTTAGCCAAAGGGGAAAGCAGCAAGCCACGTAGTCACTCAGCCAATGACATCATTTTCATGTCCTCCCACATCTGGAGCAGCCGTCAGTCTGGAGGTGACGTGGCCTACAGACACTTCCACTGAACACCGGAATGTTTTTCTCGGGGAACAGGGGCAAGCTCAACGCTGTTGATCTGATTCTGCATCACCTTAGGTGAGCTTAAACTGTGCTCAGATCTTTCAGCTCTTTGACTGTGAATCTCATTTTTTGTTCTTTAAGAGGAAAATAACTACAAGTAGAAACAGCGTTGCAGGACAGTCATTCATAAGGACTGACTGACGAGGAGCTGATACCTTTAAAGTGGAGGTGAAGGCTAAATTAACACAGAATGAGAACAGCAGGCTTTGTTTGTTCTTCTTTCAGAAGAACAGTTTTTGAGCAACAGCAAAATCAACTGGGAGAACGCAAAGTTAATGTGGAAGAGGCTTGCTGTTCCTTAGAGAAAACATTGTAAAATGACTTTATATCCCAAAAAAGCAGGAAAAACAAGAGGGAAAGGGTGTAATACCAAACTGGAGTCTGATTTCCTAATATCAAAAGGATGTTAGGAATAATAAGGAGATTATGAACAAGAGAGAGGAGGACTAGCCACTAAAGAAGGCTTTGATTGATGTTCACAATATGCGTGAGCAAAGTAAGAACACATAAATCCATCAAGTCACCGGTCAAGATCTCAAAGCTCAGTCATGAGCTTTGTTATAAGTCACGAGCTGTGTTACAGCAGCGTCATGTGGTTCTGGGACCATGGGATTTAGCCTGGAGAAAATACGGATTCGTGGAAAAACTGTAAGATGGAACTCAAGAAAACAGGGAGACGATAACAGGAGTGCTGAAAGGGAATTACTGGGCCAGAGGGAAATTACTGATGGAATCTGACCTTAGACCTGGCCTTGGAATTTCTGTTCATGGCCAAAATGTCAAAACCAAAAGAGAGATGTGGGTACTGTCACGATAGGGGAGGATCATGATCTCACAGGATACTTTCATGGTCTCAAGGACCACCATAGCAGAAAGGGGATGATATCTTCCTGCCCAGCAAAAAATGGGGAGGAAGCTGATGCTGTCATTAGGCAGAACACATTCCAGAAGTAGAGGTCTGAACATCCAAGGGCAGTATTACACAGGGACAGACAGTCATGAACAGGCAGTGAACAAACCTAGGCTGAGAATTAGAAGAATAGTCCCTTCCCATCCCATGCTTTACGTGCTCAAGCTCTTGGGCTGACTTCAAGGAAGTCTTCTCATAAATTAGATGAGGACCCTGCTTCGGCAGGAGCGTTGGACTAGATCACCCACAGAGGTCCCTTCCAAGCCCGAACATTCTGTGATTCTGTGACATTGCTAGCTATTGATTGCACAAGCTGCTCATATTGGATTTTCGGTGATGTCAGAGCCCCTAGAAAACGTCTGGCTCTTCCCCAGGGGATTTCTTTCTCATACCTAATGAACTCACCACAAGTACATCGAGCCCGTGAGAAGAAGAAGAAAAGATTTTGAGCTCCAGAAGTAGTAAGCCCATCTTCAGGGAGATGGTGGTTGCCTGAAAGCACGTCTGAAGTCCTCAACCAAGCTGACCCATAAGCAAGTGGTAGGATCTTTGCCTGAGCAAGGACCCTGACGTTGCATCCAGACTGCATGATTATTCTCTTGAAGAACACCAACACGTCAGCAGGTATCCGAAAGAAAAGGCATGGAAGAGGGAAGATCCTTGACTGTTCTGGAGACAATCGGAAAATCAGAGACTGAGTTGACCTACGGAAGCCACATCTCCCGCTAGTCCTCTGAACACTGAATAGGGAATTGGACTTCCCAGCGATGGGCATCAAGCCCCCTCCAGACGGGAGGGCTGAGCCTCCCCAGCCGTTTCACCTCTGAGCCAGGGTGGGCAGCCACCGGCTGCTTACGCCTGTCAATGTCCGTGGCTCCAGGTCAAACCGACCTCAGACCCCCACCTCAGGGTCTCTCCGCGCCCCGGAGAGAGCACCCGGCGGCGGCAGCCTGCTTCCACCCCCTGTCCCCAGGGCACCCTCCCTCCCACGGCCCGGGGTGCTCCCGGGGCTTTGAGCCCCCCTCCAGCCGCCCTCCCGGGGCTCTCAGGGACCTCCCGGGGTACTCCCAGACCCATCCGACGCCTCCGGGGCTCCGCGGGGCTCCCCGGGGTCTTGGGGTGCCGGCAGGGCTCCAGGGCTTCCCCGGGACCACGGGGGGTCCCCGTACGGGGGGGCGGGGTGGGGGGTGTCCCAGCTCGGTGCCGGGGGTCCCTCGGGACCTGGGCACCCCACAAGCCCCAGGCTTCTCCCCGAGCCCCCCCAAGGCTCCCCGGTCTGCGGGCAGCCCCACGGCCCG
>Ga0065711_1049125_pt1 | contig 11460 bp, 9 predicted proteins | sample Hoacrofraction12_FD_59098 | JGI IMG/M metagenome (GOLD analysis project Ga0065711, IMG submission 59098) | Hoatzin crop microbial communities from Cojedes, Venezuela - Epithelial fraction 12 v2 (version 2) | ecosystem: Host-associated > Birds > Digestive system > Esophagus > Crop | place... | reverse complement strand
CGAGCGGGGCGGGCTGCGGCCCTGTCAGGGCGAGCCGCGAGGCCGGGCCCGCTGGGCCGGGGAGAGGCTGGGGGGGCTCCTGCCACGACCAGGCCCAGGCCGCGGGGGGGGAAGGCGCCGGGAGCCGGCGCTCGCCGTTGAGCACCCTGCAGTAAACCGCACTCCTGTCCCGACGAAGCGGTGCCGTGCCCACGCGTCCCTGCCGGCCTGCTGCCGGCCCCCGCTTTGTGCCGCCCTGGCTGGGACTTGAGGCCAAGACGTGGCAGAAAGGATGGGTGTCTGCGCGGGCTAATGAGGGTGTCTGCGCTGGGTAACGAGGGTGTCTGCGCAGGCTAAGAAGTGGAGGAGCAAAGGCACGCATCCGAAGAGTTCATCCGAAGCGTTACACGTTAGCTCAGCGACGACGGGTCTCCTGCCAACCGAAGTTCGCTGCGGCCAGCCCCTACCTACCGTGTTTTCTTCAGCACATAGAATTAGGCTGCTTTGGGTAAAACCGCGCTCCTGTTGCTGTCGCTGACACCAGGGGGAAGCCTCGGGTGGGGAAAAGCAGTGAGGGGTGATGCGGGCTCTGTGTGGAAGTGCTAGGCTGAAGCAGTTTTTCCTTGCGTGTGCGTGCAGCACGCTGCTTTTCTGCTGTGTCAGTGTCTGAGCTGTACTCATTTTATGGAATTCTTACAGTGCAATTCATGACAGTTCACAGTGTGATGATCGAGATAAAAATTGTGATCCATTTCTTCAGTGTTGTATAGCTTGTTAAATCTGCACCATCCAGGCACTTAAAATATAGCTACAGTTTGTTTTGCCCATATTTCTCCTCCTCTGATAGCATCGTGCCTGGTTTTCCTGATTTAACTTGGAGTAAACATCTGAGATACATTTATGACTTTGTACGTTAGATTCGGGTGTCATACAAAATTTCTTCTTTAGAGTGGAGATAACCTACACATTCATCATCCATACTAAACAGAATCATTTAGGTTGGAAGGGACCACTTGAGATCATATGGTCCAAGCCGTCAGGTTGCCCAGGACTATGTCCAGCCCACTTTTGAATATCTCCACAGATGGAGGCTCCTCAGTCTCTCTGGACAACCTCATCCAGTACTTGACCACTCTTACAGTAAAAGAATGTTTTCTTGTGTTCACATGAAATGTCACGGTTTTTAATTGTCAGTGGATGCTACTGAGAAGAGTCTGGCTCCCTCCTCTTCCTTCCCTCCCAGCTCGCTCAGCCTGGAGGTGAGATGATGACTGAGAGATGCTCCAGTCCCGCAGTTGTCTTTGTGGCCCTGTGCTGGACTCACTCCGATAAGTCCGTATCTCTTTTGTACTGGGGAACCCAGCAGAGGACACAGTGCTCCCGGTGTGGCCTCACCAGTACTGGGTAGAGAGGAAGGATCACCTCCCTCAGCCTTCCAGCAACGCTCTGCCTAATGCAGCCCAGGATGCTGTTGGCTTTTGCTGCAAGGCAACTGATGTGAACTCTTTTGGGTAAGAAAATGGAGTAATGTGACAGCTTAATAAAGCTAACTGTGGTTAAAAAAGAACAATTGGGTAGCTGTAGCTGGGGCAAGTATGTCTTACAACGCTGAGTAAAATGTTTGGTTGTAAGGATGGTTTACTTCTTTATTTTATAAGACTGCCCAGCACACTCGGAATGGCAGCCCTGTGACTCCTTCTGTGCAAATCCTACATAGGTAGCAGAGCTGGACTAGCACGGGAGTAGAACCAGAGTCTCTGTGTGCCTGTGTGCTTGAATTGCTGCCTAAGAAGCTCAGAAGCAGAAAAAAAGCTCCTTAGGTGGCAGTCTTGGGATGGCATGGGAGTAACAGGGATTTGAGTTACTGGCAATAATGAAGATAAGTCATGCCGGAAGCCCAGTTAAAGCTTTTTTGGCTTTATCCTGCATCTCTGCAGCCTCCGGGGTTGTGTCAGTGGGGAAGAATGCGGCTGTGCCTCTGGAACGCAGCTCCGGCTGCTCTGGCGGTGCCTGAGCCGGGCTGGAGTCCCGGTTTCCCTTTCTTGGTTGTGGACACTCTGCACGGGTGGTAAAAGGCATGAAATACATCATTAGAAGAATCTGCAGCATTGCCACTAGTGCGTGGGTAGCATTTCTTGGAAGCTATCATGTGCAAAATCAACTTTCGTAATAGAACTGTCTTTTAGTTTCCTCGTTATGCTGCCTGCACAAAAAGATTGGTCTCTCAGAAGACCATCTGAAAGCCCACGGGGAACTATTAGCATCCAGATGCACACCTACAAATGTAAACAAATACTCAGCTGGAATCAGGATACTTAAAAAACACAATCTGTTTGTTGCTGGGGTAAATGAACTGCTTTCTTGCTTCCCCAAAGAAGACATTTTTATTTTGTCTGTGGCAGAAAACAGGATGCTGTGGTTCGGAACCACAGATTAGACATTATGCCCTATTCAAGAAGTGGCAGGAGAGAAATACTTCATTAAAGTGATGGTGGTGGTGGTTGAATGTGGTTAATAAGAAGGTATAAAATGCTTTCTTAACTCTGCAGTTTAAGCAATGACAGCAATTAAGGAACTGAAGGGAATGGTCTGGGGAAAGGTCTGAAGTCCTTGTAGGATGACTGCGGCACTTAGACTGGAATGTGACAGAGCTGAGATCAGTTTCCTGCTCCGCCACAATCCTCCCCGAGGACCACAGGCTGGAGACGATAACCAGTCGGTTGCCTTCACTGCAGCCCCTGGCAGGTGCCAGCCTGCAGAAGGAACCCAAGAGCTAGAGCTAGGTCTTGCACAGGACACGGGGCAAGGCAGACCATCTGGGGACCAAAAATGCCTACGTGCTCGTGAGTGGGTGAGGAGCTGCTGGGAAGCAGGGGTGAGGGATGTAGGTCGTCGCGTCCTGTCCCTGCTCGGCACGTGCACACCTGCCTGCAGCTGGGGAACCAGAGCCTTGTTCCGCTTGGGATCCGCAGCTCGGAGCTGTCTCAAAGAAAAGTGCCAACCTCCATTTCTGGTGAGGGCGAACGAGGACTTGTTCATTTCTTCAGCTGCCAAAAGACGTGTTGAGACCCATAGCTATCTTTTGTAAGATAGCCTGTTGTTTAAAACACCCATCGCCCTGGAGGCTTGGGTCCGCTCGCTTCCTCAGACTGAAGATTTGGGCTCCCACCCGCCGCAGAGTGCCCTAACCACAGCGTGAGCCTGTGGCGGTGGAGGAGGGAGGCTCCTCTCGTTGAAGCTGTGCCACCATGGAGCAGACAGCTGAGGGAGAGCAAGGGTAAGGGCAGACCTGGTGGTGGGGGTACTGGGAGAGGCGTTCTAGGGCCTGTTTCCCACCCTGAGGCTTCGTTCTGTATTTTGTCCTTTGGCTAATAGAAAATACCTAAAAAATGCCTCTGTTGGGGACTGAAATGCAGCATTCCTTCTGCAGGCTGATTGCCTAGACCAGGAGGATATGGGTTCGTGCTTTCTCTCCCGTCACTTGGGTGCTTATTCTTTATTTCGCAGACGGATGGAGTGAGTCTGGGGAGGTGCTCCCAGCACAGCCTATTAGATTTCCCACTGGTTAGGGTGTCGTGCTGGGAGGTGGGGATCCCCTGAGGAAGGATGACGCACAAGAGAACTTGTGTTACTCTGTTATGTGAAGATATTTTAGGCAATTAGGCTCTCATGGAGCAAATGGGTGGCAAACCCACCCAGAGGCTTTGCAAAGAAAAGCAGCCCGTCTTGCTGGTTCGTGCTGCTCTTTGTACACGGGGTGAGGTTTGCAGCCCCCCGTGGTGAGGGGTGTTTGCAAGGGGAATGCGCGTGCCCGGATGGGGGCTGTCATAGGCAAGAAGCATGGGCGTGCAGAGAAGGCTTAGGTCCAGCGGGTGAAAGCCTAGTGAGCGGTCCCTCCAGATGTGGGCAGCAGCTGGAGAGAGACTGTTTGGATTGCAATTGTAAATGCGGGCTTCGCATTTCTACCTTCCAGTGACATCTTGCCCTTTTCCCTCATGTGCCTTCTTCCTCTGCACCGTAGGAGTAACACTAGATGTTTCCCACAGCAGTGGTGAGAGATTATGCTTTTCCAGACAGTACGAGGATTGAGGTCACGGAGGTATCACAATAGCTAGAGGTCCTTCTTGATATTTTGCTCGAATGCTTGCTCGGTCACCAGGAAGTGAACCGCTGGCTGATAGCAAGAAGGTGTCAACAAACTTGCTGAGAAGAGGTAAGGTAGTGATGGGATACAGTGCAGCTTCTACCAACATATTTTCATGCAGGTATGTCCCAGAAATCAGAGAACAAAACTGAGCAACTATTTCCTGACTGTTGCATGGTGTCCAAACACAGGGGAGGAATCCAGTTTAATATTTTATTGGTGAGATGTGTAGTCTGTAGTGGCTGTAAATCCTCAGAATACGGAAAAGATTAATTTTCTTCTTGCATTGTAGGTTTAAATTGATGAGATTTAAATCTACCTAAAATAGCCTTACAGACCATCCTTCCCTGTACATGATCTAATCATCCAACCTTCCCCTTCGCAATGGCTGACTTTCCTACTGCCTGCAGCACTGAACACATTTTCTCGGTGCATGCTGGGGAATGTTCTGATTACCTGTTTGTCTCAGGATATGCCCTAGACTTTGTTAATCTAGGTTTATTATGCTAAGATTTACCCAGCAGCTTAGAGCTAATGCAATGGATTTTAAGGGTTTACACAGTAGCAACTCTTTCGGTAGCCAGAGTCACCTCGGCAGTTTGATTAACTCAACAGGATTAAGCTTTCTTAGTACTTCGCTACCACAGGGGTGGGAAAAAATCTGTCCTGCCCCAGCATCTATAATGCAAGTAACACCATACAAATAATCTTCTTGTTATGGTCTGAAAATGATAGTTGCATTCTAGTTTCTTAACAAAGTCAGTTTAGTTCGAGCTGTTCCTTTTCCCAGCTGTTAGGAACAGTCACCCTCTCTTCCTGCCTCACCCTCCATTATTTCCCTGGTAAAACCCATCAGTCTGATTCAGCTGGATGGATCCTCCGTGGATGTATGAATACTTCTTTGAAACCAAGTTCATTCAAGGTTGCAGACCAGTTTGTCTTCTGAGCCTCCTGGCTCTGCTCCTCCGCTCCAAAACCAGATGCTGGCAGGACTGAAGACATGCAACAGTCACGAGACAGATTGAGAGGCTTTTGGAAATGCGGTTGACATTCTGGCAGGCAAGACAGACCCATGCTTTCTGAGCACTGATGTGGTTTTCGCCCCTGTACTGCAGACAGTCATGCCAGGGCAGGTACTGAGATCTCAGCAGCCAACGATACCGACAGCCATGAAAGGAAAATAGTTAATTTCTTGGGAAAGCATTATTTCAATTTCCCTGCCTGAAAGTAGTAAATACAGCAGACTGATGAAAACAGTTTACCCCTGAATGGGAGATGTGAGCTCGAAGTGGATTGTCCGCTTCTTCTGGTCTCGGCAGGGGAAGGGGCAGTCACTGAGCTGCAAACAGCTGCTTCCAGAGATGAATTTCATCAAGGCTGATGTCACGACTTGGCTAAAAAACTGCACGTTAGCTGCAAAACCATGAGCCTAATACAAAAAGCTGTTTTCAGATTTCAGCATATTAACTGCCGGGGACTGTTAGGCCACATAACTGCAAGACAGGTCTTGTGCTGTGTACGAGGAAGGTGAATGCATTGCAGCATCCGAGTGCTCCTCCTCTGGTGGGGTGGGAACGGGGAGGCTTTATCTACAGCCTAGAGGGAAAGACCAGGTCACGTAAGCTCTAGCCAGTTTGTCAAAGGCCTTGCCACCTAAGCAGAAGAAACACCAGTACATACACCTAAAATTTTAGGCACACCTACTGCCAGTATTTTGAACTCTATTCAACCGCTCAGAAGCACAGGCAAGGCATTTCTGGTGCTGTTAACACCTCAATGTCACCAAAGGATGCTGCGCTGTGGTGCCAATGCAGCAGCGTTAGCGAGGCTGGAGCCCACACACTGCCAGCAATCTGTAGCGGGAGCAGGGGCCAGCCGCCTGCCAGATTTCTGTCTCGTAAAACCAGGAATACTTCACTCCCAGCTGGGGTTTTGGGTGAAGCCTGGTCACAGAGTGCAACACTACCACAGCTCAGCAAAAGGTTTTTTGTGAAGACTTCTGGAATCTCCAAGCATGGACTGGCAGAGCGCTGTCACAGGGATCATTCAAAGTAATTTGGCTCTGTTCTCAGAGTGGTAGCAGACCTGGGCCCAACGTGATGGCCCAAGGTGCACCTATGCTCTCTTCCCAGCCCTATTTCAAAATAACATGGGTCTTTTCTCCAGACAGTGGTCATTTAATACCCCAACAGATATTCCCCCCACCCCCTGGTATTACTGTTTAACTAAATTAAGAAAAGGCATGCATAAAAAAAATGTCTTCTGGGAGCAGGTAAACCCACAGTGAACCTCCATCTATTTGACAGTGCAAAGGTCCTTTTCCCAGTGCAGCAAACCAAGGACAGGGCAGCTACTGTGGAAGAGGAAAGAGGGTTATCAAAGGAAGGGCGATGGGTGCTCTGAGGCAAACTTCAATATAGATTATCTGCTCATGTCTGTAGTCATCCTCTCTGCTATTTTGGTTTTCAAACAGGTAACCTGTGTTATGCACATTAAAACATGGCCATGGAATCAGCACTCCATATCTTTGAAGAGGACAGTCCCGTTTGTAGCAGCATAGTAGTGACACAGCTGAAAATGGGCCTATAGAGGAGCTTGCGAGCAGATTAAATACTGATGTGGCTGAAGTCCCACGTTAGTGACAATTTGTATCGGCCCCTCCAGGCTTCTCAGTATCAGAGGTCACAACACAGGAAACTCAGCTTCAGCTCTTCCCCAGCACTCATTAAGAATGCAACTACAGGTAAGTTCCATGAACTGTCTCTGCTTCAACCTTTGAAATCAGACTACGGCGAGTACAGTCTGGCCTTGTCTATGGATGAAGCCAAACGGTGCTCACTTGCATACCCTCTGCGAACACGTTACCCAGCCCACAGAACACAGACCTTGGTGTCTCCTGGAGAAAGTGCGGTGGCCGACATCAGCATCGCTTCTCCCAAAATCAGTATGCAGAAACTGTCAGGTTGGGGTACATCACAACACGCTGCTGTGATTTTTAATGTGTGCTACTCCAGGTCAGGAATAAACCAGAAAGTTGTGCTGAACCCCAACCCACCATGGGCAATGTCTTCCTCAGGACTTAGCCCTGCCCTGGAGAACAGAGGGCAATGCCACTGAGAGCTGCAGGGGCTCCTTGCGACTCTGTGCATGAATTCTCCGCTCCTGCAGCTCTTCAATATAAAAATTGCCTTCGGGACTGGAGAGTAGGTGGTTATAGCTAAAAAACACTCGCTTGAAACACGTCACGAAGCACTAATGAGTATTTTTGCTTCTAACTCTGCGTTTCCTAAAAAGTTGTGGGAGGGCAAGAAATGCACCTGTAATACGAGATGGCTGGGAGGGGATCAGCTGCTTCCCTCTGCCGATTTTCAGGCACGCACGTGCGTGTGTGCATACTTTATGATTCACTACAGGTCCCAAAGGAGTTGTTCTGAAGGCTGGTTTCTTTTGACTGTCCAATACAAAGGTGATCTGGAGGTCTCTGGAAGAATTTATGATGTCAGAAGACGTGATATCAAAGCAGTGAGATATTCAATGCTAAGCACGGGAACAGTGGAGGAGTACGGTGGTTGGTTGTTTGCATAGCTCTAGCAACTAATTTTGTGCTTTTTTTTTAAGAAATAACAAGTGGGTGTATCAGGGATGGTTAAAAATTACAGAAGTCATTAAAGTGGTCAGAAATCTATGAAAATGCCAACATCACACAACAAGAATGAAACTGTTCAGGGGGACGGAATTTACCTTTAAAGTATTGTAATTTTAATTTAAAAACCTCATTAATTTTGGATTCTCTGTCATATTTGTTGTTTTTACTAAATAGGATTAAACAGTTTTATTGTACAAATGAATAAGGCTAGAGTTGTTATCACAAGAAATTTTTAATATGGTTTGTGACAAGCAATATCAAAGTTATTAACTCTCAAGCTCATGTTCTGAAACCAGACAACTCTCAGCAACAAAGTTGTGCACTGATAAACATAGGAGGCATATTGTATTTTTTAATTAAATATGAAAACATGAGCTGTGTACATTATTTTTTCCCTAGAAAACACAGCAATTTCAAAAGTTTATCATAAAATATTTTCATGAAATGAGTGAACCAGCAAACACATGCACTTGTGTGCCTTCCCCCCTCCCAAGATAAACGTGATAAGAGAGACGTACGCAAATGTAAAAGTTAACAGAACAAGTGGCGTTTTGTTGTTGTTTGGTTCTTTTTGGAAAGGATGGAATGTAACATTGTGCTGGACTTTCTATATCACAACAAAAAATATTTGGTGCAATATTTTAACATTTTAAGTTTCAATCTGGTGGAGAAAAATACCTTTTTCTATAATAAAATATGTCTGTTCTTTTTAAAATGTAACTTTTTTTGCACAAAATAATTTTGTAAACTGTCATTTGAAGGGCAAGGTAGGCAGTGCCGTGTCAATGTCCTCCCCCCACTTAAAAATGGGATCTGTTATCTGAAGCAAAATGGAAACACAAAGAAGAGCGGAGCAGAGGCTGCTTTGCAAAGAGAAAGAAGGGCGTGTTGGACGGGGGAGAGGGGAGGGAGCGTGTGGTGGGACAGAGAAAAGTTAAAGGTCACTTTCGCCGTAGAGCGCCGTGGAGAAGGACATGTAGTCCAGGGCACCGGGTACAGCATCGCGGCCGTTGTAGGGTGCCATTCTAGCAATGCAATATTCAGCCTGATCAGGAGGGAGTTCCCGCCGTAATTCGTCCACAGTGATGTAGTTCTGCAACGAGGACAAACAATAAGGCGATCGTTACTCTTAAAAAACTGACCTTCCTCCTCAGGGGGACAGCCACCCCCTGCCCCCCAGGGGAGCAGGCAGCAGCCAGGGACAGGACCCCAACTAGCCTAGTGCTGTACGGCCACCCAGGCAGCTCTCTGCGCACACCCCTTGGGAGGAAACGCAGTCCCTCTCCCTGCCATTTGTCCACGAAAATGTTTTTACAATGCAAAGGATTGTTTTTGCAGGGGGGATGCTGGCACACCTAAAGAAAAGTAAGGGAAGGTGTTAGTGCAGGGCTGCGCCTTCCTACTGACAGTGGAGGTCCTGCTGAAAGCAAATGGGAGGAGGAAGAAACTCCGTTTGGATCCCGTCCCTCGCTGGCAGGCGGTCACAGCTGCTTGTGCTGCTCGGGAGCTGCCATTGCCACTGCTCAGGGCAAGGACAGAAGCCATCTCTGCCAGCTCTGGTTGGTGGCACCAATGCAGGCAGCAGACATGCCAACGCTCTGCATTGCTTCCATGGTTCCCCCAACAATCCTTGCCTTTCACAGCAGACATTTTTAATAAGCAAGCAAAACTCCTTAAGCAAATTTGGCTTCTGGAGACTCACTGAGCTGAGGTAGCCTGGCTTCTCCCCATGCAGCAGGTAACAGCAGCTGCCTGTTTGCTAACCAGCATGTTGTCTTTAGCTCACTGACTCACGGGCATTTGCAGTCGTCTGAATAATGGTTTGGGTTTCACACCATCTCTCTCTCTCCTCTGACTTTTTCTTCTTTTTTTTTAAGTTTTTTACTCCGCCTTTCAGTTTAATGACTGGAGTGAGTAAGAGGTATTTTTCTTCATAATGAAATACTGTCTGATTCATGTTATAGTCAGTAGAGCATATTAAACACTGACAAGTGTATTTGACATACTGTACAGAGTAAACGAGTTAATAAATAATACTGTATCCAAAAGTACCTATTTATTCAGTGATTAGCTTATCTAAATAATGTGAAATTTTCAGGCCTTGAAAGACAACAGGACTGGCTTCAGTTAAGTAGATGCCTAAAGGACAGGGATCACGGGTTCCTACATTACAGATCATGAAAAGACTATCAGTGAAACAGGGAAACTGGTACTGGGCAACTCATTACATTCTGAGAAACGGTATCCCACATTTCAAGGGAGATGAATAAAGTCATTAGCAAATATAAAGATACATTAATATTAAATGCATGTATTATTTGTTCAATTACATAAAAGATCATTGTGGATTGTCAAATAAGAAAAATCAGATTACATAATTTTTTTATCACCTGGTTCCACTGATGATGCAAATTTAGAAAATTAATACTTTTAGTATCAACCTATGCGTTTTCCTACTTTCGACCAATTTCTATGATTAAAAGATGCTCCTCTTGCAGATGCAGCATATCCTCAATGAAAATCTACTATTGATTGTATAACAACTGATAGTGACACGCATATCTGAGAAAGATCATCTCAAGTTTACAGCTGTCAGTAATTAATAGTTTTTCAAGACTAATCCAGAACCATCTGTTGAATTTGTTCATACATCTTAAAATAACAAACCGCAACCAAGCTCTTAATTAAATTTTTAAAGCAAGAGTGGGCAGCTTAGTTCTGACTGACAGCTGAACAGGACTTTCAAGTGCCTTGGCAGGCTGCCCATTAACCCACACTGTAGCCTTGCACTCCTCCAGTGCTGCACAATGTTCCTGTGAAAACACCCTCCACGCTAGAGCGTGCTTCCCTCCACACCTTCTCTCGGAGACGAGAGAGGAAGAGGAAAGCAGGAGAAATGCAGATGCAGGAAAGGAAGGAGTGGAGCCTGACCTTATCTCCAGCCAGGATCTTGAAGGAAGCCATAACCTGGTCAGCAGTATCTGTATCTGCCGTTTCCCGGGACATGAAGTCAATGAAGGCCTGGAACGTCACTACACCCAAGCGGTTAGGGTCGACGATGCTCATGATGCGGGCAAACTCTGCCTCTCCCTGCAGAACAAGAAAGTCATGTGAGCCTGGACATTCGGGCAGCGGTGCTACGAAAGCGGGGAGAAACTGTTCAGCAGCACATCTCACAGCTAGAAAAACAAAGCCAAACTGAAACCACTTGTTTAGTTTATTCCAAAGGACAAATGAGTGGGAAGCATTTGTACATAACAGCAAGTTAAAAAAGAGTATCGTGATTAAAAATTCTCAGCGGTGCCCTAGGGTAATATCCAACTCCACCTAGCTCTAGGACAATGCTCCTACCAGCAAACAATATCACACAGACTTCAGGGGAAGATGCAAATTTCTCTGTAATACACGTTGTGCTAGCAATATTGGAAGTTCTGCATTCCTCAAACCCTTTTACTTTCATGTACTAAACGTGAACTTTTACAGTGCTCTTCAGCTGCCAGAATAGAAGCCACTAGAAGAAACATCTCTGGGGTCTTTAATAGTATCTGGTTCATCTTAACTAGACAGGCTTTGGAAAGAAGGACTGACGTATCTGGAGTGGCCCAGGGAAGCAGCCTTTACAGGAAAGATCCTATGGAGAAGTTGGCTACAGAAGCCAAAACCTTGTCATGTAGTTTTCTGCCCCCCCCCC
>Ga0065711_1049124_pt1 | contig 11460 bp, 3 predicted proteins | sample Hoacrofraction12_FD_59098 | JGI IMG/M metagenome (GOLD analysis project Ga0065711, IMG submission 59098) | Hoatzin crop microbial communities from Cojedes, Venezuela - Epithelial fraction 12 v2 (version 2) | ecosystem: Host-associated > Birds > Digestive system > Esophagus > Crop | place... | reverse complement strand
CTGGCCCCATCCTCCTGACACCCACCCTTCAGATATTTGTCAGCATTTATAAGGTCCCCTCTCAGCCTTCTCTTCTTCAGGCTGAACAAGCCCAGCTCCCTCAGCCTCTCCTCGTAGGAGAGATGCTCCAGTCTCCTCACCATCCTTGTAGCCCTCCGCTGGGCTCTCTCCAGCAGAGCGCCTTTTCTTGTTGGTTCCTCCACCACTTGCATCAGAAAGTTGTCATCGATGCTCTGTAGGAACCTCCAGGATTGTGCCTGCCTAGCTGTATGGTCTTCCCAGCTGATGTCAGGGTGGTTGACGTCCCCCATGAGAACCAGGGCCTGTGATTGTGAGGCTGCTTGTAGCTGCCTGTAGAAGGCCTCATCAACCTTCTCCTCCTGGTCAGGTGGCCTGTAGTACACACCCACCATAATGTCACTCGTGTGAGCCTGTCCCTTGATTCTAACCCACAAGCTTTCAACTTGTTCCTCATTTGCCCCCAGGCCAAGCTCAATGCATTCCAGTTGCTCCCTCACATACAGAGCAACTCCACCACCACTCCTTGTTGGCCTGTCTTTCCTAAAGAGTCTGTAGCCTAAATTGGTTGAGGTGGATCTGGACTGGCAACATAAGGGTGAATTACTCATAGCTCAGTGGGCCCATGACATCTCAGGCAATCAAGGAAGAGATGCATCATACAGATGGATTCGTGACCAAGGGGTGGACTTGACATGGACTATTGCACAGGTTATCCATAAATGTGAAACACGTGCTGCAATCAAGCAAGGCAAGCTGTTAAAGCCTCTATGGTATGGGGGATGATGGCTGAAATAAATAAGCGGAGGCCTGGCAGATTGATTGTACCACACTCCCACAAACCCACCAAGGCAAGCACCATGTGCTCACAATGGTGGAAGCAACCACCGGATGGCTGGAAACATACCCCGTGACCCCATGCCACGCTCAGAACACCATCCTGGGCCTCGAAAAGCAAGTCCTATGTCAACATGGCACCCCAGAAAGAACTGAATCAGACAACAGGACTCATTTCCAAAATGTCATGTTCATTATATAAACTGGGAGGAGCTGGTCACGGGGCTGGGATCACTGCTCAAGCATGGGCTGGGCATCAGTCAGTGGGTAGTAAGCAATCCCACTGTGCATCACTCGTTTTGTATATTCTATTATTATTATTATTATTTTCTCTTCCTTTGCTGTCCTATTAAACCGTCTTTATCTCAATCCACAAGATTCACCATTTTTTCCAATTCTCCTCCCCATCCCACTGGGAGCGGACAGGAGAGCAGTGAGCAAGTGGCTGCCTGGTGCTTAGTTGCTGGCTGGGGTTAAACCACATTTATTCTTTATTAAGATTTTAAAACCTATATACAACCTCTTTGAGAGTCAAACAAAACACAAGCAAAGCATCTCCTAATCCGCACAGGAGTTTAAAAATTAAAATAGTTAAATACAATGCTAGGCTAAGAAGGGGGGCTTCTGTTGTGACTTGAGATCAGTGTCCAAAGCTGTATTTTTATGCATATGACTACAGAAGCACCACCTTCTTCATAACATCACACAGTTTTGCAGGTTTGCATTAGAGAAATTTTAAAAATAGCACAGTCTAAGACTCCAGAGCTACCTGTGAGATTTCTAATCAGCAAATCCAAACTTACACCTCAAATACACACAAAATCAGCAGCTAATGAGTACTTAATTATCAGGTGTATATAGTAGAACTTATTCATACTTATATTTCACAGAAAAGCAAAATTGTCTTTCAAGTGAACATTAAAATTATGCGATGTACCATCCACACGGCACCAGAGAATATGCTAGTTTAGACTGGAAAGACTGCTAAAATTTAAAACTATGCTATTTGAAATTTTTTTAAAGAGCATTGTACTTACCAATTTCCTACTTTTTTTCTGTTCACTTCCTCCATAATTAGCTGCTCAGCAATATACTAAAATACCCAGCACTTACATTAAAGCCCTATTTATTGTTATAAACCTTTCTTACTCCACTGAAATAACACCTTGAGTACATGTACATACTAAGTAGTTTCCCCTTGCCGCTACAATTTGTTTGAATTTGCCAGTATATTAAAGTCATTTGAACAACACAGAGATTCACCACACTTTTTTTAGAAGAAAGGTGAACCTAACAAGCGATAGAAACACACAGGCTTTTGAAGACTGTTACATAAGAAGTTGGTTTTGATCAGCTTAAGAGTAAGAGGATAATGAGCACACTAGGATGTAGGATGGATACACAGAATCTTCTCTGTCTGATACCCGTGTGAACTATAAAACCTGAAATTGTAAATTGTTACATTTTAACTATAAAATGTAAATTGACAGGTATCCACAGATACACAAAATGTTACTATCACAACAGAAGCTTTTGCTTCTGTTTTACATTTCCACCCAGGATTTAACAAATTTTTCCTGCAGGCCATCTGACGTAATTCGTGATTATTTCTATTCTCCATCACAGCAGGCAAAAACGCAAGCATATCACTGCACAGCACTTTTATTAATCCAGTAAATTTCAGGCAAAGCTGAAAACGGATCTCAGGCATAGTTCTACTTTAAATCTTGCCTATATGCATTCTTGAATTAAGCCAAGTTTCTATTTTTGGATACCTTCACAACTTCTTCCTTTCACTTGTTCATGCATATACATAACAGAAAATACTGCATGGAAATATTTTTAAAAGTTAGCTATGTATTTTGACGCATCCAACAAGCTGGTAATAACCATGTCTCAGTCAGCAAAAATTATTAAGCAACTGGGGAGGAACAACCCCATGCATCAGTACACTCTTGGGGCTGACCTGCTGGAGAGCAGCTCTGTGGAGAGGGACCTGGGTGTCCTGGTGGACGGACATGAGCCAGCAGTGTGCCCTGGTTGCCAAGAAGGCCAATGGGATCCTGGGGTGCATTAAGAAGAGTGTGGCCAGTAGGTCGAGGGAGGTTCTCCTTCCCCTCTACTCTGCCCTGGTGAGGCCCCATCTGGAGTACTGCGTCCAGTTGTGGGCTCCCCACTTCAAGAAAGATCAGGAGCTACTGGAGAGAGTCCAGCGGAGGACTATAAAGATGATGAGGGGACTGGAGCATCTCCCCTACGAGGAGAGGCTGAGGGAGCTGGGCTTGTTCAGCCTGAAGACCAGAAGGCTGAGGGGGGGCCTTATAAATGCTTATAAGTATCTTAAGGGTGGGTGTCAGGAGGATGGGGCCAGACTTTTATCAATGGTGCCCAGTGACAGGACAAGGGGCAATGGGCACAAACTGAAGCAGAGAAAGTTCCGTCTGAACATGAGGAAGAACTTCTTCCCTCTGAAGGTGACGGAGCACTGGAACAGGCTACCCAGAGGGGCTGTGGAGTCTCCTTCTCTGAAGGTATTCAAGACCCACCTGGACAAGGTCCTGTGCAGCCTGCTGTAGGAGACCCTGCTTCAGCAGGGGGGTTGGACTAGATGATCCACAGAGGTCTCTTCCAACCCCTACCATTCTGTGATTCTGTGATTTTTCTGAGGGGGGGAGAGGGAGAATACTTATGTTTGATTAATTTTTGTGTTCAGTGTAAGCTCTCAAAAGCAAGTTTCTGTATTTCACCTGGTTCTCCAATGGTTGGTACTTCAAGAGGGAAGGGGTGGGGAGGTATGGAAAAAAAAATCCTTTCAAATGAAGGAGAGAGAGGGTTGTCAAACTAGGCCTTAAAAACAGACCTATCACTATTTTTAACCTTCTATAGATTTCTTCAGTTTTTAACCCAGTCTTTCTGTCAGAGATGTAGACGTCATTTATGGCCCAGCTAGCCTTTCTGAAGTCTTTCCAAGGGCCTACCCCTACCTTTCAGTGAAAATGGGTGCAGAGAACACCAAGCCAACCAACTCATACATTCAGAAAATAGAGCCGAGAACATACTTCAATGTCTCGAAAGCAGTCCACCTACACAGCCTTTTTAGCAAAGCACAAGGCCAAAGCTATTCACTTGTATGCAGCTGAGGTCCCAGACAAGCACTGACACTTCAACTCCAGTATCTCCAGGTTATGACCCATTAAGCAGAATAGACCATACCTGTAAAGGTAAAACCAGAGCTTCTTCAACACCCTGAAGGACCATTCTCTCTCTAAGATCTATGTTCATCTTCACAGCCCTCTCCTAAGCCCAAACAGTATCATGTACGATCGCAGAATCATAAGCTTACAGGTGAAAGTAAACTACACCATGTATGCTATTCACAGGAGAAAATATTAGAGATTCCCTTTCCCACTTAAGACAGCGAAAGTTTCAGAGTTAATTAACATACTGAAGATCCTTGACTGGAATAGAAAAGCTTTACAAAACATCTTCTTTTCTTAAGTGCTTCCCAGGCTCATCTCCAAACAAGTGCCCAAGTTCTCCTACCCCTAAGGATACACACAGCTTGCCCTGAGGCAGATTAATAGCTTAGCCTGTCCCCACTCCATTTCCTACCCCCTCTTTCACTGGCATTTCCAAATCTCTCTGGCTCTTGCATGTTAAGCAGTCATACTGAGCCCGTGCAGAACTCTGGACTCTCTACTCTAGCCAGTAGCCAAAACCAAATAAAAGTTCTTTAAGTAGGGCAGATAAAGAGTGTTTCTCAAGATTTCTCAAGAGTCCTCTTCCTTTATGATCCAGATTCTTTTAGTTTTTAACAGTCTCCACGTTGAATAACACTCACCCTGCATTGCCTATTTTCACATATACTCCATTCAAGGTGTCTTCATTTTGAGTGCAATTCCCAAGGGGGTTTGTTTGTTTGTTTGTTGGGTTTGAGGGTTTTTTGTTGGGGGGGGTGGGGGTGGTGCTTTTTTTTATTTGCTGCATTTCATAGCTAACCAGAACCCAAATGTGACCACAGAGTAATTTAATAGATGTCTGTCAAGTAACGCAGGCAGGACAGAACGGATTACATGTCAATTAAGCACAAACAAATCCACAAGCTGTTCCTGGTGAACAAGAGATGTCATAAACAGGAAAAAAAGGAAGCTGTATGCTCAGGAGAACTAATGAAAGTTTCAGCTCAACTACTCAGCTTCTAGCATTCTCACTGCCAACTAAGCAAAAATTAGATACAACATATAGTCCACCCAGGTAGTCGTGCTCTCAAAGATATTCTAGAAGGGTCACAGGGTACTTGGTTAGACCTGCAGTGAACACTTGTCCTCAGTTAAATGCAATAATGCTGGTGGCTGATAAAAAATGTCAAGTATTTTAATTGCTGCTGAGAAGGTGGAACTCTTGCTCAAAGCCCAATATCCTCCACCAGCTGTAACTCAACTTGGCCTAGTACTTTCAGAACAATTGCTGTAAACCTGCTTATGTCACTAACATTAGAGCAGGAAACATCCCAGGAGATTCCCAGGTGACAGGCATGAGGGTTGGAAAAAGTTTTATTTGTCCAATAGAGAGTCTTAATTTATGCAGAGAACAATATCTGAAACTGAACAGATACCAATTACTGAAAGGTCAGTAGTCTGATTTTCAGTAATTTTACACTCCAGGTACTTTATCTCTATTTGTTGTCTACGACAGGTGTGAAATCAGTTTGCTGTCTTTACTGTCTCAGAGCACTGAGTGGGTGCTGTTACTCTAAATGTCAAAGACAATCCTAAAAAGCCATCACCTGACAGACAAATGTTCCAGCAATAACCCAAATAAGATGATGCAGTTGTCTTTTGTAGGCACCTGCAATTTAGCAGCAAGAATAAAAAAAGTTTTTACGTAGTTCTTTTGTTCAGTTTCAGCTGTTTGATTCCACACAGCATTCCCCTTCATTCTGGCAAAAATCTTCCCCTCTCCCCCTGCACTCTCTTTTCTAAGTGTTCTTAAATAAAGGAATGCTCACAACCAGTCCTGAAGTGGTTCTGTTGCTGTAACAGCAATTGGTACAAATATACGAACTCTCCTGTCTCCTAAAGGCATGATGTTGCTCCTCAGCAACAAACTGATACTTTGTGGAAAATTATTGAACGTTTTATCCTTTTGGCTGTGTTTGAAAAAAAAAAAAAAGGTAATAAAATAAAAATACATTTCTTCTGGTACTATAATGCAGTTGTCAGCTGCAGACCTCAAGGGAGGAATTACTCCATACTAAAAAGCAAATTAAACAATAAGCAGGCTAGCAAATGCTCTGTGGACAGCTTGATTTTTTATTTTTTTTTTAAACACAAAGTAAGAAAAGTGAAATTCCGACATGGGTAGGACTGTTGAGAGGGTATCATTGGTAGCTTAAGAATTCCAGAGTGAAGATTCCAACATGAAAAAGTATAAAATCCTAAAGAGAAAAAGTGTGGAGGCTAGCTGATAATTGCCTTCGCTCTTTAGCTTTAGCCAGCTATATCAGATGATTTGGGGATGAGAAGAATGTTTGATGCATTTACAAACACGTTTTCAACTGTAACCAACAATAAGCCCTCCTTCCAGAGCCTGAACGGATTTGGTTACAGATATTCTGTGAAAGCTTTCTAAGGCTTTTTCTGGCTTTGATCTCTGACTGAAAAGAATGAGCACAGATACCTATACTAGACTGCCTGGAAAGCTATGCCAAAGATAGACAAATACCAGCACAGGTCCATTCAGAAAAGTCAAGACAACAAAAATGGTTAGAGTTGCATGTTACAGCATAAAGATTTACCAGCAACACAGTACTTAACTGAGCTTGGAATATCAGATATGTAAACAAAGGTCAACAAAGCCACACAGATATCTATACTGAATAGCCGCAATAAAAAGCACAGAGCGAACACCCATGCTGCATTTTTCATTTCACTCTCAAAGCTCTGCCAGAACCCTTTTCTCTAACAAACATAATTTTAAAAAAGAAAGAAAATAGTCTAAGATTCAAAACTTCACGCAACATCCTAGGCCAAAAAACACAGAAAGAGACAACAAAAGCAAAGCTGCCTTCTACGTTACACAAAAATGATCATGCGAACTCAGACCAAAGGTCCATCAAACACAGTATTTTGGTCTCCAGTAGTTTCCAACAGCAGGCATGCAGGAAAAGAATACAGGTCAAATATGTTGTGGGACTTCCTCCTGAAGACTCAATCCAGCTCCTAGCACTTTATGGCTTAGAGACTTCTTAAGCACTTAGGGTTGACATCTTTAAGATTTAGTATCCCCTAATGGATTTTTCTTCTATGAATTCATCCAGACTTTTTGAATATGTGCTTTTAGCAGCCACACAGTCTTATGGCAAGGACTTCTGCAGCTTTGCTGCAATCCATAGAAAAACATCCCTGCTTCCTTTGAATTCAGCATCTGCAGTTTTTATTTAACGTCTCCACTAGTACAGGAACAGGTAACAAACATTCATTCTTTAATTATTGGTCCTGTGTCACTTATGATTTTAGACCTCTCAAACATCTTCCTTGCCCTTATCTGAACCTCTTCCAATTCAAATGTATCTTCTTGGAGATTTTACAGCCCCTCTTTCGGATCATTTCATTCAGGCATCACTAGCCAGGAGGAAAAAAGACTCTGCAAGCAGGATACATGCAACTTAAAAGCATAAAGCAATTATTGATTGGCTAACATGCATAAAAGATAACTATAATTTAACGAGGTATTAGGCCAAGCATTATTATGCTCACCCACCAAATGCCGCGCTGGACAGTCTGGCCAGGCAGGCAGCCAACAGGCAGGGTCAGCCTCCAGCGCTCCCGGTAACGGACCCTCGGTGATTTTATCTGCCTTGACTTTAGTCTGGGGTTACTGACTAATGCAGTTTGACAGTACCTCTGCACTGAAGTCATAAGTAAAACAAAGAAATATGCAAGTCGGACACAACAGAGGGAAAAGGGAAAAGGCAAAGAAAAGTTGCATCAATACAGGCTGCAGCTCTGCAGAAAAAGACCTAGGGGTTCTGGTGCACAGCAAGCTGACCACAGCAAACAGCACAACGTTGTGGCAATGAATTAACAAGACCATAACCAGCTCATCAAGCAGTGGTGATTCTCCTCAACATGACTTTCGTGAAGCCACACCTAGAAGACTGTGTCTGGTTTTTGGACACCTTGTCCCAGAGTCAAACTGCAGACACCAGCTAAGAACCCCTGAGATCATTAGAGGGGACTGTGAGTACATGACAGCAAGGAGACTCTAAGGGAACTAGACTTTATTTATTTTTTTTTTTTTTAAAGTCCGGAGAAGACCCAGAGGGGATCCAGCTGCAGTCTTTCACTACCTAAAGGGGAGTTACAGTGGAACTGGAGTCAGAAGTATGCACTAAAAGGACAAAAGGAAATTTCCACCTGCACATAAGAGAAACATTCTTCGCTACGAGAGGGGAGCAGTACCACAACTGCCTAGGCAGGCTGTGAAATCTGACCGTTCTTGAAGGCTGTCAAAACTCAAATCAACAATAACCTGCGCTATCCAAGCTAACTTTGAAGTCAGTCCTTTGAGGCAGGTGTTGGATTAAATACCTCCAGATACACCTTCCAGTCTGAATTTTCTGTTTCCAAGTTGTAGCTAAATGCTGTCAGTCACAATTCTAACCTTACCCTCAAAGAGGAATAATGTTGCTCGAGCCCTCTTGGAGAAGAAACAGGCTACACTTACCTCTAACTGAAAGAAATTATGGACCAGCACCACAACAGCCAGTACTGCCATAAGCAGGCAGAAGATCTGCAGTCTGAACGAGTCACGCCACATTGTCCATTCGTGTCTTTCCCTCCCATGTTAGACGCTGCCATGACTTCCATTCACCACAAACACGAATGTCATTTCGTTTCAGTAGCACACAAGAGAATTCAGCTGACTTCCACTTCATTCCTGCAAATACATTTACAAAATTATATTGAGTCCCCAAAACATTATTACAAGTAAAGTCAAGTTTAACACTGAAAGCATATAAATGGCGGAACTTTGCACGGCAACAACTGGTACAATAGAACTGCTAAGTATAAACAGATTTTTGCAGCGTTAATCTAAACAGTACTATCTATTATGTTTCTTAATTCTCTTGCGCATGTCAAGGCAAAACCTTATCATAAAGCCAGTCTCACCTGTATTCGATACAAAAAAAAGAAAAAAAGGCAAAAGAAGAGTGCAAGATTTCTTTCCAGCAACCAAAAAAATCAAAGCAAACAACCACCACCCTACTTATCCATTAGGCTACACTATTGCCATCCAGCCATCATGAGCCCAAGAATGCTAGCAGAAACTTGTGGTTTTAGACATTTCCCTATTTACCTGATTAGAGAATCCAAAAAGTTGTTATTAAAGACTAAGGCTGAAGCAAGTCTGGATAAGCAAGAGAAAAGATACTTTCTCCAGTTTTCTGCTGGGGAGAAGGGGAAAAAATATCTTTAACAGCTATCAGTTAAACAGGAAATATCTAACGGAGTAAAATGCATTAAAATTGAACTTCAGAAATCATCTGTAACACTGGACTACACCCTCACTGTTGTGTTTTTTTTAATCATTCCTTCTACAGTAAAAAAAGTAAAATTCTAGAAAGAATGCAAGGTGTTGAGTTTTGGTTCTGTTGATTGTGATTTTTTTTAAATAAAATACAATAATAGTCATGGTTTTTATAAAACTTAACTTTCATGAAATAAATTGTTTCTTTGAGGTTGCTTGATAACCGGTTGGTTATAAAACCATAGACTTAATTATTGATAAACAGTTCGCACAGCTTAATTCTTGTTCAGTTTGACTCTTGCACCTTCCTTCTTTTTTAGAGGGACGATTTTGAGGGAGTCATTTTGCATGTGAAAAGGGTACCGTTCTTGCAGAAGGAGAAGCTCTAAACTTGGAAACAGACAACAGATGGCAAGGAGAGACAGTCAAAAGACACCAGTCTCTTCAAACCTAGTATTCTCAAGGCAGCGCTACTTGTAGAACCACTCACCAAGAACAACAACATAATCAAATGATTATATAAACTTTGTATAACTTCCTATAAATAGTATAACTGAGAAATTATACTATTTTTTAAGACTAAATAAAGCAAGCTGTGTAAATTTAAATTAAACATAATGATACATTAAATATCAAAACTAGCTAATTAAATCATTCATTAAATGAACATAGACTAGAAAACTGAAATATATTACTGTTATAACCAGGACAGTCTCAAAATAGACTGCACATGAAATTGCTTTATAAGGATGACAGGGATTATAACTTCAAATACCTTGCTGAGAATAACAGAGCTTGTATTTCTGACTGACGAATAAGCACTGAAAGAGCAAGACGTCCATTGAAGTAAAAGCATCAAACTGACAAAATGCAACAAAAACACAGCTTCATTTGAACAATTCTACCCTAACATAAAGTTATAAATTTGTATAAAATATCAACTCAGGTTTTAAATGATAACTGATAATGAATATACCTAAACATATTAAAATGCTAATCTAAGGCCATATACGACCATTTGAGGAACAGAAACAAATACATTAGAAAAAAAGGCAATTTCCAGTTTTGTTGCTTAGAATTCTCTCCAAAAACACTGAAAAGTATGGGACACTGAAAACTAATGGAATGTAATTCCATACATCTGAAAAGGCCATGGAGGCTATTGCCATGTATTTTTGTTCAAAAGGATTTGTTCAAAATTTTCCATATTTCTGTTAATGTCACATGTTCTAAAACATTCCGACATACAGGGTTAGACCTTTCTTAATACCAAAGGCCTTAACATACTTCCAGTTCCATCACCCCTGAATAATTATCTAGTGCATTTTTTTCTATAATAGAAGCACAGAAGTACACCATAAAGCCTTAGATTCTTACCCTATTCCTGAAGCGTTCTCTGCAGCCAGACACACAAAAGGCCAAAAACAACCTTGGAAACAATACAGCAAATAAGCCTCATGCGTGTATATATATATATACACACGCAAATATTTTTTTAGTAAAGTCTCTTATATTGGTGGTTTGCGTGCAGTGACACAATAACGCGGTAGTTAAGACTCCTCACTCATAAAATTAATTTTGTTTCTACAATAATCCAGGGGCTTTTTTTAAAGGTATTTCAATTTTTTTTTATTATTTTCTTTTAACTTCAGCCCTATAGCTTTGAATTTTCTGCTGTTCGTTGTTACACGCGACTCCTCTCAGCTCGGTGCCGTGTTACCACCAGCCCCGTTTTGCCCAAGGTTAAAAGCACGGCACAACCCCGCGACATCTCCGTGCCCGGCCTTCGAGCCGCTCACGCCCAGCTACAGGGGCAGGTTTGTTCTCTGGGGTTCCCCTCCCACGGCCGTTACCTATCCCCGGCTCTCCATCCCCACAACTCCACGGAAAACCGAATTTGCCACCGCTTTCCCCCTCGTCGCCCGGTCTCGCCGCCCACAGAGCGGGGCCAACGGCCCCCTCCCCGGCGTGCCGCCAGCCCCGGGAGCCCTCGCCTCAGCCGGGCCCTCGCCACGACGCTCCGAGGCCGCCGGGCCTCCCCCCCTCCCTCCCTTCCTTCTCAGACGAGCCCCG
>Ga0065711_1010632_pt1 | contig 11460 bp, 4 predicted proteins | sample Hoacrofraction12_FD_59098 | JGI IMG/M metagenome (GOLD analysis project Ga0065711, IMG submission 59098) | Hoatzin crop microbial communities from Cojedes, Venezuela - Epithelial fraction 12 v2 (version 2) | ecosystem: Host-associated > Birds > Digestive system > Esophagus > Crop | place... | reverse complement strand
GTGCAAGCTGACCACCTCCTGGTACCTCCGGAGTCCTTTGCAGCCTGGTGGGGCTTCTACCAAAGTAGGTTACTGGTAGGGTGAGCTCCAGATACCATTTCATCTGCAGATTGCAGTCCCGCTCCTGGTTGCAGTGCATTAATGATCCTGGAAGGGAAGCGAGATGTGTGTGTGTGTTCACCAAAAGAAGAGGGAGAAGGGAGTCTCTAAAACAGCAGTAATACGCAGATTTGCCAGAAATGAAAGTGCAGTGTATTCCAGTGTGTGTGAGAGATAGGCTGTGTTGGTTTGGGCGTTCTCGGAATGCCTGGCTTCACTGGGATGCTTGAGAACGTCCATCCACATGTGCTAACTGAAGAAAATCAGCAGATGCAGCTCCGTGGTTTTTTTACCGTGTTCAGTTTTTTGAGTAGAAGGTCAAAATGTTTCTGCAACTGTTCGTAAGAGGAGTCAAGTGAATAAATCTTTCTCAGTATGTTCACACCATTTAGCAGGACGTGCTTAGTTTTGTTCCTCAAGTATTTTCCTCTGAAGAAATTAAATATGTTGTAGGTGATTCTGTATTTCCATATAGGTAGGTAGGCATGAATAATAATAACAAATGAAAAATACTGACCTAAGAAGTGTTCTCATAGGACATTCCTGGCTCATGCTTTTAATATAAAGCAGTGTTACGGGACATTTGTACATCATATATTAAAAACAGTGTTTTGGAAGTGAGCCCAAAGAAAAGGAAGTAAGTTTATTTGCCTGCATAAAATTTTTGGTTGCATGTTAACACTAACCACTGTATCTCGAGCAAAGAATGCCAAAATCTGCTTTCAATGGAAAATTTTATGTGCTGGAACTGGGAATCATATCCAAAATTCTCAAATTAAAAATACTAATCAATGTAATGATAACCATAAGCCATATGTGTTGATGGGATTTTTATTTTCAGTCTCTTAGCAATCAGTATTTTAGAGTAAGAATGCAGTAGTAAGTGGATATTATGGGCCTGTGCTCATTAGACCGTACTCCTTGACTGTTGTTGAGATTTATTATTAAAAAAATACTAATTTTTAATATCCTGGTTTGGAGATCTGGGGAGTCCACTGTAGAGATGTAAAACACAGACTCAGGCTCAGTGAATTCTTGTCTTCAGAAGGCCATAAGGTAATAAGTTTTGGTGGGGTTTTTGTGTTGTGGTTAAACTGAAAGCTCATTTTTTTTGTTCCCTCAATTCCAGTAACGTGATTTGTGGGTAAATTGTTCCATGGGTACAAAGACACCTGAATTAGCTCCTGGGATTTCAGCAACATGCTGTCTCAGCAGGTGGGAGCAGCGTGGGGCAGACACACATGAGCTGGTTCTGCAAGAGCCACGTTTTGGGCTGTGCGCCCCGGCCGGCTCGTTTAGCTGGAGCTGAGCGGGCTGCCTTTGGGCCATCAACCTGCGGGACATTCCAGGGAGTTTGTCTGCCTCCTGGGTCTCCCACTGTGCAGGCTATCTCATCTCCCAAGTCACCTAGATAGCAAAGAGGTGACTGCATGTCCTTATAAAGATGTCTTTGGTCCTGAAGATGATGAAGGTGAGCTGAGGCATCTTGGCATGTCATTGGCGGGACTGTATAGACTGCAGCCAAAAGCAGAGTGCCGCCAATAACATTAACAGCTGCCTTCGGTGACGGTATGTAAAAATGTTCCCATGGATTCAGAGTCTTTTGTTAATTTTCTTTAAAATACTGCTTTTACTCAGAATGTCATTGGCATCATCTTCTGGGAGGCTGTAAAGGTGCTGGATGAATTCACCACTATATTTGCACCCACTGTGAAAAAGCTCTTAGAAAAACAGACCACTTTTCAGAATCAGATGGTCCTTTGAAAAACTAATTGGCCTTCCAAAATCAGGTGGGAGTGGTATTTCACCTGAAGAAAGAAGAAGAGGTGTGAGGGAAAACAGGAGAGTGGGTTGAGAGGCTGAATGAGTATATAGGGAGAAGAAAGAGAAGAAAAGATGGAGATTCACACACTTTTTAAAAAGTAACATTTGCATGACAAGGCTGTAATTCCACCGCTCTGCTCAGGTAACTTCCTGAACCACTCAGACTTCGCCTTTGTGGTTTGACATCCCTGGAACCTCTCAATGGAATTACAGCATCATAATTCACAGTCATCTGTTCCCTATTATAAACACCGTATAGTGGATATAGCAGAATTCCTGCTGCCAGCTAGCAGGAAAGAGAAGCAGTATTTCACAGCTCTGAAGTAAAGGAGGTCTGTATTTCACAGTTATGACAACATAGCTGTCAAATACGGCTTTTTAAAGTGTTACATATGAACCCAGACAGTTTTTATGGTAGCATTTGTTTCAGGGGGCAATTTAAGGTGAGCCTCGAACGGTCTGGAATTCACCTACTTGAGAAGCTGTCTTTCCCGCGGTTGTCAGTTACAGCTACGAAGCCCAGCGCTGGGGGCTTTGTGTCAGGTCTGCACCCGGCTGTGGCTGCTGCGGTCTGCAGAAGACGACCTGTGTCTGGTTTCACCGAGTGGTGTGGTGCTCCGTGTCAGTTCACATACAGCAGGCATCTGAGTTCTTTATCTGTTGGGCAGAATGTAGTAGCTGCTTCTCACAGAAGATAGAATGGAAACAAAAAAAAGGCTCTTAAAAGATTGTGAATGGCTACAGTGTCGTGTTTACGCTGCGAAGGATGCGGGGATAGGCAGCGTAGTTTCTTGTATGATCTCCTCTGAGCTGTTCTGAGAAGCTCTGGCTTTGGCTCCACTCGGCATAGGACTGTATGACTTCGGTAGAAGAGAAGCTGTGATTATTTAGTTTGATCAGGAAATTTAGTAGAGCGTGGTTCTGTGACTGGTCGAGTTAGGTCACTGAGCGGCTTAAGGTAAGCGTGTCAGGTTCTCCGATAGTTTAGCTGCAACGGTGGTGTTGCACACGTTCATTTCACACCTTGCAGACAAGCGTTTCAGATTATGCCACGGGGAGGAAAAATTTTCACACTTGCCAGGTTCAGGAGGATAAACCTAAGCTGTTTGTGGAAGTATTTAAACCCACTGATTCTTAGCTAAATGATGATAATTTCCTAGAGAAGTGTTAGGGCTTACCCTAGAAGGTAGTCCCGTAGTCTTCAGAAGGCGCTTCTTTGGAAGATGCACTATTGCCGTCAGCAGATGCCGTGAGCAGACGCAGTAGTATCACAGTGTCTGCCGTGCAGCTGAGCTGTTCTGAACACAGCATTAAGAGGCTTGAGTGTGATCTCAGTGTCCTGAGCGTGAATGAATGAGCACCGCGTTCCCTGTATGAACGTTTCCCAGAGTTTGGTAAGGCTTTTCTACTTCTGAACTTGTGGTTGTAGTATTTGTTATTAAAATTGTGACCAAGGGGTACAACAAAAAAAAAGGGGGGGCTCAGATCCAGAACTGTTGTGTTTAGTTGGCTTGAAGTAATATTTTTCATTAGCTATCTCTAGGGGCTGATAATAGCAAGATAGCTTTCTGTTATGTCGTAGTGTAATAATACATTTCAATCAGCAGAAATTTATCGGCACTTTCTTCAAGTGTTGCAAAGGAGCTCCATTCTCCTATGTGTTACAGAATATTTTCTTAAATGCTGGTGTGCTAAAAGTCTAGAATAACAGTCTTTTATGTTTGGCAGTGAAAAGTGTTGAACATCTCTACATATCGTTAAAAATAATATTTTTATTAGTCCTGAAATAGTCTCAAATCAGCATGTTCACTGCCCTGCTGGAAAGTCACCTGCCTGTGACCTGCCTTGGATTTCTCTGGCTCTGAGGGATCCTGAGGGTGGTTGAACACGGTAGTTCCCCAGAGAAGCTGCAATGACACAATCCCTGGAGACCATCAAAACCCACCCAGACGCAGTCCAAAGCAACTGTTTCTGGTTGCCCATGCTTTGAGGAAGGGCACTGGATTAGATGATCTCCAGAGGTCACTTCCAACCTCATCTATTCTGTGATTTTGTGATTTTGACGAGTTATTACACGCATAGTAAGTAATTCTGAATTATTTACATCTGAAGAGGATTGTTATTCTTGAGCTTCTTCATTCGTAAGTACTTGTTGGACACGTCAAAACTTTTAGGCTTCTGCTTATTGTGCATAAAAGTTTATGTAGCACGTGGCTTTGATTTGAGTCATGCAGTTAAAAATGATAACAGATTTCCTCTCTGCTCTGTTTATCATATGGAAAAATTAGCGATGCACATGACATGGAAAAGCAGGAGGCCGAGCCCATCGTCCTTACGTAGCCTTACAAGTTTTTGGCGTTGTAATTCTGTGATAGCGTTCAAGTGTCAAGAGCTCGAGGGGAGCTGATCCACAGACAAAAACATGTCCAAGGGAGCTGGTAGGAAAATATGAGTGAATATCTATTTGTCCTTCACCCCCAAAGATACTAATTGAGATTGTTCTACATTTAATTGACTGTGCAGCTTTGCAGGAGCCAGAAGATTTATGGGTTGCATAAAGTTGTTGTAGCAGACTTATATTTAGGCAGAAGTTGTTTTTTTCTTTCTTTCTCTGGCTTTTCTGTTTGAAGCCGTTGCCTCTTGTTGGAGTTAAAGTATTAATTGTGGTGGTTTGCTCTGCTCTTGTCAGAGCCAACACTTCGGTCCTTAATGTGTGTTTTTTCTCTTGGTTTTTTTTATTTTTTTTTTCGTGACGAGTTGTACACATGGCTGCCATGATAATTTAGCTAGATATTCTTTTTAAAAACATTAGCAGTCTGTGGAGGGAAGGCAGTAGGAAATGAGGTTTTTGGGAGGAGGATTAATTGAAGAGTGCCATCTCCCTTTCTTTTAATTTCTCTTAAGATTGTTAAAGCTGTTATCACAGTTTTCCATGTTGGAATTTTTAATTAGTTCTATGACTTTGGGATTTATATGTAGATTTAGGCTGAAGTGCTCAGCCTGTGCCGAGATGTCACATACAAAAATGGATGCGCAGCCAAATCTTCAAAGCTGTTCTGCAAAATTGGAGGCTTTTAGCACTGGATGAGTCAGGTTGAGATAACGGTTTACAGTATACAGTTTTATTTCTAGTAATTGTTCAGTAATGGTGTTTTTCCTGCTTTTGATTTCTGAGGGCTGCTTTGCTAGATTTGGCCATTATCCTTTCCTTGCTAGGACTGCACATCGAGGAAGCAAGAAAATGCATCCTAGTTTGTAAGCAGAAGCGTGAGGCGGGGAAGCCGATACCCTAGGAAAAAGAGTTTGAATAACACCGCATGAGGAGCCTAAGCATGAATCCCCTCTGCTGCCGGACCTGTGCCTCCTCCATTTCCTTCCAAAATGAGAAGCCGGATGCTCAGCTGAGAAATACGAAGTAGGATAGAAACAATTAGAACATACCAGACGTTTTGCCTTTGAAGTGAGGAATTTCAAAACTCAGTTGAGAGTTAAACATGCGTGTTCTTGAAACAGTTACAAATTACGTTTGTCTGACAAATCTAATCTTGCTCAGCAGTGTCTGAGGAAGACGAGCTTGGAGAAGTCTGACAGAAGTAACTGCTTCAGTGGGGGGGACTTTGCCAGCTCATGAACATCTGTCTGAGAAGACATACTCGCTTAGGCTAAATTGTCTTTGACTTGTAAGCACATGCAGTAAACAAATGGAAAATGTCAAAGGTCCAATTTCAGCTTGGGCGGCAGGAATGTTTTGGCAGTCGCGTTGTTTTTTCCCCACTGTGTCACAACTTAGTCACCTGTGGAATGGGCAGTGCAGCATCTTCCGTGCTGTGGATGGCTCCGAAGCTGTTCCCTCTAGCGGAGGGGGCTTTGGGAGGGCCGTGGATAACGTGCTGGGTAGCAGCACGACGTGAGCTGTTCGGTTCGTGTCACAGTACCCCTTTGTAGCTACTGCGGTGGAGAATTTCAAAGCGAGAGTTCAGCTGTGTAGCTTCTCAGTGCCAGGGATTCTCTAATATATCAAAGTTGTAAATGTGAGGCGAGATAGTTTACATGATAGTGATTTATAACTGTTGACATATCCTCTATTCAAGCTGTGTGCTATTCATGTTTGTGTTTGTTTTTAATGGGGAATGTTTAAAAATGGATAAATATTACTTTTGTCTGGTCAGACATTCAGAGGGGAAAACCAATTCTTATAAAAGATGTTTTGTTTTTAGACACTGTTGAATCCTCTCTCTTCTTTCTTCCTAAGAAGAAAAAAACCCCCACCAAAATCCAACTAAAAAAAGAAAGAAAACCCGGCTGAGGTTGTTGCAGCACAGCCAAACTGACATCTATGTATAAGTGACAATGCGAGATGTACAGTATGGTTGCATTCAGTCTGTGCCTCCTGTTCCCACCTCTGAAAAGCACAATAATTTCTGACATCTGTGAAGCAAAAGATGCTTTACAAATAGAGGCTTTTGGACTTTACAGTCAAAAGCATATTTCAATATGTGCCTATAAGATATATGTAAATATATATTTTTGTCTGCTGTAGCTCTTATCTCTTTGATGCTCTTTTATTGCATAGATTTTTAATCAGAAAATGAATACTCGTTATAAATGCATCTTTGTGTTTTCTCAGAAGTACAACATTGCAGTTTGTGTAATGGTAGGTGTAAACAACAGGAAAAGTACTGCTAGAAGGTTACTAAATCTGTAAGTGAAGCACAGCTTACCTCGCTTCTGTCCCAAGTGCAGTTTTGCTGTTATATGTATGTGTGTTTACATTTACGCTATGTATGTTTGAGCGTATGAAGTTTTGTATGTGTACACGCTCAGATCTAATGAAGGTTTATGTATTTGGGTGCTGTGGTTTAACTTAGAAGTTGAGTTGTAACTCAACTCAGCTGTTGAATTACATAGTTGGGGACTGGGAAGCATGATGGAAAGACAAAATCGCAATGGAATGGACTAGTGGTAGCCTGTAAGAAGGAAGATGAAAAACAGTGGGCTTTCTTAGCCATTTAGCATCCTAACAAAATGCTGTTTGTGAAATAAAAATGCAGAAAATTAATTGCATAAAATATTACTAGGACTGAAGTGAAAGAAATGAGAGAACAAGTGAAAGAAATGAGAGAACAAGTGAAAGACAAGGAGGATTAGGTAAACGGTCTTTCTAGAATATCTGTTACTTTCAGTGACCGTAACAAAGCCACTGGCAATGGAAAGCATGGTCTAGTATCAGAATTTGAACAGATCACGTGTTTATGTGGTTGAGGGTGCAGTTTCTCATAGTAGGTACAGGACTCTTCTGCCGATGGTGATTTGTTAATCCTGTCTGGAATTCTCTACAGCAAACATCCATTGTAGCACAGCGCAGGAAATACTGGAATTGCACAGTAAGCAACAGGACAAGAGTTAAGAAATTGTGAGCGTTCTGCAGTTACCTACTGGTCATATGTAAGGTATTAAAGATGTATGTCCAATAGGCAGCAGAACCATGTACTTGTGATGATTTGCTCAGTTACTGCATAAGCGTTCTGGTTGTAGTTATGTATTTGTGGATTGCTAACATAATTAGAGCTGTCTAGTTGAACAGTTAGGCAACTAAACTGTTCAGCAAAGAAGTAAATACTGGCTTGGTGGTTTGGAGTTAGTTTCCAGTTCCCATGTTCAGACTTAAAATTCAAAACTATCTTCTTACGCAAACTTTTGCAGACAGGATGAAAAAAACCCAAATGGATGATTTTATTAAAGAACATTTCCATTAAAATATTTGTATGAGTGGATGAAGCTTATTGTTGCAAAACTAACATTCTCATTTCAGTATAAATCATAACAGTATTAAGTAGAAGTATTAAGCTTTTATGAAACATGGCTTCCTGCTGTGTTGGTTCAAAAAAATCAAACATCGCTTTAGAAAGAAAAATGTATTGTCCATCAATCATCTCTGAGCAGGGTGAGGCCTATCTAGTGCTTATTTAAGCAATACATAACATCTTGTAAGGAGTGATCTCAAATGGAAGTGGAGTGTCACTGTTTCTTAAATATTTTCTTTATTGTTTCCAGTACTTGGACAGCTTGAAAGCCCTATAGTATTGAATGTTACTACAAGTGAGATGTTAATGAGTTTTATGTTATCTTGTAGCATAAAAGTCACTGTCAGAGCAATAAATAATGTGGAAAAGTTGTAAAACACTTAATGCTTTTGTGGCATAGCAAAAGTAAAAATGTTGGAAATGTTTACAGGAATACTCTAGGCAAGAAGTATTTCTTCAGATGTGTTATTCTACAAGCCTTCTATGACAATCCTGTTCTGCAAGACATCTTAAATAAAAAAACGAAGAAAACTAGGACTGATCCTGGATGTTAGTACGATACTAGTATGATATTAGTAGGATATTGGGACACTTTAAGGTATTTTTGTAGCAGTGTGCACTTGAACTTGTCACATGTGCTGCAAAAGTGCCATTGATCAGTAGCTCCAGGCTGTTCTTCCCGTTTCCTAGAAGGATGTATGGTAGCTAGTAATACGTTTACCTGCTAGGGGTGTCTTAATCTGTAGGAAGACCCAGACGTAGCCTTAGTTTCTGGCCCACTGTATTCCACGTCACCCTTTCAATACAGAATTACTGACATTATTAGCCTCTCAGTATCACTGGCACTAAATGCATAAAAAAAAGTCATGTTACAAAAAAAAATTCAAGTGCTTTTATACTTAAAAAAAAAAAAAAAGTTCTTTTTACTTGCCTTTTGCCTCTTACATTGATAAGAATCCTGTCCCTGTTGGTGGAAAATCTAGAAATTCATCTGTATGTCTACTTCTAGTGCAAGTTCTTATAGAATCATAAAATGGTTTGGGTTGGAAGGGACCTTTCAAGGCCATCCAGCCCAACCCCCCTGCAGCGAGCAGGGACATCTTCCACCGGGTTGCTCAGAGCCCCGTCCAACCTGGCCTGGAATGCTTCCAGGCATGGGGCATTGACCCCTCCCTGGGCAGCCTGTGCCAGTGCCTCACCACCCTCAGTGTAAAGAATTTTTTTCTTATATCCAGTCTAAATCTCCCCTCTTTTAGTTTAAAACCATCACCCCTTGTCCTGTCACTCCATGCCCTTGTCCCAGCCCCTCTGCAGCTCTCTCGCAGCCCCTCCAGGCACTGGGAGCTGCTCTCAGGTCTCCCCGCAGCCTTCTCCTCCCCAGGCTGAGCAGCCGCAGCTCTCCCAGCCTCTCCTCCCAGCAGAGGGGTTCCAGCCCTCGGATCATCGCTGGGGCTCCTCCAGCCCCGCTCCCACAGCTCCATCTCTGTCCTGTGCTGAGGGCTCCAGAGCTGGGCGCAGGACTCCCGGGGGGTCTCAGCAGAGCGGGGCAGAGGGGCACAGTCCCCTCCCTCGCCCTGTGCCCACGCTGCTGGGGATGCAGGACAGGGCACGGCTGGGCTTTGGGGCTGCCAGCGCACACTGCTGGGTCACATCGAGCTTCTCATCAACCAGCAGCCCCAAGTCCTTCTCCGCAGGGCTGCTCCCAACCCCTTCGTCCCCCAGCCTGTAATCCTGTAATCCTCTTGGAATCATGCTGGGGTTTTCCTGATGGCTGTCACTGTTACCCAGAGATAACACCCGGGTGTCTTCCTTTTTGCAGGGGCGTTTTCAGAAGGCCTTACTTTCCAGTGTGAGGTAGTGTTTAGATTCATCTAAGTCAAGAAATCCACCTGCCATTTTGAGCTTAAAAAAAAAATAAAATTCCAAGCTCATGTGTGTCACTATGAATTACAGATGATGGAGCTTGAAAAACAGTTGAGAGATATCCTTTATATATATGATAACTTCAATTTACAGGATGAGTTTTCAAACGTGTCCCTGGGGTGGTGGTGGCAGTAACAGTTCTTGGCTACAGAGGTGCACAAAAGAAAGTGTTGAACTGCTGAGGAAACGTAGGTGGGTTGGCTGTGATACGACTTTTAATCTAGATTCAAAAGATGCTTTTTAAATGTATGCTTCCTCAGAGACAAGATCGCCTTTGGAACTCCTTTGGAATCTGTAGCAAATCCACAGGTGAGCCATGAACATACATAAGGTTATTAATGCATAAATAATCTGCATCTGTTTACTGATTGCATTTGTTTTCCACAGTTTTGAAGTCTGCATTGCTGCATGGCCACTGGCATGAGCTATACACGTCTAATAAAGCTGGATTTTTGTCTCTTTTTCAGAGGGTTCGCAGAGCTCAGTTTCAGCTTCCAATGAGATCCAGCAGAACCAGCCACAGGCCCTACACTACGCGCTAGCCAACGCTCAGCAGGTTCAGATCCACCAGATAGGAGAGGATGGACAAGTCCAAGTAGTATGTACTCAGCTTTTTCTAAATTATTCCATTTAAACAATCTAGTTTATTGCAAATTTTGCTTCAGTTGAAATTTAAGTTTTTATTTTAAGAAAGTGACCTGTCATCGCTTCTTAAGCATGATTTTCAGAAAATAAACATTGAAGACTTATGAAGAAGTTTTTAGTTATTGGCAAAAATCTTCGTGCAGAATTTGCTCACACAATTGTTGCAAAAAAATGCACGTTCATTACTGTATATAGAATTGACTAGTCTCTACCTGGCCATTTGCTTGCACTTACCATAATAATAATAATAGCAGACCTACTAAGTGTACGATTTACACTTCAGAGGTAGTTTTAGCTATGACTTCCAAAACAGGAATGTATTTATTTATTTATTTTCATTTAAAGACCCCCTGCATTCTCAGGCATTTTTGAACATCTGTTAGCTGAATCCTTTATGTGTGTATTCATTTAAATACATGTATACTAAAGAGAAGTTCAGCAAGGTAACTCCCAAAGGTTTTTCCCTCCTGTCTGCTGAGAGCATCCTCAGTGAGATACTGCTCTTTCTGCAGGAACGGGGTGCAGAGGTTCCATTTCCACTTTATTTTTGCCATAACTTTACAGTGTTACCATGTGAATTTCTTTGTCTCTTGGTTTCCCTGTATATTTTAAAAAGCATACCTTAACTGCCCTATAGATCTTTTTATGAAATTTAATTGATGACTGGAAAGTATTTTTCAAGTCTTGAAAGACAAGGTAGAAGGGAAAATTACCTCAAATACATGGATACAAAAAATACAGCAGTTATGTTTACAGATGTAAGCGATGAAAGTTTGCCTCATTAAAAGATCTGGACCGGTCAACTATCCTTTAAATTATTTCTGAAATCCCGGAAAAATCCACTATAACCCACAGCCACTATCTAAATGTTGTCATAATTTGTCAAATGTAGAAGGGTCGTGGGTTGAAACAGATGCAAATGGTATTGCTTTTTCAGTTCCAGAGAGTGATACGTAGAGATCAGGCTAAGAGTCGTTAGTAAGGCAGTAGTTATTTATACCATATATGTTTTTTTTAAAAAAATCAGTATTGAGTTGAATTTGTGAACAAACTAAAAGGACTGTCCTTGAAGGCCAGCTATGTATCTGCAAAAGATGAGTGAGCAGTTCTTTTTTGGAATGCTGCATGATACGAAGGTGACTAAAGTCACCTCCCCCCCCCCCCC
>Ga0065711_1049122_pt1 | contig 11463 bp, 8 predicted proteins | sample Hoacrofraction12_FD_59098 | JGI IMG/M metagenome (GOLD analysis project Ga0065711, IMG submission 59098) | Hoatzin crop microbial communities from Cojedes, Venezuela - Epithelial fraction 12 v2 (version 2) | ecosystem: Host-associated > Birds > Digestive system > Esophagus > Crop | place... | reverse complement strand
TGCTGCAGCTGTGTCCCGTCCTCAGAGCTCCTTTTGATTTCATGCTTTTCCTCAATGGGTGAACACTGCTACGTTTTTCATATAAACCTTAATTTTCAGATGTAAAACCTTAATTTTACTAATAATTCCATGCTCTGATGACTCTGTCTGCTAACAGGGGACATTTGCTGCATGCTCCATGGTCCAGGACATCATGGGTAGGCTGATAAGGTTTGTCCAGCCTGTCAGTTGGACAGACTATTATTCCCCATTTCTTCTCCATGTGGGCTCTAGCAATATGGTCAGGAGAACAGGAGCTCATAAGGACTGACCACAAATCTCCAGGGAATGAGGAAGACGGGCTTGGTGCCTGGTGGTTTCTGCTTGGTCTTGCTAGTGAACGGGAAGGGCTTGGGGAAGAGTGGGTGGATCTTGAAAGTCAAAAGCTGGTTGCACATTTAGTGCTGGCAACAGAGTTTTAATTTTTATGACCTTGTGAAGCTTTTTGAGGATTGCTTGGAAGAGAAGGGACCCACCTAACCAGGGAAAAATATCTTTATAATTAGGCTAGGCAACCTCAAGCAGAGAGCATTCAGCTACAAAAAAGAAAGGAGACAAAGAAAGGCCAACAATTCAATGAGGAAGCAGTGGACCAAGCTGGCAGACAAAGCATGAAGGCTGATGTAAACACTAAGAACTTTGTACGCAGCAGCTGAAGTATTGCCATACATAGATGCAAGCTCTTTAGGAAGCACAGACTGGGAAGGTGAGAAGGGAGTGTTGCCCATCATGTAAAAGGGCAGTAGGATTTATGGACCTCTTTCCTTGATTGGGTGATGAGCCACCCAAACTAGTGTGCAGACCAAAGTGGGAAACCTTGTGATACAAGTCTGCTACAAAATGTCTTGATGAGAAAGAAGAAACAGGTGAGGCCTTCTTCAGACAACTGGAAGAAGCCTCACACTCAGAGGCCTTTGTGTTCTTGAGAGAACTGACCCAGCCCAATGTGTGCTGGAGGGACAATGCAGCAGAGCATAAGTCATACAGGAGGTTTCTGAAGTGCATTGCCAACAACTTCTTGACACAGATAATCAAGAAACCAGCAAGGGGAGATGAATTGCTAGACCTGGCAGAGATCTAGAAGAAAGCAAAGGTCCTTACTGTCTCCACAACAGCGAGTATCTGGGGAACTACAAACCAGTCAGCCTCACCTCGGTCTGTGAGAGTTCATCTTGCTCTTTTATAAAGTTGCTTACTTCTGATCTATGTAATTTTTTTGTAAAAATAGCACAATATAATTTTCAACTTTTATTTAACCTGTATGGTTTAACCTATAATATATTTAAAATCATGTTGAGTGACTTGAACAGAAGTCATCTGAACAGTAAAATAATACTCTTGCATGAGTTAAACATCTTCTTGCTAAATTATTTTTTAAAAAAGGATATTGATATGTGCATGTAAGCTATATGATTTTATTTTCGTTCATTTCATCATAAATTCATCTGGTAGTACTTCATGAGTAACAGAGTGCTATTAAGCTATTAGATTTTCATTGATATTAACCGTAACTTGAAACACCAGGGATTTCTTAACTAGTAAGCTTAGTAAATGTGAAGCAACAGAAAATTGTAACAACTCTCAGGTAGTTAGGAAAAACTAAAGCACCTGTGTTAGTCCATTGTGTTCACAAAATTGGACAATTTGCCCTCTGCCACCACTGACTGAAACGTTGTATCAACTCACAGGTCAAGTATCTATTAAAATACTGATAAATCAATTGCCACCCTCACCCTCATCCACAGAACTACAGAAGCTCAGGAGTAATGACTGCTGTTCAATGACAGCTTAGAGGACATTTCTGGCTCACATAATGAGACAGAAAGCTTGGGTAGTTAATGAAGGCACTGCATATTTGAACACCTTGATAAAAAGTCAGTGAGTCAGTTGACACAAATCAAGGCGTGAATCCAAGAAACTGCAGGTGGGATGAAGAGTACAGAGTCTATCAAAGTTCATCACATTTGAAAGTCAAAGACAACTGTTCCTTACTTAGAAAATCAAAATGAAGTCTGCTTCTCTTTTCCTCTGTCTTTATTACCTTTTCCTGTACAGCAAATAAGACTGAGTGCATTTTAAATATTCAAGTTCAATCATAGATTTATCTTTAGTTTAAAAGAAATGTTATGAAGAGTATCTGACAACTTTCTATTGCAGTAATAGTATTTCTTTTCTTCAAATTTTCTTTGAGACAAGATTCTTGCCAGAGTAGTCGGATTTTGCCAACCCTTTTCAGTTCTTTTATAGACATAAATTAAACAACACCTCTTGTAAGGTTTGGGGGGAGGGTGTCAGTGTAATTATTGACTTTTCTGAGGAAAGGAAGTGTCCTCATAAGACAATCACTCTATTTAGTGAAGAAAAAGGCCCTGGTGAGTTTGTTTCCTCTATGATTTCAGAGTGCAGCTTTTAGCTATTTATACGGAGGGCATTTCTTATAGTAAAGAAATCCATCTTCTTGTACTAAAGAAACCCGTCCTCTTGGAGAACGTAGCTGCTCATGGTGTGGATGGGTGTACATTTCCCTGTATAAAAAAATGACTGGATGCCTGAGCCCGTAGAGTTGTGGTGAACGGAGTTAAATCCAGTTGGCAGCCAGTCAGGAGTGGTGTTCCCCACTGCTCAGTTTTGTGGCCAGTCTTGTTTAATATTTTTATCAGTGATCTGGATGAAGGGATCGAGTGCTCTCTCAGTAAGCTTGCAGATGACACCAAGTTGGGTGGGCGTGTCAATGTGCTTGAGGGTAGCAAAGCTCTGCAGAGGAACACGGACAAACTGGATCTATAGGCCAAGGCCACCTGTATGAGTTTCAACAAGGCCAAATGCTGGGTCCTGCACTTGGATCACAACAACCCCATGCAATGCTACAGGCTTGGGGAGAAGTGGATGGAGACCTGCCCAGCAGAAAAGGGACTGGGGGTTTTGGTCAACAGATGGCTGAATATGAGCCAGCAGTGTGCCCAGGTGGCCCAGAAGGTCAACAGCATCCTGGCTTGTATCAGGAATAGTGTGGCCAGCAGGAGCAGGGCAGTGATCATGGCACCGTACTTGGCACTGGTGAGGACACACCTCGAATACTGTATTCAGTTTTGCAGCCCTCACTACATGAAGGGCATTTGGGGTGCTGGAGCATGTCTAGAGAAGAGCAGTGAAGCTGGTGAGGGTTCTAGAGAACAAGTCTTATGAGGAGTGGCTGAGGTCACTGGGGTTGTTTAGTCTGGAAAAGAGGAGTCTGAGGGGAGACGTGTTCGCTTTCTACAACTAACTGAAAGCAGGTTGTAGTGAGGCGGGTCTTGGTCTCTTCTCCCGAGTAACTAGGAATAGGACGAGAGGCAATGGCCTCAAGTTGCATCAGGGAGGTTTAGATTGGATATTAGGAAAAATTTCTTTACTGAAAGAGTGGTCAGGCATTGGAACTGACTGCCCAGGCAAGTGGTTGATTCACCACCCCTGCAGATGTTCAAAAAACGTGTGGATATGGCACTTCAGGACATGGTTTAGCAGGCATGCTGGTGTTTGGCTGACAGTTGGACTTGATGCTCTTAGAGCTCTTTTCCAACCTTAACAATTCTATGATTCCACGATTCTATATTCAGTCAGAATAATTATTTGATGTCCGGTGTTTCATTATTACTTTCCAAAAATTACTCTGGCCATTTGATAATACTGCTTATGGAAAGACTTTTCACAGATGTCTGAGGGATAGTAGCAAACTTCACTAGAAGCAAATATGGATTTGGGACATTCCTAAATCATTTAGAGCCATCACTCTCTACATCCTCCATTAAAGTTTGCTGTAAAATTCTGGAAGAAGCACAAGCTGTTTCTCTTTTGAATGCAGTTCCTGAAATGGACAGCCATCTCTTTTCTGTCTCACACACTAAACTGTGAGAGTGAACTCCATCATCTGCTCATGATGTATTGGTTCAGTGGTGGTCCAAAACCAACGCTGTCATGATAGTGCTGTCAACTGAATATTTCTTAGAGGGAAGGAAGTTCCTCGTGGCATAAGGAAACTCAGTCCTCTGATAGCTCTTATACCATGTAAACTGGCTGATCTATAGTGAGCCTAAGGATTAAGAAACTGCAGACAAGCAGTAGTATAGTTTGACTTCCTTTGGATGAGATAAGTTTGAAATTCCCATATAGGGAAGAATTTTATAAGTATGAATCAACTATTCTGATTTTCTGCATTTGTATGATTTTCATTTACAAATAATAATAAAAAAAAAACAATCCAGTTATCTTAGTGATAGGATGGTATTTCATGGCACGTAAAACATTCTGTATCTCTGTCCTTCTTCAGTCACAACTGTGACCACTATATCTGTAGTCTGCTGCTCTGTACCAGTTCACTTAGCCTCTGAAAGAGCATTCAGTAGTATTCAGAATCCTCTTTATATCATCCCAGGTGGATTATGAAAGTTTTACTGTCTTATATCAAGTGTGTTTTCTGCTCTTCAAAAGAAATTTCTGTATCTGATTTTCTTGCCCGTTTTGAAAAACACAGTAACATTTACCGGCTTGTCAATTTTTTGTGCTGTAGAGATTTCATCAGGTTTCTGTCTAACATGGGACATGAACATTTTCTGGCACCTGGAGATTCTTTGGAAAGACAAATTTGCAAATACAAGCTTGTTTTGGCATTAGACAGTAACTAGCATAGAACAAAGAAAATCCAGGCATCAGACTCAAAAAAATCAAACAAGTGGGAAAAAGACCCCAAACCACCGCAAGTCACAAAACCTCTCTCCACCACTCTCCCTCACATACATCTTGAGTGTATTAGTAGATAACCTAGAGAATTCTTCATGCATACCATGTAGTGAAAACACTCATCGTAATGTGCATTGTCCTTGCAAAATTTGAGACTTTTTATAGTACAATGTGTTTTTTCACATTGGCATGATGTTGTGGAAGGTGGCTAAAATGATATGAAAGCAGGACAGTCTTACATTAGCTACAGATTCTCTGGCTGATTGTTTTCTCTGCATTACCTTTATGTTAGCCTTTTGCCTTTCCTCTACCATTTACTGTAAATGCAGGGTTGAATTGGCTCCTTCAAAATTTCAAGAACACACTAAATCCAGAATGCAAATTCAGTGCCTGAAAAATAATGGTATCTCACTATTTCATTATCTTTTAAATGTACGGGAACTGCGTAGTGCTGTTTTTATTTTGGTGGCAAGTACACCATAAATATAATGAAACTTACCACATTTAGATTATTTTCATAATGTACATGTCACTATCTCTACAACCCTGCAAACAAAAAGCAGTACTGAAAGTGAGACTAGTCCTGACAATAGTCAGGGATTAGGACTAAGAAATAGTTTTCCATGTCTCTCATAGAACAGAATTCTTCTCATTTTCTTATCATTGATTTTATTTAAACAGATAAACAAACACAGTTCTTCCTATATTTCAGTGCAGTGACCTGTTTCTCAAAGGTTGTGCATTTTTTTGTCCACATGCTATGGTCATAGCTTCCTCATTAATCCAAATAACTTGGCTACATTTTATTTTTCACACGTTTCATTCCCTGAAAATCATATAAAGACAAGAGTGCTTCTACACTGCAGGCCAGAGGAGGAAGATGATAGCAAGTACAGCGTCCTTTGGCAGTACCCAGGGGAGAGTCAATAATTAATTTTTCCCATTGGTGCACATTATCTATCCTGAAATTCTGTTTCCAAGGTTTGCTCAAATGTTTTTGGTTTTTTTACTGTTTTTTACTATTTAGTGAATATACCCAGTTTATTGTCCTGGTTTCAGCTGGGTTGGTGTTAATTTTCCTCTCACTAGCTGCTGTGTTTTGGATTTAGTACAAAACGAATATTAATAACAGTGATGTTTTCGGTTGTTTTTATGAAGTCAAGGACTTTTTTCCAGTTTCTCGTACTCAGCTAACCAGTGACTGTGAAGGAGACGCGAGGGACCATACCCAGGCAGCTAGCCCAAGCTGGTCAACGGAAGTGTTCCATACGAAAGTTGTCATGCTCAGTTTACAAATGGGGGCTGGCTGGAGGGCAGGAAGCTATCTGCTCTTCTTGTTTTTGTGAGTTTGAATCCTCTCTGGTCTGAGAGTTTTCTGGGAGTTCAGCCTTTTTTGGGGAGACAGTTTTGCAAAATTCAGTTTCTGGGTTCTGTGACCACTGCTCAGGGACGGACTCAAACTGGTCATTGGGTGGTGAGAAAATTGTATTGTGCATAGTTTGTTTTGCAGGTTCATTATTATCATTATTAATAATAGTAGTAGTAGCATGTACTTTGTTGTCTTACTAAACTCTCTTTATCTCAGCCCACAAGTTTTACATTTTGTCCATTTCTCCTCCTCATCCCAAAAGGGGGAAGGGGATGTGTAAGCGAGTGACTGTGCTGGCTGCTGGCTAAACCATGACATTTATTTATCCGTAAGTTCTTAACTACAGTATACACTATAGGCTACTTTGATACGAGCAGAATGTTGATTTTATATACTACTCTTCCTTTATATTTTTTGCGGTTTGGCCCCAGCCAGCAACAAAGGACCACGTGGTTGCTCTATCGCTCCTCCCCCCGCTAGAGTGGGGAGGAGAATGGAAAGAAATAAGGCAAAAACTCATGGGTCGGGATAAGGGCCGTTTAACAGAACAGCAAATGAAGCGAACAGTAACAACAATAATACTGATAAGGAGAATATACAAAACAAATAGCAGAAGCCAACTCAGTGCCCAGTGCCCAGCACACTCCCGAGCCATGATTAACTTCCCCGTGACCAGCTCCCCCACTTCAAACTGAGCATGATGGCACATGGCATCAAACACCCTGTTTGTTTGGTCAGTTAGGGTCACCTGGCCTGGCTGTGTCCCCTCCTGGCTTCTGGTGAAAAATAACCCTGTCCTGGCTGAACCCAGGACAATATTTTTTATAACAACCTAATGGAAGATTTCTTTCTTCTTCTTTTTTTTTCCCACTCCAGAATATAGCAAAACTTACTTTGGAGGCCTTCAGAGACTTCTATTTCACATTGTACATTGCAGAGGAAATCTTGTTTTTTTGATTTGAAGTGTTGTGTCCTTAAACATTGGAAACTTAAGCACGTATTTCAAACCAAAAGCTAAATGTAATCTGGGATATCCAAATTTACGGATTATACACTTCCTAACATGTGAGTTCTGGTGAGCTGTACAAAGGCGTTCCACTTCATATCCAAGTGAGAGCCATGTGTCTCTGCAATGTAGTTTAACAAAACATGGGTGTTCAGCATGGGAGATAAACAGTGTGTATGCCAGCAGGTTCCATGAATTCAAGGATGGGGAAGCTGGGAATAATGTGTGAGTTTAAACGTCTATAAACAGCGTAGAGTAGGTCTGGCAAAATATATGCAGTCTAGATTAAACAGATAACATGACATCCTAAGTAAAAAAAATACTGAGGTGTTTCTCTCCCTATCTAGATAACACCAGAAATAAGCAACTTTAAAGCAGTGTCTGTCCTCAGGGATTTGTTGATTCACTCTTCTCAAGAATCTCCAACTGGAGAAAAGGAGTCAACACAAGGCAGAGGGGACATGATACACAAGGAAGGACCAAAACAACATGAGACTAGATCAAAATTCCCCATAATCTAAACTAGCTGTTATAGAGTAGGAGAAGTAAAACCAAGATTACACAGTGTTAAAAAACAATGTAGTGCTTCTGGAAGTGGAAATAAGTTTTACTGAAAGGCTGTTTTCAAAAGATTGTCTACATTTTATGTAGCCCTTTAGAAATCAAATGTCAGTTCAACTCCATTGTACGTTTCATAGCATCATACAATAGTTTGGGTTGGAAGGGGCCTTAAGAGGTCATCTAGTCCAACACCCCTGCAATGAGCAGGGACATCTTCAACTAGATCAGGCTGCTCACAGCCCCATCCAACCTGACCTTGAATGTTCCCAGGGATGGGGCCTCCACTACCTCTCTGGGCAACCGGTTCCAATGTTTCACCACCCTCACTGTAAAAAACATTTGTTCCTTACATCAAGTCTAAATCTACCCCCTTTTGGTTTAAAACTGTTGTTCCTTGTCCTATCACAACAAACCCTGGGAAAAACCTGTCCCAAACTTTCTTATAAGACCCCTTCACGTGCTGGAAGGCTGCAACCTTTTCTTCTCCAGGCTGAGCAACCCCAACTCCCTCCGCCTTTCCTGACAGGAGAGGTGTTGTGGCCCTCTGATCTTCTTTTGTGGCACTCCTCTGGACCCACTCCAACAGGTCCATATCTTTCCTGTGCTGAGGGCTCCAGAGCTGGACACAAATTTTAACAGGTTTGAAGCCATAATTACAACAGTTCTTGGAGTTTTGATTTCCATTTTGCTTTGAAATACTCTTTTATAGATACAAGATTTTAAAAAAACACTAACACATAGACATTTCATATTTGCTATGCTCATCATTACAATGTCTAAGTGCATAAATAAGAGAAATAAATATACTCTGTGATGACTCCTGTGTCATGGTCCAGCATGATTCTTTACACACAGGTAGATAAAATGGCCAGCTTCAATCTCTGTCAAATACAGCTGGAAATAGAGCTTGCCTTTTATTAGGAAAAACATATGTTTTGCTTACAACTTTGTGCTAATAAACCCCTAATCTTGGGGATTGGTAACATATAACATACTAAGATAAAGCTTTTATATATAAACAATATTATTGTAGGATTATTTTAACACAACAAACTTGAATTATTTATTGCAAAAAGCCCACCAGAATTAATTTAAATGAATCTCGTGAAATTTTATAAACATCTTACTTATGGGATGCATATAAAAAAATGAATATGATAAAAAATAGAGTCTGGTTATTTTCTATTTTACTTTCCTGCATACTGACATTTAATTCTCACTAAAATTATAACAGAAGAAAATGTATTGTGTCATGTGAACGAAATAAAGTATCCGTTCAACTAGATCACTGTCAGTACAAGGCAGTTTTCTTATGAGAAGCTGAAGAAACATTTGAAGTTGTTGCTGCTGTGAAGGATATTTATGAATCAGTATGCCAGATGATTCTGTAGGATGAGGTCCAAGATAACCAGAACATGTACCAGCCTTCCTACAAGTGGTTTTTTTGCTTTGTTGCATTTTTTCTTGAGATTTTTTGTGACAGTTAACACACCCTAATAATTTTTCTGAACATTTTAAAGAGAAGAATTGACCTCAGTAATCTGGTCAAATTCCAGCCTGAATAATTACACTCTAGATAAAATACCTTTCTGGTTTTGATAAGACAATATTGTCTTTAATTCATTGTCCTAGATTTTATGTTAATGTTAATATAAACTATCTGCTGATTGTCACTATTTGTCACAGTATTGCCCACTTTTCCATGGGGAATAAACTGTTCCTGGTAAGCATTTGTGGCAATATGAAAGTAACAATAGTCCGCAGAATGTAAAATAGAATACTACTAACATGAAAACTAATATAGTTAGAGAATTTTTTGATGTCACTCTGTCCAAAAAGAAGCTAACATAAGTTACTTCCCTATCATTTCTTTGTGATAGTGCATATCAGTATAGCAGTCTTTCCAAAGCTGCAGTTGTGCCACATGATTGTTCCTTTAGTCTTGTACCTTAAGTTAAGATGTGTGGAATCATGTTATAAGGTTTTCTCAAAAAATATAATAACAGAATAAAGCTTACTTTTTGCTCATAAAATATGACATGATCAAATATGAGCCAAGGTCTTCTGTAGAGGTTCAAATGTTGTACTGAACTTTGCTGAAAGTATAATGACCAGAAAGAGGGCTAAACTATGACAACAGAAAAAATGCCCCTCCCCAAAAGTTTGTAAAACTGGTTTTTCATTAGTGTGCAAAATACCTGTATACTGTCTGAAATTCAATAACTAGGCGATTAGTTCATCTAAGAGATCAAAATACCTTTTCACCTAACAATTGAAAAAAAAAGGGGAGGGGAGGACGACGACACCATAAGGAAGGAAGTGATAACCAGAAGCACATCCAGACTTCACCATTATCTCTCCGTTAGCAAGATGTCAGTATAACATGAAGCACCTCAACAACCTCAGAGACACATCATATCACTAAGATATTATTAATGTTAAATGACACTTTCTTAACTTTAAAACTCTTAGTCCAAAGTATTATCATACTACATAGACTTGTAGTGAAAACATGACCTCAGCAAATTCAATGGCAAAATTCCTATTACTTCAATGGAGCAGGGACTGCATTCTTTAAGTTTATTCCACAACAGTCAGCAATCTTGAATGCCAGAAGCAGCAGTCAACTTGAAGGACAAAAGGATTTGTCTGCGAGATTTTGATTTATCTCGTATTTTTTAAGATAATCCCAAATATTTTAACAACATCTTAAATTCTTCGCTATACCAAATTTTCTGATTTTATTAAAGCTTCAATACTCTAATGTAATTCTCTGGACTTCAAGAAATAAAGTAACTGTAGTCAACTAGCACGTTTTTAGGAGTGGGCTGGATGAGTGGTCGGTGATGTGGATTGAGAACTGGCTGAATGGCAGAACTCAGAGGGCTGTCATCAGCGGCCCTGAGTCTAGTTGGAGGCTGGTAACTAGTGGTGTCCCTCAGGGGTCAGTACTGGGCCCAGTCTTGTCTAACTTCTTCATCAACGACCTGGATGAAGAGTTAAAATGTACCCTCAGCAAGTTTGCTGATGACACCAAACTGGGAGGTGTGGTAGACACACTGGAAGGCTGTGCTGCCATTCAGCGTGACCTGGATAGGCTGGAAAGTTGGGCAGAGAAGAACCTGATGAGGTTGAACAAAGGCAAATGCAGGGTCCTGCACCTGGGGAGGAACAACCTCGTGCATCAGTACAGGCTTGGGGTGGACCAGCTGGAGAGCAGCTCTGCGGAGAGGGACCCGGGTGTCCTAGTGGACGACAGGTTAACCATGAGCCAGCAGTGTGCCCTGGTTGCCAAGAAAACCAATGGGATCCTGGGGTGCATTAAGAAGAGTGTGGCCAGCAGGTTGAGGGATGTTCTCCTTCCCCTCTACACTGCCCTGGTGAGGCCTCATCTGGAGTACTGTGTCCAGTTCTGAGCTCCCCAGTTCAAGAAAGATGAGGAGCTACTGGAGAGAGTCCAGCAGAGGGCTACAAGGATGGTGAGGGGACTGGAACATCTCCCCTACAAGGAGAGAATGAGGGAGCTGGGCTTGTTCAGCCTGAAGAAGAGAAAGCTGTGAGGGAACCTAATAAAAGCTTGTAAATATCTAAAGGCTCGGTGTTAGGAGGATGGGGCCAAGGTCTTTTCAGTGGTGCCCAGCGACAGGACAAGGGGCAATGGGCACAAACTGAAGCAGAGGAAGTTCCGTCTGAACACGAGGAAGAACTTCTTCCCTCTGAGGGTGACGGAGCACTGGAACAGGCTGCCCAGGGAGGTTGTGGAGTCTCCTTC
>Ga0065711_1049121_pt1 | contig 11463 bp, 12 predicted proteins | sample Hoacrofraction12_FD_59098 | JGI IMG/M metagenome (GOLD analysis project Ga0065711, IMG submission 59098) | Hoatzin crop microbial communities from Cojedes, Venezuela - Epithelial fraction 12 v2 (version 2) | ecosystem: Host-associated > Birds > Digestive system > Esophagus > Crop | place... | reverse complement strand
ACATTGTACCTACAAAAAACCTTCAAAACCTACAAAAAGCCTTCATACGTTGTCTGTACGTCTTTAAATTGTGTTTTGCTTTAAGTAGTTCATCAGATATAAAAAAGCGTCTTAAAACGGCTGTATGACTATTTAAAATAAAAGTCGGTCGAAATGTGCGAGGGACACACACCCGACCGACCGAATAGTACGACTTTAACGTCTGTACAACGATATAATATTAACGCACAATTTACTGTTTTATTTTGCGTCTGACACGTTTTTGTGTCGGCTGTGGTGTAACTATACCTTCATAACGCAAAACCGTCTTATACGGCAAATTACAGTATGATTTTGACGTTGCCACACGTCTGCCGTTATCGTACCCGACACCTAACAGATGACCGACTGACATATAAATACTAACATCTCTATGTGGCGTTATCAGTATATCACCCGACATAAGACCTTCACCCGTTGCAAGGTTCACACGTCTTGTCACGTCTTTAAAACCTGCTTTAATCAGTGCGCCCGTAAGATTACCCGTATAACTTGCCCCGTACTGACGTACACTGATACCTGCTTTTTCTATGACATATATGACAAGTGATGCAGCGTCAAAGTACGATGTATCATTCAGAACATCTTGTATGTCCTTGCTATCTTCACATATTCGCATCATCTCTGATGCAAATATACCCGATTGTCTATTAACTGTTTTCTTCAACATAAACACCCTTATTTAAAAGTTCATAAATCATGTCTTTTTCATTTGTTGTCATTTGGTCATCTGATATGTCGGTGACTTCTGTGAACACTGAATAACCGATTTTCTGCCCGATGACAACCCGTTCACATTCGTTGTTATACTGCTTGTTGTTCTTTGACTGATACCAACGAATATAAACATACGGTGTCAGTCCGTACAATATTTTGCTTTCAAACTGCTTTTTGCCTATATATTCAGTACCGTCACCCGTTCTGTATATGACATCTTGTTTCACGTCACATTCATACAGTGCGAACACTATACCGTCAGTCATCAGTTTGGCAACACCTTCACCCGTGACAATATTCACGTCATATTGTAGGTTAATTGTCCTGCCCGTCAGTTTGCTGTCTAGTTGTTGCAGTCCTACAAACGGCAAGAATATTGTTATTTCCGTCTGATAGTCCGTGATGTTCTGATTGTGTGTCGGTATCACGATGTCACCGAAATTCAGATTGATATATGTGTTAATCGGTGTCGATGCAGATATACCTGTGTCGTAAGTCGCACACCGAATGTTGCTTGCTATCGTGTCACCTATCTTGCAGAACACACGGTGAATTCTGTCGACATAATCACCTAAGTCAATGTTCCAAACGAAATAAGTGCTGCTCTCAGTCTTGAAACGTTTACTTGCAAATTCTTTTAGGTTGTCGACAGTAACATTGTACACATTGATTGAACCGTACTTGTCAATATATTCGGTTGTAGGTGCTGCCGTACCTATAAGTTCGATTACAAGTTTACTCGTCAGTACCGAACAGTCGAACTTTATAGACGCTGTCTGCTTGTCATCAGACACTGTGAACGAATGTTCTATTTCACCGCCATATTCGTCTTGATACGTCAGTTTTGGTGTATCTTGAAAACTGTAATTTTCATTAGCGGTCAGCGTGATATTGACCATGTCAGATGTCGTAAACGGTGACGGTGAATGACTGCCCACCGCATTGGTAACATTGTTGTTAAGCGTAACTATATTCTTATACGCTGTCGCACTGCCCGAAAATTCTATACCTTTATCGGTGTCTATGTCGTAAGACGATAAGTCGACAGTAAGTGTTGCGGTTGTCCCGTCATCTGTAATTGTCATCGTCACTTCATGAACTTCACCTTCACTGTCGGTGTATGACATATAAGGTGCTGACACGAAAGTATAATTTTCGTTTGCGGTACACGTTATATCTAGCGTGTCCGTTGTCAGTGCGCTTTCGGGTATGCCGTATGTGGCACAGTTTTCTATGTCGTTTGTTATAGCGACTGCCGAACCTATTATTTCGGCTGCTGCCGTTATCAAGATACCCTTATCAGATGTAAGGGTAAGTGTCGATAAGTCAATATTGACAGTTGCTGACTGCTTGTCATCAGATACCGTAAAGTCGATATACCGCTTAACACCGTCACCGTCATAATATATGATGTTCGGCACGTCACCGCTGAACTGATAATTGTCACTGGCTGTCAGCGTGACCGCAAGTGTTTCATCTGACTTGATTGTTTCGGGTGCGTCAGACGTACACCCGACCAAATCAGTTGTAACCGTTATTGTTTCGGCTGACGCATCGGCTGTCACGCTGCCCGTCAGATAGGCAGTCACTTTTTTGCTGCCCATGTCCGAAATAGTAATTGTGAAAGTTGCTGTTTTTCCGTCATCACTTAAAACGGCTGTTTCAGTATATTCGTCACCGAATGAACCTTGATATTCGAATTTCGGCGCGTCTGTGAACTTGTACCCGTCATTAGCCGTGACCGTACCCGTGAACTGTTCACGTTTGGTCACTTCATCGGGAAAACTCGCTGTCGTGTTCGCTATGTTGTTTGTTAAATTCAGTGTTACCGCCATATTCAGTCACCTTTGATTGTTACCATAATAAGTTCACCTTCCTTGTCGAACTGCTGTTTAGGAAATGTCAGTTTTTCAAAGTTCGGCTGAACGTTGTAAATATCTTCCCTTGATGATATGTACTTGTCGGCACTGTCACTGCTTGATACGGTAGCGGTTGCCGTAAGTATCTTGTCACGGTATGTCATCAGAACGTCAACCGACAGTGTCAGTTCATACGTCTTGTTTTCTAGCACCCGAAAACTGTCTACGAAATAATATCTGTTCAGTTCTTCAATGTACAGATACGAATATGTAAATATATTGTCCCACCGTATAATGACTGTCGGTTTTACGATGTCGAACCCGTCACGGATAAGACCTTTGACACTGACACCGTCTGTCAGCGTCTTATTGATTATGTCCTTTCGGTTGTTGTAATTGTAAAGTGTTATATGTACCATGACCAACTTATATTAAACAGTGCCGTGCCTGCTGCTATTATGGAGAAAAACAGTTATTCAGACACGGCACATAAGAATGAAAGCACGCCCGTAAAGACACCGATGAACACCGTCAAGTAAGGTTATGAGCCTTAAAACGTATGTACAACACGGCTGCCGTCAGACGTTAGTTATACATATTATGCTATGAAGAACAGCACGAAATTTTCATTTGTGTCGTTGAAGAACGAACAGTCAAATTTAAAGTAGTTGTTGAAAAACTCTGCTTTCGCATTGTAGTTGGTCGTAACTCGCTTGTCGCTGTTCGTAACACCTAAACTGTCACGGTCGAACATCACACCGATGACACCCGATATTTCGATGTCAGTACCGCTTGCAGACTTGACATTGATTTTGCTACATTCGTCAAAACTGTACTTCAACCCACTTGCTTGCCAACAAGGTACTGTTTCACATTTAGGCAGCACCACTTCTGACTTGTTGTAAGTGTCGCTGTACAGATATGTCCCTGCTGCTTTCGCAAAATCTGTCAGCAGTACGGTATGCAGCATGTCGGCACTTGTAAAACGTTCTTTACCGCCAACGTTGAACAGTGTGGATATGCTAGCCAAACGGTCACTGTACATACCCATGATATAAGACGCATAACGTATGAATTCGGGGTTAAGAACCGCTTGTTCTGCTGTCAGCGTTGTGCCGAATTTCTGATTGTACATGTACAAAAGGTTCACGCATCTGTTTGTGCTGCCCTTCGAATAGTCACCGCCAAATGTGTCAGCGTCTGCAATAAGTGTTTCAGCGACCATGTTGTTAATAGTACGCATGATAAGTGCGTCTGTCTTGATAGTCATCGACTTGTCGACAGCGTTGTAAATCATCGAATAAAAGCCGTTAAGTTGTTCTGCGTTGTCAAAACTTTCTTTCACTTGACGTTCTGTCACGCTTACGGGTACTTCGAAAGTCACCTTGCTGTTAAAGAATTTGGCACTTACTGTCGGTTTATAGAATACGTCTTGTTTGTATTCTTTGCCGTTCTCCAAATTCCATGTGTCATTTTCCTGTGCTTCGGGTATGTCGCACTGTATCTTTTCAAGTACGCTACCGAATTCCCAACTGTCCATAAGAACAGACGGTACTTTACCCGTGTATGGTCGGTTGACGAATACAACCTTACCAATATGGTCAACTAATGACTTGACATAATTGTCAACTTGATTTGCGTTAAAAATCTCTGTACCCAAATCTACAACACCGCTCAAATCTTCTGCAACGATGTCGCTTTTTCCTAAAACTTCGTTAGAAATAGAATTAACTATCTCATAAATTTGTTTTACTTCCATAATATCCAAATTAAAATGTTAATAAATGTCTGTACAAATATCTTCTATGATGTCGGACAACATCTGACGTTGCAGATTGAACAGTCTGACTTTCAGTTCAGCGTCTATGTTCTTCAACACTTCCGAACCGTCACCCGTAATTGTTCTGACATTTGTCAGTTCATTGTATGTTTCGGTTCTGTCGTTGTTACCGACTGTTTCATGTCTTTCACGCTGACTGAATTCATCTTCGTTGAACGCCTTGTTGCTGTCCGTGTCCGTTTGGTCACTGTCGCTGACTGCCGTGATGCTGCCCGTCTTAACGTCAACTATCTTCTGCCCGTCAGATATACCATATTCGGCATACAGTGCGTCATGCAGTTTTTTCCATGACTGCAAGTGAGTATATACGACAGCAGTTATGAATGTGACATAATTGTCTGCCGTAAGATAATCAAGCAAAGTACGGTTACCATACAGCCCGACTGCTAGACTGTCCATACTCTGCCGTGTCTGACCCGTGAACAGTTCACTGAATTCATCAGCGAGCGTGCTAACTGTCCCGTCATCAGAAAATACAGTTTGGAACAGTCCGTTTTCCGATGTGAATAATTCCTTGTACTTCATGCCCTTACTGTTTCTAGTTCGTCTTTATGTCTATCAGAATTTGTCCGTTCCGTTGTTTCGTCTGTATCTTGTAATAGGACATCGTTCTGTTTTTCGTCATCTGTACCGTATGAAGGGGTGTCGCTGCTTTCGTCATCATCTGTCCCGTCATCGTCTGTGTCGGTGTCTGTTTCGTCATCAGACGTGATTGTTTCTTCATCGTCATTCGTGTCGGCTGCTGTTTCACCGTCACCGTCTGTCGTGTCGGCTGCTGTTTCGTCTGATATACTTGTATCACTTGTTTCATCTTCCTTTATATTTTCTTCTGTCATCTCCCCGTCTGTCGGTGTGTCCGTTGTTTCAATAATCTTGTCGTTATTTTCTTTTTCAGTTTTCCACGCACTGTTAAGGTCAACCGTTATGTCAGTGCCGAACATATCATTGATTTTCTTTATAGCACCTATTCGCTGACGTAACATATCATCTACAAACGGCAAAAGTGCGTCAACGTTAGCAGCGACTTCACCCGTATTCAAGCGTTCACGTTTCATGTTGAAATTAGCGTTCAAACCCAATTCGTTCAGTAGGTTCGCTTTGAAATACTGCTGCAATTCGATAAGTTGTGCAATATACTGACTGTTCGTTGTCGGTGCTGACTGCATCTTGACACCTTCGAAAAAAGCGTTGTTTCCTATGACAGAAAAATCACCTTCTTTTATCTTCTTCAAGAATTCATCTGCCGACTGTTTCGTCTTGTCATCGCTAGCCGAAATAAGCATTGTTATTCGTGAAAGTATCGCTGCCGTGTCAAGCGAAATTGTGCTGTCTGTCAGCAACACCGCATACTTACCTATAAGCGGTAACAGTCCGTTCATCTCATAATCGTTACGACATAATACACCGTCTTGTCTGATGTCGAACTGTTTGTATAGGTTTAGTGCCACATTAGCGACTGTGTACACGGTAGGTCTGCCGTATTCATCGGGTTGACCGCCCAACGTACCCGAAAGCGCAATTATCTGTCCTTCGACATCGGTGACGAAACAGTGACCGTCAGTCTGTAACAGATGTTCGAATTCTTCCTGCGGTAGACTGTCGGGCAGTCCTTCATATCTGAATATAGACTGTGTCTGACACAGTGTATAAGATATTATGTGACCTACCGACTTGTCCTTGTTCTTGAACAGTGACTGAAAGTAACTGTAATTTATATCTTTACTTTTTGACATATTGTTAATTTTGGTGCAAATATAATATATATTTTATTACATTGTTTAAATATTGTGTTAATTTAAGTTAATCACTTACCATGCAGTATGTTAGACTTTGCCGATGTCAATATGTAATTACGCACGATTTCACCAATTTCGTTGCTTTGATAGAACACCTTGTCTTTGGCAAAATAAGCACTGATTTTTCGGTCTATTTCGGTAGCGGTAGAAATTAACCGTCTATGATAATTAGGTCTGCCGTTCATGTCTAGCGTATAAATAAGTGAACCTTCCGTGTCTTTTATCGGTGTCGTTTTTGAGTGAATGTAAATAAAATTATCCGTGTCCGTCATAATCACGTTACCTTGCAACGTCACGTCTGAAAACACGATGTAGAAAATGAACTGTACGTCACACGGTTTATATTTCACTGGCAAGTGTGGATAAACAGCCAATTCCCACTTACCGCCCGTTATCATCTGTAAGTTCTCATTATCGAAACAGAAATACTTGTTCGATTTCTTTTGATGTTCGGTGCTGCTGCAATATTCAACTGCGACTGTCGCACCTGCGTCACCGAACTTATAGATGTCAATACTGCCCTGCTGCATACGCTGTACACCCGTAAGTCCCATCTCTGCGAAATAAGGACAGTATTTGTTAACGGTGTTACCTAACATAAACACCTTGACATCGTCACGCTGTCTTATTATTGTAGACAGCAGGTTCATGAACAACATAAATTCATCGGGTAGGTAATAACGTCTTGTCAAGAATTCATCAAATACGATAGTAGTGACATTAGGATAAGATGTCGATTTCTCATGTTCTTGTTCACTTAGACAGAACCCGTAACAGAACGGTGTTAAGTCGGGCACACGCTTACCCGTTTCACTGTCGAATGATGACAAGAACCACTTGCCCGACAGATAGAACACTTCATTGAACTTACCGTCAGTCAGTGACGTGATAAGCCCGTTTTCGACTATACCCGAAAACAGCGTGTCGGCACGCTTGCCCCGTAAATCTTCACGCCACCTTCTGACGTAACACATCTGCTTGCCCGTTTTAAGATACTGTTTGATACCGTACAGTAATAGGGCGTATGTCTTGCCGTTTGAACGTTCACCGAAAATGACGTTATAGTCAGCGTGTTTCGCTAGTATGCTTGTAAGCGAATAATAACGGTTCTTTACTTCTTTTACCTTTACTTGTTTCATAATTCTTTAAATTTAATACCCCGTAAATAATTCAGATATATCACCGACAGTGACAGTGTGTACGCTGTCGGTTCAAGGTGTACGCCCGACAGTTCACTGAACTCTGACGTGTTACCTAAATAGTCAGTCAGACACCCCGTGACGGGATAGTCGACATAAGTGTGTATATTCTTGCCCGTTGCCGTTGCAGGAATGTCAAGATAATTCGTGAAAGCGTCAAAAATACCTTCGTCACCGTACTTATCCAAAAGATACGGTATCGCTGAACGCTTGTTCACACCCGACACCGTCAGTGAATAGTCATAATCAGTCTGACCGACAGTAAGTGCGTTTTCTTCTTCGACCATGTATCGTTTTGCACCTAACGTCTTGAACCTTCTGTACACACCTTCAAAATCCCACACACCCAACATCTTCGTCACACCCTTTATCGTTTTAGGAGAACACAGCGAAAAATCTATACCGTGATACTTGCACGCTTTTTTAAGTTTTGTTTCGACAAGATGGTTATAAGCGTCAAAATAGTCAGCGTGTTTTTCGTAATTCAAAATCTTGATACTGTCGGTATCTGAATATATGTAGTCACCCTTACATTCAAGTATGCCCGTGAACAAATTGCGTCTTGCATAAGCAGTCACGAATATGCCCCAACCGTAAAACAAAAAGCGATTGCGTGACTGATTATAAGACATAAGCAGTTCTTCTTTCATGTCGGCTGTGACCTGCTGCGTGTCCCATACACCGTTGTATGTGAATTCTTCACGCAACGGGTTCGTGACCGTCATGCCGTAACATGAATTCAGCATTTCTTTGCTGTTAAGGTATTCTGTTTCCTTGCCTTTGACACCTTTCAAGGTAGTCTTTTTCTCATACAGATGTAATATCGATTTTACGAATTCTGTCGGCAGATACTGTTTTTCATATATCCACATTTGCCCGACTTTCAGATTACCCCAACTGTACAGACGTTTGATAATATCATAATCAATGTTCGTTATCGTAAGACACACTTTTTCAGCAGCGACCAACCGCCCGTTATTTTCTGCCGTGTTGTGCTTTATCCAACATTTTGACACTGGTATATAGTTTTCAAAACTTTCACGGGCAAAGATGTCATCGAATTCAACGTCAAAGATGCAAAGGTACTTTTGCATGATGAACTGAAAATGTTTCATGCCTGCTACCTTCACCCGTCTGCCCCGTGACATCGGGAATTGTTCTGCTATCATGACATACGGATAACTAGACGTAAAATCGTAACTTGCAACGTCTGTGACTGTAAGGTCGCTATAATTAGCATTGGCGTGCGTGAACCCACCCATGAATGAACGCTGCATGATTTCGAATTCATCAAGTGACGTTATCTGTAAATCCTGCATCAGTTCGATATAACGAAAGTTCTGCTGACGCTTGCCGTTTTCGTCACGTCTGAACAGACAGTTTTTGCGACAGTATTTGCGCACAAAACCCGTTTTTGTAAGCGGTATATTGATTATATTCTTGTTATCTTCGATTTGCTGCTGTATGTACGCCATGACAACACGCACGTCATTGACACAGTACCCGATTTCCAATTCTGTAAGCGGTGTTTCGCTGTGGCGTAAAAGCGAGTAGTCCAAATCACCCGTCAGTTTGCTGACCTTGTATCGGTTAAGTTGTGAACCTAATTTTGCAAGCGAATACCCCGACAAAAGATAAGAACATCTGAATTCTATAAAAGTGTCCGTAATTGCATAAATAGGTTTTCTTAAATCAATACTGAATACCTTATGCCACCCGAACAGTGAACGTATGAACTGAAATTCGTATGACAGATTATGAACGTACACAATCAGATGTCGTTTTTCAGACAGTTCAAGTGCGTCAGCCATACGGTCACAGATATACAGAAATTCTTGCCATGTACGCCCGATTATTATATTACCGTTAATCCCGAATTGCCACACATACATGATACCTATTTTTTCGAATTTCGGTTTTTTGCCCGTCTTGTCAAATATTTCTTGTACTTGTTCGTATGTATATTGTCTACCGTCTAAATCACGGTAGAATGATGTTGTTTCGATGTCGAATGAACACGGTATATTGTAATAATATACACCTTTCGAATTGCCCCGTAAGTTCTTGTTGTTCACCGACAGTTTAAGAACTGTGTCGATGTCCTGCGGTCGGTATACATCACCGTGTTCGTTGAATTGTACTGCTTTCATTCTTATAATTGTATTTATTTAGATTATATGCTGCTTATAACATATCTTTAAGTTCATCATATATCCTGCGAACATTTTCTGTCATCTCGCTTGCTGCATCGTCTGCCTGGTGTTCGATGTCTTGTTGCAGTGCTTTCGAAAGTTGTTCAGCGTCACTTTCGATTTGGTCGCTTATGTCCTGTGCTGCCCGTTCAAGTTCACCCGAAAAATCCTTATAACGCATCAGATACTGTTCGACATATTCAGACGATTTTATACTGTCCAACTTACCCGACATATAGTCAATCATGTCACTGTATTCTTGTTTCGTTAGGTCGTAACTTGTTCTGATATGTTCGTTGTACTGTCTTGCACCGCTTGCCATAGATGTCGGCTGTTTCAAGAACTGTACCGCTTTCGCATAATCTATCTTTAAATCTTTCCATGACTTACCACCGACAGAAAACTTGCTGTAACGGTCACTGTCAAGATGCAGTGACTTAACAGCAGGAGAATATATCCCTGCTTTTTCAATGTTCTGAATTCGTCTGTTCGCTATCTGAAATACACGCTTGATTTCATCTTTCATGTCCTTGCTGCTTTCGGCAGCGTTCAGAATATCAGTGCGAAAGTCATTTTTCAGACGCTGAAACAGACTGTCAGAATAATTTATCTTACCTTTCATAATTTACCTTTGCTTGAAAAAACGGGGTACAGTTGTAGCGTCATTTTCATACAACCATACCCCGCAACTGATTAAACCTAAACAAATACTACATTATAAGTCAACGAAATTGATACCGTAACATTTGCGCCCGTGACTTTCGTACTCATAAATCGTATAACCGACTTTACCTTCACGGATAGCAGCGACAGCGTCAGCGTCATTCAAGATGTCACGAACAGTGTCCGTCATGTGCGCTGGTATGTTAATTAGTTCTTTATGCTTGCTGTCGATGAACACGGGTGCTGTTTCGATTTTACCGTTGAAAATGAAACACCCGTTAAAAGTGTGAATGTTGTCAGCACCGCCTCGCTTTTTGTCATTGTAGATGTTCGACAGTTTTGTGTACTCAAAACCCGTTGTGTCGATGTCGAACTGTGCACCTTTATTGAACCTTGATGCAAAAGAAAAATTTTTCTGTTCCATGATTAAATAATTTATACGTTAATACTATTTTGTGGGTTCGCTGCCGACTGACAGCGAATTAACCCAAACTTTGAACCTATTTGCTTTAATAACCCAATTCGTATTCTTGCTGACTTCATCGTCTTGTATAAAAGCGTTCAAAGCACACAGCAAGTTGAACTGTACTTCATCGAAATTATTACGTTGTTCACCCATAATATCAAAATTTAATGTGTACCAACAAGTTGGTGATTAAAATAATAACTGTTCATGACTAGACGGTGTGTGAAATAACAATCGTCTAATACCTTCACATAACCTTTGCCGACTAGTTGTGACAGATAACCTTTAATCTGATTATCTGTAAGACCTAACATCTTATAGTCTGTTTCATCATAGCAAAAACACCCGTTTTCACCGTAACTGTTCGCATTTTCCACACATAGCGTGTAAATGATTTCTTCAATGTCTGTCAACTGTTTCATAATATGTATCTATTTAAGTATAACTTTCGGTTGCAAATATACATCGTTTTCAGATAGGTTGTATCATTTATTGTGTTAAAAATATAAAAATAAAAAATTTTTATTTCTTTAACAAATAAATCTTACACACCGAAATACCCGTCATACAGCCGTTTTAAGACGCTTTTTTATATCTGATGAACTACTTAAAGCAAAACACAATTTAAAGACGTACAGACAACGTATGAAGGCTTTTTGTAGGTTTTGAAGGTTTTTTGTAGGTACAATGTA
>Ga0065711_1049120_pt1 | contig 11464 bp, 6 predicted proteins | sample Hoacrofraction12_FD_59098 | JGI IMG/M metagenome (GOLD analysis project Ga0065711, IMG submission 59098) | Hoatzin crop microbial communities from Cojedes, Venezuela - Epithelial fraction 12 v2 (version 2) | ecosystem: Host-associated > Birds > Digestive system > Esophagus > Crop | place... | reverse complement strand
CGAAATGCAAATGGACTCTGACCCTTTGAACTCTGATGGCATTAAAGTACACTGTGCACCAGTGTCCACTAGAGCTTTATACTCTTGTGGGTCTGACGTGCCAGGCCACCGAGTCCACACCGTCCAATAAACGCGATTGTCCCTTTCCTCCACCTGGCTGGAGGCAGGGCCCCTCTAATCCTGGTCAGAGAATTTGCTGCTCACTGTAAAAATGATTTAGAGGTCTCTTCAAGAGGATCAGAAGCAAGATCAAACTGTCTACCTGGTTTGGAGAGCTGCCCGCTGCAAACTGGAGTGTCATTTTTCCTAGCAGAATCCCCTTTTGTGATTGTTTTACCTCGCAACTTACACACTTGTGCCTTCAGTGTTGAGGTAGGTTATCCATCCACTTCCTCATGTCCTCTCTGTGGTCACGCAGGTAGAACCACAGGGTGCCCCGTGGTGTGTAGCCTCTGTATCCTCTCTCCTGAGCCGAGAAACACTTGCCCCTAATAGCTGAGATGCTGGCCCGTACAGGTGGGGAGTAGGACATACTCTCTTCGAGTCACTGGACCTTCTGGGATAATTTCTCCATGGCTGAAATGAAGAGGGAAGAGAGACTTTCTTCATATTGCCGGGGTTGGACAGCTACCTCATCCACCATTGGTGCCTCTTAACCTTTCCAGTCTATTATTGCCAGTGAGCTGGCATATGAGGATGGTGCACTCTGTATGAACTTCCTCCACATGGATTGTGTGCACTGGACTTCATCTGGGTCTGTGGGTAACCGCTCAATGTCCAGGTCATAGTAAACCAGCTCCCGCACAGCTAGTTCCCTCAAGTACTGGCTACCCCTCTCCATGTTGGTCCACTTGCCTGGATAACATACAAAATCCTCACTGCAGGAGTACCTTTCCCTTAAGTCTGACAGAAGTCTCCTCCAGAGGCTGAGGGCTTGTGCCTTTTTTCCAATTGCCTTGTCAATGCCCCCTTCCCTGGCCAGGGATCCCAGCTGCGTGGCTTGCCTGCCCTCTAATTCCAAGCTGCTGGCCCCATTATCCCAGCACCGCAGCAGCCAGGTGACGATGTGTTCGCCTGGGTGGTGGCTGAAATCTTTCCGCATACCTCGCAGCTCGCTCAGGGACAGGGACCGGGTGATAATCTCTGGCTCTGCCTCCTTCTCCTGCTCCTGTGATGGCCCTGGCTCATTGTCATCCCTCACAGGGTGATCTGATTTCTTGGTGTATTTCTTTTTCTGTATAGGGGCGACTGCTACCGGCACGGGTCGGTTTTTGAGCTCAACCGCAGTGCCTGCTGCCAGAGCTGGAGCAGCCACCGTGCCCACCGGGGAAGCTGGGGAAGCTGCAGCAGTTGCGGCAGCAGCAGCCGCATAGCTGGTTGGGGGGGCAGTGCTGGTTGGGGATGCAGGGGCATCCGCGGTGCTGGCTGGAGCAGCTGCAGAGCCAGCTGGAGGCGGGGTGGAGGAAGCTGTGGTGCCTGTTGCTTTGTTCCCCCCCCCCCCCATCCCTTTAGAGCACTGAATAGTGTTGAACAGGGCTCGGTAGGCATAGGACAGACCCCAGCACATTACAATAATTTGTCTCTCCCTGGAATTCCCAGGGTAGCAGCACACTTCTTCCAAATACTCTACTAGTTTGTCAGGATTCTTCACTTACTCAGGTGTCAAGTTCCAGAACACCAGAGCTGCCCACCATCCTTGGCATTTGCCCACGCTGTTCCACACACCCAGCCACTCATAGCTATCCAGCCTCAGGGCAGATCTCTGCATGATATTTTTAACTACTTGTTTAACCCTAAACAAGACCTGAAACCCATTCAGGAGGCATAACAATGGTAACACACTGGCCTGATCATCCCAGGGTTACTTGAAATTCTCAGGAGCTGTTACAACCAGCCTGAAGGGGAGAGGAGGGGTGAAAGAGTGGAGGAAAGCATCCCCTCCAGTTTTGCCCATAGATTGGGTTCGATTATTGATCAATTCCGAGAGATAGCATCCGAGGTATGGAAATGACCGCAGTGCTGCATGCAGATACAAGCCTAATTTTATGCCCAGTGATGTTATCATATCACAAGTCAATATCATGCAGTACAGCAATATTGTAAACTTGATCCTTTATCCAGAAGTAATGAACAGCACCACAGTGAACACATACAGCAGGTAAAGGTTTACACACCACAGCCATGAGACCAGAGACAGCAACATTTTGACCGGTGACTATTTAACTAATACAACAAAGGCATATAACAAAGTATAACAAACTCTAAGAAAGTTGTTACAACACCCTCTGCTCAGCCCTGCCTCTCCTCCCCATGCTTAGGTGCCAAATTTAATGTTGTAGTTTGGCCGTGGCCAGCAACAAAAGGCACCCAGTCGCTCTGCTGCCCCTCCCCCTCGCTGGGGTGGGGAGAAGAATGGAAAGAAAAAGGCAAAAAATTCGTGGGTCGGGATAAGGACAGTTTAACAGAACAGCAAACAAAGGGAACAGTAACAACAACAATACTGATAAGGAGAATATGCAAAACAAACAGTGAAATGCACAGAGAAACTCTCACCGTCTGGTGCCCCATACACTCCCAAGCCACAACTCCCTTCCCCTCCCCAGCTCCCCCACTGGAATCCTGCACAACAGCACATGGTATTTAATACCCTGTTTTGTTTGACCAGTTTCGGTCAGCCTGCCCGGCTGTGTCTCCTCCTGGTTTCTGGTGAAAATTAACTCTGTCCTGGCTGAACCCAGGACATAAGGCAGCGCTCATGTCCCAGCCAGTCAGAAAAAAATCAAAAGAATTATGGAGGAGAAGTGAAACCTTGACCTCATAAGCTTTCAGCGTTGATTAGTTTGTTGGTGTCGGGAACCTTTTCTTGTTCAGGTCAGACTAGCTGTGAAATGATTTTTTTCCCCCCTTCTCTTTAATCTGTCTCCTGTATTCCCGTGAGGAAAGAGAAGCCAGCACCTGCCTTCCTGGAGTTCTTCTTCAGAGGAAGTAACTTGCACACCAGCAGCGACGGGATGGGGTTTTTTTTTTCAGAGTCTCATCTTCTCAGTGTGCCCTTTGGCAATAGGCAGAGCACCTTCAATTTCCCTCGAAATTGTGTAAGAATTAGTTGTAGACATGAGCTATTCCAGAGATGGTCAGAGGTTGTCCTTGCCCTGGAGAATCCAGGAGAGGGAGACAGACTGCAGAGATGGGCAGCATCTTTCTGACATGCCATGGACTCCACTGTCACTAGCAGACTTCATTCACAGCCATGGAATTGTGTGAGACATGCACTCAATCCCACCTCTACTCCACCACCATTCCTTACTCAGGTAAATCCCTAGACATGAGGCACAGTGAGGAGCATAAAGGCTTAGGCTAGCAGGAGCCTATCATTTCTATGAGACTGGTGGGAAACCTGCTGAATTCACTGCGACACAGAAAGCCTCATCTGACATCCCACTGATGGCCAGTGTGAAATGAGCTCTTGGGTCTCACCTTCATTCGTCCTAAACACATCTCTATAACAAAAAAAAACGTTATTGCTACCCAAGTTGGCAAGTGCATTTGAGACCTGAGGACTAGAAGAGGGAAGAGAGCTGCAAATCTGTTGCACCTCTGGCAGTAACCTCTCTAGGCACACTAACCAGTGAAAGCTCTCACTGCCAAAGTCTGTTCGTGGTCACCTTTCACGATGTCTTTGTCATGTTGGTACTAAAAACGTAAACCAAACCAAAACAAAGCAGAACAAATTTAGATATACAGATTATAGTCTTAGAAATAAGGATTATAGATATTAATCCTTTCTGCAGTTCTTTTGACAAAATTTCAGGACCTCAGATGACTGCAGTATTTTTCTAAATCTCAAAACAATGAGACCATTAATATTAGCATTAGGGAATGAAATTACTGGGCTAGGATATGAGGTTGGAACATCAGACACCCCTCTACAGCTTATGGTCATAGCCACACTTGAAGTTATAGCTGCAGCAAAATCAGCTGGTGGGGTTTCCATTTCCAGATGCTCAATGTCTCCCCTGTCACCTCACTTCTACCAGCTAAACGACTTGTGTGATAGCTTCCTGACATGATTAAAATCACCTAGACCAGCAGTGACCTGCTGTCTCACCCATTTAAGGTGAACAGGTTGGTTTAGAATAAAATGGTTATAAAGCAAAGCTTAGCAGCAGAGCTGAAGGGATCCAGCCTTGGGGTTCAGCTCTGTGGGATCAGGGGACGATAGCACTCCCAGCCAGCACAGCTGCAGGCACAAGCATACAAGCTTCATAAGCACAGACCGTCTGAGATGGCAATGAACCAGAAACCCAAAGGACTCAGACTGATCAGACTGTTCACTGGATGCAAATGGAATTTGGGTTTTATTTTTGCTACTTTTTTCTAAGTACATTGAAATAATTTTATGAACCAGCCATCATGGGAATAAGGAAATCAGCACATTAGTTTTCAGTGCTTTAAAAAAAATTGTTTTGTTTTGGATTTCTTTTTAAATTCTCAGACAAAAAGTTTTGATTGTTTTGTAAGCAGTCATAATGTTTGACTGATCACCTGCATTTTCCACCAAGAAATGCTTTGAACAAAAATGTGATCTAGCTCTAAATTAGAACCATATAAATACCCCAGCTATAACAGTGAAATGAGTCACATACATAAGTCACATACATAAGTGTTTTCAGAATCAAATTCTCAGATACTAACATTTGCCAAGAGCTGTGAAATCTTCAGATGGAAACTGCTCCAACTATAGGGAGGAATTCTTGTCTTATCTTTCTCATACGCGAAAGACTGATCATCACCTTAGCAAAAGTATCTTGTTTCAGAAGTATCGTACAGAATGTGGCTTCAGGAAAAGTTTTTTTTTTTTTAATTAATAACATTTAATAATTAATAGAACTATGTAAGCTTATTGAGTCATCCTGGGCTTTAATCAATTTGAAATATTTGGGGCACCAATTTCCACCTTACTGCTCCTCACTGGAGGTACATTAGACTTTTAGTGCAATTAAAACGAAGTGGGAAATATTTTTAGCTAATTGCACTGTGCACCTTGAAGGTAATTTGAAGCTGCAGGCAAAAAAATAAAATATCAGAAGGAGTAATTGAGTGTTGCAAGCTGAGAGTATGTGTTCCTGGCAGCATTCTGATTTAGAGGGGTATAAGAGCTAGACGAAGTGTTGAACAGGCTTGGCAGAAGAAGGGTGAAGTCTCACCCCTGGGGAAGGGTCCCACGATATATCAGAGGGAAGGAGACCCACAAATACCAGTCTTCACGTGGAAGATGCTGCAAGGTACAAATGCTGACATGCAGAGCAGTAATGCGTGTGGGTGAGTATTTGCTTCATTCGCGAAGTCTTGCATGATGGTGTGGCACAGGGTGCCCCCACCACCCCAACTACGGGCAGGCTAGGTAGCTCCCGAGTCCAGCCCTTCCTCCTGCAGCTGGCACAGGGCTGGGCTTGGGGGGGTCACTGAGGACCCCACCAGGGTTTTCAGCTGGGAAGAGAGCTAGGGTCTCCTCCTTTCCTGGACACAGCCCCACTCAAGCACCACCCCAACAACTCCTCCCTGCTTCTGGTGAGAGATTACAGAACATATTCCTCATGCCCAGCCTGGCAGATAGCTGTGTGCTGTCGTGTCTCGAGGCAGGCACTTCAGCCCCAGGTAGGGTATATCAGGCAACCTACTTCAAGGTCACAGGCAGCTTAACCCCACCTGCTGCGATTCATGAGCAGTGCTTGATTAGAGGTCTTGACATCATCCTAGGAGGTGCCGTCATCTGGTGGGGAAAAAGAATGGAGGAATGGGCTTAGCACCTCTGTCTAACCCTCAGCAACAAGAACAGCAGAGTGAAGCACCACATTCATCATCATTTTGATAAGCTCTAGTCAATCTGCCAACGGAAAAAAGCAGAACCAGCAGAGACTGGTCACAGAGGCTCGTTCACAGCTTCCCAGTTAGATTTGGTTCTCAACCATGTACATTTTTTTAATTAAACTGTTGGTACAATGCTCAGGAGATAGCAAACTCCTCGAGGTCCCCTTGTAATAAAGAACCTTTCATTATGTGCAGAAAGGTAGCTACCACACAGCTTAATTTCCTCTCCCACCTAATGTTCACCAGCAAAAAAAGCAGGAGTGAGCATTCTGTATGAGTCAGGACAAATGCTCCTTAGGGCACAGGACCCACTGAGCTGGCCAACAGGAGTGGAAAAGGCTACAGGCTTTGCTGGAACTGCAGCCACATAATGTACATTTGACCTTCACCATCACTACTGCCCTGCTTTCCAAAATGGCTTGAGTTTACTGCGCTGATCTTTGCCTGCAAAGCTCTTGGTTGGTAAAACACAGCTGAGAGAGGAGTAGGGAGCCATGGCTATGCTTGCATGAGCAAGTAAATTCTCGTTGTTGCTGAGGAGGGTGACAAGGGCTATGACTGGTCAGCTCTTACCCATTGCTTCTTATGACAACCCCACTGCTGGGCAGACCAGAGCTCCCTCCTGCACCAGCCCACCCTGCATCCCTGCTCTGTCCTACTCCAGCCCTGCTCATCGTCCCACCACAGACCTCCAACTCTCCTTTCGGCTGTCTCCACCACCCTGTGGTCCCCCTCACACTGTGCCCACTGAGATGTGACCACCTGGGGACAGGGTGAGAAAAGGCAACACTTCGTGGGGAACCAGTGACATTTTCTGACCATCCGGGCTGGCTTCTCCAGGAGCGGCTGCTCCGTTGCAGTGCTTTTCCATCCGCTGCTCAAGACTAATGGCTCTAGAAAAATAGATAAATCAGAGGTGACACAGCTATTGCTGCTTGACGTTTTTTCATCAAACTGGCTGGGGGAGGAGGGGGTGACCAAAAAGTGACATTTTGACCAAACTGGATGTTTCCACAGCAAATTTTCATTCTACTAGATTAAAAAAGAAATGCCAACAGCACAAAAAACAAAACTACCTTGATTAAAAATGTTGGCCTTCAAAGCACTAAGTTCCTGTTAACAATGGACTGGTTTTCTGCTTGATTAAAAAAAGACAAAAATTAATCTATACTTCTGGCCACCCCACCCACCCCAGATTTGTTTTGTTTTATTAACTAAAATATTCGCAAGAAAGAAAGCCAAAACAATGACAATTTTCCCCTGGAAAATAATTGTCATTTTTCAACCAGCTCTAAATGTAACATAGTTAAATGAGAACAATCCTAGTAACAACACTGCACAGCAAGTAAGTCATACAATTATTTGAAAGAAGGGCATTACAATTTAAGAGCTAATTTTTATCGTCACCTTTAATTTATAAATGGGAAAAATGAGGCAGGGCCATCAAATATCTCTGAAAAAAAACACAGAAAACATTAGCATTTGAAATGTTGGACTCCCATCTCCCTGTTAGATGACATTAGCTTTCTGTCTGTATACGTGTAATTGTCGCTGTTGATATGTATGTATATATAGTACCTCTGTACGTATACATATGTATGATATGTCTGTGTGCATATTCATGTATATAAAGATTCATATATATTATCTGTCTCCTTTTTAACCTTCAGATGTTAGAACTGAAGCATCTGACAAAAAAATTTCTTTCTTTTTTTCTTTTCTGTTTTGTTTCTTTTTTTTTTCCTTCCTAAAAATAGCACCCCAGAGTCCAGGTAAATTCATTGATTTCTAGTGTAAATGATCAGGCTTCATTTAATCCCAGCATGGATGCAAAGTCCCCTTCACTGCACTGCCCTTCCCGTTCTAAGACATTTGGGCTCCTAATCTTGGACTCCTCACGACAGCCTTAGCAGTGGTCCTTGCAGGTATGGAGCTTATTTTGGAGAGCCCTGCCTCCTTCCTCCACCTCTGCCAGGCAGTGCGGACAGGAGCCAGGAAAGAGAAGATGTGGGCAGATCGGTATTAGGGTACGGTGAAGAAGAGAGCCAAGGCAGAGGGAAAGCAGAGCCATCCAGCATAGGAAGAAAGTTTGTGCAGAGACATAAAACAGAGAGAGAAATTGCTGTCGAAACAAGAAGAAAGGCAAGGGAGAAGAACACAGCTTGGAATTTTAATAACATTGATCAGCCTCAGAGGCAATAGCTGTAAAGATCTGTCACCCGTAGGAAAAATGTTTCCATTACCTTGCTATAGGTGTGCTGGGGCACAGGCTCCAAGCAGGTAAGGAAGGACAGGATCCTGACTGTGGTTTTTGATGGGCTCACAAACACACGTGTGTGTTTGTAAAGAGTTCCAAGGGACATTATTGCTTTTTAGCAGGGCCCTGTGCCCAGAATGTAAGGATAGAATGTATGAACAGCTTGCTGTTAAATTTCTCTTCTGGGGAGCCACGCATGCAGTTACACATGGAGAAACACTGAAAGCAAGCAGCCACAGAGAAGCTTTCCATGAGTTGCTCACCTGGCCTAAATAACTTACTGAGTGGCCTTAGATTTTCTTGTTAGTCTTTGGAGAGTAAGAGAGACACATTCAAGTCCCCAGCTAAGCAGAATCATTGATCCCCTTCACCTCCATGAACTTTGCAGAGATTAGGGTAAATGGACTCCTAAGTTGAGTGCTTATATCTGGATAGGATGGGTCCAAGCCATAGATTTCTGGGGGAAGTAAATCTCGCTCCAGCTTAAACATGGGCAACTAATGTCTCTAATGCAGAGCTGATCCTTACAGTCTGGTCAGAAGCTGCTGTTAAAAGCTTTCCTGTGACAGAGGTGTATGTAGCATTAGGACTACTGTGCTGACAGCACAGGTTACAAGGACATGACTAAAGTTATGTTTGCTCTAACCAAGGCTTTGACTGAGACTCATTTCCTCTGACATTACGGACCTACACTGTAACCATCTCCTTCACAGCAAGTCATTCAAGGTCTTCATTATAGCCACAAAAAGGATATAGGCTCCCTTTGGCCATGGTTCACAGGCTTACCTGGAACTGTCCCTTAGGAGAAGTGAATTGGGACCTACGGGCCCTGCCTAACTCCAGTAAAACTGGCCTAGAGTTATTTGCTCAGATGGAGGTGTCTGAATCTTGAATCTCTTCGTTAGGACTTTAAGCCATTATCTCTAACCAATGTTTAAGGCGTACAGACTCGGGCTCCACTTAGAGGCTTCAAAGAAGAAGCTGGATTGGAGGAATATTGGCTTTCACCAGATGTATTTGGCTAGGGTTTGCTCAGTGGAGCAAGCTCTTGGTCGGTATCACCTGCAGCAAAGATACTTTGCATGATCTGTCCTTGTGCGCAGACCCTAACTGCTCGAGAAGCATGCTCCTTCTTTATATCCAAGGCACCACTTCTGAACTAGGGTCTATACATTTGTCTGCATAACCTTGACACTTTTACTCACAAATTTACTTCAGCAATACTGAAAGTTTATATCCTTCCCTAGCAAAATAATCTTTTTTCTTAAACAGATGAGTTTGGCTGGTGTCCAGCCTACCTACAACACATGCCTAACTTGCTTCTCAATTTCAGGCCACTAATGAAGCAGTCCTCATAAGATAGGTGTCTAACTCCTCTGCCTAGTCAACAGAGAAAGGCATTTGCCTCTGTAGCCCTGCAGAAGGAAAGTCTATCTGCCTAAGTCTAAGACCCAAAAAAGGGATTGTGCACTTGAAAGCCTGTTTCACCTAACTCACTCAATAAGCCTGCATATATTACTGTTTGTTACAAACCTTGCCTAAACTCAGGTACCTCAGCTGTGTGGGTAGGATATGTCCCTAGGCAAGGTCAAAGGGTCTTCTCCTCTCCGCTGACTAGGCAGCTGCTGCAGACCTCTGCTTTAGAAGGACAGCTTCATTTGGTTCTTGAAATGCAGACCCAAGTTAAGCAGACAAGATGACCATGTGTGACTCATGTGAACATACTTTTTTCTGGGTTTTATGGGTTTTATTTGTTCTTTTGGCTTCAGCAAGTCCTAATCCTTCACCTGTACATGTGTGTGTGTGTGTGTGTGTGCTTGTGCACGTCTCATCCACAGTGCCTGAGGGTGTGCATGGAGGACAGGCAGAGGGATGGTAGCACCTGCTCCACAGCCAGTGGTCACTGGCAGACCAGCCTGGTCCTTCCTGCTCCACCTAGAAGGGAAAGTGTTTTCGCCAGTCAAGGTTATGTCAAAGACTCTCTCCTCAGCTTGGGAGTTGCCTGGGGCTAGTACCCACCTGTATACTCATTGCCCACAGTGCTGCTACAACTGACCCTGCAGCCAGTGCCCTCCCATATTCCAATCCCAGACAGAGGTGTGTGTCTGCCACTTCCCAGGGATAAGGCAGGATATTACTTGTCCCACCAGACCTCTCCCATTCCTGCTGCCTCCTTGATCCATTCTGGGGAGCAAAGCCTGTTAGCCGTTTTCCTCGTAAAGCCTGATCCATGCTGCTGGCATGGCTGAGGTAAGGAAAGAGACAGGTCAGGCTATGATGGCACTGCCAGCTGTCCTTCTGTCCCCATCCACTCTTTTCTTTTGGTATGACACAGTCAGAAAGCCCTGAGGGGTAAGCAGGATGCTAGAGGCCTCTTCCTCTTCTTCATGCACAGCCTGGACCTGTACATCTGATGCTGCTTGTCCTTGAGTACCCAAGGACAGCATCTCTACCCTGGTTCACCTTCAAAAGGACAGTTTTCTCCCTCTTGGCTTGTGAAACAACTGTAGACCCAGATCTTGCATCTGCCTTAGGGGTACCAGTCTATTGACTTCACTCAAACTCAAGGAAGCTCAGGTTGACACTTCCATCTCATCAAACAGCAGGGCACTGGGGCCAGGCCATCAAGAAGGAGTTGGCTCCAATCGAGACAGCAGCTGCAGGAAAAGTGTGGAGCTGAAGCCAGCGCTCAGATCAGGGGCTTAATTCAGCATCATCTCTTGTCAACTGAGCATAACTGCTGTAACCACGAAGCATGTTTCAGCTCAGAAAAAACACAAAAACAGTAAAAAAAAAACCCAGAGAAAGAATTTTCTCTAACCAGTATGCATGACTTCAGGATGAGAACCGCCAACAATATCTTTGTGACACCCAAATGCAAGGTGAAATTTCAGTCATGTGCAGTGACTTTTCAGAAATTGGCTGGGAGGAGAGATATGAGCCGTACGAAGGGGATAGAAAGGCAATACCTGAAGAACAGGGTGCAGAGTTGCTGACTGAGACAAATGTACTGTGGTGTGCAGTGATTTTTGGTGTTTACTGAGGCAAAACTCCCTGGGCCAGTAAAGGGACAGTTTCCTTTGTAGGAAAGGAACAGGGTGTTTCTGGAGATTGTAGTAACCAGTCCCTGGCAGTTCCTCTTTGATTTTCTTTTTTTTTTCTTTTTTTTTTTTTTTCCTTTTTTTCTTTTTCTCTCTCTTTCTTTTTCTTTTTCTTTCTTTTTCTTTTTTCTCTTCACCTCTCTTCTCTTCTCCTCTCTTCTCTTCTCTTCTCTTCTCTTCTCTTCTCTTCTCTTCTCTTCTCTTCTCTTCTCTTCTCTTCTCTTCTCTTCTCTTC
>Ga0065711_1049118_pt1:0-10000 | contig 11467 bp, 8 predicted proteins | sample Hoacrofraction12_FD_59098 | JGI IMG/M metagenome (GOLD analysis project Ga0065711, IMG submission 59098) | Hoatzin crop microbial communities from Cojedes, Venezuela - Epithelial fraction 12 v2 (version 2) | ecosystem: Host-associated > Birds > Digestive system > Esophagus > Crop | place... | reverse complement strand
TGAGGAGCAGCTGCTTTGAAAGTTAGCTGGGAACATCTACTGAGAGCCTGCAGTGTCAGGATACGTAGCTGGTCTATACCCCATCTGTCTGACGCCTGTACTGACCTCTCCAAGAGCAACTTGCTGGGCCACGTCCTCAGGAGCTGGCCTGTTTCACACCAGGAGAGAACCTATCCCAGGGTATTTCAGGAAGCGGGCGACTATCAGGTATTTCATGATGCCCTTTAGTTCCTCGCCTCAGGTTCCCCTATTCCCTAACAGGATTGTTACTGGGGGAACCTGAACAGATCTTATTGCAACAATATGTTTGGACAAAGGGCAAGGGCTAATCTCGCAAGAGAGGAAAAAAAATGTCCTTGTCACGCACCAAAGCTGTGTTTCAAAAACACACACCTCTAAAGATCCTTCGGTATTGTTCTCAAAGCATGTCAGGTATTTGCGGACCCCGCTGTTTTCTCAGACTGGTGCAAATAAGGAACATTTCCACTGAAACTATCAGCATCCATGTTTAAAATTGAGGTAAATAATAAGACAATCAAGCCCTGAATATTAAAGTGTATAATCAAACACTTCAGACTACTTACAATCATTTATTTATAATCATTTATAGATAGTCTACATTTTGGAGTAGAAGGATTTAAACATTCTGGATACTCATATAGTTTTCAACCCATTAGCAAAAGGCAGTACTAACTGCAGATGGGCACTTTTGGGCGATCTGTTTGCAAAGCCGCAATGGCTGCGGAACACGTACCAAGGTGGACTTCGCTGCAGAATTGCCGAGAACAAAGCAATGAACCTGTGTAGAAGACAAGCCACCCCCCTTGTCAGTCCGCCTGTGCAGTCACCACCTAGCTCCGCACACAAGAAAGCACTAAAGGAACAAAATTCTGTGCTCAAGAGCTTTTCCAGTTTGGGTCAAAGTAGTTCCAGTATGACAGGTTGGCAAATGGCAAGATAAAAGTGAAAATAAAAATATCATTCATTCAGGCGCTGGAGCACACACTTACAAAATTACTGATAAATGACACAGAAACCTTCCCATGGTGACTAATACTAAATAATCGTGTTAGAAAATAACAATTCCCAAGTGACCATCTCCAGATCAGTAAGGTAAAATTCAAAGCAAAACCAAACTATGTAAAATAGAGAAAAGGTAACACAAATACAAATATTTTGCCACGAGCTCTGAAGCTTACTGGAGCTGGACATTGGCAGAGAACCAAGGAAAAGTAATTCCAGAGGTGGGGGCCCTTGACTCAGAAAGCTCTGCTCCTAATCCCAGAGAGTTTAACCCCCAAAACCAACAGACACTTTTTAGATGGCTTGAGTGAACGTGATCATACATAAGAAGAGAAAGACAGGCCCTAGACTATATGAAAGTCAGTACAAAGATTTGTACTTGGCTGCTGAACTTCAAATTTCCCGTTCTTTCTTTTCTCTTCTTTTCCCCATCTTTCCTTTTTGTGCTGCAAAAGATTTATTGCAAAAATAAAATTATTACAAGTAATTCATCACAACAGCGTGCTCCCAATTGTTCTCTGCACAAACCAGGTTTCTGCCCGGCTGCTGTTATTCAGTGGGTTTCAAGAGAATCCTAAGTAGAACATATTTGTCAGGCTAAGGTAAAGGTCTGAATAATCACTGCAGATTTCTGTGAGACAACTAATGGTCGTCAGGCCATTCATACTTGGAGATATACAAACAGTAACTATAAATCTAGGAGCACTAACAAATTGATCAGGAAACTAAAGTCTGAACCAGCAGGCTGAGGAGGCAAGAAATATGACTTCCTTCCAGTCTCCTAAGTGGTCCTTCTGAGAAGTATCAGGTTCCTCAGGTCCAGGCAGAAGCACGTGAGCTTTTACCCTATATTATTTTTGGTAAGCACTGAGAGAAGAGTGGCACTACAGGCTGTAATAATGCAACAAGCCACAGAGCCGAACAGTTGATGGGTATTACGTAATGAAAAGTTTTTGGTACCTTCAACTAACTTGGTACGTACATCGAACTAAAAACGTAAGTCCCCAGAATAGTATTGGGAGCTGAGGTGGAAGAATGGCGAGCCAGAATCCTGTATCACATGGCAACTGTCTTGGAAGACAACTCACTGAGAAGCAGAAACCAGGGAGTCTTACTGGAGGGCAAGTCAATCCACACCAGGAAGGCTGTGTTCGTAAGACAACAACATTGTGTTGAATGCTTTCCAGATGTGCTCACAGATCGAAAAAAATTAGCATAGATCCTTCACTGATGTTCACTGTGGTAAAACAGCATATAATTTAGCTTCTGTATAGAATAATAAAGTACTTTACTGCATATGGACTGTCTATTACCATATGCAACACACATTAAGAATTTCTGAGCCCAGATCTATTGTTCATTTTTCAAGAGAAACAGCACTAAAATATTGCTGGTGAGATCAATACTATACTCATTAATACACGCTCCATGCTTCTGCATATTTTGCACTTGTAGGTTGTGCTATAAAACAGGTTTAGGTGACTAAGAATCCAGGGACACCGCCCTTGTAAAATGGAAAACGAAAACTTTTCAAGACAAAGAGTATTCTTCATGTCTTAAAAAATTAAAATTAGGGCATGATGAGACTATGAATTTAATTAAGGCCAAGTATCAGAACAATATGATGGAAAGCATCAAAGATTGCTTCTTGTAGAAAACGGTGTCATTTTTGCGTTCTTATTCTTGGTTATGATCAGATGATAGCACAACATACTGTGCAAGCCACATGGCGGGGGAATCCTCTGTAGTCCTAATTAATAAGGCTAGAAATGGTGGGAAGACATACACAAATGAGTTGCCTAAGACCATAAAGTAGTTCAGTGGCAGATTAAACAGAACATTTATGCCCCTTCCGTGGTCTCTTCTTTCGGTTTTGTTCCATTTAGCAATTTGTCACTTTTTCTTATGAATAGTTTTAAGATAATTGCTCATTTACTGATGTTTACTTACATAACAATTCTTGTTCAAAGATATTTTCATGTCTTTCTCAGGCAAATTTATATTTACATTAATGTGGATAAATAAGATGTTGCATGTCAAAATGTACAAAAATGGCTATTATAAGTTAGCAGGATGTATGCAATCTTCATAAAAACACAGTTATCATTGTACGAGAGACGCAGCATTCAGCTTTCTGCTGCCTCACTTATCTGTTGGTTCAGGATTCACCCACCCACTGCATTCAACATTTGAATAAATTTGACCTTTTACCACCCTTAGACAATTCAAATCAAAGGTTTCCTGTTGTCAGCGCAAGCTCCTTGGGGCCTCAGTCAACACTGTATCTGTCAACTTGCATTCTAGGCTATTTCATTTCTTGCTGGAGACTTGCAAACAGAGTTGCTTTCTCATGAAGACTCTGACCTTATCGATAATTCCCTCTGTACTATACATTTCAAAGTGGCTGACACAGATGTTCCTTGAGTCATTTTCCCACCCATCGATCTCTGTTTCTGTTCTCTAAGGTGCTTTGCTGCAAGTATGCAAACATTCAGTAACCTGGGGGCTTCTGTAACTTTCAAGATCTATCTAGGAAGGTATTTTCTGTGTCAGGAAGTCTATAATTGCATACGCTTAATAAATGCTATCCTAAAAGAGTTATGTTGCACAGGAATATAAAGACATGCTGTGAATATTCTTAGAGAGTAAAAGCTTAAAATACTATTTGAATTCCACTATTCTCTACGCAGTCCAGCATGAAAATAGACACATGACAACCTGCATTTTCAAAAGCATCTTGTCTATTAGCTTTCCACTCACAATTTTGACAATATCAGTTCTACCCTGCATTCTAACCGTTTTGCTCACAAGTACTGAAACCACAAAGAATGGCCGCACAACTCAAGCCTTGAGTGATATTTTTTGAGCCTTTTAAAGACAAAATGGTCAGAGAGCTGGAACACCTCTCCTATGAGGAAAGGCTGAGGGAGTTGGGGCTCTTCAGCCTGGGGTAGAGAAGGCTCCGGGGAGGCCTTATAGCAGCCTTCCGGTACCTGAAGGGGGCCTACATGAAAGCTTGAGAGGGACTTTTGACAAGGGCATGTAGTGGTAGGACAAGTCGTAATGGCTTTAAACTGAAAGAGGGTAGATTTACATTAGATATAAGAAAGAAATTCTTTACTATGAGGGTGGTGAGGCACTGGAACAGGTTGCCCAGAGAAGCTGTGGATGTCCCCTCCCTGGCAGTGTTCAAGGCCAGGTTGGATGGGGCTTGGAGATACCTGGTCTGGTGGAAGGTGTCCCTGCCCATGGCAGGGGGGTTGGAACTAGATGATCCTTAAGGTCCCTTCCAACACAAACCATTCTATGATTCTATGACTTGTCTCTGTTCCTTTTTTGGAACAAAAAATCCTGTAAGCCTTGGGAGGTCTGCTGAGCCCCTACAGCTGCTTTTCTAGAAACCCATTGAAATAGAATTGATAGGCTTCATGACTTTTAAACATGAGCATAATTCCTTGTAGTTTATATTCTACATGACTGACAATCAAGGCCAAGGCTTCATCCTTCCTTGCCCAAGACATTGCAAAGAGAGTAACAGCCCTGCAGACCCTGTACTCACTGTCCAAAGCATGACTTGAGTACCTAAGTATTTGTTCTGCAGGGTGCATGGAGGGCTTTATTCCCCTCAAAATTGCTGTGTGAGGTGGAAAAAGAAGCATCTATTTCTGCTGAATTTGCTGAAAGTTGGCCTGGTCTCATAGTTAGTCAAGACGTCACTGGGTGGGACAGAAGGCCTAACCTAGCAGACTCAAAGAAAGGAAACGCAGCTCTGAGGCAAACAGGCAGGCAGCACAGCCACACAGACATTTGTTTCACACAATATGAAAACATCTGTATTTCACTGGGAGATGCTGCAGTCTTCTCAGTTCCTGTGGTAAGCCTGGATCTGTGCCAAATTGAAAAATTGACTTAGTTTTCTTTATTTTTTGGAAAGAAAAACATCCGCTGATTTCACTTATCTTAGAAAACGGGGAAAAAAGTAATTTATCATAATAATCATTTGTTAGAAACAAATAAACAAAAGGAACATGCATTAAAACAAGGCAAAAAGAAATGCTCTATGTTATTTCTTAAAGGATGCCGAATTTTCATGGCCAGAGATTAAACTTTGAGAAGCAGACAATAGCATAAAATGCTCTACAAAGGATAGAACATCTCTAGTGGCAGCCAAGGGTCTGTGTGCAAGGACTGCCCCACTAAAGTTCAGAGTCCCACTGACAGGGAGTGACAGAGATGGCAAGAATATGCATGGGTTTAGCCCTCAGGCATTCCTGCTTCACCAGCTGACCCGAAGCCCACACGCTGCACACAGCTCTGCTGTGTGATGTGCAGAGATTTGCGTAGGAACTGGTGCAGGTCCTTGGAGCGCTAACTCCTGTCTGATTTTCCATGCTATGGAGTGTTCCTACATGCCTTTATTTCTGATATGCCCAGTGGGGTCCTAGAAAAACATCTTCAGAGCTGGAACAGCCATGGTGTGAGGAGAATGCTCACAACAGTTAGGTGTTTATCTCCACTGATCCCTTTCTTTCTTGCTTTTTAATTTTGCTCTCCCAATCTCTTCTCACTGCTTGTGCCCCTTGTAGTAGAGAGAAGCATAAGGACTAAATGTGCTAACAGCATCTTCCTTTTTTTTTTTTGTGGCAGACTGCATATATACATACGCAAATATAGTTTTGAGCTGGGGTGATGGGTTTTGTTTAAAACTGTCAAAACTGAAGTCTGGAGAATTTTCTTGATGATGAAAACAGATGAGTAATCCATTTGGTAGTATCTGTGTAAACAATATGCATAAAACTCCTTTCTTAATATGTTTCTGCTTTGAATTTTTAAATTAATGCATACTGCTCCATTTGACTACTTCTTCCAGCTTCTGCTAACTCTCTGGCCCTGCTGAGATATGCCCCATTCTCTCCTTGTTCCCTCTGCAGACTGGAAATACATTTAAATTCACCAAATTTCTAAGAGTAAAAAAATGTGTGCTAAGCATAAATTAAAGAAACAAAGTATGTTTAAGCATAAATAAGACTAAACACAATTCATTACATCTTCTTAAAATTTCAAATTTATAACAAGCATGAACATGATCAGCTGCTCTTCTATTCAACTGCTGGGACTTGAATTTACGGTTTTACAATTTTATCCACTATATTCAGGTCTAAATCTGGAACTGGCTGAATCCAATGAGTCAGAGAATATGTATTTAAACAGTATAGTCTTCACCATTTTAATTAGTATTTAGGAAGGAGTCTGACTGCTGTCTTTGTGTAGGATAAACCTTTTTTGAGGTCAACATATGACAACTACAAGTGGAATGAACGACTGGACTTTGAAGGAGAAATCCTGAGCTTTCCCTTTCCAAAGTAATTTTAAATTCCATTAATAATTTCAATATATGCATACTTTGAATCTAGCAATGTGTCCTTAATTGTAAAGGCCACATTTTCACTATTTCTGCATTTGAAGGATGCTATAGGGAAAAAAAAACCCTAGTAAAAATTTTAAAGAAACATTTGCTGAGTGGGATATCATATGTTTTCCAAAAGCCATGTAAGAAATTTATTTTTGTTTAATTTTTCTACCCACAATTGTACAGTTAAAAACAGACACTTTAACAACTGAGTATGAAGCAAGTTAATGAGGATACATGGGAAGTCTACAAGATGCAAAAACCTAGGAAACTGATGAAAGTGAAAAACCCTGCAAACCGTTTTCTGACTCTGAATGGCAAACTCAAGAGAGATGAAAGATGAGTGCATCAAAAAGGACATCCTTTTGTTCCTTGAAAGAATAGGTTATTGTCTACTTGTATTTCTTGGACACCATCACTGGTACTGCACTCACAAAAAACAATGAAAGACACGTCCCTGCCCCAGGGAGTGTACAATTGAAAAGCCTATGGAAAGATGTCCAGGGTTAGACCCAAAATTAGGCAAATGTACTTGAATAGCAGTGCCCGCCAGCGTATTAGGAACAGTTCAGCAAAAGACAACAGTCAGCCTAACCATTGAAAGATAGATGTTTTGATGACAGATTAAAAATAAATAAGACCTGGTAATGGATATAAAGAAAATAAACTGAAGTTGCAAGGAAATGTTTTGATTAAAAAGATGATGTTCTCAGGTCAAATATGCTGTCAACAGGGTATGACACTTAAGGTCTCAAAAAGCACTCAGGGCTAAATTTCAACTTTGTGCATGCAAATCACTGCTGCTTGTGGTTGTTTATCACTGTCACTTGTACAAGCAAATGATAGAATTTACATCTGTAAAAGGCTATTTGCGCTTAGTTTGTATTCAGTTAGCACATACAACTGAGGTTTGTATGCATATCTGTATACTTTATCATTTGCTTGCAGAAAAAGCAGCGCTCAAAATTGTACCTTAAAAACTAGATGTCATATTTCGAAAATCTCATTCTGAGTAGTACTCAGCAAAAGCAAAATACCCCAATAGAATGCTGCAAATACAATCTAATCTATTCCCAGCAATGACACCAAAATAAGATGACACAATTTAAGATCAAACAAACAAGATGCCAGGCATCACGTAGCTGTCAGAGTGTGTTTGTCTGTTTCCTTTCTTTCTTAATTGACAGTGAAGTCATTCATAATTTTGACAGTTGATAGGGGTCAGTTAACTTCAGAGAAGTTCCTACTCCTTTGCTACAAGTAGGCACAATTCATAACTCTTAGTACTCTTGTTTGATCCTGCCGTGAAGACTCATGGCATGTGTGTACTTTTCAATGGTGCCAGTCATGTAACCAGAAGTAAAATTCCTGGATCAGGACGGCTGTGAAGCTGAGTTAGTCAGCTAACGTCTCCTTATGCCACCTTCAGCATTGAGCTAAGGCCTTCACCGAGTTCTGCATCAGCACAGTCCCAGCTATCCCAGCCCTACGGATCACAGTGCACTGGGATCCATTGGGCTCTCCCTGTTTGCCTTTAATATGTATTATTTCATTATTTATGTGTTTGACAGGATATTGTATCCAGAGCTAGAGAAAACTTACTTAGAGTGAATGCTTAGATTCTGAAACACAAGAGTCAAATGCCAGGGAACAGAACTGGACTGCAAAGCTGTTCACTGTCCAGTTTAACTCTTGCACTTGCTGCTAAGAGACAATGTTATCCCTCATACAATAAACCACATTCACTCATAGTCTGTGAGTTTATCTGTTCGGCTATTCGTCTAATTTCATATGAGCACCAGGAGAACTCTCAGCTACATGAAACAGTTGAAGTCAGAGTCCAATAGCAGTCTGAGAGATTATATTTTTACTTCTTCATCAGCCACTTAATCTATTTTGAACATCCAAAAGGTACTTTCCTTTGACCTACCTGTACCTATCTTGACTGAAATTTGGTTTCCAGAGTTTAAGCTCTGGCCCTCTGGGAACACTGTGCCAGCATGTGAAACCTGAATCCCCACATCTTTCTGCATACACGTAAAAGTAGTCCGGATTCAGGCCCTGAGCAGTGATAGCTCTTAAATTACCTTGTGTTCTCATGAAAGTCAGTTCATAGCTGCACAGAAGATAAACAGTATTCCACAAAAGCAGAATTTCGTACACTTAAAAACAGAATTCAAGTTTGAGATCTAGAGGGTATGTTTGTGAAGACAGAGCCTACATGAAGTAGATCTAGTGAATGTTTTCTGTTTTGATGCAAGAGCTTTGTCTGGAAGATAGTCACAAAGCTAAACAGCTGTTATCAGAAATAATAGAGCTGGACATTAACCTGAGCAGGTTTGGTACTGGGAAAACCCTTATCTTCTTAGAACTAAACAACAGCAAGATGCCTGCTGTTTCTCGTGGCATTATTACGCTGATGTCTCACAATAACAAAACAATTGTGCAGAAAAAAAGTATTTTATGTGCCTTCTGTGAAATCAATTTGCATTTCTATTACTTTCTAATGACAAACATTACACTTTACATACTTGGCTATATTTACACAGATTTTATAAGCATGTCAAGTTACCTGTTTTGCTAACTCTACAATAACTGCTCTGGAGTAATTATTTGTGTGTTTACTATATTAGGCACTTCTGTCTTTTCTCAAGCAAATTATTGACATCTGAGATAAGACCAACAGGTCTCCTGCTCCTATACCCTGACAGTGCCCAGTGCCAGATGCTATTCAAAGGAAAATAAGCAGGCAAAAGTATTGAGTAAGTATGCAATAACTATTCTGCATGAAGACATTTCCTCTTAATTCCCAACACGCTGTCATTAATTTATGCTAAAAATAACAAATTTTCTCTATAGTGTAAAAAACATTTCTTACTGTAACTCCTGTAAATGTTGATGTTCTCTTTACCCATATAAAGGTCTAATACTCTAAGAATCTTGTAAGGCTTTTTAAAAATCAAAAATAAGGTACAGCAAAGCAAATGCAAATCAGTAGACATTACTTTTTCAACCAGCATGGCTAATGACTCAGTGTTGTTTAGATATGCATTTTGATTTCTACAGCTGCATCTTCCAGTGCAGTGCTATCAGTCAGACTAAAGTCTGACTAAAGTTCTTAACAATCTGGTGATTTTACAGTCCTGTGACATCTAATAGCTGATTTATTTTTTTTTACATGTCATAATAACAATCCATTTAAGGAAAACATTCAAGCTCTTATTTAACATTTGCCTCCTACTAAAGAAACCTGTATTCAGGGACATGATTCAGAGGGATGAGAGCATTAAATAGGGACAAGCAGATAATACTGCCATTCAGTCATTCTTTCTCAACAAACTGACTTCAAGAATGCCAAGCTGCGAACTTTCTCATTCTCTTTTTAGGAAATACTTAGTAAGTTTCAAGTATATCTGCAGTATATACAAAAACAAAGAGGACAAGAAAATATTAAAGCTAATATCACAGAATCACAGAATAGTAGGGGTTGGAAGGGACCTCTGTGGGTCATCTAGTCCAACCCCCCTGCCGAAGCAGGGTCACCTACAGCAAGCTGCACAGGACCTT
>Ga0065711_1049117_pt1 | contig 11467 bp, 4 predicted proteins | sample Hoacrofraction12_FD_59098 | JGI IMG/M metagenome (GOLD analysis project Ga0065711, IMG submission 59098) | Hoatzin crop microbial communities from Cojedes, Venezuela - Epithelial fraction 12 v2 (version 2) | ecosystem: Host-associated > Birds > Digestive system > Esophagus > Crop | place... | reverse complement strand
GGGTCACCTACAGCAGGCTGCACAGGACCTTGTCCAGGCGGGTCTTGAATATCTCCAGAGAAGAAGACTCCACAACCTCCCTGGGCAGCCTGTTCCAGTGCTCTGTCACCCTCAGAGTGAAGAAGTTCTTCCTCATGTTCAGCTGGAACTTCCTGTGCTTCAGTTTGTGCAGTCCAATGCTGCTATTTTTACAGGACCTTTTTTTTCCATGTATCAATTTTACTGCAAACATAGTATGTGTGTGTGACTGTTTTTTTGGAAGATAATATAACTGGAAAAAATGTATACTCCCTCTTCCCAATGTTTTCCCCAGTGCTCTATATAGCTTGCTATATATTATTTCCTTAATAATGAGTACTGTTGTTCTAGCATAGCTATCTTCTAACTGTCATCTGTTTTTACTCAAGTCATTCTGAAATACTTGGGGTTTTTTTGTTTTTGTTTTTACACCCAATTCAACTAGTAACTCATAACATGCAGATCAGCTAAGTGAGAAAAAAAGAAGGTCATGACAATCAGGATAATTTTTAAAGAGGGTTATTTAGTGCAATGAAGTATTTGTTAATGCTTTCCCTTTCTACATGATTACTATTTTCTGTTTGAAAGTCATTTGTTGCAAGAAAATAGTATCTCCTATTCCTGTAATACCTCCAGAATACATTTAGGTATTTTCTTACGTTTAATCTATTTGGAGATATTGTCTCAGAAGCATATTAGTTGACTTTTATTCCACTTTGACTTAGTTACACTGTTTGACATAAGTCTTTGTTGTAGCTATAATTAAATGCTATTAGTTAACTTCTCTGAATTGAACTGGAGCTGAGGCATCACAAAATAAAGACAGGCTTTTTGGAGTCAGTGCTATATCCTCAAAAGTTGGAACAGAACTGTACCAAAATTTTGTTTCTACACGTGATTTATTCTTAATGCTGAGGCCAGCTTTTAATTCCTGAACCCTGTCCCAGTCCACAGTCATTCTTACTTACAGATTACACTTTACTTACAATAAAGTCACCAGCCTAGAATTTGACCACTTACTGCATTTTTCTGGCTAGTAGTAGAGCATTCTAATTTATTGAGCCAAATCTTTGCATTTTCACAGTTTTACTCAGCATTTAATCTGCCTAGTGAAATCTGTATTATTGCAATGTTATATATTAGAAAATAAGTCAGACTTCTGCATAAAAATTACTGATAAAATTGCTGATAAATTATTTCCTGATATGTCTTAGTCTTTACACCTATACACATTCACACCGCTGTGCAGATATTTTTTTAAACTGTAGGAGACCTCTCTGATGATTTTCCCTAAATGAACACAAGTGGGTTAAATAGCAAGCTGAGGCTTATGTGGTTATTACAGTTGCCAGGATTAGAAAAAGAGATCTGCCAATTCCAATTGAGAATTGAGAAAATCTAATAATACCAATAACAACACATTTACTACCTATAAGCAAAATAATTCTAAAAGTAATGAACATAAAAAGTGTTAGCTATACTGCGAACTTGAAGCAAAACTGAAATTAAAACCAAACAGAAGAGCAATTACGCCAGTATACCTCTCAGTACATCTTTGGCAATATTACCTTTCCTTTAGGGGCATCCTGAGGAGCTTTGAAAACTGTAGCACAATATGTACAAGCCAAAGCTGAGTTTCTGAGTCATTCAAGAAAGATGGCACTTAAATATAGGGTGAAATCAGCTAATAAAGTTCTGAATCACATTTATCCCCTTGGCCTCTTCAAGAGGGAGTCAGGTCTTCACAATACAGCCTTATGTCTCCTCCATTATGTCTTCTCTAGAGGAAAATTCTGTAGAGGTCCTCTACAGCCTACTGTAGGAGACCCTGCTTTGGTAGGAGGGTTGGACTAGATGACCCACAGAGGTCCCTTCCAATCCCTACCATTCTGTGATTTTGTAATAATCCCCGGGTCAAAATGGGGTGGTCAGGACTCCTTTTATCTCACAGAATTTTTAGATGGGGTGTAGAGGTTAAGATGATATTTAAGATCTTGTACCAGTAACAGACTTCATTGCATTTACTGACAAAGCTAATCTATGTGTGCAGTAAAGCTTAGCAGCTAAATTAGGCACCTGTAACAGTACTGGAAAGGTTAACTCCCCAATAACTGTGTACACTCTCTTTCTTTATGTAAATACACTTTCAGAAAGTTAACCCACAATCAGTTACCAAAGCCAGCCTGTCATGCAGTAACTGGGTTATACCATCTTGCCCCCTTTGAGGTTTGTGAAACTTTTCTCATGGATTAATTTTTTTTCCCTTTATTTCAGTGGGTCGTGATTGTGGCATAACATAATTAAACTTTTCTGGTCCCAGGTACTTCCACCTCAGCAAGGTTCTATAGGAGGGAAAAGACGGTGTTTAGATTTGCTTTGAATGTCCCTGCAGCTGTGAAACGTGGATGGCAGCGCTGCTGGAACAAACTCTCTTGTGAGGTTTCCTGTACTTTCTGCTTGCAGTATTGCCAAGAATATTCCTAAGGCAGCTTTTTCACAGTGACTTGGAATGTAACACTCTAGATGAAAGCAATGCAAAAGCAAATGAGAAGCAGAGTTAAAAAGAAATAGAGTATTTCAGGTTAGCGGTGTTAAGTTCAAGAAATGAGCAAACTTAAAGGAAAAGAGTCCTTCTTTTTCCCCTCCCTTCAGCAGCTAATAATTTCCTACTTAATATTCCCTTCTGATTTCCCTGCCATCCATCAACAGTGGCATGGAAGTTGCTTCTACTTTATCTGCTATTTACTGGCAACTGCAACTTGACCTCTCAGGCAAAAAGTCCACAAGCAGTTCATGGATTTGAAACAGCCTCTGGATCTCTGCTTATAGTTGGAAGCAACTGAAGTGGCATGGTAGCATAGCTGGCTTATCCATGTTTTTTAAAGTACTGTCCCTTCTTAGCCTCGGGAAATTTAGTCCTGTAGGACTTTATCCTCTTTGTGCTTAAGAATTCAACATCAAGCACCGTATCGCGTTTTACCCACAAAACTCAAGAAAGCAGCGAGGCAGCTCTGCTCCCCGCGACCTGGAGGAAAGGTTGATGGTCTCTTCTGAAACGTCCCAAAGCGGCCCCCATTCTGCATGCGTGCAATAAGCTCACATGAGAAATATATTTCCATCTTCAGCTTCTCCAAGGACATCTGTTTAACTTCTGACTTTTTTTTAAAAAGGTACCTTTTCGTCAGCAGCTGAAAAACAAGGAGACGTGTTAGAGTCAGCTCTGGAACTGCTGCTGAACTCCCCCGTGTTTCGTGCCAAAGAGTTACAGTGCTTGGGTCTCACATGCAATATTGTCTGTGGCGTAACCACGAGGACAGCTTCCAAGCCCTGCAGATTTAATGAGTCTGAGCACACTTCTCACATCCCAAAGCAGAGCAGCTGGAACCTGAAACAAATATTCAAAGCTTCATTTCCGAAGGACTGTATGCATTAGAGAGGGCCTAATGCTAGCGATAAACACTCAGAAGCCATTGAATTAGTAGAATTTATGAATGGAAAAGCAAAGGTCCTCAAATTCCAGGGTGAGGTTGCTTAATACAACTACTTGTCTTGCTGTGACAGTAACTTTGGTAACATCATATGATAATGCTTGCTTCCAAGTCTCTTGGCTTATCTTTTATTGCCTAAATATCTTTCATTGTATTCAATATACACAGAGACATTGTTTGAGAATACATGCTTTAAACATTCATCTAGTGCTGTAAAAATCCAGATGAACGCTTTTGTTGTTTGGAGGTCTTCATTCAAACACAGACGAAGAACTGGATGAAGTGTCAACATCTTTCCTGCTTTACACAAACCAATTGTATCTGTGCAGTTGCCGATGTATTGTTTTTCAGAGGCTGAGTGTGTAAAGCTATAGCCTTTATTGGCAGGGAAATGAAGAGAACTCCGTAAGTATCTTCCACCTCCTGCTTCTCTAATCCTATTATTCTGCATTTCATGGCCCAGAAACTTTAAGGTCCAGCTGAACAATTCTCAGATCGTGTTTCCTTTCACCAAGAGCTGATAAATTATTCTCCAAGAGGTGCAGAGAGTTGGTTCCAGATAGAATACCAGCTTTTCTCTCATGCTCCTTGGATGCCTGTTCATTACAGGACCTGCTGCTAAACTTCTCTATGAGAAATACAGGAGAAAGAAGTCACAGCCACAGTATTCATGGAGAATATGAAAAGAAATATTGTACTTTTCAGGGAGGAACACAGCTTGGGAGGGAATGAGAATGAATCATAGTGAATCATTTCACTCACTGAATATAGTACAGAAATGGGGGGAAGGAAGGAGTGTCAAGATATTTGCCTCGCATTCTGGGAAGGAAGGAGTGTCAAGATACTTGCCTCTGTCATTCTCTAACGTAACAGCTAAACCTTTCAGGAGTCCTTTAAAAGCTGTATGAAACATTTAGTGTACATACACTTTCTGTACAAGCACTTAGTAGAGAGAAATCATACAGGAATAAAAACACGGGCTGGTTTAACAGTGACAGTGAGTGCTAAGACGACAGAATTTGGGACACGGTATCCAAGGTCTGGGTGGTCTGCATAGAAAGAATTAGTGCACAAATCCCCGTGTGAAATTACAAGGCAGGCAGATTGACACAATTCGGAGGTAATAAAGAAGTGTTGTGATGGTCAACGACTTTCAAAGAGTGCAGAAAGGAGTCTCTGCCTGCTACCAACCATAATTTAAAGTAATGCATTTTGCCCTATGAGGGCAAAAAGAATATCTGTGTCCCCAGAAGAAGCCCATATAGGTATATCTATCTATATTGTCTGAGGAATGGGGAAAAAAACTATTGCAATGTAACTATAAAACATCTTTACACGACTGTATAAGGGATCACGGAGATGTTGTATTGGTTTAATTACATTGGTGCAAAATCACATCAACAAATTACACTGATACAAAACATACATTTAGAATGAGCCTAACAAGTACAGTCTAATTGACCATGAGAAATTTCTCTCTTAAAAATTAAAAGTCTTTATTTAATGGAAATATCCTTTGTGTGCCTTGTCTGGCTGAACTTCCATAGAATGAAAGCTAGCTACATGAAACAAGAAATAATTCTAATTTTAATTTCTTTTAATCTTCATTTTTAAAAAAAATACTGCTTTTAATTTAAGAATGTTATGAAACCATTTGAATAAAGTACATTTTGATAAAAGCTACTCTGGTCATTCTGGAGAGAAAACAACTTCAAGAATATAAAAAGGTAATCTGGCCCCCTATTCTACATTGGAAATCGTTTGAAGACAATGAGCTAAACTCTTTCATAAACAGTGCTATGTGTAGGCCTGCATTGTGATGACATGCACCAACAGCTGATGATGAGGAGGGATGGGAACTGAAATTTGCAGGGGAAAAAGTTATGAGAAGACCAGCAAATACTCTAGGATTTCAATTAAAGAGTGTTCAAATACCTCCTCATCTCGGTACTTGGATGAAGAAATAAATGCAGCTGTCTCTGGAGACACGGCAGAAATTTCTGTAACATCAGTTAACAGTGTTTACCTAAGTCCATTTTTCACTGACTCATCTCCCCACTGCGTTGCTACAAGTTAGGCTCTGCTTGGGAAGACAGCTTGGCAGGAAAAAGATTCCTCTGCTTGCTCAAGCTCTTCTTACTGACTGGCAAGGGCCAAGTTCTCCAGTGGAGCTGGAAAATGTGCCAAGAAGCATAACTCAGCTTGTTTTTCTTTTCTTTCTTGGTCATAAAAAGGAGTTGCTGCCCTGCACCACAGAAGATGGAAGTTAGGACAGTACTATGATTCAGAGTGGGTAGGCGGAAGAGAAAAGTATGTGCTGGATGCGCAGGGCATGTTGGCCAACCCAGCTAGAAGAAACCAAACTGACAATGGCTTGCTGACAACAAGAACGAAAAGGAAGCCACTCTACCAGAGCAAGGGGAAGAAGAGCTCCCTTTCCTGCTCCTTACAAGATGAAAGCAAAGAGTCCAGAGTGGATCTTACCAATAGTAAGAACTCGCCTGACACCCCAGCCCGGTGGTCTCTGTTTCCTCCTTTCTGTCCCTCATTTAATTGAAAAGAAAAAGATTGACTTTCTTTGAAAAAAAAATCTACAAAGCACTTCAATGACAAATCCTTTTGAAGATGAGTAATTCTTTGTTGGAGAACAGCACCTGAAGTAGGAGTTTTTGGTGGTTGGTCTCAATCTACGTACACTTTCACGGGGAACACATAAAGAATTATAACATGATCTGAGGGCTAGGCCATGAAATTAGAAAAAACAATTAGAAAGAGGGTGCACTCTTTTAATGATATGGGCAATTAAACATTGGAACAATTTAGCAAGATTGGGGTGGATTTTCCATATGGTTTAACATGTCTGTACTTAGACTGCTTCATAACATGGTATCTTGTAGCAAATTTGTAAACACAGTTTGGTAACACAGATTTTTTGCTTCAACTTGCACAAAGTGCACAAATAGATTTAAAATCATTAAGAGGAAGGCTAATAAAAAAAATGAAATCACACCATCAGCCACTCTGCTAATCCCACCCACCTTTCATAAAATACAGGGAGATTTCAAGCAATCTCCAAAAGGGCAGATTGGGTTAGATAAGAAAAGAAAAATAATATAGATAGAAGTTTTATAATTAAAGCCAAAGATTAATTTCTGTTTGAAACAGATGGTCAGGCAAAGGCATTCTGGATTTTAGCAAATTTAGCAAAAGCCTATGCTTCAACTAGCTAACAAAAGCATTGATTGAATCCTCCATCTAGTTGCACACGGTAACCTGTTTACTGCATAATACTGGTCAGGAAATATCTGCATTGCTTAAAAACTAACATGCTTACAGGACCAGTGCAGATCCAGAATTATGAACAGCATTACTGCTTTTAATGAAAATAAATTAAAATTGCAAGTGAAGAGACAGACAAACAAGACTTACAAAATTGTAGAAAAAAATGAGAGACTGAGGAGTGAATGAATCAGGAGAAACCTAAATTGATTATAATGAATGGTGGATACCTAAAATATTGCGGAGATGTTGCAGTGCAAGTAGTGTTGGGCAAATACAGCACATCTGATAGACACAAAACAGTAAGTTTTTCATTGTTTCTTTAAGGTAAAGTAAGGAACTGTAATATAACAGAGTTACAGTATTGGATCAATAAGTCTCAACGACAGCACTAGAAACATGCTTTCGTATCTTGGGAAATCTACCTCAGGAGACAATGCAGAAGAGAGTGACTGACACATCTTTTCCTCTGGGAACAAAAGAGAATGTTGGTAACATCACACCTACAGTGTTTTTTCTTCTATCTACCCTCCCTGTAATAAATAAATTGCAATTTTGATTTACTGCTGTCACATCTACCTTAGTAATTCACAAAATGCCCATTTAAGCCAGTAAGTATCTCACTGGGATCTGTAAACAGAAGCAACTACAAACTCTCAGACCTGCCCTATTTTCATTATTAAAGCTGTTAATTGTTTCCAGCAGTACTGATGCCCTTGCAGTGCAACTCTACTTTTGTTTATATTTTCAGAAAGTCCTTGGTGAAGAAAAAAATAAAATTAATGATCTTTGGTGAAATAATATCACTAGGCAATTATAGACTGAAAAAATTCTGGAATTAGAAGACAGTTCTACAAATATATTTGATATTGTCATAGGGAAAATATTACTCATCTTGTTGGATGCAGCAAAAGATTTTAGCATGCAAATTATAAAGTGAGCCCCAGTGTTCCCCTAACGCCTGCTCCTCCCCACTGAACCGCGGGCACAGGTAGTAGCTGATTTTAGAATGTGACCTTTGCCTCCCCAGTCCACTGGGATGATGGTGAGGATGTCCAGATCTGCTCTCCATCTCCAAACTCAGTACGCAGCAGCTGAACCAGGCAATCGAGAGGCTACCATGGTCCTACTGCACACTGATTTAAACACTGCTGCTACAAAACACCAGCAGAGCACACCTGATGAAGTGTCTGAGGAATGATGATGGCCTTATGGTTTATACATTAGACTCCAATTCAGGACATCAGGACTTTGCCAGCCGTTGTCAATGACTTCCTCTGTCACCTTGGAACAACCTATGTCTTATTTTCTGTATGTGAAAGAGGGCTAGAAATAATGCCCCGCATTGCAAACTGTGAGGGTAGATTTAGTAAACGTACAGAAATTGCTCAAAACCAAGAGTGTACGCAGTGAAGGAAAACAGTGGAAGAAATAACTAGGTATGCGTATCGCAGTAGTGTTTTGGTGAGATGGAGTGAATTTCACCACTCAGCAGTGATAAACCAACATGCCGCACTCAGAAGCAGGAAAATAAGAATGAGGATTTGTCCATAGCGATGGAAATGGAGTAGCTATTTTATGGCATTGATTACTCACCTACATGATCTTCAACATGTTCTGGTGGGAAAATGCAACCACTAAAACATTTCAGTTATGCACGCTACCCTGAAGGCTATATCTGAATAAATATGATAGATCTGATTTACATAAGTGTGAGTTAAACAATGCGTACCCTCTGGAATCATGAAATGTGAAAAAGTGACTTTCGAAAATTTACTCCTTAGAGGAGGACATCCATATTTTTCCTGTATTGGACACTATAGGCATGGCTGCTGTTACTACATTTTGGGATATAAAATTAGAGAGCTTGTTTATCCTCTTTATTTTATAAATTTTCATCTTCTGTTTTGCACAGGGGGCTTTTAGAAAATGGCTGTAGGAGTTGAGAAAAAGAATGGAATTGCTGTGAGAAAACATCAAATCCTTTTTCCAGGACAGTTTCAAACTTTTTTTTTTTCCCCCCCCTGTATAAGAATAAATACCACCTTAGGGGTAAAAGATTGCCTCACACGAAACAACAAAAATAAACACAAACTACACAGCCATTCCCTGCCTGGGCTCCTTGACTGGGAATGCCATCTCTAGACTGAAGCAGCAGGGGATGCTCTAGGCTCAGCGCAACCCCCAGGGCAGAGTTTGAACATGACAGCTACCTTCCTCCCATCATATGAGATTTAGGCTTTTAAGACTCCTGGATGCCAAACTTTTTTGGTACTTGAACCAAGCAATCTTCAGGTTAAAATAACTCTGATAGTGCAAGTAGAGCACACACCAAATAGCATTGGCAATGGCTACCTGACAGGCCTCCAGTGAGAAGTCACCTTTTAAAGGAGGTGCTTCCATGGGAAGCAGCACTGGGTCCAGCCCATGCAAAATGACTGCAGACAAGATTTGCAGGTGACACAAAGGCTGCTGGAGTGGTGCAAAAACAAAGACGACAGGGCAACCGCAAAGTGATGCAGATTACCTGAAAAAAACATAGAATCATAAAAATTCAGCCTCTTCAACAAAATATGTTTTACTGAAACCAGCTATGGACTGATGCACAGAATATGTGCAACAAGGAATGAAGGTGTACCAGGAGAATGACTGGAGTGGTGAGAAACCTTCAATCAATCTGAGAGTCACAAAGGACATGCATTCATCAGAGGCAGAGGACCAGTCCTTTCTTCTCAGGAGCCTTATATAGCTTGAGTGAAACTAGTACTGGAACATTGTATTTACTTTTGATGTCCACGTTTCTCATAGTCTACTGAAAAACTTGAGAAGGTGTGCAAAAAAGCCTCAGGTCCTCTTCAGGAACTGGAGAAAGTGCCATACAATGATTAGACTCTAAGGATGCCATCTGTTCAGCTTCTAAAAAAGTTAAAGACGGGAATACAGATGTATAATCATAAGAGGAAAACCCCAGGTGCCAAAGGACTCTTAGTCTCGAGGATAAAGATAACATAAGGCTGGAATCTGTAGCCAGACAAAAAATCAAATTAAAAAGAAGGCATATATACTTTTAACTCAGATATTAACTATTGCAAGAGATTTACAATGGGAAGTAATAGATTCTTCATATTTTTCTGCTTTAAACCAGAACTGGATGCTTTTCTTCAGGCTTATTCAAGTAACAGTTAAAAAGAATTTACTAGGCTTGAGTAATGAAATAGGAATTAAAGAAAAGGATAGGAAATGGCAACCTGGCAAGCTTGTGTCTTTAGCAAGACACTGTATATTTAAAAAGTCTACTGTATAAGCAAACAGGACAATGAGAACAGTTACCGTTTGTTTATGAATTTAGCTGAATTTAGGATTATGTTATAGGAAATGCTTTCCTGTATACCTCAGAGGAACAATCATGACTAATATGAGAAAGACATGATTTTAGCTGGACTTCAAGGACTGTCTTCTAGTACAAGTCCTCATGCTGGTCTTTGCTGGCATGGACAAGAAGGAAACAGATGTCAGTGAGATCTCAGCCTGCTGAATCTTTAATAGAGAAAATCTTCCACCGATTTTATTATAATCATCCCAGAAGTTTAGTCAGTGTCTGGAAGTAAGAAAGTGATTGGAAAGAAAGGACAGGAACCAGAAAGGGCACAGTTTCATCTGAACTCGCTCATTATCTAGGGATAAGTATCGGATCTTGGCATACTCACATGCTGAAAAGTTTAATGACTTTCCTGTTAATGACTCGGTAGCAGGGGCTGTGGGAGGCTGAGGAGAGTGGTGGAAGTGGAAGCAGCACGGCGTGTTCCTCCTGATGCAAACCAGGCACTTCTTGTTCTTCTCCTGCTGCCATTCTGCACAGGGGGGGGTTCCAAGCAGGCTTTCACATCCGATGTCGAAAGCAAAATTAATCATTTAGCCTTTTTCCTTTCAAAGAGAAGGAAAAAAAAATCCAGTAGTAGTAAAACTCTCAAAGAAAGCACGTTTAAAGACAAAAGGTTGAGTTGTTGAAGTCATCTGGGCTGAAGGCCAGGGCTGTGCACTCCCTCCGTATCTCTGCAAACACTTCGTTGTGGAGGTTAACGTTTATTAACTGCAGATACTTTCCTCTGCTGTCCAAACAGAATGGAGAGGATGTAAATGTAATTTTCAAATCCTCCACAGCTACGTAGTAATAAGAGATCAATTATTTAAGTGTATTAGAAATAGGTCTTGCCAAGAGATTGCTTATTGATTACTTGAGAGCCTACATGATTTGGTCAGACTAAACACCACCAACCAAAAAGCTCCAATATGCTCTTCATCAACACTATGTTCACTCCATCCAGAGTGATAAAATGTAATGAAATCTGCTAATGAAACCCCAAATAAAACTGGAACCAATCACTATAAAAAAGGTACGCTGTCAGACAGAGACTTAAGAGGGGTGCCCAAGGGTAAGACATTATTAGTTACACCCTTGCCCTTAAAGTTTTCCCAGTATTCAGAGCTTTGAAGGCTGTTTTTTTAAGAAGCAAACCAGATGATGATAGACAAAGTATTTCACAGAATCACAGAATCACAGAATGTTCAGGGTTGGAAGGGACCTCTGTGGGTCATCTAGTCCAACCCCCCTGCTGAAGCAGGGTCACCTAGAGCAGGCTGCACAGGACCTTGTCCAGGCGGGTCTTGAATATCTCCAGAGA
>Ga0065711_1049115_pt1 | contig 11467 bp, 4 predicted proteins | sample Hoacrofraction12_FD_59098 | JGI IMG/M metagenome (GOLD analysis project Ga0065711, IMG submission 59098) | Hoatzin crop microbial communities from Cojedes, Venezuela - Epithelial fraction 12 v2 (version 2) | ecosystem: Host-associated > Birds > Digestive system > Esophagus > Crop | place... | reverse complement strand
GATGGGGCCAAACTCTTTTCAGTGGTGCCCAGTGACAGGACAAGGGGCAATGGGCACAAACTGAAGCATAGGAAGTTCCATCTGAACATGAGGAAGAACTTCTTCCCTCTGAGGGTGACGGAGCACTGCAACAGGCTGCCCAGGGAGGATGTGGAGTCTCCTTCTCTGGAGATATTCAAGACCCGCCTGGACAAGGTCCTGTGCAGCCTGCTGTAGGCAACCCTGCTTTTGCAGGAGGGTTGGACTGGATGACCCTCAGAGGGGTTGCCCTACCATTCTGTGATTCTTGTGTGCGTGTTTATTGTGAGACGTCGGCACGCATATCCTTAGGTGAGGATCTTTCAGGAAAAAGCAGCTTGAGCAGGGTCAGAACAGACAGTGAGGACCTCTGAGGGAGGGTAGCTCTGATCGTGTAAACCAGTGGAGCCCCGTAAAGGACCCTGGGCAAAACTTTTGAGAATTGAAGCTATACATGAAAAGGGGGGAAATGGAAATGGTCAACAAGCAGAAGGGCTGTTCCGGTGGGATACAGCCGTTTGGATGGCAGATTCTGTGGAGGGGCTCAGGTGGTCGCATGGGCATGCACCTAGGACCTAGCTTCTCTCTTGTTCTGTAGAAGCTATAGAAGTTCACAAAACATCTCGGCTGGTTTAGCAGGAATATTATTTTGCATTGCTAATGGGCACCTCATACACGGCCAAGTGGGAATTCTGAGGAAATGTCTGTCCTCTGAGTGCAGCTGGGGACTTTTTTTTTCTTTTTTCTTTAATTTGGGGTCTTGCAACATCTGAAAGAATGTCCTGAATCTCTCCCATATTCTTGTATGTTGCCTAAGATTTTCCCCACTTTTGAAAATTGTATTTTTTCAATTCCTTGCCTATTTGTAGTAAAATCTACATATTGTTGTGACCAAAAATAGGATATTTTGTTGTTACTAAAAGGGTTGCTTGTTTTCCTGTGTAGGCGCTGGAGAGAGCAAAGTGGAAGATCACCCTCCATCTGCACAGAGAAAGCTGCTGGGTGAAGGATCTCATTCTTTCACGCTCCCTGGTGCCGCCATGCTTTGCTTTCACAGGTCTGATGAGCTGCGCTCTGGGGACCTGGTGGCATACAGGAGTTCTGTTTAGTTGATTCCAAGTGTGAACTGCTCCGGCAAAATCAAAATGTAGAAAAAGCAAGTTGCAACTACTTAACAAAGGAGTAATACCAGGATAAAAATAGAGGAAAGTTACTCGTGTAGAAGTAGTATTGCAATTGTGTCTGGCTAGGGGTAGGTTTTGAGATGCGTAGGTATGTGGGTGACTTGGAAAATGGCATCAGATACTTCATGTGCCATGAGTTAAAGCATATACATTGCTACCCACAGTGACTGATTTCAAGTGGCTTATATTTGGCACAGTATGCCTTTAGATTACAGAAGGAAATGCTAAGCATGGAGCTCTTATTGCTCCGCTCAGGCTTAGCAATTATGAAGAATAAAGAATTTACTAGAGCCTAAGCTGTTAGATAGTTATAAACATGGGGAGAATTAAGGGACAGGAAAATTATAGCAACCCAGCTAAACCACTATAATTAAGGCTGAATTGCTTTTTATATTATAGCATTCATGAAGTAGAATGTTGAAATAAGTGAAAAGTAAAAGCTCAAATACTGTCTCAGACTTAAATTTCAGTAGGACAAATCCATTTTATCTAACAATGTGTATGCAACCTTCCGTTTCTCTCGTCCTCCTCCTGTTCTTACCAATGAGGTCTTGCCCTCCAGATTCAAATGTCTCGTGAGCTTCCTCAGCTGGGAAGATTGGGCTTGCTCTTGTGCAGGTACAGCCTGCGAGTACAGCCCTCTACCACACTCAAGGCCATTTATAAAAGGCTCCTGAATTACTTGTGTGGATGTGAAATCCCATGAGTTACGGAATTGGAGACGCCCTAACATCGCATTCAGATTAAGAGTTAAAAGATTGTAGGTTTTTGGTGTTGGGTTGTTTTGGGGAGTTTTCTTTTGGTGCAGGTTGTTTTTGTTTTTTTTTTTTATTTGAACTGATTTGTTTCATACTTTCAGTACTGATGTGCTTTTATACAGACTGCCTGCTTTTATACTGACTGCCTGTGCATCTTCATCAGTCTCCAACTAATAACTTTTGAATCCAGTGGCCAGTTTCCACTGAAGCTGGCAGTAATGTAGAGACTTCAGAGACAGTAAGATCCCCCACATTTGGTGAAAATCCTCGGCTAGAGGAAAAAGACCGACATAAAAGTTCCTTCGGGGGGAAGTCAGGCAGAACTCAATCCATGTCCGCTTTGAGAGGCAGCAGCCAGACCAAACCAGATAGCACATGTTATCAGCCGGGCAAACGGAGGACGTGGGAAGAAGCTGAGAGTATATCGAGAGGAGGTTAGCAAATACAGGACATAGGTCTTGCTGTTTGTAAGCTCGTTTGGATCGGCAGGTTTGTAAGGGGAATAAATTCCAGCGTGTGAATTTCAAAGGAAGCCCTACAGCTTCGGGAGAGAGGCTTGCTTACTGCCGGGGAAAGGCACCACATAGCAATAGTCTGAGGTCTTAGAAGGTGATAAAATACACAAGAAAACAAACTAGTCTTTGTGGAGAGAATTCTCAGGCCGGTGGTGATATTATGCATGACAGGTGATATTATGCACATGTAGACTGCAGTAATTTAAATGCAGCTGTGTTCTGCATGATTCTGACACAATGAGCTAGATTAATGGCACTGCTTACCCCTCCCTCCCATTTCATAAGCTGTAAAACAGTTCTTTGGAAATGTAAGACTGACTTAAAGATCTTGGTTACAATCATTTGGGACACCCTTTAAATTGTATCCTGAGTTATGAAACGACAAAGCTTGGAAACAGCTCTGAATGCTATTCGTGTTCGTGGTAAATTGGTTTCATGAAGGAGGAAGTGAGGCCACCTTTGAGCGCTTCTGTAAGTCCCAGCCAAACTGAACATTGATCTCAGCATGTTCAAGAGAGGGGGAAACCCATGATTTCGCCCTGAACGGGAGCAGCAGTGAACCTTTTTCCTCTGTTTCTGAATTCCTTTTCATGTAGGCTTTGCTGTCTCTTTGTAACCATCTGCCGCAGTGCTCTGCACTCTGGGCTTGTGTAACAGTTAAGACTCTGCTTGTTTGTTTGCTTCTGTGGCTGAAGAGCTGGAGGATGCGAGCTCTGAAAGTTCAGAAGCAAAAAAACAAATGAGGCAAAGGGCATGCCACTTTAAGGGAATTCAGAATTTGTTGTTAAAAAATCCTGAGAACTTAAAATATCGTTGTCATGCTGTTGTCAGCACCATCTTCCAAGATCTTCATTTAACCCTAAATATACCTTCATGATGACCCTGGCTTGTTGGCTGCTGGAATGCGGATGTCTGACTGTATTTTTATGATGATGAGCTATTTTGGGTTGTAAATAGCGATTGTTCTATGAAATAATTTTTGGTAATGCTGACAAGACTTTCACACAGATGAATGATGTATAACAAGAAGGCAGACTCTAACTCAAAGCTTGTGAAGTGGAAGATAATATATATCTTCAAGGAGCAAGGACATGTTAAACCTAATTTCTCTGTAATGTGCTGCCTAACAGAAGTTGAGCTGGAGGGTTTCTTTCCATTGGCTTTAGTGACAGCAGGAATAGGCCCAAACAGATTTTAATTAATAGGAGAAATAAATGTATGTCCTCTAGAACTCTGAACAGGCTATTTTAATTCAGTTTTTATACATGGTAACTTTCTTACTTCAAACATGCCAGCTTGGTTTTAATAATTTTTATTTTAAGCAGTAGATAGTTGACATTTCTTTGTCTTGTTTTCAGGCTGTTTAGTCTATTCCAGAGGTCCACAGTTTGGGTCATTGGACTTTTACCCAGCAGGGCTTTTTGACTTGTCCAGTGCACACTGGAATGTGATGGTCTAAAGACAAAGAGCCATTTTTAGGTGCCCTTTGAGCTGTTGAAATGGGTACTAATTCTGTCTTTGTCCAATTATACACCTGCCAGCGTTCGAGGATTCATGTAGTTAAAAGCAAATGCTTATGTCTGAAAAGCAGAATGACCCTTTGGAAGCGCCCAGCCAGTGCCAGGCCTCGGGCTAATGCTGAGCACCACGTCCTGCCGCAGAGTTCAGGAGTGTGGGGTGGCTCTGCTGAAGCAGCTGCGAGACTGTAATCACCAAGTGTTGTGTGTCGTTCTGCGAGAGCTGTAATAGGAGCTGTTACTGCGGAGCAGAAAACATCTCCGAGGTTACGCTGCTGTAGTGCATTGGACTGAGGACAGCTTGAGCTGAATTGAGTGGTTTTGTTTGTTTTTGTCAAGAAAAATAACTATAATGGTTGCCAAATGACCAAACAGAAATGAGGAACAAATGTTTCCAGGACTTTAGGTGGGGATTAGAAGCTATAGCAAACTTAACACAAAATTACAGACTGCAGAATATTACTGGAAGGTTCTAGAAACATGATCTCTCTCCAAAGAAATTTCAGAAATCAGGCATGTTGTTTAACTGCTGTGATTTTACTTGGAGAGAAACAAATGCGTTACGTGTGGGCTAGATGTGCAAATTGTAAAATGTGTGTGTGTGTCCTGTACCCTTTGCTACTCCATGTTTGGGTCCTACATTTGAAACCTCTCAGCCAATGACAAGTGACTTGGTATGCATTTATTTATGGTGCTGTGAATTTGTCCCAAATTTCTTAAGCAGTACGAGGGTAGACCCTTTATGAATTTTCAAAGCAATATATTTAGTTTCTTGTTTAATTCATGAACTCTTGTTTAAGGTGTAGGGGTTTTTTTATTTTTTTATTTTTTTTCAAATCTGTTTCTTCCATGGCTGGAAGTCATGTTGTAGGGTGTGTTTCTAAGAACAACAAACAGAGGCTTGCCTTGGCAAGATGTCTGCAATGCACTGCTCTGGACTACAGACGAACGTAATCACTTTATATCATCATTAATGAGAATAATTCTGTGGAAACCCCTCACTTTCCATGTGATTGAAGTGACCTGCCATGTTAGGGAGGATTCCCAGGGACTGCTTGTAAAGAGCAGCAATTGCTGAATCCTGAATTATCCTGAAGTTTGCATTTTGGTGGTCTTGAGTTGCAGTCTCTGAAGACAGCTGCATGAAGGCCATAGTGGTTAGAAAGCTTCCAGCCACTCGGTGGGTGTAGGCGTAAGGTATTGCTCCAGCAAGGCGAGTTCTGTCAGCTCAGTTGCAAGGTCAGTTCGAGCTACCTCACTCCTTTATCTGCAGTCCAGTAGCTTCCAATAAAATGTACTGAATGTTTCTCTTGGCTTGATGCAAGAGATTTGAGGCGGCAACCTCAATAATCTGGAAGAAGCAAGCCTAGGTGTGGAGCCCTGGGTGTGGAAGCTGTCAAGGTTACAACGCTAAGATAAAGCTGAACACAGATCCGTGTAGAAGCATCCCCTAGAACTGACCAATACATCGTATCATTAATTTACAATTCTGCTGGACATTTAACTTTGTACAGGAAATACTTTCTGTGTTAGATTTCATTAAGCTTAGAGTAATTTAAAGTAGTCTGTAAACAGAGAAATAGTATGAACATTTACACAAATGAGCACTGGTTTTGCCTTCGCTTAATTTTGTACAAAATATAGTATGAAACTCCAAAAAGAGTTAGCTGTGGACGTGATTTGATGCCTAAGTAGGATAATTTTAAATTATGACTTGCGTTAAAAAAAGAATCCTCTTCAGATGTAAGACAAGAGAGGAAGTGGGAGAGATGTGCTTGTTATATTCAAGAACTGTGATACATAAGCATCAATGATTCCATTTGTTTTATGTATTTGCTTGTCATTTTAATGGTTTATTATCAGGGATCCAGTCAAAATTGGCAATAAAAAGAACATAGCTTTACTTTGATTCAAAGTCTGCAGCAGATATGCCAGCAGAAAGGATAAATAAGGCATGGAAAATATGCTGTTAATAAGGGAAATACAAGTAGTTCTAAGCATATTTCATACGCTTTTTCTTTATTTTGATTTCAAGCAGAGTGTTGAATGCACTTAAATTAAGTCATAGTGAATAGTACCTTGGGTTGAAATATTCCATTCTAGATCAAACTTAGGTTTGTTCTTGTAAATCTGTTCTTATAAATCATTTTCAGAGAAGAAGAAAAAAATATGGTCCTTTCTGATTTTGTGTACTTTACAAAAAGGGTGTATCTTCCTTATAAGAACCTCATTGCTGTTCACTGTGATTCTCCATTGCAAGGGAGGAAATATGCTGGAGGATTTTGTAGCATCAGGACTGTAGATTATTCTGTTCTTCAATGGCCAAACACAATGTATAGGTGAGAGAATGTAATGTGACTAAATGTAATTCAGTACTATCACTCTTCTGATGCCAAAAAAGCATTGGCTGGCCAAGCAGTTGGCTGATGAAAGGTCAGCTGGCTCCGGGTCAGGCAATTAAACTGCGTGGTGCCCCTTTGGACCAGTCTCTTCATATCACTGCAAGAGTGTCTTGATTACAAAGTTTAGAAGTAGGGTAGCTGTGTGTACAAGGGGATTCTGTGCCTCGGGTGTTCTTCGCTGACACCTTTCTTCTACTTTCATGGGAGGAAGAGAAATCAAGAAACTAAATTCAGTGATTTTAAACAGTGTATTTTCCATTTTAAGCAACTGGAAAAATGAGGGGGCTGAGATGACATTTCTCTGGGCTTTGCCAGGTCTGCGGTTGTGTCTACACTCCTCCTGCATGTCCCTTCTGAAGTTGTTTTGCTCTTTTACCCATTCCTTTTTTCATATCCACTAAGGGTGTAGCCAAATATCTTGGTGTCTTTTAAGACAGATGTACAAAAGACCCCAACACTTAAAAACCTGAAGCGAGAGAAAAATTTGTAGAAGCCATGGCACCATGTTACAGCTTTTAGCTTGGGAGACTGGGTTTGTCTCTACCTGGTCAACTTTTCATGGACATAATTGCTACTTCTCCTTCTTATTAACCGGATTAAAAATGACTGCCTCTGCTACAGTTTTCTAGGACAGATCAATGTGGAGACCACGGCAGAGAGAAGCAGCCAGCTTGCTCTGTTTTACTTAGTAGCCGAACACGGACATGATGAGAAAATCCATTGCAAGAGCGAATCCATATTCGTTTTAGAGACAAAGCTGCTCCTACCCATCGATCCGGAGCTCCAGCTGCCACCGGGGCGGGAGTGCGAGGCGGCCCGGCCCGCGGTGCGGCGGCTGCGCCGGAGCGGAGGAGCGGGAGCGGCTGTGCCGGGGCCCCGGAAGGCTGGGGTGGCTGCGGCTCAGCGCTCGCCTCGCAGCACCTCGGGGAGAGCGACTCAACGGCGGGGAGAACAACACTGAACTTCAGAATAAACTGTCGGGGGGTGCAGGTAAAGGGCTGTTAATAGGCCAGGCAGGTGTGCTTCATGTGTGATAGGCTGGCGTAGAAAGCTGCTGAGGGAGACCTTGTTGCTACCCCATTGATTTCAGTTGCATTTGGGAATACTTTGTACTTGTATGACTAATGCCTGCCTGGAAGTCCCCAGACAAAGTGGAAAAATATGTTTAGTACAAGAAAATGGAAAAGTGAGTTTCTCTTTTCTGAAGTGAAGTGTGTGGATGGACCTCCTGATCCTTCCAGAAAGAAATCAGTAAGATCTGGAAAGGACTGATGACAGACATTTGCAGCGAGAAACAAAGCAGAGTAGAAGGGGAGAAAGAGAGGATTTTTGTGGCTTCAGAAAGGAGGAGGAGCTGAACCAGGCATCAATATAACAGTCAAGCAAGTTAGCAGAGGTGAGGCCTGGTGGTTGCTCTCTGGAGCATGTCTTCATGTGCAGGTACTCAGTCTTGCAGCTGGCAGGTTTGTTACACAGCCCCAGTGGAGCTTTGCAGTTGGATTCCTGTGCTCTATCCAGATCCCCAAGCCCTGACCTAATGTGCTTTTAATCATCCCGTGGCCTGAGTCAGCTGCAGGAAAGGCTTGCTTTGTGGTGGTTCTGTTGGACTTGACCCCAGCTGCAGAAGTCAGGGCTTCCCTCTGCCTGATTTTCTTGACCTGCTCCTTTTTCTCTGCCTGGAGTCCTGTTCTGGAGAGGTTTGACAGCTGTCACATATGACTGGGACTTTTGGAAACCAAATTGTATCTGACTGGAGCAAGTCTGGGTGCCTCAAAGCCCGGACTTATGTATAGCACGTGTGTAGGTGAATTAACTTGGGCATATCTAGGGTGTTTTGGACTGACTGCATGTGCTCAATAAATGTGACATCTTCTGACCACAGCAGCAGTCCACGTACATGAGAGCTGAAGCGTCCAGCCATAATTCATATCACAACTCAACACTTAAGTACCTGTTCAGACACCCCAAACAGCTGATGAGCTGTTCATATTAGTCATCTCTGGATCCTGGAAATTTACTGTTCACTTGTTACAGAATATATTTTAACGTGGCTGAGAGATCTAGGCTTCCACAGAACCACATTGCTTTCCAATTTAAGAGTGCTGCCTTATGTGAGCATCTGCTTGAACAGGAGTCATCAGTATGTAGTGCCCTTCCGTTGTCCCTGGTCTGGATGTATGTGACCTGTTCAACTCTTCTACCATTTTTGGAGACAGTGCGGTAGGGACACCAAGCTCTGTGTAGGTAGATTTCCCAAGTTATTACACTGGAGTGAAAAACCTGAAAGTTGGTTTTAGAAGCTGTGTTAGGAGGCTGTTCTCTGTTCTTTGTGTTGTTCAAGACTGTCTGTGCTGACTGGAACTGCAGGCAGGTGTGGAATTGTCAGTGCAATGAGTTGAGTACAGACAAAGGCGTTCTTGTATGGAGACCTCCAAACTGCTGGGATGGGGTTGCGTTTCCAACAAGGTGGTGGTGGTGGGGAATTCAAAGGTAAAAGGCTATCCGTTGGGAAGGAAAATGGCTTTGTGTGTTAAGCGCAATTCATCACTCTGTGTAATCAATGGGAAAAGCAGTTTATGCTCAGAAGAGGGTAACTGATCTTGCTTTGCTCCACTTCGTAGATGTCCCCGATCCCTTCCCCCTCACCTTTGCCCTAAGGGCTGTCCCTATTCTGTGCTTTCTATTGCTTTTGAAATCTCAAAGGCAGCACGGGAAGGAAAGCGGTAGTTCAAGAAGACAGGAGGCCAGCTTCTGCCTGGCAGTGTCTGGCACCCAGAACACAGCCTGGGGCCTGAAGCTGGTGCTTCGTTCTCTGGATCTGCTCGCTTTTCTCAGGCTTGTTCTGATGAACAGCTGAATGCACGAGATGGTCACGCCTGAGTGCCTGTTACTTGTGGCAATTAGCAGAGGGCGGAACAGTACGCACATGTGCGGGAGAGTCCAGTGTAGCATCCTGTGCAGTCGGAGAAACACGTACGTCCTCTGAAACCGGTTTGCTGCTCACAGTCAATAAGGAAATGTAGCTTTAGCCTGCTGCTGCTGATATGGCTGAAAACATCCTGTGCAAAAACGGGGACTGGTGTTCAGCCCCTGGGCCGTGATGGTGGGACCTCTGCTTGGGAGTAAGGTGAATGAAAATTGCTTGGAAAGAACATGGCTTACTTTCACAGAATACAGAAGCCTGTTCATTTTGCGTCACTAATGTCCCAGTTATTTTTTATTATCTGGCTGGCTGTTGCAGCTGTGAAAACGGTGGGCTTGTGGATACTTGCCCTCTCTTAGAGTTCGGTCCATCCTACAAACAATGTAATCCTGAAAACCTTAGTGCATTGCAGACAACAACAAAAAAGAAGTTGTTAGGGCTCCATGTGTACAACTGTGATTTATACGCAGCAGTATATTTTTTGGTCCTTTTATCTGGTATATAACTTCTCCCGGGTAGGGATGTGGTCAGCCAACTAGCAAATGGCATGCTTAAGGGCGCTAAAATCAGAGCAAAAAGAAAGATATTAATCACTGTGGATTTGCAACCATAAATTTGCTCGTATAGCCAAGGAGGTAGTCAGGGAGCAAAGTGTCAGGGCAAAGAGGACCTTTTGTTAGGCTCTGCGGAGGGGAAATGTGACAATGAGTTAGGATATTTCTGTCCCTTGTAAGGCGAACTTCTCACTCGGCCTTCTGCTCTGAGGGCAGCGTGACACTTCGGGCACAGCTGAGCATACGGCAAGGACTGAGCTGCTTAAACTGGTGGCACTCTCAGGGCTTGACCCAGGCATTTTCTCATTTCTTCATTTGCTCATTCTTCACAATAGGTGGACAGGGGGAAACACGTGGGTTTTTTTGTTGTTTGAATCTATGCAATGTTTTAGCTACTGCAGTTATTCTAGGATTGACATTTTAAGGCAGTGTCTCATTATTTTTACTACTCAACTCTATTTTAGAGAATATTCTTGCTTCTCAAAATTACATTGTTTTGTAAAGGTAGAAAGTGACAAAGACTGCTGCCTGCCCTGCACAACATCCTGACCTGTGAGCACACCATGGCTGAACATGGACATTCTGCCGAGCACCACCATAACGCTTTCTGGCCAGCACGGTCTGATCTGCAGGCACAGGCACAGTTGGGTGTGTCACCCTCGGGCAGACCTCTTCAATATCTGCAGATCGGATACTGGTTAGCTGGACAGAGGAAATACAACACCTTCATTAGAAAGGGAGTTACTCGTGGTTGTGTGTGTACTGTGTGGAAAATAATGTGTTAAAGAACAACTAGGGGAAGTGGGGGGAAACTATTTTAATTTTGCTTCCCCCCCTTTTTTTTAACCTATAAATTTGATTGCCCATTTTGACCATGAGCCTAAGTTGTGATTTTTTGTTTGTTTGTTTTTCTTTCCACTCCTTGGTTAATATCTATTTGATGATCTTGGTATGACTGTCAGATACCTACAGTCCTGCGCTTGACACTCTGCTTGTGTATTTGCCCCACAAGGGTCAAGGATTTACAGAAGCTGATGAGAGTCTTGACTGTATAAAGAATACAGGATGAGGCAGATACTCCACACAGTTTACCTTGTTTATCTAAGAATGAAAATACTTACTGAAAGGGGAAGAAATAAGATTTTATGAGCTCTGAATGAAAATAGCAGTACTCCATCTTTCCATGAATCTGTAATTCTCTCTTTCTGCCTGTCTCCTTAGCTGTAGGAGTGTGATGTTTCTAATTCACAGTGTTGTGAGAGAAAGCATCATATGATAGAATCACCTAATTACAATATCATTCTTTGCAAAATAATAATTTCCATGTATTTTATAGAACCGTGGGACAGTAAATGCAGTGGAGACAGCTTGCACTTCCTTGGCAGGAATCATTTTGAGATGCATTGCTTTTTTCTGTGTTCCTCTTATAACCTCTACTCGTTCTCTTTGATGCTGATGTTCCGTTTTAATAGGACTCATACTTTTACCGCAAGAACATCAGAGTGCTGTAAGAGTTTGTCTGTTCAGCTTTAGTTTCTTCTTGCTATCCACTATGTGTACCTTTTAGCCCTTTTTTTTCTCTCCTTCCCCCCCCCC
>Ga0065711_1015992_pt1 | contig 11467 bp, 4 predicted proteins | sample Hoacrofraction12_FD_59098 | JGI IMG/M metagenome (GOLD analysis project Ga0065711, IMG submission 59098) | Hoatzin crop microbial communities from Cojedes, Venezuela - Epithelial fraction 12 v2 (version 2) | ecosystem: Host-associated > Birds > Digestive system > Esophagus > Crop | place... | reverse complement strand
CGGCGCCGCCGGCCGCCCGGGGCCTGGGTCCTGGCGCCGCCCGCAGCCGGCCTCCCGGGGCCTGGGAGGAGGAGGAGCGGCGCTGGGTCCTGACGTCGCCCGCCGCCGGCCTCCCGGGGCCGAGGAGGAGGAGGAGGAGGAGGAGAAGGAGCGGCGCCGGGTTCTGACGCCGCCGCCTCGGCGCCGGGAAGCAGGGAGCGGCCTGGCGGACACGCGTGGGTAGGTGCCGCGCCGTGTGGGCGGGCAGAAAGCGGGGGGCTCTGGCTTCAGCCAGGCTGCGGCCTTCCCTTCCCCGCCCCCCCTCTTCGGAAATGCGAGGAGCCGGGTGAGGGCCAGGCCCTGGGGCGTCGGGGCGGCGCGGGAGGCCCCAGCTCCTCGGGGAGGGTTCCCGCTCGCAGATGAGGCGGTTGCTAATGAAGGGCTGTGGGCGTGCTGCCGTCTGAAAAGGGATTTTATTTTATTTTATTTTATTTTGTTTTATTTTATTTTATTTTATTTTATTTTATTTTCTCATCAGCAGCCGGCGAGGGGAGGAAGGCCCGCGGGTTGTTTCTGGTGAGGAGCTTTGGGAGTTGGAGCTACAGGAGGCAGCCGTGGAGGGGACTTTGGAGTAAACTGGAGGGAAGCACAGAGCTGTGTGAGGGCACTGCTGCTGGACACAGAGAAGGAGCTTGAGCAGCCTGGGGAACTTGAGGGAGACCCTTATTTCCTGTGATGTTTAGGCATTTCTGGCATGAGGTTGCACCTGAACAAGGTGGTTTTGGGATCACATCTTGGGGCTTCAAAGGGCCGTAGAGCCACGGAAACAGTCAGGTACTCCCCTTGAAAAACGAGAGGGAGGTGGGAAGTTTGCGAGATGTAGGAGAGATGGGGTCCCACAGTTTCTTTCTGAAGCTGCTCTGAGAACCCGAATAAATATCTCCATATCTCGGTGATGCTAGAAATGGTCCCGCTACTTAAAAGAGACGTTAACCATGTGATTTTCCTTCACACTGAATCCAGACTGGGTTGCTGACCTGTTGCTTGTGTCTGAGGCACTTGGGCTGGTAGGAGAGTCTTTATAAACACTGCAAAATGCCATCAAAATAAAGTCCGTTGTAGCTTGGGCGTGATGCACAAAAGAATCTAGCTGTCTTCCATCTCCAGGCATCTAGGAGTCAAAGAACTTGGTTTGTGTCCTAGTAGTTGGTTATACCAGTACTCGTGGATTTGTGCGTTGGCTAAGTTTGTTTTTTTTCAGTCAGGATTTTTCCCCTGCTGTAATATTACCAATATACCCCGCCTTGGAGGGACCACTAGAAGTATACCAGTGCAAAGATACCACATGCTGATTAATTCCCCATAATTGGTATAGTTTAAAAGTTGTATTGATATGAACCCCTTTTTGTCAGCATAACCAATTCTACATGAAAATGTTATACTACTTCAACTCTGTCCTGTACCTAAAACGGTATGTTTTGTATAGACAAAATTTAAGACCTTCATGCTCCAGAAGCCCATGTCAAAAATGTTGTTTTCCTCCTGCCTTAAGAAGTTTGCCAGGCAGAGTACCAGTTGTAGCGAGAGCATTAGTTTGTATTTTGCCTCGCTTTGTGTCTTGCCTCAAGTAGAGTCAAGATGTACAAGATCTACAGATATGACAAGGTTGCGTCGAGAACAGTGGAGGACCCCCCTGAAAGTTTTACTCTGCACAGATGCAGGTTGCTTGGAGGTGTTCTGACCAAAGAAGAGTTTTGTTTGATGATAACGATAGGAAAATATTTGGATTCTGCTGTTAACCTGTTCTGGAATGGGGGTTTGCTCCCCAGGCTTGTTGAGATGCTAAACTTTCCAGTCTGTATGTTACCTTTGCACTGGCCTGTTTGCTACAATAGTCCTTTTACTGGCACAAAAATCAATAAACCAAAAAAGCTGTGAAGAGCCCCAAAACTCCCAATAGATAAACACAAACCTGAGATTTGGATTAAAAAAGAAATTAGTTATCTATGTGACTGCAACAGTTTGGAGTATTTTGGGTTTTGCTCTAGGCCAGGATAAAGAAAGAGAGGGTCAGTGAGTGTTTTGTTATGTTCCGTTTCTCAACGCCTTTAATTTTCCACTAAGCCTCCTTCCCTACCAGTTCTCTTACTTTGTCATAACTTTCCTAACACTGAGTAAAGTTACTGTTAATAACCACACTTGGAGATAGGCGTATGTGCAAAAAGGAAACCTGCATTTAAACCTGTAACAGACATCACAGCATTCTTAAGCCCTATTAGATAATATAATAGCTATAGTCAGTACTTTTAAAACTTAGCATAAAGGTATGGCATATAAGATATCTGTCAAGGCCCTCATCAACTCTGGTGCTTAATTAGCTCCACTCTGCAGTCCACGCTTTCCTCTTGGGCCTCAGTGAAATCTTGCTCAGACCTGTCCATGCTTGCTGAACAGACAGAGGTCTGAAGCCAAAGGAAAGTCACTTAAATACCTGTGACACACTGAGGATGCTGCTAATTCTCCCTGGGCAAAAGGACAGAACTGCAAAGATTTTGCATGCCTGCCCTCCTAGCATATGACCCAGTAGGAGCAGTCCACGCCGGTTCTAGTGAATTCTAGGATCCTCAGTCCTCAACTTGAGCTCAGTCCTAACAAACTGAGAGCCTCAGTCACATTTTACTGGAAAGAATTCTCTTCCCCAAGTTAACGATGAGCATCTCGTGGGTGGGTCACAGGGGACAGTGGGCACTGGCTGTCGCAGCAGACACGTTGTAACGTGCAACCCCCCCTCGTGGGGGCTGAGCATTTCCTTACAGTACCAACTTTGCTTTCTGTAGGGAGATAAATCGCTGAAGCTATATGTATTTCTTTCAGGATTATGTCAAGCTGCAGTGTCTTATTTCTCAAAACTCCGTGTTGGCCTCTTCTCGTGTATTTCCACAAAATCTTGGTGTTCCTATTTTTAAACTCTGTTGGAAAGTGTTGCGCTAAGTTTAGATTGTGCTTAACCAGGCTGATACTTTCAATGGTACATGTGTGGCCCTCCGTAACTTTGCTTAAAGGACGACTTAAAAGGAATCCTCCGTATTTATAGAGCCTTACCGTCTTATTCTTCCCCACTATGGATATTAATCTAACAAAGCTATAATAGGCAGCTCCAGTTTGGAAGGAAGACAACATCAGTTCAGGGCATGGGGTAGCCTATGGCCACAGCATCCTTGTGTATTGTGGCTATACCAGAAGGGAGATTTAATGAAATCAGACCTCAGGTCTGGTTTCCCCATTTTGGCAACTGTAATCCAGAACCGGTGTTCTCTTCAGTGACCGCTTCGGTGTTTGGTTCTCCTGTGTTACCACCTCTCCAGTAAGTCCCTGTAACTGTGCTTGCGTTGTCTTCCTTTAATTTCTAGGCCATTTTACATACAGAATGTTAGGATGGCATCATGGACGATGATGTGATAAGCTTTGTGCTCTGCTTCGGAAAGCCCATTGGAAGAGAAGGAGAAGAAACAGGAATGAGGGGGGTCGAGCAGAAAATCAGATATGACCATAGATTAATCTGAGGGGGAGGAAAGGAAGAGCTCGCTCTTCCAGCAGGATTGTGTGTTCCGTTACACAGCAGAGATCTACCCTTTGCCGTGCTTCTGCAGCCAGATGTGGAGATGACCTCCATCATAAGGGCTTGGGCATCTTGCTTGTGTTTTAGTCTATGATTTGCTCTTACTCTGTGATCCACCTAGCTGGGCTTTTATGGTTGGGTGGCTCTGAAGAGCGGAGGTGCTGGAAGGAGAATCCCGGTGGCTGGTGGCAGTGCCCAGGGCTGCACAGGGCTGGTGTGTCCGCTGGAGGACAGCAGCCAGTGTGGGAAGCTGTCACCTTCCCACCTCATTTGGGAGTCTTCTTTGTAAAAAGCTGTCTAATTCAGAGCTGACTGCCTGCCAGATTCAAGCAAGGAGTACTCGGGCTAGATTTTTTTAAGTTTTGGTTTCTCAGCTTTGTTAAATCACGTATCAGTAGATGCCTTTTTGAAATGTAACTTGTGTTTGTAAAGCCTTTTTACCTTAAGGAAGGGGTTTGATTTGCTTGTCTGCGACACCCTCTTCAAACATTTCCTGACAAGATGCTCTCTTTCACGTCTGTGACCACCTAGGCTGTTCGTCACACAGCCACGGGGAGCCCCCACAAGCCGCCGTTACAAAGCGGGGCTTGGGGCCTGCTATGCGACCCGTACCTAGAGGGAAGCCCGTGTGCTGCAGCCGTCCTGGTTCCTTCCGAGCAGAGAGAGCGTAGCAATACCAGCGCAGTCCCCCCGGCCTGGAGGGAGAAGTTGCTGCAGCAAGGCAGGGTTTAATTCGATCAGGTGATCTTTGGGAGAGATAAGAAGGGTGAAAGTCCCAAATGGCCACGCTTGGTGAAATTGCATTCCTGGGCTAATTTGTTACCCTGTTCCCAAGGTAAGTCACCTCAAAGGAGGAGCAGGGAGGCAGCCAACAGGTGACCTAAACATGCCTTCAGGGCAGTAACATGAAGGAACTGGAGGCAGAGAGTTGTTCACCTGGGGATTAACTAGCAAGTAAGGCGATTCTGCTGTTTCATCGATTACCTGAGCAATCAGGCAACAGATCGTTTTTCTGAAGGAGGTGAGTGCATTCCTGGTGCTGAAGTGTATTTAAATTTATATCACACCAAACACTGCAAAATAACTTGGCATTTACCAGGCTATGAACTCAGTGGCTCCTGCCCTTCTATTAGAGGGTGCTCCTTCCCATAGCGAATTAAGCTGTGAATATTTTAATAGGTCATTGTCATCATCAGCGGATACTGCAGGAAAATCTTGGCAGGAAAAATGAACAAGGGCTTAATTGGAGATGATTAAAGGTGTGTCAATGTTGGTTTTATCTGACACCCTTTCAAATCAAAGCCTCCATCTGTTTGCAGGCAGTTTGTTTCTTGTGTAGTTTCTCCAGTTTGTCGGTGACTCAGAAATACATGGGTCTCCTGTGGAGTATTAAGAGGGGCTTAACCTATGCATTGTAAAGACTTGTGCTAATGAGGTTTGAAAGCAAAGAAAATCAGATTACTTATCGGTGCCACTACTTTGCCACTGACCCTGACAATTTAATGGTGATTTATTATTCCTGGCTTGCCTTCCAGGCCTGTTAGCAGAATGCTCCGAGCAGAACTGCCCTAAGTTCTTAGGAGTCCCTGGAGAACTGCACTGAGAGCCATTTCCCTGCATCCATATCAGGTATCAGTCACAGCATGGAAAGGCACTCTTACGGCGCTGCTATCTAACCTGTGCCTTCCTTTGACTGCTGTTATTTGCTGAGTATGGTATTCATATCTGTGTGCTGTACCTTTCGCCATGACACATGGGCCAACCTGCACACGTCCTGCAGCGTTCTGGGCTTGACTTGGCAGGTTTCTGCTGAGCTCAGTGAGTTCAGTGTTTGCTTCGTAATCAGGCATGTGTGGGTAGCCGTGTTCTTTTCAGAAGAGCTCTGCATGTGCTTGAATTATGTGTCTGCATACCTTGCGGCTTCCAGCCAAAATGACAAATGCTTGTGCAGAATTCAGTTCTAAACAAGCTGTTCTAAAAGAACAGCTTCTTCAGTACTTACCAGCCAGCCAGATACTTGAAGTGTCACTGGGACCTGGTGCTGCTTCAGAGATTTTCAAGGAAAAGAGAAAAAGCCAGTGTTAGTACCTGTGATGGTTTGAGTCACTTGAGTTCACAAATTTGCCTGTCATGATTATGAAGGGATTAGCACCCTAGACTTTTATCTCCTTTAAAGATGCTTCATCCTGTTGTTGGTATGCTAGAGAGAAATGGGTTCTCATGCTTCATATGTCTCCTTGGAGGGGAGGCAGACACCTTGTCATAGTTGTCATATCAGGCATCTTGATGGTGTACAGGGCCAAACCAATGAGCTTACTTTGTGATAAACCAACGTCTGTCTTTACTGTGGTTTTATCCCAGCATTGCTTCTGTGCATTTGCTATCCGACATAAAGATACAGTGCTCTAATTGCAGACGAGCTTTTTGGAAGTACTAGAAGCTTTGTGAGAGAGCGCATCTTGGGACTTGTCTGCTTGGTGGTTTAGGCTAGAGGTGTGAAGCACATGCATAAACTAAAAGTGTATTACATCTACCATTAAATTTCTTCCTTCAGAAGGAAAATGGCTTTATTTTGTTATATAGTAAACTTTACTTCTGAATGGGAGCATTCAACCCTGAAATCTGCATGTGTATTTTGAGTTAGTGACCTTAACTTTCCCAAGTGCTGCTGTGTAGACAAGCTCTCAGGACAAATGATGTTCCCAGTGAAATAAAACGTGGTGCAGCTGATACCAGTGACTTGGAAGCTCAGAGTAAAATGGAAAGTATCATAAATTCATCTGTGCCTTGCAGGCAGGATCATATGCTTTTCAGCTGGCATAGCCAAAAATCTGTTTGTACATAGATACCATTCCTTCCCAGTGATAGTCACTGAGTAGATTCTGTTCTACATGCCAATGGTCTATAAGAGAGCAGGTGTTTCTATATCTAACCGACTTCAGCTCTGAACCCAGGGCTGTCATTTTGACTTGGAATCGGGACACGTTCGTTCCAAAGTCTGTGATCGTCTCTGCCATAAATAATCTTTTTGTTGTTATTGTTCGTAGTGTTTTGCTTTATTTTAAAGAAAAGATCACCATAATGGTCTTCTGTATTTGACTCAAGTGACTTTCCAAACTCTACCTTTGTGTTGTTAATTATTTCCCCTTTTTAAAAAAGATTGATTACAAAAAATGGCATACAATGTTTGGGATTGAATCTCATTCAGACAGGTGGGCGTCTCAGTGCTGCTACTGACTACCTAAAGAAAAGGTAAATTTAAGTATGTTTGGGGGACTTACCTGCTAAACCTAAAATGCAGGGTTCAAAAAGCAGACTTCTTAGTTGAGTTTGTGTATAGTCTGAAGAATCCCAGCTTTAATGTACAGGGAGATACAGGTAGCATGTACATGCCTTCTATCTAACTGAAAAACCTGAAAGCACTTTAGTTAATCAAATTCTTTCAAGCATCCCTCTGAGGTAGGGAAAATACAGGATATCCAAAGGTTACATCACTTTCAAAAAAATGTAGTTGCCTAAGGTATTCACAAGTTGGATTTACTGATTAAACCAGTACCCAGCCCCATTTGTGTTACATTTGAAGAATGCCCTGTACCACTGAAATGCCAGGAATGGCAGTGAGCGGAAAGGTTGGTGGTGAAGGAATGATGGGGTGTAAGGGAGATTATTCCCAAAATTAAGTTTCAGGATTTAACAGGCTAGAGCTTTCTGACCTGGGTGTCTTTTATGAAGCCTCTGCAACCTCTGAGGATCTTGGGGCTCCCTGTTCTCCTGGAACATTAGATGACAAGTAGTCACAGCTCTGCTTCTCCTTGCCCCTAATTCACCTTAGCAGCAGATGTCTCTAGGATTCAGTTTCACCACACAGAGTGAGCAGAAATAGCAGCTTACTGTCATTGAAAGAGGGAGATACAGGTCCCTCATCGCAGCCCTCCCTTTCTCCTGGCTCTGCACTTTTGCCTCTTACCTTGTACTACCGTGAGCGGTTGTTGGGTTTTTCTGCAAGCCAATTTAGTTCTCTAAAACAAGAGAAAAAAAGACATTGGAGGAAAAAAAAAAAGGTAGTTGTTTTATTTGTTACCACATAGTAACTAGTTTTCTGGCTAACTGCAAGGCGAGTGTGTCTGTTGGAGAAAATGGTCCAGGTGAGCAACAATACCCAATTTGCAAACAAGCGATCACATGTCATTGATGGGTGGGTGCAATTCTGGGGCATGCACATGGCTAGCTGTGTTTGATCTGAGTCCTGAAAGCATACTTGCCACACCATGCTTTTTGAAAAAACCTCGGGGTGTGACTGGCCAAGAGAATCTCTGGAATCTCTGGCCAGGATTTTAAAAAAGTCATCTTGTAAGCACCAAAGCTGATGAAGCACGGCTTCCTACATTTTGTATCTCGTGACTGATAGCTGCACCTTTGGAACGGGTGTCTGAAATCTTTCAGACAGCCGGATGATAGCTTTCCTATGTGCAGACTCTCTCATTTGTAGAAATGTACGGGTATCCTCCAGGAGCATAAAGCAGTCTCCCTCTTATGCCTGTTTTCATAGAAGTTGTAGGGCCTAAACTTTTTTGAATGTACCTCCTCCTCTGTCCTGTGTGGCGTGAACGGGCCCACGCTCTGTGCAAGCACAGGGTGATTACATCAGCATCATTTCCACAGGGAGCCAGATAAGAACAGGGAGCCAGGGTTAAGCTCCCCAAACTCTGTTCAAAGGTGAACCAGAAGCAAAGAAAAAGACAGTAAATCATTGCAACGCGTACCTTTCTGGTACCTACCTCCTGAGCAGGGTCCCAGACCCTATCACGGGTCCGTTGCAGTTAGTGGGAGGAGATGGGCATTGCAGAGCTGGATTGGGATTCCACACAGCAGACAGGGAGTCATTTCCTGGGAAGTGCTTGGTTGAGCAAAGGGTTTTGCAGTCACAGCCGTATATACTTTGTTGCCTAAGTTCTTATATGGATCAAGTTCTAAATTAATAGGTAAACTTTTGTAGTTAGGTTCCTAGGCTGCAATTTCTAAACCTACCGAAGGAATTTTGAAATTTAACTGGGACATGGGAAACCAGCTTGATTTGGGAGAAAAGATTTACTAATCAAGGTTTGCAATGGTCAGTTTTCCATTGGATTTTAATTTGCGTAGCCAGATAACCCACACCAGTTTAATCTTCTTGCAGGCATGATTCCCAGTGCTGGATTTTGGAGCTAAAAGATTTTTGTGTTTCTTGTAGGTAGCTTAAAATGGCTGCTCTCAAAGACATTCAGCCTACAGGAGAGTTCACCTGTCAGCTGTGTGGCTTAACAGCTCCATACACATACTACGGGCAGAAGCCACCAAACACATGCTCTGTTGTGTAAGTAGTCTTCCATATTACAGACTTCATTCATGCTGTGAGCATTAGAACCTTGTACTGTGGAGCAGTGTGCGCTGCGTGAACTCCATAACATGCCACACTGCCCCTGGATATGAGGCTTGGTACTTAAAGCGTCCTCCCTTTTCCAAAGGGAAGAAATGTTAAAAATTGTCAGCATTGGTAACGAAGACAAAAATCAGCTTTCCTGTCCTGCTTCAATACCATGCAAAGACTGGTATTTAACATATTTTCTAACCCTGCTGGCCACCCTACTATTTACCTATACCAACATTTTTTTGCTAGAATGGAGACTGTCAGCTTAGCATTTCTGGGAATAGCCCTTTCCTCACAGCTGTGTCAGTTAGGCAACGTGTAAACACAGCATGCATTAAATACATACGGTAAAAACACTTTTTAAGAGCTGTTTGACATGACATGGAGTTTTGAACAACAATGCTTTTTTGCATGAATTAGACAATTCTTTGGCAGATTGTATAACATTAAAGTGTGTGGAAATTCAGTACTTATTTACATTTTAGGAGACTGAAGCCTTTTCCATCTCTGCCAAGTAGGAATAGTTTGACCAGAAACTCTGCCGTTACAACTGTCTGCAGACATCAAACTCCCCATAAAGCAAAGCACTTAGCTTTAAATGTACGAGTAGCTCCGTCGAGGCCATGCCGGTCAATGAACCCATCAGGCAAACATGGTCAGGAACTCACTGGAACTGGAAGCTGAGCATGTACTCAGCATTTCACCCCACTGAGGCTGCTCAGTTTCTTATAAAGTGGAAGCAGCTGTTGATCACCACCTGCTGGGACTGTGTTCCTTGGGCAGCTGTATTTTTATCATTCCAGTCCCACAGTGCTACTGGTTTTCCCTCTTCTACTCAGCAGAGCAACGGCCTGCCTTTGATCAGGTACATTCATAAAGAGTCTGAATCGAAGCTGAACATTAATCTTTAGGTTATCCAAGCTCAGTGTTATNGTCTCANCGTTATTTGGATTGTTGAGATTCAAAAAGGAAAAGAACAATGCTGAGGAATAACAATTCTGTACATGCACCTAAGAAATAGCTTTACACACTGTCTTTATTGGCTTACTTTCTGGTCTACTCACATGTCCTAAGTGCAGTGCTGCAGGAAACATGCCAGACACGAGGGCTTGTGCAATGGCCAGGTCTCCGCACTGTTGATGACCACATTAAGACTGTGAATCTTGCGAGGGGAGCTTTGAGAAGGCGTTCCAGTCTGTGTACACTAGGAGGCTTGTTGACAAGGTGACCAGCCGTGTTAAGACGCTTGATCTTTCCTAACATACCGTTTTTTGGTTGAGTAGAGNGGAAGAGGAAAAGGGAATACACTGACAGGCGCACACATATGTGTGTACATATGTAGACAGATAGCAGAATACCTTTTAAATATGTCTTGTACTCCATATTACTACAGAATCCAAGTTTGGTTTAAGTCCGAGAATGAGCCCGCCTTGCAGGGTGCCCTGTGCAGACAGACACCCAACTGCCTTCTGTAATATTTTGCCTGGGGCTCCCAGGAAGAATAAGGCCTTAGTCTTTCCCAAGCAGATTGCCAAATTATTAATAAATGCACTCCCTTAATACCCTGAAGCAAACANTACAGTCTCTGACATAAAGTAAGCATATTTCAGGTCANTGTAATGCTCTGTGCTAGAAGCTCCTGCATGCAAGAGGTGGGAACCTTAGCTTTGCAGCAGTGACATAACTAAGAGCACTAAAANCTTTTTATTACANACTCACACGCACTCAGCTTTGGAAGACAACCTCCAATTAAAAGCTGCACAATTGAAACGGTAACTTGACAAGGTACTGCAGTTGGCCGTGCTAAGGAGTGCCTGTCATAAAAATGGAANGTAAAAAAATGCTTTGAGTCAGAGCACTGAGAAAAACCTAGTAGGATAACATTGAGAGGGTCACCAGTTGCTCTGATTTTGGAAGATGGATAGAAACTGCAGTATAGGACTGAAGGCAGCCACGGTGTTTGTTTTGAAGACGAAGAGAACTGTATAGCTGCTGCATTCATTGCCTCGTGTACAACACCGGGCCGAGGAAATCAAGTCGAAAGGGCTGATACCTTTTCAGCCTCCACAGTTTCCCCATTTCAACTCTCCCCTACTGTGAAATCTACCCTTGAACACCTGGACTTATTCTCTTACAGGATTTTGGAAGAAAGCTATGTCATGAAGGATCCTTTCACCCCTGACAAGGACAAATTCCTCATCCTTGGGTCTCACTGCAGTTTGTGTAGCAGATCAGTGTGCGTTGGTACAGTAACAAGTAAAACAAGCTTCTTCAGTCATTTCTTTTTGTTCCAGTCCTGGCGACCCGTTAAAGACCGAACAGCAAAACCCCAAACAGCCTATTTTTAAGGCAAGCTGATTGTATATTCTTGTTGATTTCCCCAGATAAAGCTCTTTGTATTAAATGAAAATGATCAGCGTCTTCAAGTGTTCAGTTTACAGATGAGCACAGTCCAGCCTCAC
>Ga0065711_1009203_pt1 | contig 11467 bp, 11 predicted proteins | sample Hoacrofraction12_FD_59098 | JGI IMG/M metagenome (GOLD analysis project Ga0065711, IMG submission 59098) | Hoatzin crop microbial communities from Cojedes, Venezuela - Epithelial fraction 12 v2 (version 2) | ecosystem: Host-associated > Birds > Digestive system > Esophagus > Crop | place... | reverse complement strand
CCCCCCCATAACTTGTAAACTTTCTGTCAAATTCTAGCTGAGTTTGATAAAGGAGATATTTCAAAGATGCAAAGAGGTGGCTGAGCAGAGAAGTGAGGAGACTAAGTCCACTAGAAAAGCTGAATGGTGAGCACCACTAGGGAGTTCAACACAAAAGCATAGATAGGAAATCAGATTTCATAAGTTTCACCGTCATGGAACATTGTGACTTTTTTTTTTGCATTGTGTATTGCCTCATCTTATCAGCAATATTTTCTCTACAGGTTTCTCCCAGAGGAGTCAACATCAAAGACAAGACCATAGGAGAATTGTGCCTGAAGTCCTGCTGAAGTCGTGGTGGGAATTTTCAGCCCACTTGTTTTTTCATAGGTAAAAAGAAATCAGTTTTGTGACTCCAGAACCATCTTTTCAGGTGTGTATATTGAGTTAGCAAATTATTCCTCCCTCCAACTCCAAAAATGTTCCCAAGCCCTGAAGAACTAGAAATCATTTCCAAAGAAAATCAAAACATTTTCCAAAGATTTGAAGTGACTCGTTTGTAATGACTTTCCTTCAATAAACCTGCTAATGCAATTCACTACAGCAACCCATAGGCTGCTTCTGAGATTTAAAATCTCAGAACTGATATGTGTTTTTTTCCGCCTCTCTACTTTGCTGGAAAAAGGAGTTGAGTTCTACTTTCACCCGAGCTATTTGTTGTAAATTGTTTTCCAGGACTGCTAGTGAACCAAACATTCACCTTCTGATCCTACCTGGCTACCCACTAAGGCATCTGCACTGAAAAACACAAGAATGGAGACATCTTGGGTGGACACCATCTCCCCAAATTCAGTTAAAAAATTCTGTGTTTACGCCCAACTCATTTCCTTAGCTTCCCGAGCTAATGAAGGGAAAGGCAAGGAAAGCCCATCTCAGATACCTGCTCTAGGTTCGGATGAATAAATGACAAAGAGACAAGCTGCGGTGTCCCTATCCTTGTCACCTCCCTCAGTGTCAGAGTCTGTTTCTGCTTGATCTGATGACAAAAGATGGGTGAAATTTCCTGGATTTGTAGCCGGTTGTCAGAAAACACAGTTTCACTGTGACCCTTGGTGGCTTGACAGACTGAGTCTGGACAATAGCTTCAGCTCAGGGCAAAAACCAGAAGATAAATAATTGTTTTTGACTTTTTTTTTTCAGCACAGCAGTTTGATTTTTCATGTTCCTGGACCGAAATGAACCATTTTGGGAGCATTAAAATGAAAAAAAGTTAATGTTGTTACTTGTTAGATTCATCTGCTTTGCTGTTTTTTCAGCCTAGCAAATGAACCATAAAATCAAATATTTGCAACACTCCTGATGATGACTGTTCCAGAGAGATCCGTACTTCGGAGGTTGCCTCCATCCCCCAGACAGCCATCAGCAAGAGGCTGTTGTCTCAACTAATGATGCTACCGGGAACCGCAGGACCAAGACCCAAGATTCAACCTTCTTTTGCATAAAGTTGCCATCTCTCATCTCAGAAAAAAGTTGAGATACAGCCCATTGCTCAACCAGCCTCAGGTAGGATCCTTGTTGTCCTGTTGGATGAAGCTTTGCCTGGCTTGTCTTTCTGCTTGTCTTGACGTGGCAGAGGCTCTTTCCAAAAACCCAGCACGTTCAGTCAGTGACACACATCAGCTTCCAGGCCCTCAGGTGGGTTGGTGGATCTGAAACCCTGCTGACGAGGGTGGAAATGAGAACGATGGAGCTTCACAGCATTGCACAGTGCCCAAAGACCCTTGGGGATAGCAGGCACCAAAACAGTGAAGTCTGAGCCGGTCCCTGCCCACAACAGCTCCACGTGGGCACTGGGTGCTCGGCCCAGGGGAAGCATTTTGCAATACAGCAAGTAGCTCATAGCACGAAATAGAGAGAGGGCAGATCTTACGAGATCTTACATACAAGCGATGAAGAGATATCAGGATGTGCTGTCAGCTGCCTCCCGTATCTCTCTTCCCCCCGTGCCCTAAATGGCATCAGCTGTCTTGTACTCATTGCTGAAGGGCAGCCAGTTCTGAGGAGGAACACGACCACTCTCTTTACATGAGATTTTAAGCAGAAACAGAACTGCAAATGGAAAGTGAGTAAGATTACAGCACCGTAACCTAGATGATTACAAAAGGGGAAACTGTTCAGACTAGAACCTGACTGGAGATAAACTCTCCCACAGGTTAAGTGCATGCAATAAATATCTCCAACCCTGCTATTGGCCCAGACGGCTCTTAGCTGTGAATGGGCCAATCTAGAAAACTCAAGGACCCATATTTCTCCTCCCATTTGCTGACCAGTTTTACACCCTGTGGCTTCAGGCAATGACTTTCAACTCACGCCAGCCTGAATGAAAGCGATTTGGGGCATCATTTGTAGTGGGACGCTGCTTTTTATAGTCCACCGAGCCTCTGCGGGTAACGGTTCTTCTAAGGTAGACATCGCTCTAACATTAGAGCTAAACAAGCAGTGTGGTTTTACTACCAGCCCTTAATTGCTATAAGTGTAATAAGCCAGTTCGATTTGTCATTCAGCTGTTGACGACAGGAAACCACTAACAGCAGTCAACTGACAACGCCAAGAAGGATTAGGGTTTCTCTTTCTACGGGCTCTAAGGATTAAAATCTGTCAAGACGAGCTTACGTTCTTAAGTACACACCCTGCGAGGGATTTTTTAATTCTGGTGGACAACTAGGATCAAGAGGGATATGATTTAATCGAACACAGAACTCACCAGGTAAGTGCAAATGATTTTCAAGCAATTTTGCTTCACTCCTGCTGCCTTTTTATTGCCTGGTGCTCCATTGGGTGCATCCCCATGCAGCATTTGAAGATTTGGCCCATCTCTGGTTATTGTCTATGGGCCTGTGGTAAGGAAGGTCTTAAAGATTTGGAGAGGGATATTCAATGGGCCATTCTTCTCTTTCTTTCCTTCTGGCAGTGTCTCAGTGATGAAATCGGGGCACTGTCTGAGGTGGGACTGATCCCCTAAGTCAGACGCTGACCTGGCGAGTTCTATCTTGGGCACAAATCAACCTCTTTCTCTTAAAATAGGAAAAGTAGATGAAAGCCCTTTGAATAGAAAAGAGTGAATGAGTTTCTTCCAGCTGAATTCCTTGGAGAAGAGAGAGAGGGGAGAAAGTGAAATCAGAAACCCAATTCTGAACTGAAGGGGAGAAGGAAGTTTGGATGTTCAGGCTCCAACTCAGCAGCCTTTGCTGATTTGAACCCGTGGATGCTGTGTATGGTGCAGAGAAGCGTTGAGGCTTTAATTCCTCTTCTGCCAAGAGGCACATTTGGGGCTAAAAATCTTTGCTTTCTTTTGCCCCACAGATGGGTTGGATTGTCCCTTTGAGGTAATATTTTGCTTTCACCAGCTCCTCCATTCAAGCTGGTAAAACCAGTAGCAGGTTAATGGTGGTTGTGGACAAAGCTTCTGGCAAGTCGGAGATCTCCGTCGGAGTTACAGAAGGATGGACTTACTGCTTCTCCTTCTGGTCACTTCCCATCCCCACACAAGCAGAGTCTACACTAAGTCCGCAATATTCACTCTTGATTAAAATTTAGGCCAGACTCAAATTTTTTGCAGCACTCTCACTTGGAGCCTGGATACCTCAGAAGCCACGTTGTTTGCTGTGCTACTTCTGGGAGGGAAGAGCGTCTTGGGTATTTTCATCTCAGAACTCCTCAGGTGTTTACTCAGGGCTTTGTGGCCAGCGATGCCTGGCAAGGTGATGCTCTTCAAGGTGCTTCAGTTACCCTGCCTGCGAAATGGGGGCATTTCATGCCTTTCTCGCAGGCCTGCTGTGGTTTGATTATGGATCTTTAAAAGTGCAAAATCAGGACAAGGCACATATACAGCCAGCAGCGAGGATTCCTGCTGCACACAGAGCACACACACACGGTCCCTGCTCTGGTACATGCTGGAGAAGAGAATTAAGTAGAAGAAAGGACAGCTGCGGGGCAGCAAAGGCACCCTCATTAATATGCTCCAGTAGTCATTCTGTCAATGTTTAAGTAATTCTTATCAGAAGATTTGAGGGCTGCAGAGCTTGTGATTTCTTGCCCACATTTTGTTTTTTCTCCCAGACCTTCTGCAGCATTATCATTATACTGATGCACAAAAATCTGTGAAAAAAAATTCTGGCCCATTCTTGGCTTATTCTGCCAAAATAGGGCTATCGCTGCACCTTGAGGATTATGAAGTTGAAGGCTGAATTTTCTGATGGAGGAGGAAAGACCCAAGACATATCTAAGCGAAAATTTTGCAAAGGTTCTACTGATTTTTCTTTATTGCTTTTCTAAGGAGTTTTCATGTTCTGCTTAATCAGCGTGGCGTATTCTGGTATGCGTTTCTACCTTGGGCTCTCGGCTGAGATGCTGTGCTCACCAGCCCCTGTTAAATAAGCCCACGATATCCCTGGCTGAGCATCCCATTTGTGCACAGTTTGGGCTGTGTGTCCGTTTCAGACAAGGCTATCAGCTCTTTTATTTCTGCTTTGTGGCTTTCTTCCTGAATGACCTTTTGGTCTTTAATTTTCAGTCACACCTTTATGGGCACATCAGAATCCAAAAAGGTCTTGAGGCCGGATTTAGGGGCAGACAAGGCTTTTTGTCATCTTGGTCAGGTGCGGATCAGGTCACCATGGATTTCACAGGGGTCACAGCACCGTGTTGAGAGGAGTAGGAACACTTGGGCACACTATTACTTCATCATTATTTGTCTTCCTTCCTTCCCCTCATTCTTTCCATTCTCTTTATGTTAAAAGGGGAGTTTCCTCCCTGCCCTTCCACGGTTGATGAGACCCTGGAGGCAACCAAGCGTTGATTCCTTGTGGGTGAGCTCCCCTGCAGCCAGTCATTTCCTGCAGGCCCACAGGGTTCAATAACGGACATGAATTTTGCAAGATACCTGAGGCTGAATCCTGCTGGAGCCCTCAGCAGCCCCAAAGTTTCCATTCAAGTCTATTTTATGTGCTGCAAGTCAGCTTTCTCGTTAGGGCTGCACCACATTGCAAGATGAGAAGTAGCTGAGGGAATAAAAAAGGATGCATTTCCCCGTTGGCAGAGGTCTTGGCAGTAAACTGCAGCCTCGGGGTCCTGCTGCTCGTTGTGGAAGAAGTGGCTGCACCGCTGGACATTGCTGTGAAACTCAAAAGAAACTACATCACTGTTCAAAACAGGATACACAGGGTCAAGTTTATTGTTTAAAAATAAATGCTAAGGTGCAGCATATGTAATATGAATGTAAACCAGACCTCCAGAATTTCATTCTGGACAAGCCACGTGCTTCTCACAGGTCAGCCTGTTTTCTGTATCAGGGTTAGATCCATGTGAATTAATTTCACTGACCAGCCAAAAAAATCGCCCCCAAAAGCAAAACTCATAGCACAGCATCTCCTTGTGTTGAAATAAAAAATAGGTTTCTAATTATATTTTTTTCCAAGAAAATGTCGCAACTGATCTGGAGAACAATGTTTCTGTGGTTTTACGGAGCAATATTGCCTTTGTTAATATTGGTCAGTTTTAATTCGGAAAACATTGTGGGTTTGCCTATTCAAACTTCCAAACCCAATTATAAATGCCTGAAGGAGAGGGACACAGTTGAGCAAAGCTGTGGAAAGTGTGGTCAATGAGGAATTTTTGCAAGAAGTAATGTTGCTTCATTTTCTGGAGCCACTGCAAACAAGAAAGGCATAAATTTCTTGTCCACTATGGGCAGGACAAGAACTTGTCGGTCTTTCAGAGAAGGAAATTAATGCTGATCATTAGGATATCATTTTAAGATGATGGGAATTAGAGGGCTGGTATAGAGTGACAGGGATTAGTGGGAATTTGAATTGCAAGTTAGGCAGTCTCTCAGATGCAATGTGGGTCCACCAGATTAATGATGTTGTAGGGGCCAGTCCTACATTTCTGCTGCCCTGTGAAATATATGTGGCTTCTGAAGTGAAATGTGTTTTCCAAAATCTCTCTCCTACATTTCCCCCTCTTTATTTATTTAAGTATTTATGAAATTATTCTCCAAATTAGACGGAATCCCACTGATCATTTCTGCTCCTCTGGAAATCGTGAAATGTATTATTGACCAAAAAGCAGTGTGCAGGACACCTTGGGTCCTGCGTGTCAGGCATGTAGGAGACAGAGCAGAAATACAACACACGCAGTTTACAAATTAATCCTTTTGTATCTAATGAAGGGAGAAGAGAGAAAAATTATTCAGAGAACGTCTGGTCTGCCTTACAGATGGTTGAATATGCGATACTTCTGGTGGATGAAGGTTGATTGAAAAAACATTTTGTGCCCTCTGCTTATGGCCAAGAGGGACAAGACGCAATTGGCCCAAGTCCCCAGAGTTCCAATTTACTTCGTTATGGTGTATCCTTGTACACAGAAGGTCACTGCCTCCCCTTTTCTCAGACCTCTATGCTTCCCCGAATTACGGTGGCTAGTGGTGAAGGGCCATCAGGTCACACGAGGTGTCCTCATAAGAAAGTACCCCTCTTCTCCATGAAACCCTGGTGTGGGAAAGATAAACCTTCACAAAATGCTGTGGGTAGAGGAGCTTCAGGACTTCTTTCAGCCCAGACGGTTGCCTGCCCAACTCCTGAATCACGATGGCATCCATGTTTATGTGAATAGCTGAAGATGGTGAATGGCTTGGAACCATGAAAATTTGAGGCAGAACATCTTAAAATACGGATATGGGAGGAAGATGCTTGAGAAGTGAGCTTTGAATAGAGGTTAAATTTGATCTATGGAAAAATCATAGAGTCATAGAATCATAGAATTATAGAAAAATCAAAGCATCACCTGTGATACATGATTGATAGAAGGAGGGAGAACTAAGGTCATACTAATCAAATGGAGAAACTGATATAAAAGCTTTAACTTGGCTTTTATCTCAAGAGTTTTTCCCGGCTGTCTCTTACGTATTTGGCCTTCATCATTTTAGAGGTGCAGAAGGAAGACCGCAGCTACTTGAGACATTAGTAAGGCAAACTTGTATGGGGAATCACTCCTTTTCCAGTGAAAGATGCCAATACGTGTGGTGTTTTAGTGACAGAACCTTTTCAAGAGTGGCGATTTCCCATGGAATGCTTTTTTTCCTGGAAATTTCAGTGGAAAAGTGGGAAAAACCTTTCTGTGTCAAAGTCGCTGGGTGGGCTGCAATGAATAACAACTGTGCACGGAAGGGAATTGAGATCATGGGGCTCTGTTCAAGAGGGGTCTTAGCCAGGTGGGAAGAAATCCTGACTGTTTAAACCCAGTACCGCACAGGCATCAACTTGATGTTAGTGAAAGTGTGGACACTGGCAAAGCAAGGAACTCGAGGAAGTAAAGTCCAGCATGGGCAGGATTTAGGGAGCAAGGAACAAAGGCTTCCCAAAATGGTTTTGTGAAGGCTGATCCTGCCTCAGGGCAGAGGTCTGTGCTAGATGCTTCTCCGGCGGCTATTCTCTGCAAGCAGTTGTACTGATTCTAGAGAGTGGAAATTCACGTTTCCATGAGGTCACCAGAACAGTGTCAGTTTTAAGATATATGTATTTCTCCTCATTAGTTCTCTTATTAGTGTGTGAGAAGAAGAAAATGAAAAAGAAGTCACTTTCTCCCTTCAAAAAATGCTTTTCCTGACTGGATCTAGATGAAATTGCTTTGTGGTCCCTACTAGCAGAATACCCTCTAGTTACCATCAGCCAAAGTCACTGCTGCATTTTCATCCCATTCCCTTAAGCAGCCCTGCAATTCCCACAGGATTCAGCTATAAAGAACAATGGTGAAACGAGAGGGATCCCATCACCACCCTGCACTTGGGCTGGTCTGGTACCTGGGGCTACAGCAGGTGCCTGTGTCTGAGTGTCAACCCCATCATGGTGAAGTGTTTAGGATAGTAAATTAGGGGGAAAAGGGAGCCTCTTGGAAAGCAGAGACCCAACAGTACAACGTGAGCAATCAGTCTAGACTTTCCCAAACACAGGCCAGGAGCTAGCATGGGACAGGGACTACAAGGGGTTTGGATGCAGCCACCTAATTTTGGAGGGTGGGAGAACGAGCCCCAGTATTGCCTATTTTACTAGTCAGGATGCTGCCTCAGAGAGCCTAGAAAGTCTAAGTGCTCAAAATGGAGGCTGGTGGGTTGGTTATATTGCATCAGCATCTTCCAGGAGCAACAGTGCATTGCACTAACTAAACTTTTAACCTGATAGAGGAATGGAAACAGGGAGGTTCAAATGGTAAATTAGGCTCCTCTTTCTTAACAAGGAAGAGAAAAACATGGTCAGACAGTGAAAACAACATCTGGAGGGAATGAGCTGCACAGCTTTCACAGCAGCAAAACAGGGAAGATTCCCGGGGGGCCAGCTGGAAGAGGAGAGGTACCTTCATCCCTCTCGGTGGTTTCAGATACAAGCCAGAGTCACCTCTGCAGCAGGCACTTTAACAAGGATGCTTTTGGTTTGGTGTGAACTGGACAAAATGCAGTGGAAGTGGGCGCTGCTGCAGGAGGCTATGCAGAAGGCCACTGGTGTAGGTGTGTGGCTGTGGGGTCATCCTGGCGGGCTGTGGGTCGTCTGGAGGGAGGCTGCCACATTTTCTGGTCCTTCTCCATGTCCTGTGGAGTGGTAGGTCCTCGAGGTCTTGCTTAGGGGCAAGCCTAAGAGCCCATGGCAACTTATCTCGTGGGCTGGGCTCAGGTCTCCGTGCATGTCTTACAGAGGACTGTAAGTCAGTCTTAGGATTGCACACTCATGTAGAGGCCTGCAAAGATACTGGAGAACATCTGGAGACTGACATATGAAAACAAGGTGGAAGCCACTGCCAGACAGACCCTACTCAGCTGGGTGAGATTATAGCCTGTGCTTTCAGGTCAGGGAAGCAGCGGCAGGTGGAGCCCATCTGGAGTGACCAAGGAGCTGCATGCGAGAGACTTTCTCTCCTTTTAGTGCCCTTTTTCACATGCTTTCTCAGTGGTCTCCCTCCAGCTGCTTTCAAAGGACATGACTGTGCGGTCACTTTATGAGTTCTGAGTAAGCAAATTGCAGAAGAGCACTCTCTGCCTGGACTTCTTAACTCCGGGTCTTGTCTCACCTCCATGAGATGCCCAGCCTGGAGGCAACGGAAGAGGAAAAGAGATGAAGGGATGTGCCCCAGGTGACATGCAGAGGCACAGCCAGTACATCTCAGATATCAGAAGACCTTCCTGAGATGCAATAGGCAGACCACACCATAGCTAATCCTTTGTATTTTTTACTTCTTGCTTCTGAGACCCTCGAACCGTGCCCGTCGCTGGAAGGGTCTTTGCAGCAGCCCAGCTGCAGCTGCTGGGTTTCCCCGCTGTCAGCATCAGGAGCGCGTCTCAAATCAGAAGCAGATTTCTGTCTGGAGCCGCCACACCGTTGCCCTGTTTCCCAAGATGACTTGGCAGCCGCTAGCTTATTTCTAAGCCTTTACTGCACCTTCCCACCTCAGTGGTGGGTGACAAGCAGTTTTCTAAAAAAGCAGCTTCCCTTTTTGTAGGAATAGGAAGTGAAGCTCGCTTAGCAAAGAGCTGTCAGGTATCTTAGATGCACTGTCTGCCAAACGATGAGCCCCTGCCCTAAAGCTCAAAGTGCTCCAGCTAACCATGAAGCTGTCCTCTCCTTCCCTAGCCCCAACTCAACGGTATCAATCAGTCTCCTGTCTTCCCTACCCTTAGCTGGAGGAGAAATGAGCTGGCAAAAGGCAAGCCAGGAAGGGAGAAGTTTGACAAACCTGCAAAGGCTTCTTTAATTCTGTATCTCCTTGGTATGCAAATAGCAGTCTTGACCTTGCAGCACACTGGGCTGAGGAGTGATGGGGTGGTCTGATTGGTCCTGGATGTCGTCAGAGTCACTCTGTGCTGGCCTCCTACCATAAGAAGCATGGTGTGATGCCCAAGCACCTGCAGACCCCTGCTAATGGCCCAGCCAGCCTTGCAGCCCCTTGACAGGGTTTTCTTCCTTTGTCGTGACCACAGAGCAGTTGCAAAGCCAAGGCTGATTTCCACGCCACATGACTGGTGGGGGTTTACCAGGGAGGGCATTTCACAGCCCCATGAGCAGTGCTGGGGCATCAAACACGTGCATCCTGGAACAGCTGCTTCCACCTCACTCAGCATCGTGTCCTCAGCCAGCTTAGTCTTGTCCTTGGGTCTTATGGCTGTTAAAGGTCCTCTGCATTGACCTCAGCTTTGATCTACTTCACAAAGCCTTTCCTCCTGTAAACAATATCACCAGCGTGTGGGCGACTTTTAGGTTGTGCATCACACTCTGCGAATGTCGGCTTGTGTTTGTCCTTCTCAGTGAGTGCAAACTACTTGAGGTCATTCCAGCCTCAAGATGGCTGAGACCAGGAGTGCCTTTGCTCCTGCTGCCCCATGAAATGTAAAAACGACATCATGCAATTACCCACAGAGGTTTACACAGTGAGCTTTTAGGGGGCCTCATCTCTGCAACAGATTAAACAAACACATTGGAAACATCCCAGAGAGGCCAGCTCTTAATGCACCCTACGGGAAGCCTCAGGAGTCTGTAGAAACAAATCTTGTTTCTTATACAACATTTAGTTCCTAAGAAGGAGTCGTTTCAGTCTCCCTATTGAACATGCTGAGGCAGAATGAGAAAGTCACTTCCTCAGAGTCACCCACAAGTCCCTGTCCAGGTCTTCATTCGTTAGACCACACTGCCTCCTCAGTGCTATGGTTGAGTAGGTTCATAGAGCGTTGGGTCTCACTGGAACAAGAGGCATTTAATCTGAAAAAGGTCTTTTTTAATGACAGAAAGGAAAGATCACTGCAAAACCGGTTTGTTCAGCTGTTTCCTAAAATTTAGTGGTTTGCATAGTGGAAACACAACCCATTCACAGTCCTTGTAGCTGTCTTTAATAACAGCTGTTAATAGCCTGTGGGTTTTGCCGGGTTTTGTGTCTGGATTCTCTTTGGGTTTCTTGCCATCCTCGCTGCTATTTTCATTGGCCAGGTTGTCTGGGAAGTGCAGCTCCCACCCCCTCCCTGATGATCATTTTTACATTCAAAATAGAGCAAGGAATCCTTGGGGGGATGAAAAGAGTCAGTTCTGACACAAAGACCTGATTAAAAAAAGAAAGTCCATTAAAAGCATTTGCAAAATCAGGCTGCTCCTGCAGTCTGGGGGAGTAACATTCAAAGCAATCGGTCCCATGGATGGTGTGGATGCGGTGGGAGCCGGTGGTCTCTAACAGGGATATTCAGCAAGGGCCCTCAGCCCCATGGAGCATCTGTCATGGGTCAGTCCAGCGGTTCGTCCGTCCTCGGATCGTGTCTCCAGGAGAAGCTTCGTAGGAAGCAGGCAAGTAGGGAACACCCACATCCATCCAAATTCCCCTCAGGGTGGTGATAAGCCCAGCAGGATTTTCTCTGTCCTCTTCCTCTCTCCCATCCCATCGTGTGATGCCCCCCCCCCCC
>Ga0065711_1049116_pt1 | contig 11468 bp, 5 predicted proteins | sample Hoacrofraction12_FD_59098 | JGI IMG/M metagenome (GOLD analysis project Ga0065711, IMG submission 59098) | Hoatzin crop microbial communities from Cojedes, Venezuela - Epithelial fraction 12 v2 (version 2) | ecosystem: Host-associated > Birds > Digestive system > Esophagus > Crop | place... | reverse complement strand
GGACAAGGTCCTGTGCAGCCTGCTGTAGGTGACCCTGCTTCGGCAGGAGGGTTGGACTAGATGACCCACAGAGGTCCCTTCCAACCCCTACTATTCTGTGATTCTGTGAAATCCAGGGGACCACCTCCTCATGTCCTAGGGACCAATTGTATACAGACAGGGAAGAGGTCCAAAGCAGCATCAGGGCTGAATGGTGTTTGTGTGTTTATAGCTCCTCTTGAGGATCATTAAAAAAAAAACAAAAAACAACCCAAAAACCAAAACTTAAAAACCAAACCAGCTCAGTGTACATTATTTCCACTACAAAGCCTTTTCCACATCATGCAAAAACCCCCTCCTGTGAAGACAAAACTCTTCTGCTGGCAGAACAGCTCTTCTTTCTACTGTGCTTCCTATTATCCAACAAGGTGAGCACTGCTTCTGTGCAAGCAATACTTTAAAAAGCATTGCTGGTTCAACCACACCTGGATTGCACTGGACCTGAATGCAGAACTTGCCATACCCAGGCCAGTATCTTATATTCTCCTACATTAGTTATAAGGACGCTTCAGAAAACAGGAGCAGAAATAAACGTGTGTTAGGACGATGAAGGAATGGATTGTCTTATCAAGCTGCCCGTGCAGTTCTTGAAGCTGCTGTGGGACATAACAATAGCTTTCCCAAAAGGACATTTGAAATCTTGGATTCCTATATACTGATTGGCAATTACAATTTGCAATCCCAAATTATTCTCTCCTTGTCCTTGGGCTATTTGGCAATGAAGTACAAAGCAGGAAGACAGAATCCCAGTTCCCATGAGCCAGGTTGGTGCTTCAGGGCTGAGGGTAGCAGAAACTAGTTTTGACAAGTTAGCCATGCAAATATTATGCACCAGTCGTTGAGCAAGTATCTGTGTTGATCTCCTCTGTCACTGTCACAGACACTGATGCATTGTGACAATTTTCATACCCAGAGTTAAACTAAACTCATTTCAATCGTGCTTTTAAACAAACAGAATTAACACCAAACTCCTAACACTTTAGCAAAATAAATACTAACAGTTTAGAGAAGCAAAACATTTACAGGCAAATCCAGATAGCCACCAAAGTATGAATCCCAGAGCTGTCTGTTCATCCACACTAAGCCCCATGGAGTCCTCATCCGTCCAGTACAGCTTTAACTTACCATTCTGTATGTGTATCCTATGCTGGCTGACACTAAGTGCAGGTAAAATGCTGCCGAACTTCAATGTAGTTTACAACTAAACAGGACCAGGGACATTAAATATACATACAGCGCCTAACATAACACAGCCCTGCTTTCTCCCTATGAACATTTAGACATCATCATACTATAAAAAGCTATTACAGCAGTCAAACAGAAACAGGAATAAGAATCCTGCAACAACTGTATCAGTTTTTATTCCATAATTACCAATGTACAGTTTAAATAAAATCATGATTAATTAACATTTTCCAGAGAACCTCACCTCACGGTGTTTTTCCAGCCAATGCTGAAATCATATAGTTGTTAGATGGAGAACAGAACAGGTCATTTGGGTGACATTTCCTCATAGGACAGAGCATCATTACAGACAAAAAAAAAAAAAGAAACAAGGGTTATATCGGTTCAAAACTACGTTACAGAGAGTAGTGGCCACGTCACAGCCTCTCCAGTTTCCACCAAAGGTTCCTCTGGGCGCAAGAAGTTGTGTAAGATTCATACCCTGAGTTTTCTGCACTTCTCCAAGTCCTGGCCATTACGTTCAGGCATGAAAATAAGAGCTATACTTCTCACAGTCTTACATACTTTATGCACCGTTCTTCAAGCAGTGGAGACACATGCTGCATTTGGAAGGCCAGTATAGAGACTCAGCTGGATGTATTGAATTCTCTGCCCTTCAGAGGTGAGCCTGAAAGCCACTGTCACCATTTCACTCTGTGACAGGGGGCAGATAACCTGCCACAGCCAGAAACCAGGCAGGCTCTCTCCCTGTGTCTATCAGTGATGGGCACTTAACTTCATTTCATTCAAAATGGCAAACAACCTGATCCTATGACTTTCCACCTGAAATAGTAACATGCTACTTATGGCAATGATAACATCCTCAGCCATGAGACAGAAGTATAAGGAAGCCAGAGCCACAGATGAAATTTTCCAAAGGAAATATTATTTCTCATTATTATGTTTTACTGTCTAGTTTTTCTTGCAGAAGAAGCACTAACCATAATGAAGTTTGAATTGGTGGGGCCTTTCCATTCTGAGCTTGTTATGAACATCCAAAGCACAGTGAAAAGAGGTTTAAAATATAGCCTCTACCAAACACACAACAAGGAGAAGTCTTCGTACTGTTAGAGATTTCCATCTACAGTTCTACTGGGACACGAGGGAGCCAACAGCAGTGCGCACAGTGAAAGCCCACCTCGACTCACTGCCCAACATCTGTTTGGACAGATAGACTGATACTCATTGTCCAATATCCTTTTCATATAGAAAAAATGCTACCCACAAAACGTTACTAGCAGCAGTAGTCTTATTATCTGCACTATAGAGATGAGAGGACAAATCACAAATGCATAAAATATTAAGGCAGACAAGAAAATATTTTACACTCAGTGGTAAATTCTTCCTAGCCCAACAGCTTACCTTTTCAACAGGTGTAAAAAGTAGCAAGTTTCAAACGGAACAAAGATGTATGATAGGTACTATTCAAGGAAAGAAAGAAGAGTGATGAAGATCAACAATTTCCAGTTACATTAACCCCTTTTGCTTCAAAGATCTTTATTTTGAACTGTTGAGGTGTATTAGAAAGCTCCAGCTTGGTTTCCCATTACATTCTCCCTGTGTCATTGCACCTAATAATACAGAAGGCTACAGAAATGTTTCTGCTTTCATTATTTTCTCCTACTGGATGCCTAGTTGTTGAATAACTTTATCATTTTACAGTTATTTGTATCCAAAATAATCTGTAAATCAAATTCAAATACAACAGCCCAAAGTGGGGGCTGAGAAAAATAATTATTTAGTATGGTCTGAAGTAATAACTCAGTTTAATGATAGAACTCATCACAAGAAAATGTAGGTTAAGTACCAGGAACCATTTCCGAACAGCAAGATCTATCAGACTTAAAAAACAAACCCCATGCAGAAAAGGTGGCATCCTTTCCAGTTGCTTTTGAAATGGGACAGATGATGGCAGTGGGGCATACAACATAAGGAACCACCTGCAAAAGGAAGGTGACCTAAACCAACTTCCATTTCTATCCTCTTACAGCGATCCGCAACCCAAAAGGAGAGAATCTTTTCCGGAATACATTATATTCCACCTCAACCAACTGGAAAGTCAGACAGTCACAGTCCAACCACTGGCGAACCAACACTCATGGCACCCTAATAATATCCTGTATTTTATTTTGCTCTGTTCTTGCTTTTTAGGACTCCACCTGGGAAACTGCCCAGGCCATGAACAGATTTAAGGATCTGATTCAAATTTACAGAAATTGCAGGTGTTTACTCATATATTCATCTTAAGCTTTTTTCGAACTTCTGTGCCAAATAGAGATAAACTTCCTGTTGTGCTCTCCTGAACTGGGGCCCTTCTGTCTAAGAAGCTTATAGAATGAACAACTTACTACACATGCGCATGTAATATACATGCATATATTATTAAATGATATGCATTAATTATTCATTTATTATTAAATGACATATCATTTATTTGCTGTAGGTGCCATGTTCCATTTTCCGATTCATCAAAGGAGGGTGTCTATGAAAAGTACTCTTTTTCAAACTCCATGGAATTTCATTAAATAAGTAAAAACATGTCTAAAATGAAGAATACAATGCCATAGTCTCTCTGAGCAAAATAACATTGTACTGTGAGTGCAAAAGTATTTATTTAAATTCGTCAACAGATTTTAATTAATTCCACAACAGCAATATGAATTTTTCACCTTCATTTCGCAGGTGAGAAGACTCAGGCTCAGAAAGATTAGATCCCTTGCTCAGCCTATACTCTAAAGCTAGCAACAAAGATTCACGTGTGGTTAGAAGCATATCTAATTTATTTCTATCTGCGTTTTTATTACACTCAGGAGCATAGTATTTCAGTTCTCCACAATACTTGCAATCAATAAATCCTCGTATTTTTCCTGTCAGATGGAATTTGTGACTTTCACCATTACAGAAGCTGAGAAATGTAGACACAGAGGTATATGCTGACTTGGACAAAGCAAGTTGCCCAAGGGAGTCAATGCCTGAGGCAAGAACAGAATCTGGACCCCCAGAGTCCCAGCCCTTGCCTTCATGTTCCTCCTTTGCTATGAAATTTCTTTCTTTTTTTCTCTCACTCACTTTTTTCCATTTTAAGTGGGTCGACCTAGTAATCAATGAGATTTTCTTGGAGATTCTCTAAGTGTACTTAACATCAAAAAGGCATCAATATGTACAAGAATGAAATCAAATTGATATCTGACAAAATTGTGCAAAAATGGTCTTGATTCATGAGGTAACACCACCAGAAAGGGGGGAGAGGGGATGCTACAGCCGAAATACAACTCCATAGGCCATCAGCAAAACAAACCAATTTACGCTGAAGTTTTCTCTCTTACCACTGCAACATGCTGGATTATTTTCTCTTGTTAAAAGCCATGCCTTCTAGTTACTGAACTGCTTTGTAACTGAAGGAGCAGGGACAGGTAAGAGGTAATCCATGATCTGTCTGCAAGCGGTTTATGTAAGCCTGTCATCCCACACGGCCACTTTCTACAGTTCAAGGGGAAATGAAACATGGGCTACCAAGTTTTGCATGACTTGTGCATCGTTATATCACAAAGCATTGCATGGACAATGAACCCCTTAATCTAGCTCACTTGCATTCCTACAGCTTCTCTTTATTTGTCTTGTAGGGTAAGCAGAGAAAACCCTGACACAGACTTGGGGAAGTCTCTACTCAATACTGCAGAGTGCCTCAGACACCATTTTCCACCCTCTGGGTACTAAAGCACAGAGCAAGAAAATTGCTACGCAATATTAAAGCTCACCACTTTTTTTTTTAAGCCTTTTACTCCAGCAAATAGCTCACAGAACACCAACCTCTTTGATGTTTTAATGTTGCAGTACATATCCCATGGCACAAGCTGGGTTTAGGGAACTAGCTACAGCTTCACTCAGTACAGTAATCAACGTTAAGTAACTTCATGCTGTAACGATGGCACAGAAAGCACTAAGATGTGGCCAGAGGTGCGCTTCCCTAACTGCTGATGCAGGGCAAAAGGCAGGCCCACAGCCGGCTTCCGGAAATGCCCGCTGGGACGGCCATACATCACCTTCCCAGAAGCATGTGTAGTCAGGTTACATAATGCACAGCTGGCGCTGCAGGAATGAACCACTTTCTCTTACCTCTCTTTAAACACGTCTTCCCTAGTCCTCCGAATCACCTTCTCAGCTTGGCGATAGGCAAGAAACTGCTACTTCTTTCTGTTTTAAACCTCATGCCATTAGAAGCACTTCACAAAGCTGTAGGTGACAATGCAGTGGTGAGCAGCCCCTGAAACGTCAAGGCACGCTTTCGAGTCACAGCTTGCCCTATAATTTGGTCTCTCTCAGTTCTCACAGTTCATTGTACAGTAGGTCACTCAGCAGTTGGCATCCACAAAAGACCATTTACCAGAAACCCCATTCCCAATTTTAAAGCAATGTGAGTTGAGTGGCCACAGTCCCTCACCCTGTAATCAACCAGTACAACACTCTGAAATGAGAATTCGACATCACCAACATGCAAAACTCACTAAGTATTTTATGATGAAAGAGAAATTAAGTAACGGGATCTGCAACAGAAATGGACTTCAGAGAACTTTTTTAAAAATAAGCATTTAAAACACATCGTATTTTTCGTTCTGGCACAATGGCAAATTTGAGTAAGGATGTGAATTATGGAGATCTCTCAGTCACAAGGTAAAAAAGTAGTACACTGCACTGGAAATTCTTATCTTTGCATAAAAATATACTAATTGCACCCTACTTTCAGGATCTGTACATAGCAAACTTACAGCAGTGATGGGCATTTCAGTTGCTGCGTATTTCACAATCAAGAAAAAAAAAAAGCATAACATCAACATTTTGTACTAGTTTAATGTCCTCCTTTGAAACAGAAGCTTTAACTAGCCATTGTCTTTCTTCTTTTCTTAATCTATGGTCATTTGGCCAAAAATTAATCATTTTTGTTTAATCACTGGCATAAACTCTGAGTAAGTATATATTTTCAAAATGACTTCTTTCATTGGTAGATAAGCTGCTCTCATGCTACAAGCCTGTGTTGGTGGTTAGTTACCTGCTCTAATTGTGTACTACAGATGCAGGCAAGATACCAAAGTCTTTTACTGCTATGGTGCCTGATGGGCTGAAGCTCACTTATGACATTAGGGTTTTATTTGTAATGCAGTATTTTTCTTACACATTTCCAAACCACAAAACAATTTAATTATAAAACTGTCATGATACGAAACCTGTATTTTTAAAATTGCTTTCTGCCACAACCGTCACATTACATTATCAAAATGGAAAAACAATTAAGATTAAATTATGCTTTACCATTTACTTGTTGCTAGTTGATTATTTATAATTTCCCCCCCTCAACTCAAACAATGGAAGTAGGCAGCCACATTCATACTTACATCATACTAAATTTTAAGCGTTATGCTGTATTTACAGTTTTGCAGAGAAATACTCAGACTAAAATCTTCCAAATTCTTCTAATTCTGTGTAACTGCCACTTATTTCCACACGCATGAAAAAACACATCCAAGGTTACTGCAGATTTACTTAAATTCTTACTATGAAAGGTCAATCCAATATTGCATTTGATCGTACAATAGAAAGCCTGGTGGTTAAGAAACAGAAACAGAGCTTTGAAGATCCCGTTCTGAAGCTCTACTTACTTTCTTTGATACTACGGCCAAGTACGTAATGTCATGGTGCTTCAGTTTCCCATTTACAGAGGAGGGTCATGTTTCTTTTCTCACTTCCCCTGCCTGTTCTCAACACGTTCATGATAAACTCTATGGGACAATGACCACTTCTCATTTTACATTAAATGGTCCTAACTGGGTGCTCCAGGATCTGTATATCGTAACTGTCTCAACAGGTATAAACACCTTTTCTTACATAAGCCAAACAGTGATCCAAAAATTCTTACATGAACAATTCTTAGTAAAATCTATTCTAAAACTTCAATTCCCTAAAATCTATAAAAAATTAAACTCTCATAAAATCTTAAGCAAACAGTTATCAACTTTGAACCTATTTAAGCACCAGTTGCCTTTCTCTCACATGTTACAAGACCTTCTAGCTGTCTCTCTTGGGCCTGCTTCCAATGACAAAATAATATTGCAAATCTCAGGATTTTAAGTAATGCACAAGACTTTTTCTATGCTTTTGTTTTTGCTTTCATGTTCTGTACCTTTCAAGCTTGAAAGCTGATACTTAAAATTGAGGGAGAATAAAGCTGTACTTGTCACATCAGCCAGATTGGTGATTTATTTAAATCATTGTCATTGCACAACAAAATATCCGTCCTATAGTGTGTTAGCATTTAGAAGCTAAAATTAGGAATTTTGCTTTTACTGAAAAGACAACACTCCTCCAACATCTTAAAAAATAAATAAAAATAGAAAACACAAATTAACCTTTTTGCTGAGAAAAACAGTAAAATTTGAGGACATCAAAGAATTTATTCTGGATTGGTTGAAGCCACAGAAACTACAGAATCAGAATGGCAATGCCAACTGAAGCGTAACCATAATGAAAACTACTAATCATAGAATCATTCAATCATAAAGGTTGGAAAAGACCTCTAAGATCATCAAGTCCAACCATCAACCCAACACCACCACGCCTACTGAACCATGTCCCAAAGTGTCACGTCTACATGTTTTTTGAACACCTCCATCGATGGTGACTCCATCACCTTCCCTGGGCAGCCTGTTCCATGAGCACTCTTTCCATAAATAAATTTTTCCATATATCCAATGTAAACCTCCTCTGGCGAAACTTGACACCATTGCCTCTCATCCTATCGCTAGTTATTTGGGATGCATTCAATCCAGAAAAGATAAAAATAGCAAAGGGTGATGTAGAGAGAGAAAACATTCTGAAAGGTAACGAAGAAAATAAAATCAGATGAAGGATTATTCTTGTTTGTAAAGAATCAATTCCAGCAAGAAATTGAATCATGACCCATGAATCCAAAAGCGGTGAAGGAACCTATTGAACTAAGATAAATGTGCTTCTTTTTTGCCGGCAAGAGAACTATCTGAGATCTCTAAACAAGGGAGTAGGAACAAAAGCTACATAAATGAATCGACTCCTTTTTAAACCTTACAGATTTCTTATCCAATTACTGTCTAGACCAGACATTGCTTCTCTTTTGTAAGTAATAGAAACCAGAGATGCTCAAACCACAGTCTCATTCTGTCAAACACTCGTCTACTCTTGCCTTTCACTTGCAGCAGCCTGCACCTCTCAAGCATCGACATTCCAGCAGACAACAAATAAGTGGTGGAGCCAAGCCTCCAAAGAGCAGCCATAGCACTTTTTAAGTACCGAGACAAGACAAATCTATAAGTATGTAATCCAGATGCATGAAGTTCTTTGATCTGAAATTCTGTTAGGTCAAACTATTTTACCGTCTCCATCCACTCCTTGCCTTTTTCTATTTATTAAATGAGAAATTTATTTGTACAAGGAAAAACTTTGCTAGGCTTTAGTAGGTACTAAGACCTCATGCAGCAAAGCACTCAGGTACAGTCCATACACCAAGTTTTCACTTAGCTTTTCTGTTACATGAAAATTTCAAAAGTTACAGAAAATAACCTACGGAGAACTAGACCAGATCATTTGCATACATCCCCCAATTTAAGAAAGGCATGCTCCATCCCAAAGATGAAGGTGGCAAGCTCATACAGGGACAGGGCTTTTGCTCCTAGCCTCTTCTAGCTAAGCAATTGAAGCAACTTCCACACACATGCAAAACCCCAATACAAAAGGTTGTGCCAGAGGCAGTGCAGAGGAACTCCTTACTCATTCCTGCATGTCTGTATGGCTGCACAGCACAAGGCAAGATCTGCCTCTACGCAATCTTCAAACATATTAACAGAAGAGTGTTCATTTTCCTTCAGAATTACAATTCTGACATTTTCTGAGTTAGTCAAACTCTTTCATGGGAGAGAAAAGAGGAAAAAAAAAAAAATCACTCAAAGAAATTACCATTGCTATTTTCAACAAAACTGAGTTTCTCACCTATGCAGTCCCCTACTTCTCAGCAGAAAGCAAATATGGAGATTTCAGCTTGAAAATTATTGTTCTGGGAAAGTTGTAAATGACAGAGAATATAAGGTTGTCAATGAAAATACCATCTCAACATCAAACACAGAATTGCTACAGCAAGACTGTAATGAAATGATAAAGTGGCTGCTGGCTGAGGAGAGACAGAGGATTGAGTCGGGCAGAAATGACATATGTGAAAAGTCATTTCTTTGCTATACAAAGATTTGAAAAAAGACTAAAAGCATTATTTCCCCACATGAAAGAATTCTGTCCCCACATAATAGGTTTCAAAAGGGAAATGTCAATACTACGAGTATTTACTGCAGCCTCCAGATTACATTTAAAAAGAATGGGATTAAGTGCTTGTATGGCATGTTTGTGAGAGCAGGAACCATGAAGATTTACTGTTTACTTACAGGCTGGATGTAGCACATTAGCGACACTCACCATTTTGGATCTCAAAACTGTTAGCATGCCAGTATTAATACAGTAAAACCCAGCAGGATACAGACACTGTCATTAGCACAATTAGACATGCTACATGCACTAATAAAGAATTGTTGCTTTCTCCACTGTAAAGCTGCCTTTGCTCACCATACAGCTGTGTGACACAATTCCAAGCTTTTGTCTAATTTTTGCTTCCTCATATTTAAAAATTGCTATTCCTAGTGCTTTGTGTATATATATTAGATCACATTTTTAAAATTTGGCTTTTTTTTTTTTTTTGCTTTGTAGCTTTTTTTACACTAAGACTAACAGTTGAGGCTGGAAAGTAGTAAAGAGAACTTAATAGAAGTAAGAAACAGCATAACACAGAAGTGATGACTGCTACTAACTTAGGCCACCATAGTCAAAGATGACACTTGCAAAGAGCATTAGAAAGACTTTTCTCACTTGAAAAATGACCCAAAATATACTTCTTGACAATGTACAGTTTTGTAAGTGAAAGAAGAGAGCGTGATGTGTCAGTACCCTGCTGCAATCAATATTACCAAACACATCTCTCCGATCTGCCCTCCTGAAGCTGTGAATCCTGACTTGTGTTGCAACTGAATCCTCAGGAGCTCCCATTGCCACAGGCCTTTTGCTGTATAAACACTCTCAATTATTTACAAAAAAATTCCATGTGTAATACTACTGTGCTTGCACACCATGGGGAGCACAGAACAGTCAAATGGACTACGGTGGGTCAACCTGCTCTTAGACGGTGGGAGGAGAAGAGCAGATAATTGCACAAGAGCCTAGGGACTATGCCACTTTGGCAGAGCAAGGACTCGCATCCACAGCAGCAGCTACCAGTACAGACCTATTTAACTCTCAAGTGTTTTTTTCTCCTGACTCCAAGGAACTTAAAACTGCTTCATACTAAACTGCATTAGGCCTTCACAAAAAAGTTTGGAATTATTTCACAGTCACATAAGACTATTTCAAGAGTGTTTGCTATCCTGCCACCAGTTCAGAAGACTCGGACAGCTTAGGAAAGCGGAGGTTACCGATGGCACGTACTTGCTCCTCTTTTCATATTGATGTCCAGTGACATAGCCGTACTCAGTGGTCTTGCAAAGATGCACAGCTATTGCATCCCAATGCTAGTTTTCAGCTCTTGGTGTGAATACTAATGGTGTCTTTCTTCCTTTTCACTGGAGGTGAAAAACATGGTTTTCGTCTTTTGCATATTTCTCTACTCATTTTTTCAAAGGCGTTTCCATGACTTAAAGAGGATGCTCTACAAATTTGGATAGAGTCCCTTCACTACAGGTAACGTTTCAGTGCCCCCCTAGCCGTCACATCAGAAGAAAAGGATCTAAAGCAAACATACAGCTTTTAGATTGCATTAGTAATTAAAAGAAGCAACCAAGCACTACAGTTCAAGCAAAACAGCAGAAAAAAATTGCCCAAGAAGATAATTTACAGTATTTTATTAAGGACATCTTGATCTCTCTACTTTTTATAATACTTAAGGCATATCTTTCCCTCAAAATGATTTAGCATATAGAATCATGGTTTGAGCTGGAAGGGACCTTACAGATCACCTAGATCCAAGCCCCCTGCCAGGGGCAGGGACACCTTCCACTAGACCAGGTTGCTCAAAGCCCCATCCAACCTGGTCTTGAACACTGCAAGGGAGGGGGCAGGCACAGCTTCTCTGGGCAGCATGTGCCAGT